>JAABUX010000650.1_pt1 | contig 57448 bp, 57 predicted proteins | sample 5561851 | NCBI WGS metagenome assembly JAABUX01 (sample SAMN10711883, study PRJNA513361) | rock metagenome | isolation source: Antarctica rocks | place: Antarctica: Victoria Land, Richard Nunatak red sandstone | collected 2016-01-03
AGGTCAGTCAGGTCCTTTCGCGAGGCGGGGTCGAGGAAGCCGGGGTGGATCATGGGAGTAGGTAGAGTCGCGCCTGGCGAAATTGGCAAGCGGGAGAGCCGGATTCTCACAGAGTCGGGGTATATCTACCCGGGTTGAGCAGATACCGGACATGTCGAACAGGCCGAGCGCGTTTGGCCGCAACTGCTCCACCAGAGATACGCGCGCATCATGCTCATCGGCTTCAGTCCGCGCCACGCGTGGCGACCTGCCACTCGGCCGAATCTGGCAGGCGCCAGCTTGGCGCATCCGACGCGGTCCGTGCTGCCTCGATCGCCCTCCGCTTCGTGACGTCGCGCAGCACGGCGCCGCTGGCATCTTTGTAGGCCGGGCCATGGCCCTGCATCTCGCTCAGCGCGTTGGCCCACACGACGGCGCCAAGCCAGGAGATGTTCGTCACTGGCAGCTTGCCGCCATTCGGGACGGCTGTGTCGCAGTCTGTGCAGGGATCATCCAAGTTGTAGCCGTGCTGCTCACCCCAGGCCGCCACGGCACGATAAAGCGCATAGGTCACCCCTGTCCGCATGATGGCGTAAGCGGGCACGGTGACGTTGGCATGCGCGCGGTAATGCTGCAGACCGAACACGCTGCCGACATAGTAGCGCCCGGCTGGAACAACGGCCTGCCCAAACGCCGGTAGTTCGGTCGTCATCGCAGGCGAGCAGCACATCAGCATCGCAGGTACGACCCATCTCCTCACGGAGGGCAAAGAACCCGTGCAGGGGAATGGCTCATGCATTCCAATATTCTAACCCGGCGCCTTGCCTGATCACCAGGCCTGGCAACCTCAGTTCCAGCAAGAGTGCGCTGGCCAGGCGGGATCGGCCTTGCGCCAGATGCCATGACGCAAGGTGAGGCAGGTGTTCAGCACATAGGGTCCCCGTCGAGGACTACAGCATGGCCAGCGGCGACGGTGGATTGATCCAGGACGGACAGGCGCGTGGGGAACCGCGAAACTTCGCCGGGCGTATAGGGCGCCGCGAGGACATGGCCTCGACAAGCCTCCTATCACAAGCGACGTGCGATTCCGTTCACAAGGGTCAGGACAGCGTGATGCCAACAGCCGACTCGCCCACCCCGCCCCGCCTTGTGACGGGCATCGCCGGGCTGGACAACGTCCTGACGGGCGGGCTGGAACCCGGCCGCGTTTACCTGATCGAGGGCACCCCAGGCACGGGCAAGACCACCCTGTCCCTGCAGTTCCTGCTGGCAGGCCAGGCAGCCGGAGAAACTGTGCTGTATGTCACCCTGTCGGAGTCCGAGCAGGAACTCCGCACCGTCGCCGCCAGCCATGGCTGGGATCTGAACGGCGTCGAGATCTTCGAGCTGGTCAGCGAGATCGGTCTCGATCCCGAGTCCGAGCAGACCGTCCTGCACCCCTCCGAACTGGAACTCGGTGAGACCACGCGCGGCGTCATGGCCCGGGTGGAGGCGCTGCGGCCCTCCCGCGTCGTGTTCGACAGCCTGAGCGAGATGCGCCTGCTCGCGCAAAGCCCGCTGCGCTACCGCCGGCAGGTGCTGGCGCTGAAGCACTTCTTCACCCAGCGCGGCTGCACGGTGTTCATGCTGGACGACCGCACCTCGTCGGACGCCGACCTGCAACTGCACAGCATCGCCCACGGCGTCGTCACGCTGGAGCAGCTTGCCCTGGAATACGGGGCCGAGCGCCGCCGCCTGCGCGTGGTGAAGCTGCGCGGCAGCCAGTACCGCGGCGGCTTCCACGACTTCACCATCGAGCCGGGCGGCCTGGTCGTCTATCCCCGCCTGGTCGCCAGCGAGCACCACGCCGACTTCGACGACGCGACGGCCAGCACGGGCAATGCCGGGCTGGACCGCCTGCTGGGCGGCGGCCTGGCGCTCGGCACCAACACCCTGCTGATCGGACCCTCAGGCGCCGGCAAGACGACGACGGCCACCTGCGCCGTGCTCGCCGCCCTGCGCCGGGGGGAGCACGCCGCCTACTTCCTGTTCGACGAGGGCTTGAAGACCTTGCTGGCCCGCACCGCGAACCTCGGAATGGACCTGGCGCCCCATATCGGCAGCGGCGCGATGTCGGTCCGCCAGATCGACCCGGCCGAGCTGTCGCCAGGCGAGTTCGCCGGCCTGATCCGCACGGCGGTCGAGCAGGACGGCGCGCATGTCGTCGTCATCGACAGCCTGAACGCCTACCTGCAATCCATGCCCGGCGAGCGCCACCTGCTGATGCAGATGCACGAGCTGCTGAGCTACTTGAACCAGCGCGGCATAATAACCCTGATGGTGCTGGGCCAGCACGGCCTAGTCGGCGATGTCCGCACCGACTTGGACCTTAGCTACCTGGCCGACGCCATCGTGCTTTTGCGCTATTTCGAGGCCGAGGGCGAGGTCCGCAAGGCGGTTTCGGTCGTGAAGACCCGCACGGCCGCGCATGAACGCTCGATCCGCGAGTTCTGGGTGGACGGCGACGGCCTGCACGTGGGGGAGCCGCTGCACGGCTTCCGGGGCGTGTTAAGTGGGACCCCGGCCTGGGTCGGCACCGCCACCCTGCTGCAGTCCCCTCCGCTGCAGTCTCCCCCGCTGCAGTCTCCCCCGCTGCAGTCTCCCCCGCTGCAGTCTCACGGTGAGCCCGGCATGGCCTGACCCGGTGAAGCCCGTCCTGATCCTCGCCCCGCGCGGGCGGGACGCGCCGGTGATCGAGCGCGTGCTGGCCGCAGCCGGCATTGCCGTGAGCGTGTGCGCGGGCCTGTCCGCCCTGATCGACGGCCTCGGTGATTGCAGCGCGGCGGTGGTGACCGAGGAGGCACTGGCCGGCCCGGACCTGCCGGCGCTGCTGCACGCGGTGGAGGGGCAGCCGCCCTGGTCCGACCTGACGTTCATGGTGCTTGCCACCAAGCAGGCCGGCGTCCGCACGGGCCTGCGCGCCGGCATCCTGGACCGCCTGGGCAACGCGGTGCTGATGGAGCGTCCGTTGAACGCCGAAAGCCTGGTCAGCGCCGCGCGCTCCGCCCTGCGCGCGCGGGGACGGCAGTTGGCGGTGCGCGACCTGACGGCCAGGCTGGAAGACCGCGTGCGCGAGAGGACGGCCGCACTGACGGAAAGCGAGGCGCAGTCCCGCGCGATCTTCGACGGCTTTCCAGAAGGCCTGTTCACCTTGCTGGTCGAGGCCGATGGCGGGCTGGCGTTCGAGCGCCTGAACCCCACCGCCGCCCGCACCGCGGCCCTTGCGGCGGATGGGATGGCAGGGATGCCGCTGGCGTCGTTGATGCCGCAGGCGTCGGCGGCAGCCCTGGCGGAGCATGTGCGGCGCAGCATCGAGGGCGGCAGCCTGACCTTCTCGGGGCCGCTGCCGTTCCTGTCGGGAGCCGCCACGTTCGAGACGACGCTGACCCCCTTGCGCGACGCCCGCGGCCGGGTGGTGCGCGTGCTGGCCGCGGCCCGCGACGTGACCTGGCGCAACCTGCTGGAGGCCCGGCTGCGGCAGGCGCAGAAGCTGGAGGCGGTGGGGCAGTTGACCGGCGGCGTCGCGCACGACTTCAACAACCTGCTGCAGGTGGTGCTGAGCGGCCTGACGCTGATGGAGCGCATCCAGGACCCCGACCGCCGCGCCCTGCTGGCGGACAACGTGCGGCGTGCGGCGCAGCGCGGCGGCGAGCTGACCAAGCGCCTGCTGACCGTCGCCCGCCGGCAGTCGCTGCGGCCGGAGCGGATCGACCTGGCAGCCTGGATGCAGGACGGAGCCAAGGAGCTGCTGCGTCAGGCGTTGCGCGGGGATATCCGGTTGGACGTGCAGTTGCCGCCGGGCTTGGCAGCGGTGGAGGCCGACCCGGCCGAACTGGAGCTGGCGCTGCTGAACCTGGCGGTGAACGCGCGCGATGCGATGCCAAACGGCGGCGTCTTGACCGTCCGGGCCGAGCCGGTCCGCATCCATGCCATCACCGACGCCGACGGGCTGGACGGCGAGTTCGTGCGGCTTGGCGTGTCCGATACCGGTCTGGGCATGAGCGAGGAGACGCAGGCCCGGGTGTTCGAGCCATTCTTCACGACAAAGGGGATCGGCCAGGGCACCGGCCTGGGATTGGCGCAGGTGTATGGCTTTGCGCGGCAGTCCGGCGGCGGCGTCCGGCTGCTCAGCGTGCCCGGCCAGGGCACGACGGTGTCGCTGCTGCTGCCGGTGTCCACCCGTGCTGCGCCGGCAGGGGCGAAACTGGATGCGGCGCCAAGCAACGCGCCGCAGCGGGGCGCGGCGGTGCTGGTGTGCGAGGATGACGACGACGTGGCCGCCCTGGTGTTGGACATGCTGACGCAGCTCGGCCACGTGCCGGCGCGGGTATCGACCGCGGCGGCGGCGCTGGGGGCACTGGCGGATGGCCGGGTGGTGGATTTGCTGTTCACCGACGTGCTGATGCCTGGCGGCATGGACGGCCTGGCGCTGGCGCGGGAGGTGGCGCGGCGGCGTCCGGGGCTGCCTGTGCTGCTGACGACAGGCTATACGGGGGGTGGAGCGGCAGCGGTGCCATTGGGGCTGCCGCTGCTGCGGAAGCCGTACCGGATCGATGACCTGGCGCAGGCGTTGCAGCGGGCGTTGCCAGGGGCGGGACACGGAATATGATGGCTGCGGCTTTGGCCTAAACCTGCCGGCGTGCTGCTTGGGTACCGGCGCCCCAACGCCGGAGGAGGCAGCAGCAGGCGGAAGGTGCCCTCACGCCGGCCGCATTGGCCCCGCCATCAAGCCGCTGCCGCCGTCACTCCCCCGACAACTCCCGCCGCCGCTTCTCCAGCTCCTCCGAATAACGCCGCAGCGCATACTGCTCCATCAGCACGCCAATGACATGCATCCCCTCCGCGCTGTCCACCACCGCCAGTTCATCGCTCTCGGCGGCCTCGAACATCTGCACCGCCTCCTTGATCGTCATCTGCGGCAGCAGCACGGTCTTCTTATGGTGCAAAACCTCCGACAGCCGCTGCGCCCCTTCCGGCGCCGCATGGGCCTCCGACGTCGCCAGGATCCCCGCATAGCACCCGGCGTCATCCACCGCGACCACCCGCCCCACGCTGCCCAGCGCAAAATCCCGCCGGAACGAGGTCAGCATCATGCTCTGCGGCACCTTGCGGAACTCCCGCCGCATCATCTTCCCCACCGTCAGGTTCCGCATCCAGCCGATGTCCACGGCGCTGCGGATGCCTTCCCCGCGCAGGTGGAACCGCCACGTCGCAAAACTGTAGCCAAAGGTCCGCCGCACGGTGATGGTGCTGACCACGCTGGCCGCCAGCACCGCCACCGTCATCGGCAGCGACCCCGTGCTCTCCAGCGCCAGGAACGCCATCGTGAACGGCCCGCCCACCACGGCCACCGCCAGCGCGCTCATGCCCACCAGCGCGCACACCACCGCCGGCAGCGCCTGCACCACCGTCACCATCGCCAGCGCCCCGGCGAACAGCTTGCCCAGCAGCGCCCCCAGGAACAGCGAGGCAAAGAACAGCCCGCCGCGGAACCCCGACCCGATGCTGACCGCCGACGCCACCGCCTTCAGCAGGATCAGCAGTGCGATGTGCTGCATCCCATACGGCGCATCCAGCGCGATCCGCAGCGCCGAGTGCCCGGACGACAGCACCGAAGGCGACGCCAGCGCCAGCCCGGCCACCGCCGCGCCCCCCACCGCCGGCCGCAGCCAGCCCGGCAGGCCGCTGCGGCGGAACAACTCCTCGACGAGCGTCACGCCACGCATCAGCGCAATGCCGCCCAGGGCGCATAACATGCCCAGCGCCAGGATCGGCACATAATCCACCGTCTCCAGCGCCGTCGGAATGCGGATGTCGAACCCATCAGCCCCCCCGGTCAGGATGCGCATGACCGACACGGCGGCGATGGCCGACATCACCACCGGCGCCAGCGACGCCAGGGAGTAGGTGCCGATCACCAGCTCGTAGGCATAGAACGCCCCGGTCAGCGGCGCGTTGAACGCCGCCGCGATGGCGCCCGCCGCCCCGCAGCCGACCAGCAGCCGCAAGTCGTTGCGCCGCACCCGGAACGCCCGGCCCAGCCGGGACGCCATCGCCGAGCCGATCTGGGCATACCCGGCCTCCAGCCCCACCGAGGCGCCGACGCCGTTCGACCACACCGTCTGCGCAACGACGATCAGGCTGTCCACCAGCGACATCCGCCCGCCATACAGGGCATTGGCCTCGATCGGGTCCACCGTGCGCCGCGGCAGCCAGCGCGCCAGCGCCCACCCGGCAGCGCCCAGCACCAGGCCGCCGCCCACCAGGACCACCCCCGCCCGCAGGGAAGAGACCGCGACCTGGGCCGACAGGAACTCGCCCGCGCTCAGGCCGAAGAACAACCGGTGCATGAGCTGCGCCGTCTCCGACATGCCGACGACGACGGCGCCCGACGCAAGGCCGACCGCGGCTGCCAGCACGACAAGCCAAATCTCGTCGGCGCGCACCATGGCGCGCAGGGCCTGCGGGGCGTGGACGACCGCATCGACAACCGCCCGCCGCTCCCGCCGCGCGCGCACTCCTCCCGCGGTCCCAACGGGGGGGAGGGCGCCTGTGCGGAAAAGTGACATCGTGGCGGGAACCCAACGGGGCAGGAATCGCCGCACGGCACACCCGGCGGCTCTTGCTTACTGCGGCCCGATTGCGGCGGGTTCAAGCATGGAGGGGTGAATTATATTGTGGAAGGCTGTAACGTTTTGTGGCCGATGTTTCAGCCTACTGGTTCGGTTTGGGTCGCCCGGCCGCGCCGCGTCTCCTCCAGGTCGTCGGCGATGAACGCGCGTATCACCTCTGGCAGCGGCTCGTGCACGGTGAAACCCAGCGCCGGGGCACGGACGGGGGCGAACGCCGCGGGCCAGCCGCCGACGATGGCGGCGACGGCGGGATCGGGCTGGCGATCCACCAGGGCAGCGGCGCCGGGCTGCACCACCTCCAGCGCGGCGAGCATCTCCCCAACCGTCACGCTGAGGCCCGGCGGGTTCACCCCACGGTCGAGGCCCATCCCGGACGTGTCCATGCCCGCCGCGTGCAGCAGCCAATCGACCGCCCGCCGCGGGCTGCACACCCATACGGCGAAGCTGTCCGGCACCGGCAGGGTGGCGCGCAGGCCCAGCAGCGGCTCGCGCAGGATGCTGCTCACGAAGCTGCTGGCGGCGGCGTTGGGACGGCCGGGGCGGACGATCACGGTCGGCAGGCGGATCAGCACCGCATCCAGGAAGCCGCGGCGGCTGGCGTCGGCGAGGATCAGCTCGGCCGCCGCCTTCTGCGCGCCGTATGAGTTGCCCGGCACCTGCCGCGCGTCATCGGCCAGCACTGCGCCCTGGCCGCCGCCGAAGCTGGCGACCGAGCTGGTGAACACCACCCGCGGCGGCGCGTCCAGCCGGCGGCAGGCGTCGATCACGGCATCGGTGCCGCGCAGGTTGACCCGGCGGCCCAGCTCGTAATCCGCCTCCGCCGCGCTGCTGACCACGGCGGCCAGGTGGAACACAACCGAGGTGCCGGGCGGGATGGCGGCCGGCGGCAGGTCGGCCAGGTCGCCGGCCAGGCTATGCACGGGAAACACAGCAGCCGGGGCCGGAGCGGCTGCCAAGTCGAACAGCGTCAGGCTGCTGACGGGCACGCCGCCCAGCGCACCATCGGCAGCCAGGCAGGCGGCGACCTTGCGTCCCAGGAACCCGTTGCCGCCCAGGATGGTGATGTGCATGGCCGCCCTCTCTCCCTGCAGGACGATCATACCATGTGCGTTCGCCCCGCCGCCGATCCGGTCCAGCACTAGCCTCAGCCGCCGCACCGCGCAATTCTGCGGCGATGACCTTCCGCTGCCTGCCCAACCCGCGCCGCGGCCTGCCCGGCCTGACCGTGCTGCCCGCCGGCGGGTTCCGCCGCGCCCGGGCCGAAATCACCGCCTGGCCCGGCTACGCACCTACCCCATTGCACGACATGCCGGCGCTGGCCCATCGCGCCGGGGTCGCCGCGGTGCGCGTGAAGGACGAGGCGCCACGCTTCGGCCTGGGCAGCTTCAAGGCGCTGGGCGGCGCCTATGCCGTGCTAGGCATGCTGCAGGCGGAGCTGGCCCGGCGCGGCGCCGCCCGCAACGCGACCGCGGCGGACCTGATGGACGGCAGCCTAGCCGCGGTAACGGCCGGCATCACCGTCACCTGCGCCACCGACGGCAACCATGGCCGCAGCGTCGCCTGGGGCGCCCGGCGCTTCGGCGCGGCCTGCGTCATCCTCGTGCACCCCGGCGTGACGCAGGCCCGCCGCGACGCCATCGCCCACTACGGCGCCGAGGTGCGGGAAACCTCAGGAACCTACGACGACTCGGTGCGCGCCGCAGCGGCCCTGGCAGCAGAGCATGGCTGGTTCGTCGTCTCCGACACCTCCTGGCCCGGCTACACCGAGATCCCGCGTGAGATCATGCAGGGCTACCGCCTGATGCCCGAGGAGGCGCTGCAGCAGTGGTCCGGCCCGCCGCCCACCCATGTCTTCGTCCAGGCCGGCGTCGGCGGCATGGCGGCGGCGGTGTCGGTGCAGATGCGGAGCCTGACACCAGCCCCGGCATTGATAGTGGTCGAACCCACCCACGCCGCCTGCCTGCTGGCCAGCGCAGAGGCCGGATCGCCGACCGCGGCCGGGGACCTGAACACCATCATGGCGGGCCTGGCCTGCGGCGAGCCAAGCCTGATCGCCTGGCAGGAGCTGGACCGCGCCGCCGCCGCGTTTCTCGCCATTCCTGACAGCGCCGCCATCGACGCCATGCGCGCCCTAGCCGCAGCCGGGATCGTGTCCGGAGAGTCCGGCGCGGCCGGCCTAGCGGGTCTGCTGCTATCGGCGGACGACCCCGCCACCCGTGCAGCCCTTAAGCTGGACCCCCGCAGCCGCGTGCTGCTGTTCAGCACCGAGGGCGCGACCGACCCGGCGCTGTATGCCCGCCTGGTGCCCGGCACAATGGCCCACCCATGATCCTGCACGGCGCCGAGGCCGGGCAGGGCAGCGCCGTCGTGCTGCTGCACGGGCTGTTCGGCTCGTCCGGCAACTTCGCCAAGGTGCAGCGCAGCCTGGCCGCGACCCACCGCGTGGTGGCCTTCGACCTGCGCAACCACGGCGCCAGCCCGCATGACCCCGCCATGCCCTACGCCGCCATGGCCGCGGACGTGCTGGACAGCATGGCCGCCCGCGGCATCGAGGCGGCGGCGGTGCTGGGCCACTCGATGGGCGGCAAGGTGGCCATGCAGGCGGCCCTGCTGGCGCCAGGCCGGGTGCATCGTCTGCTGGTGGCCGACATCGCGCCCGTCGCCTACCAACATAACAACCGCACCGTCGCCGACGCCATGCTGGCGCTGCCGCTGACGCCGGACCTGACCCGCCCCGGCGCCGACGCGCTGCTGGCGTCCGCCGTGCCCGAGGCCGGCGTGCGCGGCTTCCTCCTGCAAAACCTGCGGTTCGGCCCGCAGCCAGCCTGGCGGATCGGCCTGGCGGAAATCGCCGCCGCCCTGCCCGCCATCGAGGGCTGGGATGCGCCGCCCGGCGCAACCTACCCCGGCCCGGTGCTGGTCCTGCGCGGCGAACGGTCCGACTTCGTGCTGCCAGAGCACCGCCCGGTGTTCCGTGCGCTGTTCCCTGCCGCCCGGCTCATCACCCTGCGCGACGCAGGGCACTGGCTGCACGCCGATGCGCCGGACGCATTCACGCAGGTGGTGGAGGGCTTCCTAGCGGCAGCTTGACCCTCTTGCCCTCATCCGCCGCGCGCCAGAGGTACCATGCCGCGGTGGACCGCCAGGGCGCCCAAGCCTCTCCAGCGCGCCCCAGCTCGCGCGGGGTAGGCTGCTTGTCCAACCCCTTGATCAGCCGCCAGCCTTCCCGCACGCCGAAATCGTCCACCGGCAGCACGTCGGGGCGGCCAAGCGTGGAGATCAGCAGCATCTCCACCGTCCACCGCCCGACCCCGCGGATGGTGACCAACCGGGTGATCAGCTCGGCGTCCGACAGCTCTGCCGCCTCCGCCGCACCGGGCACCACCCCGTCCAGCGCGCGGGCGCAGATGTCCCGGATGGCGGCGACCTTGCTGGCGGAGAAGCCGCAGGCCCGCAGCGCCTCGTCCGGGGTGGCCGCCACCTGCTCCGGCCGGGGGAACGGGTCCGGGTGCAACGTAATGAAGCGGCCGAGGATGGCCTCCGCCGCGCGTCCGTGCAGTTGCTGGTGCGCGATGGCGCGGACCAGGGCCTCATAGGGTTCGCGCGGCTTGGGCGCGGCGGTGCAGGGGCCGATCCGCTCGATCAGCGCGGCAAAGGCGGTATCGGAGGCAGCGAGGTGGCGGGCGGCTTGCATCGCCTTCTCATGCGGCATGGCGGGTGTTGCTGCAATGCGGCTCGCAGCCTAAAGTTTAGGTGCCGCCGCAAAGCTAAGCGGCAGGTTGGGGAGGCACGATGCGTCCGACACGCGCGGTCCCGGGCGAGGACGAGCAGGCCGAGGCGAACCGCCTCACGTCCAGCCTCGCCGGGCTGATGATGGCGTTGCTGATCGTGGTGGCGGGCCTGTTCCTATTCATCCAGTTGCGCGACAAGGCGCGGATCGAGGACTGCCTGCTGTCAGGCCGCACCAACTGCGATGCCGTGGTGGCGGCGCTGCGTTAAACATCGGGGCCGGCGACTACAACAGCGGGCGGCTACGACAGCAGGCTTGCGGCGATATTGACCGTCAGCGCCACGATGACCGTGTTGAACAGGAAGCCGATCAGCCCGTGCACCGTCGCCAGCCGCCGCAGCTTGCGCGCGGTGATCTGCACATCCGAGACCTGGAACGTCATGCCGACGACGATCGCGAAGTAGGCAAAGTCCCAGTAATCCGGCGGCTCCCCGCCCGGGAACTCCAGCCCACCGTCAACTCCGGGGCCGCCCAGGTGCTTGGCGTAATACTCATGGGCATAGCGCATCGCAAAGACGACGTGCGTGACCAGCCAGGACAGCAGCAGCGTCGCCGCGACCAGGCCGATATGGAACCGGCGCACGCCCGGCGTCATGTCCTTCACCCCGCCGAACACCACCGTCAGCGCGACGAAGCTGAACACCACCCCTGCGAGGACGATGAAGAAGATCGTCCACTCGCCCTCCTCCTGCTCGGCGGCGGCCCGCTCCATCGCGCCGCCGCCGCGTGCGAACAGGACGCCGGCCAGCACCAGCAGGACCAAGGAGCCGATATCCCATGCCAGCACCGCGCGTGCCGACGGCATCAAGGCGCCCGGCAGCACGAAGTAGGACAGCAGGCTGACCAGCAGCCCCGTGCTGATGCGCGGATGCGCGCGGACGACCCGAAGCGGCCACGGTGCCGCGGCCATGCCGGTGAGTGCCATTCAGGTCTCCTGGTGCTGCCAGCAGCCCTGCCCGAACCCGCCCTGCCGCACAAGGCATCCCGGCAGGAGCAGGTTCTCGGCCCTTCCGCGAAAGACGGCAGGCAGCGGGCGGCTTACTCGGTGGGCAGGAACAGCCCGCCGGGCGGGTCCATCGCCCCGTCCACCAGGTCCCGGACGTGCTGCCGCACGAAGCCGCAATTCTCGCAGATCATCACATAGACCTGCAGGTTGCTGACGACATAGTCCACCTGGCGCGGCACGCGGAACACGTCCACGCCGCGGTCCACGCCGGAGTGCAGCAGCCACTTCGCCTGGCGGCAGATCGGGCAGGGGCCGTCCGCGCCCTTGCGGCGGAAGAACTCGATGGCCTGCTCGGCGGTGGCCGGGGGTTGGTCCGACACCGGGCTACGCCTCGCTGCATGAGGGACGGGCCACGCCCTGCACTTGTCCACCCGGCAGGGCAAGCGCGGCAGGCTCAGTGATCGCCGTGCGGCGGGACAGCATGGGCGGCGCTCCTTGGCAGGTCCGCGCCACCTTACCCGACCGCCGCCGCCGCGCCAGCCGCCGCACTCTGAACAGGGGCCGCACCTTGAACACGACAGGGATCATCGAACAGGGCAGGGATCATCCGACTGCTGCGGCCATCTTCCGGCGCCTTGCTTGCGCCTTCGGCTTGGCCTGCCTCGCGGCGTGTGCAACCTTGGGTAGCACGTCCTGGCAAGCGGCATCCGGGACCAGCGCGGCTGCGGGCGGTGCGTCCGGCACGCTCATGCGGTCCACTAGAAGAACATGCGCGGCCGCAAGATCCAGCAACGGGCGCACCGCCGCGGTCCAGGCCGGCTGGGCAGCCCACCCCGCGGCGTGCTCCGCCATGCGCTGGAAGGCGGCACGCGCCGCCGTCAGGTCGCGCCGGTAGTTCAGGCGCAGGACGCCGACCTGGAACAGCATCCCCAGCAGGGTTGGCGGGTCGGGGTAGGGCGCGTTGCAGACCGCATCGAGGTCTTGCAGGAACGGCTCCAGCCGCGACGCCTCGGCATACCGGCCCGAGTCCACCAGCCGCATGAACGGCCCCACCAGCCGCGGCAGCAACCGGCCCGGCGGGATGTCGATGCGCCCTGCCAGCCCGGGGGCGGACGGCGCGGCCAGGGCGGCCAGCATCTCCACCTCCAGTTCCGGCGCCAGCTCCGCCAGGCAGTCCAGCATCAGCAGCCGCGCCTGCCAGGCCGAGTGGTGCAGGTCCAAGTCGATCAGGCCGCATTCCTCCAGCACGCGCCGGGCCTCCACCGCCACCCGGAACGCCGGCCGGGCGTAGGCCAGCACGCCCTCCGGGATGCTGCCAGGGATGCGGCGCTCCAGCACGGCACGGCTGTACAGCACGCCGCCCAGGTTGAACGGCTGCGTTGCCGCCTGCGCCGCCAGCAGGGCCAACGGCTGCTGACCGAATTGCCGCTCCGCCACCGGGGCCGGCAGGCGGAGCCGGGCCAGGTCGATGCCGCGCGCCCGCCAGGCCTGGACGATGCGCTCCCACTGCGCCAGCGTGTCCTGTAACGGAGCGCCATGACAGTCCTGCGCGAACAGCCGCCCCGCCGCGCCGTTCCACAGCGGCGACCCAGGCTCGGCCGTCCCAACCAAGTGCTGCAAGTAGGCGCGATGGCCCTGCAAGTGGCGGGCCGCAGCATCGGTGTGGAAGCGCAGCGGCTGGTCGGCGGCGAAGGCGATCAGGGTGTTGCTGGCCCGCTCGACATGGACATGGCTGAAGCCCGCGCGGCGCAGCATCGTCTCCATCGCCTGCGCCGTGTACAGCACCATGTGCAGCCCTGCCGACAGCATGCAGAACAGGGTGGCCGCGTCCTGCCCCGGCAGCAGCATCGCGGCATCGGGCGTCGTCAAGACCAGGGTGCCGCCCGGTTTCATCCAGCGGCGCAGCAGCGCCATGAACGGGTAAGGCTCGTCGATATGCTCGATGACCTCCGACCCCATCACCAGGCCGAACGGCTCCCCCAGGGCCGAGGCGTCCGTCAGGTACTCCTGCCGCAGGTCCACCTGCAGCAGCCGGGCGCCGGCCTCGGCATAGTGGGCTGGGTCCACGCCGCACGCCCGCCAGCCCAGCACCTTGGCCGCGAGATCGACGGGGTAGCCGAAGCCGCAGCCGACATCCAGCAGGCTGTCGATGCCGGGGTCGTCCAGCCGGAACAGCACGCCGGTCATATGATGGATGCCAGCGTTCTGCTCCAGGTACATCTGCTGGAACACCTCCGACGCGGCCTGGTTGGCATAGTCCGGCCGGCTCATGTCCTGAAAGAAGCAGGCGGTGCAAGCGCCGCAGCGGATCAGCGTATGGCCCGGCGCCCCGGCGCGCAGCAGCACGGCGTGAGGGCCGGGGGCATCGCACACCGGGCACGCCAGAGGGATGCGCTCGCCTTCGGGCCACTGGATGTCCAACGTTACGCCTCCGATGCTGCCGCGCCTGTGCTACGGCGCGGCGCACGCCGGTGCAACCGCTAGGCGCGCATCAGTCCAGAAACGGGGCTGATCGCCTCGCTGCCCGGGAACGCCCGCAGCAGGGCGGGCGGCGGCAGACCGAGGTGCGCCGCCAGCAAGCCCTTCGCCAGCGCCCGCAGGTCCAGGGTGGGCTGCAGGTCCCGCCCATCCAGCAGTTGCCCATCCCCCAGGCCCGGCCAGTCCGCCAGCACTCGCCCGCCGCGCACCGCGCCCCCGGCCACGAAGGCGACGGTCCCGGTGCCATGGTCGGTGCCCCCGGTGCCGTTGGCGTGCGCCGTGCGGCCGAACTCGGTCATCACCAGCACCGCCGTCCCCGCCCACACTGGCCCCAGCGCGTCGCGCAGCGCCACCAGCCCGGCGTCAAGCTGCTGCAACGGCCGGTTCAGCCGTTGCGCCTGCGCTTGGTGCGTGTCCCAGCCGCCCAGCTCCATCGCCGCGATGCGCGGACCGTCCGGCGCGGCCAGCAGCTTGCCCGCCGTTGCGGCCAGGGCGGGGAAGCCGTTGCGGTCCGGCTGCGCCCCGCCTCGCACATCGCCTCCGGCAAGCTGCGCGGTGGCAAACCCGCGCTCCTGCAAGCCTTGACGAAAAGCCGGGCCGGTCACCGGGTCCGCCGCGTGCAGCGCGGCCAGCTTGGCATACAGGTCCGGCAGCGGCTGGGTGAGGCCGCTGGGGGCGAAGCTGCCCACCACCGCCGGGCCGCGCAGCAGCAGCGGCAGCGACACGCCGACCGACAACGGTGCCCCGCTGGCCGGACGCGGCGGCATGGCCTGCACGGCGCGGTTCAGCCAGCCGCTGGACAGGCGCTGGTCGGCGCCGGACTCCATCAGATCCTGCGCCTCGAAGTGGCTGCGGGTGCGGACGTGCCCGGCGACCGCGTGCACCGGCAGCAGGTCGCCCGCATGATACATGCCATGCAGCCCGGCCAGGGCAGGGTGCAGCCCAAAAAATCCGCCAAGGTCCAGCAACCCGCCCGCCGCGCCCGGCTCCGGCAGCGCCAGGTTGGCCCGCAACCCCGCCAGCGCAGCGTCGCCATACGGCACGACGGCCGCCATGCCGTCCAACGCGCCGCGCAGGATGACGACCACCAGCCGCCGCTCGGTCGGCGCGGCGGCCACCGCCAGCGAGGCCCGGCCCAGCGTGATGGCCGCGCCAAGGCCGAGGAGCGCAGCGCGGCGGCCGAGTCGGGGTTGGTGCAGCGGATGCATGTCAGCGCCTTTGGAATTCGGGGGAGGCCAGCAGCAGGGTCAGCGCGTCGCGGCGGGAGCCGGCGTGGTGCATCTCGTTCGCCGTCGCGGGGGACAGCAGCGGGCCGAGCGCGGTGGCGGCCAGCGTCTCGGGGTCCGGCAGCTCCGCCCGCCCAGCGAAGCCATACGCCCAATCGACCCGGCGCAGCACCGCCTCCGGCCCCGCCCAGTCCGCGGCGGCATCAGGCCAGCCCATAGGGGAGGGCGCGTTGAAGAACGGCTGCCCCAGCGCGCCCATGATGCCCGCCGGGTCCGGCCGGTGCCCTTCCGGCAAGCCTGAAGCGCGCAGGGCCGCGATCACGAAGTCCTGCGGCGGCCGCAGCTTGGTCAGCGGCTGCCAGGCGACAGGCAGTTCGACCAGCGCCAGCGACGCCGCGCCCAGGTCCCCGCCGGTGTCGCGCAGCACGCCCTCGATCCGGCGGACGGCTTCCGGCGGCGGCGTGTCGGTGGTGAAGTGGCGGACCAGCTTGACCGCCAGCGCATGATGGGTGGCGGGGTGCGCGGCCAGCAACGCCAGCGCCGCGACGCCGCCCTCCTCGCCCTCCGGGACCTGCTGGCCGAGCAGCGTTTTGGCGCCGGGTTCGTGCAGGTTGGGGCGGAAGCGGAAGCCCAGCGGGTCCTGCTCGCGCTCGACGGACCAGCCGGTCAGGATGCGGGCGAACTCGGTCACGTCGGCCTGGGTGTATCCGGCGGTGGGGGTGCCCGCCGGACCAAGCGTGTGCAGCTCCAGGCACTCGCGGGCCAGGTTCTCGTTCAGGCCGCGCCCGGTGCGCTGGCCGGCGGGGCTGCCGGGTCCGGCTGACATGGCGTTGTTCAGGTAGATCAGCATCGCGGGATGCCGGATGACGGCCAGCAGCATGTCGCCGAAGCGGCCGGTGACATGCGGACGGATGGCGTCGCGCACATAGGCGCCGATCATCGGGCCGATCTGCCCGGCGCGCAGGCTGATGGTGAAGTGGTTGGCCCAGAAGTGGACCAGGCGCTCGCGGAACGGCGCGGGGGTCAGCAGGGCCTGGTTCAGCAGGGCCGCCTGCTCGGACAGGAACAGGGTGCGGGCACGGGTGGGCTCGCCCCGGGCCTGCTCGCCGCCCACCGGGCGGTCGAGCCGGTCCTGGCGATGGGCCAGCAGCGCGTCGGCGACGGTTGCGCCGGCAAGGGGCGCCGGATCGGGCCGGGCAAGCTGGTCGGCGAGCCAGCGCCGGGGGTCGGCGGGCAGCGGCTGGCCTGCGGCATGGCCCAGGCCGAAACGGACGGTGGCTTGGAAGGCGGCAGTGTCCATCGCGCAAGCATAGCGTGGGCGGACGCAACTGAATGTATCCAATCGTTGCGGACGGTTCACCGGCTTGTCCTGCTTCGGCTCAATCGTGAAGTCGAGCGTAGAGTCGGGAAACCTTACAGCGCCAACATTTAATGACGTGCGGCACCAGTAACGAAAGCCTTAAGACGTGCTGGCACAATACCTGCACCATTGCTTAAGAAACCTTTGAGGTCCCGTTATGCAAATGCAAAAACTGCTTCTCGCCTCCTTGACCGGCGTGCTTCTTGCCGGTGCGGCTCATGCTGTGCCGGCCGTCGTGGACCCGAATTTCAGCGACTTTGATAACACCGGGACGTTCAATGCCAGCGGCATAAAGTTCGGCGTGCCCGGCTGGACCGCCAACGCCAGGAGCGCCAACGCCAACAGCGGCACCACGTCATTCGTTGGCCAAAGCCGATTCAACGTGAACGCCTATTGGAACAACGGCGCGCTCCCCTCGGGCACGACGGTGGCCGGCTTCCTCGAACCCCGGCGACAGCATGTCCCAGGTGGTGAGCGGCTTCACCGTCGGCGACACCTACCAGATCAGCGTGCTGGCCAACGCACGGTATGGCCAGACCGGCGCGCCCACGCTTGATATCTCGGCGTCAGGGGCAGAAACTATCCAATACGGGCTGTCGCCCGTCGATTCGAGCACCACGGCCACAACACCTTTCAAAACCGAGTCTTACAATTTCGTGGCGCAAAGCAGCACCGAAACGATCACGCTGGCGGAGGACGCCTCCCTCTCGAAGGGAGGCTCGGTCGTGCTGAGCGGATTGCAGGTTGCCGACCTCTCCAACCCGGCGCCCGTGCCGGAGCCGATCAGCTTGGCGCTGCTCGGCACCGGCCTGGCCAGCCTGAGCCTGATGCGCCGCCGCCGCTAACGGCCCGCCTGTCGGTTTTCTTTACAGGGCGGCGCCGTTGGGCGCCGCCCTTCCTATTTGTGCCATATCCGCCTCGACATCACCGTCACGACCTCGGCGGCAGCCGGCGCCCCAGCGGCCACGGCGTTTGCCGCCTCGGCCACGGTATCCAAGTCGGTGGCGCCGGTCCGCCGGCGCGCCTGGGTCAGCGGTTTCGCGGCGACAACCCCGCCGCATTGCAGCATAGTCCGGCCATCCGCCTCGGAGGTCCGGCCGCATGTCGAAGATCATCCCCGTCCCGCTGTTCGACTTCGTCATCTTCGGCGCCACCGGCGACCTGACGCTGCGAAAGCTGCTGCCGGCGCTGTACTACCGCTTCCGCGACGGCCAGATCCCGGCAGGCAGCCGGATCATCGGCGTCGCCCGCTCCCAGCTCGATCCCGCCGCCTACCGCGCCCGCGCCGCCGAGGCCCTGCGCCAGCACGTCAGCGCCGCCGCGCTGGAAGGCCCGGCGCAGGCGGCGTTCCTCGGCATCGTGCACTACGTCCCGCTGGACGCCGCGGCGCCGGACGGCGACTGGTCCGGCCTGCAGGACCTGCTGCACGCCGACCGGATACGGGTGTTCTACCTGGCAACCTCGCCGGAGCTGTACGGTCCCGTCTGCCAGGCGCTGACCTGCGCCGGCCTGACGACGGGCGAGGCGCGGGTAGTGCTGGAAAAACCCATCGGCCGCGACCTGGCCAGCGCCGAGGCGATCAACGACGAGGTCGGCCGCCACTTCTCCGAGGCGTGCACCTTCCGCATCGACCACTTCCTCGGCAAGGAGACCGTGCAAAACCTGCTGTCCCTACGCTTCGCCAACACGATCTTCGAGCGGCTGTGGACGGCGGACGTGATCGACCACGTGCAGATCACCGTATCCGAGACCGTGGGCGTGGAGGGCCGGGGCGGCTACTACGACCACTCCGGCGCGCTGCGCGACATGCTGCAGAACCACATGCTGCAACTGGTGTGCCTGCTGGCGATGGAGCCGCCGGTGTCGCTGGAGGCCGACGCGGTGCGGGACGAGAAGCTGAAGGTGCTGCGGACGCTGCGCCCGATGGCGCCGCACGAGGTGCCGTTGCTGACCGTGCGCGGCCAGTACTCGGCGGGCGCGGTGGACGGCAAGCCGGTCGAGGGCTACCTGCGCGACCTCAACGGCAGCAACAGCATGGCCGACCCCAGCACGACCGAGACCTTCGTCGCCCTGAAGGCGGAGCTGAACAGCCGCCGCTGGGCCGGGGTGCCGTTCTACCTGCGCACCGGCAAGCGCCTGCCGCAGAAGCTGAGCGAGATCGTCGTGCAGTTCCGCAGCCTGCCGTTCTCGATCTTCCCCAGTGACCAGGCCGAGCTGTCCCCCAACAAGCTGATCATCCGCCTGCAGCCGGAGGAGGGGATGCGGCTGGAGGTGATGACCAAGGAGCCCGGCCCCGGCGGCTTGCAGCTCCGCCCGACCGGTTTGGACATCAGCTTCGAGAAGACCTTCGGCGCCCGCTACCCCGATGCCTACGAGCGGCTGCTGATGGACACCGTGCGCGGCAACTCCACCCTGTTCATGCGGCGGGACGAGGTGGAGGCTGCCTGGCGCTGGGTGGAGCCGGTGATGGACGCCTGGGCTGCCCGTCCCGAACGCCCGCGGCCCTACTCCGCCGGCACCTGGGGACCGAGCGCCTCCATTGCGCTGATCGAGCGGGACGGCCGAACCTGGCACGAGGACCAGGCGTGACTTCTTCCCCCTCCTCCTCCGGGCTTGGGCCGTGAAGCGGACCAAGGCCGGGGTAGGGGAAGCCGCGAATGCCGAACCCCAGCTATCTCAGGGCTTCCCAACTGCCGGGTACAACGCTCGCCGCTTCCCCTCACCCCAACCCTCTCCCAGGAGGAAAGGAAGCAGCAGCGGCTCCATATGAGCATCTTCGACACCGCCGAGGGCCGGCGCCTGCAGGCCACCGGCCCCGGCGCCCGATGGCGCCGTTGGGGACCCTACCTCAGCGACCGCCAGTGGGGCACCGTCCGCGAGGACTACAGCCCCGGCGGCACCGCCTGGGAGTACCTGCCGCACGACCACGCCCGCAGCCGCGCCTACCGCTGGGGCGAGGACGGCCTGGCCGGGTTCAGCGACGACCAGCAGCACTGGTGCATGGCACTGGCGCTATGGAACGGCCAGGACGCCATCCTCAAGGAGCGCCTGTTCGGCCTGACCAACAGCCAGGGCAACCACGGCGAGGACGTGAAGGAGCAGTACTTCTTCCTCGATGGCACCCCCACCCACTCCTACATGCGGATGCTCTACCGCTACCCCCAATCGGCCTTCCCCTACTCGGAGCTGGTCGAGGAGAACCGCCGCCGCGGCCTGGACGACCCGGAATTCGAGATCGCCGACACCCGCGTCATGCAGCCCGGCCATTTCGACGTGACGGTCGAGTGGGCCAAGGCCGCCACCGACGACATCCTGTGGCGCATCACCGCCGCAAACCAGGGGCCAAACCCGGCGCCGCTGCACATCCTGCCGCACTTTTGGGCGCGCAACCGCTGGTCCTGGGACGCGACGCGCCCGCGCCCGCTGCTGCAGGCCATGCCGGACGGCTCCGTGCAGGCGATGCGGCGCGGCTGGCGGCCCCGCCGCTTCACGGTCGAGGGCGGCCACCCCTGGCTGTTCTGCGAGAACGAGACCAACGTGAACCGCCTGTTCGGCGGCGCGGCGCCGGGTCCGTTCAAGGACGGGATCAATGACTGGGTGGTGGATGGCCAAACCGGCGCGGTCGCTGCCAGCTTGCAGGGCACCAAGGCCGCCGCCCACGCCCAATTCCTGATCCCACCGGGCGGCGCCATCCAGCTCCGCGCCCGCCTGCGCCCGGCGGACGAGCCGGAGTCGCCCGGCGACCCCGACGCGATCATGCAACTCCGCCGCGACGAAGCCGACGAGTACCACGCCGCCCTCGCCGCCGGGACCACCGACCCCGACGCGCGGCTGGTGAAGCGCCAGGCGGTGGCCGGGCTGCTATGGACCAAGCAGTACTACCACATCGACATCCCCCGCTGGCTGGACGGCGACCCGGCGCAGCCGCCGCCGCCGCCCGAGCGCAAGACCGGACGCGACCATGATTGGCGGCACCTGAACAACAGCGACGTGCTGTCGATGCCGGACAAGTGGGAATACCCCTGGTATGCCGCCTGGGACCTGGCATTCCACGCCGTCGCCTTCGCCCCCGTCGATCCGCAATTCGCCAAGAACCAGCTCCTGCTGCTGACCCGCGAGTGGTACATGCACCCCAACGGCCAGTTGCCGGCCTACGAGTGGGCGTTCGGCGACGTGAACCCCCCCGTCCATGCCTGGGCGGCGCTGCGGGTCTATCGGCAGGACGAGGCGCTGACCGGCACCCCGGACCGCCCCTTCCTTGAGGCGGTGTTCCACAAGCTCACGCTCAACTTCACCTGGTGGGTGAACCGCAAGGACCCGGACGGCCGCAACGTGTTCCAGGGTGGGTTCCTCGGCCTGGACAACATCGGGCTGTTCGACCGCTCGAAGCCGCTGCCGACCGGCGGCGTCCTGGACCAGGCGGACGGCACCGCCTGGATGGCGATGTACGCGCTGAACCTGATGCGCATCGCGCTGATCCTGGCCCGCGAGAACCACGTCTATGAGAACATGGCCACCAAGTTCTTCGAGCACTTCCTGCTGATCGCCGAGGCGATGACGAAAATGGGCGTATCCGGCAACGCCAATGGCGGCCTGTGGAACGAGACGGACGGCTTCTACTACGACGTGCTGCGCCTGCCGGACGGCGCGACACGGATGCTGCGCGTGCGCTCAATGGTCGGCCTGATCCCACTGTTCGCAGTGGAGGTGCTGGACCCGGAGATGGTTGCCGCCCTACCAGGATTCGCCGGCCGGCTGCGCTGGTTTCTGGACCACCGGCCGGCGCTGGCGGCCCTGGTGTCGCGCTGGGCGGTGCCGGGCGTCGGGGAGACCACCCTGCTGTCCCTGCTGCGCGGCCACCGGGTGCAGGAGCTGATGCGGCACATGCTGGACGAGACGGAGTTCCTGTCCGACTACGGCGTGCGCTCGCTATCCAAGGCGCACGAGGCGCACCCCTACGTGCTGCAGCAGGACGGCCAGCGGTTCGAGATCGGCTATGACCCCGGCGAGGGCCGCACCCGGGCGTTCGGCGGCAACAGCAACTGGCGCGGGCCGGTGTGGATGCCGGTCAACTACCTGCTGATCGACAGCCTGCGCGAGTTCCACCAGTACTACGGCCCGGAGTTCCAGGTGGATTGCCCGATCGGCTCCGGCCGCAAGCTGGACCTGGCCGGGGTAGCGGACGAGTTGGCCCGGCGCCTGACCCGGCTGTTCCTGCGCGATGCCAGCGGACGCCGCCCGGCGATGGGCAACGCGCAGGAGCCGGAGGCGGTGCTGTTCCACGAATACTTCCATGGCGACACCGGCCGCGGGCTGGGCGCATCGCACCAGACCGGGTGGACGGCGCTGGTGGCCCTGCTGCTGTAGCCTGCCTCAGCCCGGCCGCCGCATCATCAGCGCCTGGCGCGTGCAGGCGGCCACGACCTCGTCCATTTGGTTGAACGCGGTGTGCTCAAATTCGACGATACCCTGGTTGGGACGGGACCGGCTGGGCCGCAGCGACAGCACGGAGGTGCTGATCCGCAGGGTGTCGCCATGGAACAGCGGCTTGGGGAAGCGCACGTCGGTCATGCCCAGGTTGGCGATGGTGGTGCCGAAGGTGGTGTCGTTGACCGACATGCCGATCATCATGCCCAGCGTGAGCAGGCTGTTGACCAGGGGGCGGCCGAACTCGGTGCCGGCGGCGTACTCGGCGTCCAGGTGCAGGCGGGCCGGGTTCATGGTCATGCCGCAGAACAGCACGTTGTCGGCCTCCGTCACGGTGCGGCGCCAGGGGTGGTCGAAAACCTGACCGACGGTGAACTCCTCGAAATACAAACCTGGCATGTGACTTCTTTCCCTTCTTCCTCCGGAAGAGGGCCGGGGTGAGGGAGGCTGCAAGCACTAAATTCGCCAGGGAGCAAGACAGGCTGCCCATGGGCGAATGGTCCTCACGGCCTCCCTCAACCTAACCCTCTCCTGCAAGAGGGAACATGGTTGCCCTCCTGGCGAAACGGATCACTTATAACAGCCATGACCTCCCTGTTCCTGTCGGCCCTCGCCTTCATCGGCATCCACATCGGCGTGTCCGGCACCACTGCCCGGGATCGCATCGTCCGCGTCATCGGCCTGAACGGCTACATGGTGGCCTTCTCCGTCGCGTCCCTGGCGGCGCTGATCTGGCTGATCGGGTCGTATAAGGACGCGCCGTACCTGGAAACCTGGGGCATGCTGCAGTCCTGGAAGCCGGTCATGCTCGCCCTCATGCTGCCGGCGTTCCTGCTGGTGGTGGTAGGATTGAGCACACCCAACCCGACCTCCGTCGCGCAGGAGGGCCTAGTGGCCCAGGCGCCGCGCGGCATCGTGCAGGTCACTCGGCACCCGTTCCTGATGGGCGTGGCGCTGTGGTCGGCGCTGCACCTGGTCGGCAACGGCGACTGGGCGTCGTCCCTGTTCTTCGGCGCCATGCTGGTGGTGTCCGTGGCCGGGGCTTGGTCCATCGACGCCAAGCGGCGGCGTGTGCTGGGCGGCGCGGCATAGGACGTGTTCGCGCGGCGCACCTCCGTGCTGCCGTTCGCGGCGATCCTGTCCGGGCGGGCACGCATGGACGTTCCCGGGATCGGCGTGTGGCGGCTGGGAGCCGGAACGGCGGCGTATGCGCTGATGCTGGGTGGGCACCTGCACCTGATCGGGGTCAACCCGTTCCCCTGGTAGGCCAGCCTTCGTGATAAAGCAGCCTCCGTGGTAGAGTTGGCTGTCGTCATCGGTGCGGGCGGCGGCCTGGGCGGGGCACTGCTGGCAACGCTGGAAGCAGGCGGGACCTATGGCCGGGTGATCGGCCTGAGGCGGAGCGGCACGCCGCCGCTGGACCTGCTGAACGAGGCCAGCATCGCCGCCGCTGCCGCCTGGGTGGCCGGGGCGGGCGATCTGCGGCTGCTGCTAGACGCCACCGGGTTCCTGCACGACGGCCGCTACCAGCCCGAGCGCAGCCTGCGCAGCATCGACCCGGCGCACATGGCGCACGCCTTCGCCATCAACGCCATCGGCCCGGCGCTGCTGATGAAGCACTTCTGCCCGCTGCTGCCGCGCCGGGGCCGGGCGGTGTTCGCCACCCTGTCCGCCCGGGTCGGCAGCATCGGCGACAACCGGCTGGGCGGCTGGCACAGCTACCGCGCCGCCAAGGCCGCGCTGAACCAGCTTGTGCGGACGGCGGCGGTGGAGCTGCGCCGGGCCAACCCGGACAGCATCTGCGTGGCGCTGCACCCCGGCACCGTGGCGACGCCGCTGTCGGCCCCGTTCTCCAAATCGGGCCTGGACGTGCGCCCGCCGGAGGAGGCGGCGCGCGATCTCGTGGCGGTGCTCAACGGTTTGCAAGCCTCGGACAGCGGCAGCTTCTTCGACCAGGCCGGCGCCGCGATCCCGTGGTGATCCCGTAGCTGCGGGCTAAGCAGGCGTGCACAGCCTGCCGCGCAAATGTTCTGCGGCCGTGCCAGGCCGCTTAGCTCTTCATCCCCGCGCAAACCTCCGAAGGTTTGCTTAGCAGGCGCAGTTCGTCGGAGGCAGGATCGGCGCGGACGCTACAGCGTCCGGGTCTTCAGCAGATATCGCCTGAGAGACGAGCAAAACGCATGGATCGCCGTTTCGTCGGACCGCCCGCCGAAGCTGGGAAACAGAAAATCCTCCGCCTCCTGGCCCTTCCCGGTTGAGATCGCAGCCAGCGACCACTCCTGGAACAGCCGTATGTCCGAGGTTTGCTGGCCGACGATCTTGAAGTCCAGGTGACGTTGATCGCAGGCAATGTGACCGATGAGGTTCTTGACGACGGCAGATGGCCCCTCGATCACTTGCAAGTACACCTTGTGGTTCGTCACGAGAACGCCTGTAACGTCGTGGGTTAAGTTTTCCTTCCTACTACATAGCAGGATGTCCAGCAGATCCGTGGTGACGGCCTGTGCCGGTCTATCCCTGCTAATCTTGCTGCAATAGAGAACCCTGGAAACTTCGTTTTCCACGTCGAATCGCCTATCAGGCGCGGTGCCTGCATTCCCCCGGCAAGTATGGCCGTAATGACCGCATCAACATAGCATATTCGGACACCACGCCGCCGACGCTGAAGGCAGCCGAAGTGCAAGGCCCCGCCCAGGCGCCCTCCCGCATAGACGCAGGAGGGGCCACGCGCGGCTACTCAGACTCTTCGAGCAATATCGCGTTGTCGGCATCAGCGGACAGCCGCACCTTGCCGTCCTCGACCTCGGCCACCAGGCCCATCGAGATGTAGTGGTGCTGGCCATCGGACGAGTCGTCCTTGGTCAGCTTGATGCGGTCGCCCTCGACCTTGTCCACGGTGCCGAGGTGTACCCCGTCGGCGCCAATGACCTTGGCATGTTCCTTGATCTCGCTTGCATCCACCATGAGGCGTCTCCGGTTTGGGTTGGACTGCTGCAACGCCGGGACCGCAAGCCCGTCGCATGACAATATGGGCATGACGATGTAGGCACGACGATCCCGGGATGGACCGATCAGCATCCCAGGTCACCTGGCATCCCCGCGTTCCAGGAAGGGATGGCGAAGCTGTAGGGCTGCACGTTCATGGCATCCAGCGCCCAGCCGCCGATGTAGGCGCCCACCGTCCACCGCTCGCGCGCAGACATGCCGCTGATCCAGCCAATCAGGCTGGTATCCTGCCCTGGCTCCGCCGCTATGCCGCTTATCCCAACACTCCCCGGTTTCGTTGCGGCGACGCCAGCACAGGCGTCAGAAGTCCTCCATCTCCGCCGCGGCCTTGGCATAGCGGTCGGCATCCTCCCGCAGCAGCAACCGCGCCGTGACCAGCGCATCCGCCGCCACACGGACCCGGGCGGCATAGGTGTCCCGGCTGCCATAGTGTTCCTGCAATGAAGGCCGCGTGTCCCCGGTGTGCTCCCGCTCGGCGCGGGTGCGGGCAAATGGGATGAACGTGCCATCGCGGTCGCACAGCTCGGTCGGCATGTCCCGATAGACGTTGGTCCCAGCATACGTGCCAAGCGGCACCGCCAGAGGAGGCAGCCGCAGCCCCGCCGTCTCGTTGCCGTCCGTATCCACTGCCGACACGAAGGTCGGGACCGGCCGGACCGGGGCCGCGGGCGGCTCGACCCAATCCACCGGCTGCCCCACCGCATTGTCGCCCGGCCCCCAGGTCACGCCCGCAACGTCCGGACGCCGCACCGCCGCAGCCGGCACGCCGCTGCCATCACCCTGCCGTGGCACCAGGCTGTCCGACGGCGCAACGCCATGCACCACCCAAGCCTCCAGGTTGGACAGCATGGCCCGCAGCGCCGGCCCGGCGCTGTTGGGATTGCGCGGGTTGGCGCAGTAGCCCGGCGCCGCCGTCGTACCCGCGTGCCCACCGTGCTGGGTGCCCGCCACTAGCATCATCCGCACGTTTGGCGGCAGCGCGGCGTCCTGCCCCTCCGGGTCGCTGTGCACCAGGGAAGCGGCCTTCTGCCAGTACTCGGTTGAGGTGTTGCTCTCGATCACTAGCGGATCGGAGCCATCGCCGTGCAGCAGCCCACCCCCGGGACCCTCCCGGTAGGTGTAGGCGCCCCAGACCTCCGGGTAGAACCGGTCCTCGTGCTGCGTCGCGGTGCGGAACGGCATGGCGAAGGCCTCGTTGGCGAACACCTTGCCGGCGCCGGAGATGTGCGGCAGCACGCCGTCGAACACCCGCCGCCCATCCTCGTCCCGGTTCATCCCCAGGTCCAGGAAGTGCCGCAGGAACCGGCCGCTGAGCGAGATGCCGAAGCCGATGGTGTGCTGGATGCCATCCCGCTGGCGCAGGTAGGACACCAGGTCGCGCGTCGCCGCGAATCCAATGCCGTCCACGGTCGGCGCAGTGGCGTCGTATGTCAGGTCGTAGATGCGGCGCGGCGTGGGGGCGGTGCCGAAGGGCAGCAACTGGATGGTCCGGCTGTCCCGGAAGTTCCATCCCTCGTGCAGCACGGGGGTGCGTGGGTCGCCCTCGCGGCTGCGGACGGTGAGGCCAGCGGTTTGCATGTCTGCGACGGGGTAGGGCAGGCGGATCGCCACGCCGCCCTCCGGCCCACGGGTGCCGTTGATGAACTCGTGCCGGATGCGCTGGACGATGGGGTTGGGGCCGTCGGTGGCGACCGGAACGTGGATGGTCATGCCATGGTTGGCCGTCGCGGCCTCGGGCTGCCAGCCGGACCAGACCATCGTGAGACCCTGACGAAAGGTGAAGGCGTTGCCAGCGTCGGCCAGGGTGCGCGGGTCGTTGACGCTGCCGTTCGCGGGTTCCGCGGCGTCGTTCACCCAGGACATCAGGAACTTGTTGCCGCGGTTGGTCACGTCATACAGCAGCACGCCGCTGCCGCGTGCCGGGTCGGCGGGACGCAGGATGAACACGTCGGTGCTGTACTCCACCCGGCCCAGCGCGTTGCGCGGCGCATGGTCCAGCAGGGTGATACCGGCGTTCGCAGGGTCTGCCGGGTCCAGCTCGCCGCTGGCAGTCGCAGTGATGCGGACATAAGGGCCGGCGTCGCCGAACGCGGCCCCCGCGGCGAACGGCTCCTCGGTCAGCACATGCAGCCCGGTCAGGCGCGCGGCGGCCGGGTGCACCAGAAGGCACGGTCCGGCGCATAGGCCGGCCAAGATCAGCAGCCGCATCGGCGTCCTCCTTGCCGGGTCTGCCGCCCGACGTTCGGAACGCTCGCGCCCGGGCCCACGGCTGTCAACGGTCACCTGCGGCCGTCAACGAAGGCGGCTGCGACCCCTACATCCAACTCTGGAACAATCTATATCTGGTCTCGGAGATTGGAGATCACCCCGATGCGTCGTTCCCGTTCACTCGTTGCCGCCCTGGCCGTCGCCGCGCTGGCCCTGGCGCCGTCGTTCGCCGATGCGCGGGCCGGGTTCGGCGGCAGCATGGGCAGCCGCGGGATGCGGAGCTACTCTGCGCCGCCGATGACCAACACCGCGCCGATGGGCGCCGTGCCGTTCGACCGCAGCCTGTCGCAGCGGCCGTCGCCTTCCCTCCCCGGCTATGGGGCGCAGCCGTCCTTTGCCGGGCGGCGGTCCGGCTTCGGGTCGGGCCTGATGGGCGGGCTGGCGGGCGGCCTGCTCGGCGTCGGGCTGGGCAGCCTGCTGATGGGCAACGGCTTCGGCGGCGGGACCGGGTTCCTGGGCCTGCTGATCCAGTTAGCGGTGCTGTTCTTCGTCGGGCGCTGGCTGGTGCGGATGTTCATGCGCCGGCAGCCGGCGATGGCCGGAATGCCGGGCATGGCGCGCATGGCGCAGCCCGGCCCGATGCCGACCGGCGGCATGGCCCAGCAGGCCAACGCCGGCACGGGCATCGCCATCAACCAGCCCGACTACGCCGCGTTCGACCGCAACCTGCAAGCCGTGCAGGCTGCCTGGACCGCACAGGACCTGAACGCCCTGCGCGGCCTGGCAACGCCGGAGATGGTCAGCTACTTCGCCGAGCAGTTGGCCGAGCAGAACAGCCGGGGCCTGCACAACAGCGTCACCCATGTGCGGCTGGAGAAGGGTGACCTGGCCGAAGCCTGGGCTGAGGGCGGGCGCGAGTACGCCACCGTGGCTATGCGCTTCTCTGCCCTGGACGTGACGCGCGACTCGACGGGCCGGATCGTCGAGGGCGACGTGGCGGTGCGGAGTCTGGCGACGGAACTGTGGACGTTCATGCGCGCCCGTGGTGGGCAGTGGCTGCTGTCGGCGATCCAGCAGACACGATAATCCCGCAAACACAGTGATCTAAAGAAGGCCGCTGGTCCTGCCAGCGGCCTTCTTCTTGTTAGGTTATGTCAGCTTTCCTGCATCACTGAATCTTCATGTGCAGTCTCGGCATCCCGTCGTATGAGGCCGCGGCAAGGACATCAGTCCTGTTGCAACGACGCGAGGTTCGATCGATCGCATGAACGCCATCATCGCCAACCCACGGAACGCCTTCACCTATCCCACGACTTACCGCAGCGTCTTCATCTCCGACTTGCACTTGGGCACCCGCGGGTGTCGCAGCGACTTCCTGGCCGATTTCCTGGGCGGGATGTCATGCGAGAACCTGTTCCTAGTCGGCGACATCGTCGATGGCTGGCGGCTGCGGAAATCCTGGTATTGGGACGCCGCGCACGACAAGGTCATCCGGCTAATCCTGCGCCATGCCCGCAATGGTGCCGCCGTGACTTACGTGCCCGGCAACCACGACGAGATGTTCCGCGCCTGGCTGCCTCCCATGCTGGACCCGAATGCCTTGCAGGTCGCCGGCATCACGCTCCGCAACGAGGCGGAGCACACGACGGCGGCCGGGTTGCGGCTGCTGGTCATCCACGGCGACGAGTTCGATGGCGTGCTGCGCTATGCCCGGTTCTTGGCGGTGCTGGGCGACGGCGCCTATGTCACTTCATTGGTGGTGAACCGCTGGTTCAACAGCGTCCGCCGCCGGCTGGGCTACCCCTACTGGTCCTTGTCGCAGTGGCTAAAGCGCCAAGTGAAAGGCGCAGTGAAAGCCATTGATCTGTTTGAGACCGCGCTGGCGTCGGAGGCCAAGCGGCGTGGCTTCGACGGGGTGGTGTGCGGCCACATCCACCACGCCGAGATGCGGTTGGTGAACGGCGTGTTGTATGTGAACGATGGCGATTGGGTGGAGAGCTGCACCGCCCTGGTCGAGCATCATGATGGCCGGCTGGAGCTACTAGACTGGGCGGCGCTAAAGGGATTGTCGTTCTACACGCCGCGTCCCTCAACCAAGACCCCCGCGCCAAGAACCAGCGCTGCCGAAGCGGAGGAGGCCGCCGCGGCATAAGACGATGCGCATCCTGATCATCTCCGATGCGTGGCACCCCCAGGTGAACGGGGTTGTGCAGACCCTGTCCATGGTCGCCGGCGAGTTGTCCGCATTGGGCCATCAGGTTGAGGTGATCGGGCCGGACCGCTTCCGTACGGTGGCGATGCCCGGCTATGCCAGCATTCGCCTGGCGCTGCTGCCAGGGCTCCGGCTGACGGCGATGATCGAGGCATTCCGTCCCGACGCGCTGCATGTGGCGACCGAGGGTCCGTTGGGCTTGGCGGCACGGCGCTGGGCGGTGTGGCGGCGGCTGGCCTTCACGACCTCATTCCACACCCGCTTCCCCGAGTACCTGCACGCCCGCACCCGGGCGCCGACCGGCCCGGCCTATGCATGCCTGCGCTGGTTCCACAACGCCGGGTCTGCAACGATGGTCGCCACCGGCAGCCTGCAACGGGAACTGGCGCAACGCGGCTTCGAGAACGTGCGGCCCTGGACCCGCGGCGTAGACCTGGCCCGCTTCCAACCGTCCAGCACCGCCGGCGGTCCCGTGCCGCGGCCGGTCTTTCTGTATGTCGGCCGCATCGCGGTCGAGAAGAACCTGGGCGCCTTCCTGTCCCTGGACCTGCCCGGCACTAAGGTGGTGGTCGGCGACGGCCCGCAACGCGACGCCCTGGCCCGCGCCTACCCGTCAGCGCGCTTCTTGGGGGAGCTGCACGGCAAGGCCCTGGCGCGGGCCTATGCCGCCGCGGACGTGTTCGTGTTTCCGTCGCTGACCGACACGTTCGGTCTGGTGCTGCTGGAGAGTCTTGCCTCCGGCACTCCCATCGCCGCCCATCCCGTTACCGGGCCGGCGGACATCCTGGAGGGCGCGCCCGCGGGCGTCGGCGCTCTGGACCATGATCTCCGGGCGGCAGCATTGCGCGCCCTGTCCGGCGACCGCGCCGCCTGCCGCCGCCATGCCGAACGGTTCAGTTGGCGGGCCTGCGCCGAGGCGTTCCTGGCAAACCTCGTGGTGGTCGGCGCCGGCTGATCCAAGCTGGGCCTGTTTGCTCACTCCCGTTTGCCCGCCCCTGTTTGCCCGTCCTGGGGCACCATGCTACCGCCCGGCCCATGCTAGCCTGCCGCCTGTGCTGAAACGCCTCCTCCGCCATCCACGCGCGACCGCCCTGGGCACCCGGGCGTTGGGCGCCTACCTGCGGTTCGCGCTGCGCAACACGCGCTGGACGCTGCATGGGGCGGAGCAGCTCGGCGCTTACCTCTACGCTGACACCGCAATATTTGCCTTCTGGCACGAATGCCTGCCGCTAATGCCGGCCTTGTGGGCCTTGGCGGTGCAGCGGCGGGCCGAGGCCGGGGTGCCGCAGGGCCGGATGCATGTCCTGGTCAGCAAGAACCGGGATGGCCGCCTGATCGGGCAGATCATGCGCGGCTTCAACCTGAACCTGGTGCACGGCTCGTCCGCCAAGCGGGGCGAGCAGAAAGGCGGGGCAGCCAGCCTGCGCGCCCTACTAGCGGTGCTGGCCGCCGGGGATCAAGTAGTGATCACGCCGGACGGACCGCGCGGCCCACGCCGAGTAGTGGCGCCCGGCGTGGCCCAGTTGGCGGCGCTGGCGGGCGTCCCCATCGTGCCTTGCGCCGCACGGCTGACCCGGCGCCGGGTGCTGCCGACCTGGGACCGCATGATCCTGCCGCTGCCCTGGGGTCATGGCGTGCTGGTCTGCGGCCCCCCCATCGTGGTCCGCCGCGGCGCCTGGCGCGACGGGGTTGCCCCGATCGGCGCCGCGCTGACCCAGGTCGCCGACCAAGCCGAGGCGCTGTGCGCAGCATGACCGCCCCCTCCTGGCATGGTGCCGCCTGGCATGGCGCCGCCACCCTGGCCGTGCCCAGCCTGCGCATGATGCTGCGGCGTCGCGCGGCGCGCGGCAAGGAGGTGCCACACCGCCTGCCGGAGCGCGAGGGCATCGACGCCACCCCGCGCCCGCCTGGCCGCCTGCTGTGGCTGCATGCGGCCAGCGTCGGGGAAAGCCTCTCGGTGCTGCCCGTGCTGTCCGCCTTGCCGCGCCATGTGCCGGTCGTCTTCACGACGGGCACCGCCACCTCCGCCGCCCTGCTGGCGGAACGGCTGCCGGCGCTTGGGCTGCATCAGGTGCTGCACCGCTTCGTGCCGCTGGACGTGCCGGCCTGGGCAGGGCGCTTCCTGGACCATTGGCGACCGGACGCGGCGGCGTTCGTGGAGGCGGAGCTGTGGCCCAACCTGCTGGCGGCCCTGCAAGCCCGGCACATCCCGTCCATGCTGGTCAACGCCCGCATGTCCGCCCGCAGCGCGCGGGGATGGGGCCGGGCGCCGGGCTTTGCACGGCATGTCCTGGAGACGTTCGACCTGGTCCAGGCAGGGTCGGAGGAGGATGCGGCCCGGCTGCGTGATCTGGGCGCCCCGCACGTGACGGCGCCCGGCAACCTGAAGTCGTCAGCGCCGCCCCTGCCCGTGGATGGCGCGGAGCTGGCGCGGCTGCAGCGCCAGATGGCAGGGCGGCCGGTATGGCTGGCGGCCAGCACCCACCCGGGGGAGGACGAGGTCGCCGGGCAGGTGCATCGCCAACTGGCTGCAAAACATCCGGATTTGCTGACCATCATCGCGCCCCGCCATCCGGAGCGCGGCGTCCGCATCGCCGCAGCGTTGCACGCACCTCGCCGGTCATTGGGCCAGGACCCGCCGAAAGCGGGCATCTGGGTTGCCGACACCCTTGGCGAGCTGGGCCTGCTCTATCGTTTGGCGCCGGTAGTGTTCGTCGGCCGCAGCCTGGTAGGGCAGGGAGGGCAGAACCCATTGGAGCCGGCGCGGCTCGGCTGCGCCGTTGCGGTCGGGCCGCACACCGCCAACTTCGCCAATGCAGTGCGGTGCCTGGTGCGGGCGGGTGGATTGATGCAGGTGACGGATGCCGACGGCCTCGCCGGTTGGGTGGATGCCATGCTGCGGGACCCTGGCCGGCGGGCGCAGATGGGGGCCGCCGCGGCGACGGTGGCGACAGGCGCGGCCGGCCTGCCGGAGCGGACGGCCCGGGCATTGCTGGACCTGCTTGGGGCCGCGCCGTGATGCCGCCGGGCTTCTGGATGCAGGACGGCGTGCTGCCGCGGCTGCTCGCCCCTGCCGCGGCCGTGGTCGCGCAGGGAACCGCCCGGCGGTTGGCGCGGCCCGGCTGGCGGGCGTCGGTGCCGGTGCTGTGCTGCGGCAACGCCGGCGTGGGCGGGGCGGGCAAGACGACCGTGGCGCTGGACCTGCTGCGCCGGCTGCATCTCCGCGGCGTGGCGGCGCACTGCCTGACCCGGGGCTACGGCGGGCGGGTCCGAGGCGTGCTTCGGGTCGATCCCAGCGCTCACGACGCCGCGCTGGTGGGGGACGAGCCGCTGCTGCTGGCCGCCGCCGCCCCGACCTGGGTGTCCGCCGACCGTGCCGCCGGGGCACGCGCGGCCGTTGCGGCGGGGGCAGAGGCGTTGATTATGGACGATGGCTTGCAGAACCCGACGCTGGTGCAGGACGTGGGGCTTCTGGTGATCGACGGCGCCGCCGGGTTCGGCAACGGCCGCGTGATACCGGCTGGGCCACTGCGGGAGCCGGTGGTGGTGGCGGCGGCACGGTGCCGGGCGGCGGTGCTGATCGGCCCTGACCTGGCCGGGGCGCGGGCCGCCCTTCCGCCAGGGATGCCAGTGCTTGCGGCCGGCCTAGCCCCGGATATGGCGCTGCACGGCAGGCGCGTCCTGGCCTTCGCCGGCATCGCACGCCCGGCCAAGTTCTACGCCACCTTGCGGCAGGCTGGGGGAGTGGTGGTGGGGACGATGAGCTTCCCAGACCATCACCGGTTCACCGGCCCCGAGTTGACCCATGTGCTACGCCGGGCCGCCGCGCTGGATGCCACGCCGGTGACGACCCCCAAGGACGCGGTCCGCCTGCCGCCGGCCGTGCGCAGTGCGGTGCTGGTCGTCGGCGTATCCCTAGCCTGGCAGGACCCAGACGAGGTCGAGTCGGTTCTGGCCAGCCTGTCATGACCCTCCGCCACGCCGCTGAGGCCTTGCTGACGCGCCTTGTGCTGCGGGGACTGCGGGCGCTTGGCCCGGTGCGCGCCAGCAATCTCTGCGGCGCGGCCACCCGCTTCATCGGACCGTTCCTGCCGGTGTCCCGCGTGGCCCATGCCAACCTGCGCGCCGCCCTGCCGGAGCTGGACGCCGCGGCCCGGCGCCGGGTCGTGCGCGGCGTATGGGAGAACCTGGGCCGCACCGTGGGCGAGCTGCCGCACCTGGCCGACCTGGCGCCGACCCCGTCCGGACCGGGTTGGGAGCTGGTGGGACAGGATACCCTGGATGGCCTGGTGGCCCGGGGCGGCCCGGCGATCCTGATCAGCGGCCACATTAGCAACTGGGAGATACTGCCAGTCGCCTCGGCTGCCGGCGGGGTCACGTTCTACAGCATGTACCGGCCGATCGAGAACAAGGCTCTGGACTCCATGCTCCTGGACCTACGGCGGAAGGCAATGCACGGCGATGTCGAGATGTTCCCCAAGGGCGCCGCCGGCGCGCGCCAGGCAATGCGGCATCTGGCCGCGGGCGGGCGGTTGGGGATGCTGATGGACCAGAAGATGAATGACGGGATCGAGGCCCGGTTCTTCGGCCGCCCCGCCATGACGGCGCCGGCCCTGGCCGTGCTAGCCCTTCGGCTGCGCTGCCCGGTGGTGCCGGGCTACGTCGAGCGGCTCGGTCCCGCCCGGTTCCGCGTGACGTGCGACCCGCCGTTGCCGCTGCCGGACAGCGGCGACCGCAGCGCCGATGTGGCGGCGCTGACGCAGGCAGTGAACGACAAGCTGGAGGAGTATATCAGGATGCAGCCGGAGAGCTGGCTATGGCTGCACCGCCGCTGGCCGCGGGCGGATGCCGGGTGAGGCGCTACCTGCTGCTCCCTCTCCCTTCGGGCTTGGGCCGCAGCGCGGACCAAGGCCGGGGTTAGGGAGGCCGTACAGGCGGCCCGTTCCAATGTAAGTTTGGCGTCAGGTCTGGACTGCGCCTGGTTTGACGCTCGCCGCTTCCCTTACACCGACCCTCTCCCGGAGGAAGGGAGGAGCAGCAAGCATGTCCTCGGCTAGAGGCTTAGAACTTCTTTTTCACCGGCAGCTTAACCACCTCAGGCAAGGGCGACCGTGCCACGGACTCGATAGCCGGCCGCGGCTTGCCGGACTTCGCACCAATGGCGGCGTCCTGCTCCTCGATGATCTCCTGCGCCGGGGTATCGCCATCCAGGCCGCCCAGCGCGGTGCTGGGCACACGGCGGTTGCTGCTGAACGTGCCATCAACATAGGTCACGTCGAAGGCAACAAAGCTGCTCTCGATCTTCCGCTTAAGCGCCATGGTCGTCATCCGCAGGGGCAGTGGCCGGGTTGGGGGCGATGTCAGGGTCGATGCCAGCTTCGATATCAGCCTTGCGCTTGGCAGCAGCCTCCTCCTTATCGCGCAGCTTTTCGTCTTTCTTGGCCTGCTTCGCGCGGTTCCGTTCGGCCCGTTGCAGGTTGTAGTTGGGCTTGAAAACCATCGGATTTCCTCGCGGCAAATATGACGAAGCCCGCGGAGGTGCGACGGTGCACCACCTCGGGCTGGATCGGTTGCGCCGGGCAGCCCGGCTGCGCCCGGCCTAGCTTTGGCCGAGCTGGCTTTCACGCACCACGCGCTCGTGCCCGTCGCGGGCGTTCTTGATGCGGTACTGCAAATCCCGGGTCTCGCTGGGCATCTGCCGCACCACGATGTAGCTCCCCCGCGGCGCATTGCCATCGAACGCGCTGGGGGAGAACTCCACCTTCTGACCGGAGCCAAACTTATGGGCTGCCATAATGCTGCCTCCGGCCGCTGCCACCCGGGGCAGCTCTAGGGGTTGCGGACTACGCGGCCTGCAGGTTGACCGCGGAGGTCTTGCCCTGCTGGCCGCGCTCCAGCTCGAAGCTCAGCTTCTGCCCCTCGTTGAGGGACCCCATGCCGGCACGCTCGACGGCGGAGATATGCACGAACACGTCCTTGCTGCCGTCATCCGGCTGGATGAAACCAAAGCCCTTCTGCGAATTGAACCACTTAACCGTTCCGACTGCCATGATACGCTCGACCTTTAGACACGGCGGCCCGCACGGTGCGAGCCGAATTACTTTGACCAGAAGGGAGCACCGGAAGGGTCAGGGGACCCCGGACAAGCCGGGGGTCGAGAGACGAAGTTCCAAAAGCACGTGAGCCCAACGCGAAAAAGCGCCGCCACGCATATGGACCCTCACGGCCACAATGTAAAGCCGGATGCCTAAATCGGCAGCAATCCTTGCCCGGCCGCAGCCTTGCCTGCGGCCGTCGCTGCAACGTCCCCATCCGCAAATCGCAGGCGCAGTGTGGCGCCGGGCCGGACGGCGGCAGCCTGGGTGACCGGCTCTGTGCCATGATAAACCATGGCGTAACCGCGCGCCAGCACTGCATCGTGCGATATCGAACTCAAACGCGCCGCCAAGCCGTCCAGCCAAGCCCGTGCCTCGCGGATCGCGCCGCGCAACGGGGCTGGGGAGAGGCGGTCCAGGGTGCGGTCGGCCTGGATATGCTGCCGGGCCACCGCCTGCTGCCGTGCCGCGTCCAGCCCAACGCCGGCCAGCCGCGCTCGTGCCTCGCGGATGGCGCCCTGCAATGGGACAGGGGAGAGGCGGTCCAGGGTGCGGTCGGCCTTGGTGCGCTGCCGGGCCACGGCCTGTCGCCGCGCCGCATCCAATCCGGCTTCGGCCAAGCGGAACTGCGCCCGTTGCGCCGCAACAAGGCTGCGCGGCGGCGGCATCCGCAGCTCCACTTGCACCAGCCCGGCGCGGCGGGCGGCCAACAGGTTCGGCAGGGCCAGCAGCAGTCGCGTCCCACGAGCCTCGACGGCTTGATGCGACGCGCGCACCCGGGCCGCGAGGTCCGGCATCCCACGCTCGGCCCGCACCAGCGCCGCGCGCCGGGCCACGACGAGGTTGGGCAGCGCCAGCCGCAGCCGCCCGCCCAGCACGCCCACCGCCGTCTGCACCGCGCGCACCTGCGCCGGCAGGTCGGGCAGGCCGCGTTCCGCCTGCACCAGCCTAACCCGGCGGGCTGCAAGCAGGTTGGGCAGCGCAAGAACCAGGCGCGCAGCCCGATCATCCAGCCGCTGCCGGGCGCCCCCAACCAATGCAGGCAGGTCGGGCAACCCACGCTCCGCCTGCCCCAGCCGCAGCCGCCGCTCCTGCGCCATGCGGTGCAGCCCAGCGGCCAGACGCGCGGTCTCCTGCGCCAGGTTGGCCGCCAGCTCCGTGCGCGACGGCACCGCCAGCTCCGCCGCAGCAGTCGGCGTCGGCGCACGGCGGTCGCTAGCGAGGTCGATCAGCGTGTTATCGGTCTCGTGCCCCACGGCGGAGATCAGCGGGATACGGCAGGCGGCGGCGGCGCGCACCACGGCCTCGTCGTTGAAGGCCATTAGGTCCTCCAGGCTGCCGCCGCCGCGTGCGACGATCAGCACGTCCGGGCGCGGGACATCAGGCGCAGGCAGCCGATCAAACCCGGCGATCGCGGCAGCGATGCGGGCCGCCGCGCCGTCCCCCTGCACCGGCACCGGCCACACCAGGATCGGGCGCGGGAAGCGCCGCAGGATCGTCGTCTTGATGTCCTGCAGCACCGCCCCCTGCGCCGAGGTCACCACGCCCACCACCCCCGGCAGCAGCGGCAGGCGGCGCTTGCGCTCCTCGCCGAACAGTCCCTCCGCCGCCAGGCGCAGCCGCAGCATCTCGATCCGCGCCAGTAGCGCCCCGGCGCCGGCATACTCCATCCGCTCGACGATAAGCTGATAGCTGCTGCGCTCGCCATAGGACGACACGCGCCCGGTGGCGATCACCTCCACCCCGTTCTCCGGCACCAGGCCCAGCTTGGACACGCTGCCCTTCCAAACGACCCCGCTGATCTTCCCCCCCTCGTCCTTCAGGGAAAAATACATGTGCCCGGACGGGTAACGCTTGTACTCCGTGATCTCCCCCCGCACGCGCACGCGCCCGAACGCGCCCTCCAGCGTGCGCTTCACCGCGCCGCTGATCTCGCTGACGGTGTACTCGGGGATATTGCTCGTCGGCGCGAGGCTGCCTGGCGTGTCCATCCCCGCAACCTATGCTACCCCGGCCCCGGATTGAAGCGGCCCGATTAAAGCGGAGAACCTGGGATGCGGGTGTTGATCGTAGGCTCCGGCGGGCGTGAGCATGCGCTGGCCTGGGCGCTGTCCGCCTCGCCGCTGCTGACCAAGCTGTGGGTGGCGCCCGGCAACCCCGGCACGGCGCAGGTGGCCGAGAACGTCAGCCTGCAGGCCATGGACCTCGACGGCCTGGTGCTGTTCGCCCGCGGCAACGCGGTGGACTTGGTGGTGCCCGGCCCGGAAGGCCCCCTGGTCGCCGGCCTCGCCGACGCGCTGGCGGCGGCCGGCATCCGCTGCTGCGGCCCCAGCCGGGCGGCGGCGCGGCTGGAGGGCAGCAAGGCCTTCACCAAGCAGCTATGCGACGACGCCGGCATCCCGCAGGCCCGCTGGGAGAGCTTCACCGACCCGGCCGCCGCGCGCGACTTCGTCCGCCGCCGGGGCGCGCCGATCGTGTTGAAGGCGGACGGGCTGGCGTCCGGCAAGGGCGTGGTGGTGGCCGCCACGGTGGAGGAGGCGGAGGCCGCCATCGACCTGATCATGCACGCCCATGCCTTCGGCGAGAGCGGCCGCACCATCGTCATCGAGGAGTTCATGGCGGGGCAGGAGTGCAGCCTGTTCGCGCTGTGCGACGGGGAGGACGCGGTGTTCCTGGGCGCGGCGCAGGACCACAAGCGCGTGGGCGACGGCGACACCGGGCCGAACACCGGCGGCATGGGCGCGATCTCTCCGGTGCCGGGCTTCGATCCGGCGCCGGCGATGGACGCCTTCATCCGCCCGGCCCTGGCCGAGATGGCACGGCGCGGCACCCCGTTCCGCGGCGTGCTGTTCGCCGGGCTGATGCTGGCGCCGGACGGGGCGCGGCTGATCGAATACAACGTGCGGTTCGGTGACCCGGAGTGCCAGGTGCTGCTGCCATGCCTGCGGAGCGACCTGCTGCCGGCGCTGCTGGCGGCCTGCGACGGGGAGCTAGGACGGTTCGACCTGCGGTGGCGGGAGCAGGCGGCGGTGGGGGTGGTAATGGCGGCCCGGGGGTATCCGGGGGCGCCGGAGACCGGAACGGTGATCGAGGGGCTGGAGGACGCGGCGGCGGTGCCCGGGGCGCTGGTGTTCCACGCGGGAACGCGGATGGAGGGCGGGCGGGTCCTGGCGGATGGGGGGCGGGTGCTTACGGTAGTAGGGGTCGGGGGGGATTTGGAAGCAGCGCGTGCTGTGGCTTATGGGGCTATGGGGCGGGTACGGTGGGATGGCGGGTTTTGCCGAGGAGACATAGGGCATAGGCTGGAAAACCAGAAGGGGAAGTAGGAGGCTTGACTCCACTTGGCTGGCGTTTACGACTGAGCAGAGCCGGTTTGGGAGTAAGACTTAGATGGACGATGAGGCGCTGATTGAGGTGTTACTCTACAAAGGAGAGGGTGCGGCTTTAGATTACAAGCTGCGACAATATCCCTTTGAAAATGCCTCCGATGATGCGAAATCGGAGTTGCTCAAAGACATACTGGCGTTTGTGAATGCCTGGAGGGCTGAAACGGGCTATATTCTGATAGGTGTCAGAGACTGCGATCGCGAAGTAGTAGGCTTGGATAGGGACATAGATGACTCAAGACTACAGCAGTTCGTCAACTCGAAAACAAATCGTCCTGTTGAGTTTGGATACCGAACTGTAAGTTATCAAGGCAAGCTCGTCGGCCTATATGCTATACCCATACAGGACCGCCCAGTCTATGCAAATCGCCATTTTGGACTTGTGAAAGCTGACACGGTTTATGTTAGACGGGGATCTTCAACGGCAGAAGCTCGGCCTGATGAGGTAGCAAGGATGGGCGCTGCTGCCTCGGAAATCTCGATAGCCCCAAGGCTCGCTCTAGCAATCGATGGCTGGACCGGAGATAGCGGCAATAAAGTTATCCTCGAAGGCCACTATCAAAGCTTGATCTTTCCTACAAGGGTTTGCGTTCACACTAATATCCCGGTGCCAGACTTTCCAGATTACAAACCACATCAAGATTATTATGCAACCAGCAGTATCCGCACGGACTTCTTTAGGGACATGGCAATCTACTTGGCAGAGAAGCATGGCCGCTTCAGACTCCGCGTAGAGATTAGAAATGAAGGCGATCAGTACGCCGATGATGTAAAGATCGTTGTAAAAGCTCCATCTTCTCCGGGTTTCAGGATGGCCGCAATGAGTGGTCTTATGAAGGAACCCGAGTCACGCGTAGACCACATCTTCTTTCACAAAGCGTCGGTTGCTACGGAAGACAAGCCGAAGATTATCTCCAAAGAAGAAGGGGGTTTCCAAATTGTTACACTGCACATCGGCAAAATCCACACTGGTGAAAGCTTGTATAGCGAATATGTCTATCTAATTTGTCCCCCGGCAACTTTAGTAGCTCTAGATCTGCGGGTGCATTGTGATCAACTCAAGTCTCCCATGATGAAGCAGATCCTGTGCAAGATAACCCCAGCAGAGGAATATATGACAATTGAAGACGTTGAGACTTATTGCGCTAAAAGTTGCGATGAATAGCTCTCGACTGGTTCAGTAATCATGTGAGTGAAGCTTCAGAGCCTAGTCCCGGACTACGCGAGTAGATCTTCCAAGTCGGCTCATAAGCCGCCGTCGCCTGATTGCCCCAACTCGTCCACCTCGCCCACGTCCCCCGCGCAAACAACTCAAGCATGGCCCCGGGTTCCAGCGTGCGTGCGTTCTTGCCCCTCTTGCGCCGTCGCACCGCCGAATACGGCGTGCCTCCGATCCTAGCACGGGGTGAGTGTACGCCAGTCCCGGCCCAACGCTACTCGCATCCGGTTTCATAGGATAGATCGGGTCGTCCGGCGGTCAGCCCGGCCCTACCGTGACGTGCAAGGCCACGCCTGCCTGCTTCTGGAGGTGTCCGATGACGCCGAACAGACTGCGCGCTTGCGGGTTGCCGCGCGGGCCGAACATGCGGACCAAGCTCTTGGCCTCCGTGCCGGTCGCCTGACCCAACCTCTCGAACCCAACTGTCGCCGTGATGTAGTCGCGCAACAGCGACTTCCCCACCTCTAGCTCGCCAGTCAGGAGGGCACTGACCCCTTCACTCAGCAGCGCCTCGGCGAAAGCCGGGTCGTTGGCAGCACGCTTCTGAACTAAGTCCTTGAAGCTTCGCGTCAGGACCATCGTCCCACTCCCTGTCATTGCCCCTGTATCCGCCGCCGCTTGTAATCCGTCCACAGAAGCAACCCACCCACGCCAGCCTTGACGCCCACCCGGCAACAATGTTCTTGTTCCGTTCATGTCCCCCCAGCCAACCCAAGCCATCCCCCAAGCCGACCCCGGCCACCAAGCCGCAGACGCGCAATACTACCGCCAGGTCCTGCACGGCCTCATCGACATCGGCGCCGACCTCGCCCGCCTCCTGCACCAGCAGGCCACACCCCCCGCCCAAGCCCCGCAGCAGGGCAGGGACCCGCAACCCACGCCACCCCCCGCTGAAGACGCCCTCCCCACCATCACCGCCGCCTTCGACCGCATTGCCCGCGCCGTCCGTCGCTGCATCGCCCTAGCACGCAGCCTGACCGAACCCGCACAGCCCGCCAACGACCCGGCCCGTCACCGCGCCGCCGCCCGCAAGCGCATCATCCGCGAGGTCGAGGACGCCATCGGCCGCACCGTCAACGAAGGCGACCGCGCCGACCGCCTCAACGCCGAGCTGCACGACCGCCTGGACGCCCCCGACCTCGACGACGAAATCATCAACGGCCCAATCGCCGACATCATCACCCAAATCCGCCGCGACCTCGGCCTAGCCTCTCTGCCCGGCGACCTCTCCTGGAAGCGCCGCACGCCAGAAGACATCAGGCAGCTCTGCGCCCGCGCCGCCGCCCCAACCCCCGCCCGCCAGCCCGGCGCCGGACCGCAAGGCCCCCGGCACGACACCGTCCAACGCTCCCCCGATCCCCAACTAGCGACCCGAGCCGTCACCCCCCGCGCGCAGCCCGGCTTCATCCATGCCGGCCACGGTCCACCGGACGACCCGGCCGGAGCCGTCGCCACAATCTTGCGCCACTCCACTCGCACGCATGGCTGGTGGCGCCCGCCGCCTGAGAGTTAGACGTCCTGTCCCTCCGGCCTATAGATGAGCGTCAAGCGGGTCTGCATTGTCCAACTCCACTGGCAAGGGCCGCAGCTAACTGGCGGGCGACGCCTTCTCCCTCTCCCGCCGGGATTGGGCCGCAAAGCGGACCAACGGCGGGGTGAGGGAGGCTTGGCTGTAGAGCGGAGGACGACCGGTGCCGTAGAACTGACGTGTCGCCGTGAGCGGACGCGTCGCTTACCCACCCCATCTCCTGCCGCCGTGGTCTGCGTCCCGGCCCAACCCCGGCGGGAGAGCGAGAAGAACGCAGCCAAGTCAACGCCGTGCCCGAAAAAACCCCCGCAGCACCTCCCCGCACTCCTCCTCCCGCACGCCCCCCACAACCTCCGGCACATGCAGGCACCCCGGCGCCGAGAACACCCGCGCCCCATGCTCTACCCCGCCCCCCTTCGGATCATAAGCCCCGAACACCACCCGCCCCACCCGGAACCCCACCGCCGCCCCCGCGCACATCGCGCAAGGCTCCAGCGTCACCCAAAGCACGCACCCCACCAGCCGAGGCGTCCCCAACACCCGCGCCCCCGCCCGCAGCACCAACAGCTCCGCATGCGCGCTGGCGTCCCGGTCCGCCTCCACCTGGTTGCCCGCCCGCGCCAGCACCCCCCCGTCCGGCCCCACCAGCACCGCCCCCACCGGCACCTCGCCCCGCGCCGCCGCCGCCCGCGCCTCCGCCAACGCCAGCTCCATCATCGCGCCCGCCGTCCCAAAAACTTGCCCTAGCCTCCCCATGGGGTCTAAGCCACGCGCCATGACTGCACGCATCCCACCCCTGATCGGCGTCACCCTGGATGCCGAGCCGCCCGGCGGCTACTCGAAATATCCCTGGTACGCCCTGCGCGCCAACTACGCCACCGCCATCGCCGAGCATGGCGGCCTCCCCATGGCCCTGCCGCACGACCCGGCGCTCGCCCCCGCCTACCTCGACCGCATCGACGCCTTGGTCGTCACCGGCGGCGCCTTCGACATCGACCCCACGCTGTATGGCGACGGCGACCGCCACGCCACCGTCACCCTCAAGGAGGACCGCACCGCCGCCGAGCTGGCCCTGGTCCGCGGCGCCCTGGCCCGCGACATGCCGGTCCTCGGCATCTGCGGCGGCGAGCAACTACTGGTCGTAGCCCTCGGCGGCTCCCTCATGCAGCACATCCCCGACAGCGTGCCGGACGCGCTGGAGCACGAGCAAACCAACCCGCGTGACCAGCCCGGCCACACGGTCGGCATCGCGCCCGGCACGCTGCTGCACGGGATCGTCGGCGCGGACACGATGCAGGTGAACAGCGCCCACCACCAGGCGATCCGCGACCCCGGCCGCTGGGCCAGGGTGAACGCGACCGCCCCAGACGGCGTGATCGAAGGGATCGAGGACCCGCGCTACGGCTTCTGCCTAGGCGTGCAATGGCACCCGGAGTTCCTGATCGACCCCGGCGACCGCCTGATCTTCAAGGCGTTGGTGGAGGCTGCCGGCGGATGACGGCAACCGCCCCGGCCGTCACCGCGAGGAGCGCCCCGGCCGTCACCGCGAGGAGCGCAGCGGCGCGGCAACCGAGGGCCGCATGCGCAGTGCTGCCCGCCCTGCATCACCACGTCGCAAGAGCAGCTCGCAACGACATGGTGGTTCGGTTGGCAAATCCCTGACATGGGCAACCCGCCGGACGCAGTCCCCGCCGAACGCGGCGAGCGCATCGCCAAGTGGCTCGCCCGCGCCGGCGTCGCCAGCCGCCGCGACGCGGAGAAGCTGCTCACCGAGGGCCTGGTCCGCCTGAACGGCCAGCCCGTCACCCACCCCGCCACCTTCATCGGCCCCGACGACATCGTGCAGGTCCGCGGCGCCGTCGTGGACACCCCCGACCGCACCCGCCTCTGGCGCTACCACAAACCTGAAGGCCTGGTGACCACCCACAAGGACCCGCAAGACCGCCCAACGGTGTTCCAAAAACTCCCCGCCACCCTGCCACGCGTCGTCAGCATCGGCCGGCTCGACTTGAACAGCGAGGGACTCCTGCTGCTGACCAACGACGGCGCCCTGGCCCGGCGGCTAGAGCTGCCCGCCAACGGCTGGATCCGCCGCTACCGCGTGCGCGTCTATGGCAACGTCGATCCCGCCACCCTGGCCCGGCTGGCCGGCGGCGTGACGGTGGAGGGCGTGCGCTACGGCGCCATCGAGGCCGCGCTGGAGGTGCGCACGACGGCCAACTCCTGGCTGAGCGTGGCCTTAAAGGAGGGCCGCAACCGCGAGGTCCGCAAGGTGATGGCGCACCTCAACCTACAGGTGACCCGGCTGATCCGAGTGGCTTACGGTCCATTCCAATTGGGCAACCTGGAGCGCGGCGCCGTGGACGAGATCACCGGCAAGGTCCTGCGCGAACAACTCCCCGCTTCCCCCTCTTCCTCCGGGAGAGGGCCGGGGTGAGGGAGGCGGCAAGCGCCAAACCTGTCCCGTTGGAGGCTGTCCATACAGGACCAAGTCCGGCGCCCGAGGTCTCCTTCACCCCAGCCCTCTCCCGGAGGAGAAGAGGGCAGGCAGCTTAGTGCGAATCGTTGCCGGCGCCTGGCGGGGCCGCGTCCTGGCCGCCCCGCTGGGGGATGCCACCCGCCCCACCGCCGACCGCGTGCGCCAGGCCCTATTCGACCGCCTGATGCACGCCCCCTGGGCCGGCCGCGCCGTCATCGAGGGCGCCCGCGTCCTCGACGCCTTCGCCGGCACCGGCGCACTGGGTCTGGAGGCGCTGTCCCGCGGCGCCGCTCACGCCACCTTCATCGAGCGCGACCGTGCCGCCCTGGCCATCTTGCGCGCCAACATCGCCGCCTGCCAGGCCGAGGCGCACTGCACCGTGCTGGCCGCCGACGCCCTGCGCCCGCCGCCTGGACCGGCCCAAACGCTGGTGTTCCTCGACCCGCCCTACGGCGCCGGGCTGGTGCCGCAGGCCGTCGCCACTCTGGCCGCCGCAGGCTGGGCCGGCCCGGGGACGCTGGTGATCGCAGAGCTTGGACGGGACGACCCGCTGCCCGTCGCGCACCTTCTGGACGACCGCCGCCAGGGCGCGGCGCGGGTGGTAGCCTGGCAGCTCTAGGCGGTCTTCGCGGGACCGCCGGCCTCCGCCGGCATAGCGGGCCGCCGCGCCGCGCCCACCGAACCAAAACGGCCGATCCAGTCCGCGAACGCCCGCATGAACCGCGCCAGGAACGCCCGCGTGTCCGCATCGGTCAGGTTGCCCGCGGCATCGAACTTCGCCCTGGCGCCGGCGACGAACACCTCCGGCTGTGGCATCGCCAGCGCCGCGTTCAGTTGCAGGGACTGCCGGAACGCAAGCTGCGCCCGGATCGTCCCGCCCATCCCGGCCGAGGCACCGAACAGCGCGCAGGGCTTGTCCACGAACAATTTGTCCCGCCCCGGCACGGCATGGGCGCCCACTGCCGCCTCGGGCCGGGACAGCCAGTCGAAGGCATTCTTCAGCACGCCGGACACGTTGTAATTATACTCAGGACAGGCGAACAGCACGCCGTCGGCCGCAACCACCTGATCACGCAGCCGCGCCACCGGGGCAGGCCAGCCCGCGGGTTCCAGGTCCTCGTTGAACAGCGGCAGGTCGCCGGCCTCGACGATCTCCACCGTGGCGCCGGCCGGTGCGACGTCCCGTGCAGCGCGCAGCAGGCCATGGTTGAAGCTGGCGCGCCGCAGGCTGCCGGGGATGGCCAGGATATGCATGCAGGGGCGCCTCGTACCGTGGGAGGTCAGCGCCGGCCGAACATCCGCTCGATCTCGGCGCGGGACAGCTTGAGGAACGTCGGCCGCCCGTGGCTGCACGTCGCGGCGCGCGGCGTAGCCTCCATCTGGCGCAGCAAGGCATCCATCTCCGGCTGCAACAGGCGGCGGCCGGCACGGAGGCTGCCGTGGCACGCCAGCCGGGCCAGCACGGCGTCGATGCGGGCGTCCAGGGCGGTAGCCTCCCCGGCCTCGGCCAGCTCGTCCGCCAGGTCGCGCAGCAGCGGTGCCGGGTCGGGGCTGCCCAGCGCAGCGGGAAGGCTGCGGACCAGCACGGCGCCCGGGCCAAACCCCTCCAGTTCCAGGCCGAGCCGCGCCAGCGCGTCGGCCTGGCCCAGCAGCCGGGCAGCGTCGGTGGGCGGCAGATCGACCACGGCGGGCAGCAGCAGCGGTTGGCGGCGCACCTCGCCGGCCAAGTGCTGGGCGCGCAGGGCTTCATGCGTCAGGCGCTCATGCGCGGCGTGCTGATCGACCAGCACCAGCCCGCCATCGGCGGCGACGGCCAGGATGTAGGTGTCCAGCACCTGCGCCACCGCGGCCCCCAGCGGGTGCGCGGGTTGCGGCCCAAGCTCGCCCCCCCCGGACTCGGGCGCGGTGGGAGCGGGCAGGGCGCGGGCGGCCGGCGCCGCGCCAAGCGGCAACTGCGCCTCGGCAAAGCCCTGGTAGCGTGGGCCGCCCCGCCCGGGCCGGCCCTGCAATTGGCTGGACACCAGGCGCAAGGACGGGCGCGGGCCGCCGTCCGGCCCCACCGACGCGCCACCCGCCAGCGCGCGGGACAGCGCCCCGATCACCAGGCTCCGCACCCCGGCCGGGTCGCGGAAGCGCAGCTCGGTCTTGGCAGGGTGCACGTTCACGTCCAGCTCGTCCGCCGGCAGGTCCAGGTAGAGCGCCGCCACCGGGTGCCGCCCGTTGGCGATCACGTCGCGGTAGGCCACCCGCAGCGCCACCTTCAGCACCGGGTCGGCAACGGGCCGGCCGTTCACCACCAGGCCTTGCGCCACGCCGGTCGCCCGGCTGACGCTGGGGGCGCAGGCGAAGCCGCTGAGCCGCATCCCGCCGCGCGCCTCCTCCACCGGCAGCAGCGCCGCCGCCGCCTCCGGCCCCAGCAGGGCGGCGACGCGGGCGGCGCGGTCCTGAGCCGGCAAGTCGAACGCGGCGCGGCCGTCCACCTCGCAGCGGAACGCCACGCCGGGAGCGGCCAGGGCCAGGCGGCGCACGGCCTGTTCGGCATGCTCACCCTCGGTGCGGGGATGCTTGAGGAACTTGCGCCGCGCCGGGGTGGCGTAGAACAGGTCGGCGACCACCACCCGGGTGCCCGGGGCGCCTGGGGCTGGTTCCGGGCCGGCCAGCACGCCGCCCTCGACACGGATCAGGTGGGCGTGCGCCGCGCCGTGCGGCCGGCTGGTGACGTGCAGCCGGGCCGCGGCGCCGATGCTGGGCAGCGCCTCCCCCCGGAAGCCCAGGGTGGTGATCCGCACCAGCGTCTCGTCCAGCAGCTTGCTGGTGCAGTGGCGCTGCACCGCCAGCAACAGGTCGCCGGCGTCCATGCCGCAGCCGTCGTCCACGACCTCGATCCGGTCGATGCCGCCGCTCAGCAGCGATATGGCAATGCGGCGCGCACCGGCGTCCAAGGCATTCTCGACCAGCTCCTTCACCGCAGCGGCCGGGCGCTCGATCACCTCGCCGGCGGCGATGCGGTTTACCAGTCCGGTCGGCAGGAGGCGGATGCGCGGGGAGATATGCGGGGCGGCCGTCTGCATGGCCCGATCATAGGGCGGCGCGGCCGGCGCAGCATAGCGTTATGCTGGGCCGCACCAGCCGCAGGAGCCGCCATGCCCGACCTGACCCCATCAAACATGACGCTCGACCCCGGCGCACGCCGCGCCATCCTGGACGGCGTGGCGTCGTTGCAGGACGACTCGACGGCGCTGCTGGCCCGGCTGGTGCGGCACCGCAGCCTGCTCGGGGACGAGGCCGGCTGCCTGGCGGAGATGGAAGGGGTGTTCGCCGGCCTGGGGTTGCAGCCCTGGCGAGTGCCGGTCGACCCGGACACGCTCGCCGGCATGCCCGGCTGGTCGCCGCCGCTGATCCCCTATGCTGGCCGCGACAACGTCGTCGCCGTGCACCGTCCCCGGTGGGCCTCAGGGTCGGCAGGAGGCCGCAGCCTGATCCTGCAGGGCCACGTCGATGTCGTGCCGGAGGGCGCCGCCGACCTATGGACCACCCCGCCGTTCGAGCCGAGCGTCCGCGACGGCCGGATGTATGGCCGCGGCGCCGGCGATATGAAGGCCGGCCTGGTCAGCATGGTCATGGCCGTCGATGCCCTGCGCCGCGCCGGCCTGCAACCGGCCGCCGAGCTGCACCTGGCCGCCGTGATCGAGGAGGAGTGCACCGGCAACGGCGCCCTGGCCGTCATGCACGCCCTGCCGCGCCCCGACGCCTGCCTGATCCCGGAGCCCGGCCCCGGCTACCCCGCCCTCTATGTGGCCGAGGTCGGCGTGGTCTGGGCCTGGGTCACCGTCACCGGCCGCCCCGCCCATGTGCGCGAGATGCACGCCGGGGTGAACGCCATCGAGGCCGCCTACGTCGTCATGAACCGCTTCCGCGACTACGAGACCAAGATGAACCGCGCTGAACTCCGCCACCCGGCCTTCGCGGCGGAGAATCATCCAATCAACGTCAACATCGGCACCCTCACCGGCGGCGAGTGGAACAGCAGCGTTGCCACCCGCGCCCGGCTGGGCATCCGCGTCGGCGTCATGCCGGGCCACTCGTGCCATGCGGTGCGGGCCGAGATCGAGGCGATCGTGGCGGAGCTTGGCGCCGACCCGCGGCTGCGCGGGGCCGGGGTATCAGTGGCCTTCCAGGGCTTCATGGCCGACGGATGCCTGTTCCCGGCGGAGCAGCCGATCTCGCAGGCCGTCAGCGAGGCGCACCGGGCGGTCACGGGCGAGGCGCTGCGCTATTTCAACGCGACAGGCCTGACCGACGCCCGGCATTACGTCCTGACCGGCGGCACCCAGGCTACCTGCTACGGCGCGGACGCCGAGAACATCCACGGCATCGACGAGAGCGTCGGGCTGGCCTGCATGTCAGAGGTGACGAAGGTGATCGCGCTCACCATCGCGGGATGGTGCGGCGTCGAGCCTATTGCACAGAGTCGGGGCTAATGCAGTGGGGGTCTCTGATGCGGTGACCGACCAAATGGTCCGCACCCTCAACCGTAAGGATGCGTGGCCCATGCACGCTGGTGAAGCCGGAAGGCTGTGCGGGCAAGTGCCAACGCACCTCGCCCACAGGAAGCTCGATGCCGTGCGCCGCCGCCGCGGGGCCTAGCAGCCCGGCCGGCGCCTCGGACGCCATGCCAACCGCCTCCTCCAGGGTCGCGATCCCCCACCTGACCAGGTTCCTCACCGCACCTTCCAGGGTCAGCGCCGACCCCGCCAGGGTGCGTGGACCCGGCAGCCGCACGCTGCCATCCTCCCCCCCCTCGATCTCCATGCCCGCAAAGCGGTAGCGGCCCGGCGGTGCGGCAGCGGCGGCCACGGCGTCCGTCACCAGGATCGCCCGGCCCGGCCCCTTCGCCCGGATCATCGCCCGCAGCGCCGGGCGCGGCAGGTGGATGCCGTCGGCGATGAACCCGGCCGCCAGCCGGTCCTCCGCCAGTTGCGCCATGATCGGGTTGTCCAGCTTCGGCAGCATCCCCGGCAATCCGTTGCCCAGGTGAGTGGACATGCGTGCGCCGGCCGCCGCCGCCCGCGCCACCACGTCGGCGCCCGCATCCGAATGGCCGATCGCGGCGATCTTGCCCCGCCCTACAAGCCACCGGATCAGCACCTCCGCCCCCGGCAGCTCGGCCGCCAGCGTCATCAGCAGGATCGGCCGGGCCAGGCCAGCGCCCCACCGCTCCACCAGGCCGGGATCGGGCGGCAGCATGGCGGCGGGCGGGTGGCACCCCGCGAAGCCCGGCGCCGGGTTCAGGAACGGACCCTCGACATGGTAGCCCGGCACCATCAGCGGCCCCAGCCGGCTGCCGGCCACCGCGGCGTCGAGGGCACGCAACCGGGCCTCCAGCAGCTCGGCCGGGGCGGTGATGACCGTGGGCAGGCAGGCCGTCACGCCCCCGGCCAGCATCGCATTCAGGGCATGGTCCACCGCATCGGCCGTGATCCCCGGGTCATTGAAATCGACGCCGGCGTACCCGTTGACTTGCAGATCGACCAGCCCGGCGCTGCGCATCCCGCCTACCAGGGCAGCTCCGCCCCGCTGTAATCCAGGAAGGCCGAGCCAGGCTTGCCACGGTGGGCGATGATGACGTCGGCCAGCCCCCGCACGCTGGTCGGCACGTCCAGGTCGGCCCCTTGGCCGCCCATGTCGGTCTGCACCCAGCCGGGATGTAGCGACAGCACCGTGCGCGGATGGTCCAGCTTGGCCGCGAGGCTGCGCGTCATGGAGTTCAGCGCCGCCTTGCTGGCGCGGTACAGCTCCATGTCGCCGCGGGTGTTGCCCCCGACACTGCCCATGCGCGACGTCATGAAGGCCAGCATCCCATCGGGCGCCAGCCGGTCCATCAGCGCCCGTGCCGCCTGGACTGGCGCGATCGCATTGGTCAGGAACAGCATCCCCGCCTCGGCCGCGGTGGCTTCGGCGGCATCCTGGTGGCCGGGACCGCTCACGCCGGCATTGATGAACAGCAGGTCCAGCCCAGGGCCAACCTGGTCGTGCAGCGCGGCAATCGCAGCCACGTCGGTGATGTCACATAGCAGAGCCTGGGCGCCCGCCGCCTCCAGCCCGGCCCGGTCGGCGTCCTTGCGCACCGTGCCGGCGACGCTCCACCCGCGCGAGGCAAACTCCCGCGCCAGGCCGAGGCCGAGGCCGCGCGATGCGCCGAGGATCAGTGCTGAAGGCATGATGGGTCTCCTGCAGTGGCGCCGCGACACTTGGGGACGGGCGGCAGCGGGTTCACCCGGGCAGCGCCGGACTTCGTTAACCTCGCCGGCGCCCGCACAAACGGAAACATTCGGCACGGGGCGGCGTTGCGCGCCTGTACCTAAACAACCCGAGGTCTCCCGTCATGTCCGCAGACGCCCGCGTCGTCGCCATCACCGGCGCATCGTCCGGCATCGGCCGCGCCGCCGCCGAGTACTTCGCGCAGAAAGGCTGGCGCGTCGGCCTGATCGCCCGCTCCGAGTCCAACCTGGACCTCACCCGCAAGGCCGTCGTCACCAACGGCGGCACCGCCTCCGTCGCCGTGGCCGACGTCTCGGACAGCGCGCAACTACAGGCCGCCGCCGACCACATCGAGGCCGAGCTTGGCCCCATCGACGTCTGGGTCAACAACGCCGGCGTCAGCGTGCTCGGCAAGTTCCTCGACATCACCGAGGACGAGTTCCGCCGGGTGACCGACGTGAACTACCTCGGCACCGTCAACGGCACCCGCATCGCGCTCGCCCGCATGAAGCCGCGCAACAAGGGCACCATCGTGCAGGTGCTGTCCGCCATCAGCTACCGCGGCGTACCGCTGCAATCGCCGTATTCCGGTAGCAAGTATGCCCTGCGTGGCTTCACCGAGGCGCTGCGGGCCGAGCTGCTGGAGGAGGACAGCGGCGTCCATGTCACCATGGTGCACCCGCCCGCGGTCAACACGCCCTTCTATGTCCACGCGACCACGCACCTGCCCAAGCCGATCCGCCCGCCGCCGCCGGTTTACCAGCCGGAGATCATCGCAGACGCCATCTACTTCGCCGCGACCACCCGTCGGCGCGAGGTGAAGGTGACGGCCTCCACCGTCGGCTTCGCCATCGGCAACAAGTTCGCGCCGGGCCTGCTGGACTTCTTCGGCGGCAAGTTCGGCACCATGGCGCAGCAGTCAGACGATGGCGCGCCGCCGATTGACCCGAACCTCAACACTCCGGGCCAGACGCCGAGCGCCACGCATGGGCCGTTCGACTCCGAGAGCTTCAGCACCAGCGCGCAGATGTGGGCCAACAAGAACCAGGGCGCGGTCGGCCTCGGCCTGGGCCTAGGGCTGATCGCATTGGCGCTGTTCGTGGGGCGGCCGGCAACCGGGCCAGTGGAGCAGATAGCCCGGCAGGGCGCGCGGTTGCTCAAGCAAGTTTAGCCCGTGCTGGCGCCTGTGCCCGGTGCCAATCCACCGGGCGCACACTCTGGCGGTGTGCCGTCGGCGATGGCGGTTGCCTGACATGCCCCGCGTCAGCCGCCAGCTTGAGTCGTCGCTCTATGTAGCGGACCTTGATCAGTCGGCTGACTTCTACAAACGCGTGTTTGACTTTGAGGAGCTGCTGCGCGAGGACTGGATGGTCGGCCTGGCGGTGCCGGGCGGGTCGGTGCTGCTGCTGTTCCGCCGCGGCGGCTCGGTCCAGCCCAGGGTCCGGCCTGACCGGGGCCTCCTGCCGGCGGCGTTCGACCGTTGCCGGCCAACTTGCGCTATAGCAGCCAGATGTCATGCATGATGCTTCGGGCGGCGCTGGCTTGCCTGCTCTCCACCCCAGCCTGGGCTGCGGACCCCCCGGCGGCACCCAGTTGGGAGCAGGCGCAAAGCGCCCTTTGCACCGCCAGCTTGGCCGCGGCGGAGGCACGCAACGGCACGGCGCCCGGCCTGGTCGCGGCCATTGCCAAGGCAGAGAGCGGCCGCCCGGTGCCACCGCTGCCTGGCGTGCAGCCTTGGCCTTGGGCGGTCAACGCCGACAGCGCGGCGATGTACTTCGAAAGCAAGCCCGCCGCCGTTGCCTGGACCCGCCTCGCCCTGGCCCGCGGCGTGCGGCAGGCCGATGTCGGCTGCATGCAGGTCAACCTGCAATCCCACCCAAACGCCTTCCACAACCTGGATGAGGCGTTCGACCCGGCAGCCAACACCGACTACGGCGCCCGTTTCCTGCGGCAACTGCGCGACGACGCCGGCGGCAACTGGTACGAGGCGGTCGGGTATTACCACTCCCGCACGCCGGAGCTGGCGTCCGACTACCGTGCCCGGGTGGCGGCCATCGCGGCCGGGCGCATCCCGCCGGTCAGCCTGGGCGTGCCGCTGTACCTGCGTGCGATCCAGCAAGGCACCCTGCGGATTTCCCTGGCCGGCGGCGGCGTGCTGCGGATCAACATCCGCCGCCAGCCTTCCCTGCGCGGGCCACGGCGGATGAGCGCCTGCCAGGTTGTGGCGGTGCTCGGCCCTTACTTGGCCGCCCCGGCCCGGGCACGGTGCCGGCTGGCGTCGAGTTGAAGCGCCGTCGCCAACACATCTTGACAATCGTCTAGCCGCGCGTCCACGAAACGGCTATTGTAAGATACCCTTAGCTGCAGGGGTGGGTTGGTCCGAACTGTCGGCGTCCCATGTTACTCCATCTCTCCATGTTTGAGACCAATATGCGCACACCAGATCGCCGATCCTTCGACAGCCCCCGCCGCGGCACCCGCGGACGCGACAGAAACGATGATTTCCCACCATCACGCGGCCGGGACGAACCTTATGTACCCCGCGATGCCTTCGTGCCCCGCGGCGGCGCCCCGGCCGGCTTCGGCGGCCCGCGTCCCGCCGCCGCAACCGGCCCCGAGACAGGCGCCGTGGTGAAGTGGTTCAACGCGGAGAAGGGCTTCGGCTTCGTGGAGCTGGAGGGCGGTGGCGGCGACGCCTTCCTGCATATCAGCGTGCTGTCGCGCGCCGGGCACCAGACGGTGCAGCCCGGCGCGACACTCCGCGTGCTGGTGACGCCAGGCCAGAAGGGTCCGCAAATCGCCGAGGTGACGGGCATCGACGAGAGCACGGCTGGCGCCGCCCCGGCGCCGCGCGGGCCGTCGTTCTACGGTGAGGACCGTCCGCGCCCGGCCCCCCGTGCGCCGGTCGACGCGAGCACCGCCGTGGAGATGCGCGGGACCGTCAAGTGGTTCAACGCGGAGAAGGGCTTTGGCTTCGTCATGCCCGATGGCGGCGGCAAGGATGTGTTCGTCCACATCTCGGCGCTGAACCGCGGCGGGCTGGCCGGACTGGAGCCGAACCAGACGGTCAAGATGCAGGTGGCCGATGGCCGCCGCGGCCCCGAGGCCGTGTCCGTCGAGAACGCCTGACCCTGCTGCGGCGCGGTGGCCCACGCTGGGCCGCCGCGCTGCTTCTGCTGACCCTTACCGGCGCTGGCCTGCCCGGCATCGGTCCGCCAGGAACTGACTCGATTGAGCGGCGTACCCGGGTTGATCAGCATAGGCTGCCATGGGTGGCGTTGGCCCGGCTGCAAATTCCTGGCGTGTCCCGCTGCACTGCCTTCCTCATCGACCCACAGACCGCCATTACAGCGGCGCACTGCTTGTATAGCCGGCGCCTTGGACATTTCGTGCTGCCGGAGTCCGTCCATGTGCTGGTCGGCTATGACGCCGGCAGCTTCACCCGGCACGCCGTCGCTGCCTCGTTCCAGGTCGCTTCGGGCTATGACCCGGAAGAAGGTGCGGTGACGCGTGGCCTGGACTTGGCCGTCGTTCACCTTGCCGCGCCGGTTGCGCTGCCCGGCCAGACCCTGGCCCTGGCCGACGGTGCTGCGCCCCGGGGCACGCCGCTGATGCTGGGCGGCTACGGGCAGGACCGGGCCGAGGTGGTGCTGGCCGACACCGCATGCCTATCCGAAGGCTATGCCGACGGAGAAACCCAGTGGCCAGTGCTGATGCACACCTGTGCCGGCACGCGCGGCACCAGCGGCGCCCCGCTGCTGGCGCGCAATGCGGCAGGCGTGTGGCAGGTGGTCGGCGTGCAGGCGACGGGCCGGGTCGATGGAGTGGGTGGAACGGCAGTGCCGGCTGCCGCGGTCCGGGCCTTGCTGCGCGAAGTTCTCTGATCAGGTCGGCCCTTGCAGCCCACCCCGGCCTTGGTCCCCTCCGCGACCTAAGATCAGAGCGGAAGTAGGGGCCGGCTCCGAACCGCCTCAGACTGCCTGCCCGGCGCACCACCCGCTCGACCAGGCCCACTGGAAATTATAGCCGCCCAGCCACCCCGTGACATCGGCCGCCTCCCCGATCACGTGCAGGCCCGATACCGCCACGGCCTCCATCGTCTTGGACGACAAGGCCCGCGTATCGACGCCGCCCAGCGTGACCTCGGCCTTGGCGTAGCCCTCCGTGCCCTGCGGCCGGGGCTGCCAGTTGTTCAGCATCTCGCCGACCCGGCCCAGCGTGCGGTCCGGCAGGTCGGCCATCGCGCCAGCCGGCAGGTGTGCCGCCGCCAGCGCCTGGGCCAGCCGAGCCGGCAGCACCTCGCCCAGCACCGTGCGCGCCTCCGCCTTGGGCCGTGCGCGCTTGCGGCCGAGCAGGAAGGCGCGGGCGTCGGTGCCGGGCAGCATGTCCACACGCAGCGCCTCGCCGTCCCGCCACAGCGACGACACTTGCAGGATGGCCGGCCCCGACAGGCCGCGGTGGGTGAACAGCATCGCCTCGTCGAACCGGTGGCGTCCGACGCTGGCGGCCACCGGCAAGGCGACGCCGCTCAGCGGCTGCATCAAGCCCAGGTCGCCGCCGTCAAAGGTCAGCGGCACCAGGCCGGGCCGCAGGTCGGTCAGCGGCAGGCCGAACCGCCGGGCCAAGTCATGCGTGAAGCCGGTGGCGCCCATCTTGGGGATGCTCAGCCCGCCGGTGGCAAGCACCAGCGCGCCCGCCATCACGGTGCCGCCCGTGGTCTCCAACCGGAAGCGGTCGGAGCGGGACACCTCCGTCACCTGCTGGCTCAACCTGATCTCGACGCCGGCCGCGGCGCATTCCGCCAGCAGCATGGCGACAACGGCGCGGGCGGAGCCGTCGCAGAAAAGCTGGCCCAACGCCTTCTCGTGGTAGGCGATGCCGTGCTTGCGGACCAGGCCGATGAAGTCCTGCGGCGTGTAGCGGCGCAGCGCCGACGTGCAGAACCGCGGGTTGGCCGACAGGAAGCGATCAGGCTGCGCGTGCTCGTTGGTGAAGTTGCAGCGTCCGCCGCCGGAGATCAGGATCTTGGCCCCGGCCTGCGCCGCATGGTCCAGCAGCAGCACGCGCCGGCCCCGCGCACCGGCCGTCATGGCGCACATCATGCCGGCCGCCCCTGCGCCCAGGATGGCGACGTCGAACTCGGAGGCAGACTTAAGCATCAGACCGCCATGTGGGTTGCACGCAGCGGTGCTCAACCATCCGGCACGCTGGGCGTTAGAGGGTCTTACTTGCTCGAAAAGGAACTGTGCCGCCATGCCCGATGCCACCGAAGCATCCCGGCTCAAGACTCAGGTCGCCGCCGCCGAAGTGCCGGGCCTGCAGGCGCTGACGACGTTGGCGGCGGGCGTCGTCACCATCGCGGCGTTGTACTTCGCCCGTGACGTGCTGGTGCCGATCACCCTGGCAGTCTTGCTGTCGTTCGTGCTGGCGCCGCTGGTGGGCCTGCTGCGCCGGTTCAAGCTGGGCCGCGTGCCGGCGGTATTCGCGGCCGTCGTGCTGGCCTTGGGCGTGATCCTCAGCCTAGGAGGCATCATCGGCGGGCAGGTGGCGCAACTGGCCGGCGACGCCCCCCGCTACGCCAGCACCATCGAGCGCAAGGTGGACGTGCTGCGCGACTACACCATCGGCCGCATGGCGGCGCTGACGGGGCAGCTTGGCCAGGGGATGCAGGCCGCGGCGCCGGCCGCCGCGGCTGCGGCGCCCAACCAGCCCGCGCCGGTTCTCGTCGAGGTGCACCAGCCCGACCCCAGCCCGCTGGCGGTCGCGGAACGGCTGCTGACGCCGGTGCTGTCCCCCCTGGCGACCATGGGCATCGTGTTCATCGTCGCGGTGTTCATCCTGATGCAGCAGGAGGACCTGCGCGACCGGCTGATCCGGCTGTTCGGCTCCGGCGACCTGCACCGCACCACGGCGGCGATGGACGACGCAGCGGCCCGGCTGAGCCGCTACTTCTTGTCGCAACTGGCGGTCAACGCCTGCTTCGGCCTGGTGGTCGCGCTAGGGCTGGCGGTCATCGGCGTGCCCAACTGGGTGCTGTGGGGCATCATCGCCGGGCTGATGCGGTTCGTGCCCTATATCGGCGCGTTCGCGGCGGCCATTTTCCCGCTGACGCTGGCCGCCGCGGTCGATCCCGGATGGACCATGGTGGTCTATACCCTGGCGCTGTTCCTGGTGCTGGAGCCGGTGGTGGGCCAGGTCGTGGAGCCGCTGGTGTATGGCCACAGCACGGGCCTGTCGCCGGTGTCGGTCGTGATCTCCGCCATTTTCTGGGCGTGGCTGTGGGGACCGGTGGGGCTGATCCTGTCCATGCCGCTGTCGCTGTGCCTGGTGGTGCTGGGCCGCCATATCGAGAGGCTGGAGTTCATCGACGTGCTGCTGGGCGACCAGCCGGCCCTGACCCCGGCCGAAAGCTTCTACCAGCGCATCCTGGCCGGCGACGCCGACGAGGCGCTGGACCAGGCGGAGGTGCTGCTGCGCGACCGTGCGCTGTCGTCCTACTACGACGAGGTGGCGATGAAGGGCCTGGGTCTCGCCGCCAACGACTCCCTGCGCGGCGTGCTGACCGACGAACAGCTCCGCAACATCCAGGAGGCCATCGGCGGCGTCGTGGCAGACCTGGCGGATCACAAGGACTCCAACCCCGTGATCAGCAAGGCAGCCGCCGCGCCAGCCACCCAGACCACGGCGGAACCTGAGCGGCTGCCAGTGCCCGGCACGCTCGATCCGGCCGCCGGGCCGCTGGCGCCAGCGTGGTCCAGCGCCGTCCCGGTGCTGTGCGTCGCCGCGCGCGGGCCGTTGGACGAAGCGGCTAGCGCGATGCTGGCACAACTGCTGGGGAAGCATGGGCTGCGCGCACGCGTGATCGGCCAGGATGCCGTGTCCCGTTCCGCTATCGGCTCGCTCGACATGACTGGGGTGGCGATGGTGTGCGTGTCCTACCTGGCGGCCAGCGGCAGCCCGTCCGCGCTGCGCTACCTGATGCGCCGGCTCCGCAGCCGGGCGCCGGGTGCGCCTGTGCTCGTCGGGCTGTGGCAGGCCGATCAGGCCCTCCTGGCCGATGAACGGCTGCGCACGGCGGTGGGAGCGGACCACTACGTCACGACGCTGCGGGACGCGGTGGAAGCCTGCGTAGCGGCAGCCCAGGCGTCCCAGCAGTTGGCGCGGGCCGAGCTGGTGC
>JAABUX010000651.1_pt1 | contig 57394 bp, 60 predicted proteins | sample 5561851 | NCBI WGS metagenome assembly JAABUX01 (sample SAMN10711883, study PRJNA513361) | rock metagenome | isolation source: Antarctica rocks | place: Antarctica: Victoria Land, Richard Nunatak red sandstone | collected 2016-01-03
GTCCAGGTGCCGAATGCCACCGAACCAAGTCGCGAATGTCGATGAATCCATGGCCGACCTCTCCCACCCGCAGCCTCGCAGCGTCACAGATCGCAACAGGCTTTGCAATAAGAGCGAAATAGATCGTTCTTTCGTCAAGGATAACGGCGACGCTGCCGGGCAGAACGCCATCATCCGCGCGATCACCGCACTCGGCGTCAGTCTCGGCATGTCCACGATCGCGGAGGGCGTCGAGACCTCGGATCAGCTTGCGCGTATCCGCGCCGAAGGCTGCACGTCGGTGCAGGGCTACCTGTTCAGCAAACCGGTTCCGGTAGATCAGGTCGATGCACTGATCATCGAGTTCGCGGCACGCCACGTTGCCATGTCGGCATCGCCCAGCAACCGAGAGAGAGTATAACCATGACCAAGCTTTACCGTGTTCTTTACTGCAGCCGGAACAACCTCACCGGCGCACCCGAGAGCTATGCCGACGAGATCCGCGGCATCCTTGCGAAGTCGCGTGAGAACAATGCGCGCGATGGCGTGACGGGCGGGCTGCTGTTCAGCGACGGCTGTTTCGCCCAGGTGCTCGAAGGCCCGTTGCATACGGTCGAGAGCGCCTTCGAGCGTATCCAGTGCGACGGGCGGCACCAGGACGTCACGGTATTGCAGTCGGGACCGATCACGGTTCGTGATTTCCCGGACTGGTCGATGGCATTCACCGGTACGGATCCAGCTGCCAACCCGCTGTCTGGCGCCGGGTTGAACGGCGCGTTCTCGGGCCGATCGAGCGCCGGCGATCACGTCCTGAGTCTGCTGAAGAAAGTGGTGGTCCACGAGAACGACTGGCTCATGTCAGTCTGACCACGAGGCGGCGTCTCGCCCATCGGTCGCGGCGCCATCCCGACTGCCGCCGGCTGTCCTAGATCCTGTCGTCCCGCATCGTGATCATGGTCGGCGCGAGCACGCGCCGGGTCATGGTCAGGGCAGCGAACAGGGCCAACAGCAACGCCAGCACCCAGTGTGGACGGCGCATAAAGAACACCCAGGCGAACACGTGACCGGCCAGCAACAGGAACAGCACGGACACCACGATCGCCATTCCGATCGCGGACTGACCACGACGCAATGCCACGACGCAGAGGGCAAGGAACACGCAGAACAATGCGACGGCGACCCCGCGCACGACCTCCATGGTCGGCCCATCCAGGCGGTCGATTATCGCTTGCACCTGGCCGAAGGCCTCCTGCAGGGCGCGCTCGACCGGGTTGGGTCCCGCGAAGATCAGCACCAAAGCCAGTAGCGCTCCGAGGCCCCAGATCAGTAGGACGGTGTTGCGGGTCATGACATGATGTCTCTCAGCCGATCAGGAACCAGAGCCGGAACAGCAATGTCTCGAGCCGCGTCCGGCGGGTGAGTTGCGGCAGTCGACGCATCGCGCGAAGCCGCGCCAGATGATTGCCTCGCAGCGACGAGAGCAGCAGAGCCAAGTCCGCGCGTGCCTTCGGCGACAGCGCGACCGACTGCTCGGCAAGCTCCGCCACATGCACGCGGAACAGGTTCATGAACGCGTCTGGACCGCGCTTGAGCGCCATCAAGCCGCGACGCAGCACCGAATGCGGAGCACCAACCGCATTCTCGCGGTGCTGCCGGTAGAGCACCACCGGCACCGGATCGGCGATCAGCCTGCCGCCTGCCGCTCCCACCAGCAGGTAGGACCACCAGTCATGCAAGGTGCTGCCAGGTGGACGACTGTTCGCGATCAGGCACGCGGCTGCCGGATTGAGCATCACGGTACAACCGGTAGCCACGTTCTGGGTCAATGATGCCGGGAAGGCCGGCAGCCGGTCCAGTGGCGGCGACAGGCCCAGCGGGTTGAGCGACCCGTCGACCAGGCGCTGACGCGCACAGTATAGCGCCGGGCGCGAGTTGCCCGGGTCCCCGAGTGCCATTAGCCCGCGTTCGAGTTTTTGCGGCAGCCAGACATCATCCTGGTCCGCGAAAGCCACCACGTGATTGTCCGGAACCTGCCGCAGCAGGGTGAGGAAGGAAGCGGTGATGCCGAGGTGGGTGTCATCGGCCAGACGAACGCAACGGCCGACGCCGACACTTTCGGCGAACGCGGTCATGATCGCAGGGGTCTGGTCGGTCGAACCGTCATCGCGCCAGAACAGGGTCCAGCACTGGTGGGTCTGGGCGAGCAGACTGGAGAGCTGCTCCGCGAGGTAGGCAGACCCGTTATAGGTCGAGAGCAGGATCGCCACCGGGATGTCGGCCGGAGCGCATGAAGCATAGGCGCCGGCGAGGAGGTAGGCCTCGGATCGTGCTTCGATCGGCTTCAGGCGCGCTTCCAGTTGATTCAAAAGCCAACGTCCGTTTTCAGAGCTGTCCTCTCAGCCGGCGGGCGGAGCGTGACCACGGTGACCATACCCTAGGAAGCGGAAGCATCGAGAAGACGGTCGACGGTGAGCGCTAGGCTTCGGCGCCAGGCCGGCAGACGGACGCCGAATACGCGCTCCAGCTTGTCGCAGTCCAGACGGGAGTCGGCGGGTCGCCGTGCCGGCGTCGGCCAGTCCTCGGTGCGGATCGCGATCACCTCGGGCATCGTGCGACCATGCTTGGCAGCGGCTTCGAGGGCCGCGACGGCGAGCCCGTGCCAAGTGGTCTCGCCGGTGCCGGCGGCATGATAGATGCCGGTATATGATTGCTTCCAGCCGCCGTTCTCAATCAGGGCGAGGATGTCGATGATCGCCACCGCCAGATCGTCGGCACTGGTCGGAGCGCCGTGCTGGTCCCCCACGACCTTCAAGGTCGGGTTCTTGGCGCCAGCATTGATCATCGTGCGGACGAAGTTCTTGCCCGTCGCCGAGTAGACCCACGAGGTTCGCAGCACGATCGTGTATGGGCAGGCCGTGAGCGTGGCCTGCTCGCCCTCGGCCTTGGTGCGGCCATACACCCCGGTCGGCGAGGTCGGGTCGGTCTCGACATAGGGTTCTCCCTTGTCGCCATCGAACACATAGTCCGTAGAGACCTGGATCAGCGGGATGCCGGCTTCGGCACACAGCTTCGCCAGCAGGGCCGGACCGTCACGGTTGGCACGGGCGGCGGCCTCCGGATCGGCCTCCGCCGCATCCACCGCTGTCCAGGCGGCAGCATTGACCACGGCCGCGGGTGTGACACGCCGGAAGGTCTCGCTGATCGTTTCCGGACGGTCGAAATCAAAATCCGGACGACCGACGCGGTAGACACGCGAGCCGCCACAGACGACCAGCGAGGAGGCGAGCTGGCCGCTACCGCCGGTGACCAGGATCGAGCCGCCTCCGGGAGATAGTACGGCCATCAGATGTGAAACCAGCCATGGGCGGCGGAGAACGCCGGGGCCAGCTTGTCCTTGTCGGACAATATCGCCTCATCCTCATGGATTGGCCACTCGATGCCGATCTCCTTGCAGTTCCAGATCACCGCTCGTTCAGCATCCTTGTTCCAGACGTCGGTGCATTTGTATTGCACCTCGGTATCCGTGGTGAGGGTGCAGAAGCCATGCAGGAAGCCCGGCGGCACCCAGAGCTGCGACCAGTTCTCCTCGGACAGCTCGGCTCCTACCCACTTGCCATAGCTGGACGATCCGACCCGCGCATCGACCGCCACATCGTAGATCGCGCCCTTGATGCAGCGCACCAGCTTACCCTGCGGATGTGGCGCCAGTTGGCAGTGCAGGCCGCGCACCACGCCACGCTGCTTCGACAGGCTGTGATTATCCTGGATGAAGGGCAGCGTGATGCCGGCCGCATCCATGCGCGGGGAATTATACGTCTCGGAGAAAAAGCCGCGGCTGTCGCCGAAACGTGGCGACGTGACCCGGATGACGTCGGAGATCTCGAGACGCTCGACCTTCACGGACTTCTCCTCAGGCTCAGCTATGCATGCCGTCTGCCAGTTCCAGCAGCAGGCGTCCAAGTTCGGTTTTGCTCAACGCGCGCGCGTGACCCCGCAGCGTGTGGGCATCGATGAAGCCCATGCGAAAGGCGACCTCCTCCGGCGAGCCAACCAGCATGCCTTGCCTGGATTGTATCGTCTGCACGAAAGTACCGGCTTGCATCAGGCTGTCCGGCATGCCGGCATCGAGCCAGGCGCAGCCGCGGCCCAGCCTCTCGACCTGCAGGGACCCTTCTTCCAGGTAGATGCGGTTGAGGTCGGTGATCTCGAGTTCGCCGCGCGCCGATGGTTTGATCTGGTGGGCGAAGTCGCTGACCCGGCTGTCGTAAAAATAAAGGCCGATGATCGCCCAGTTGGATGGCGGATCGGCAGGCTTCTCGACCACTTGCAGCGCACGCCCGGACTCGTCGAAGCTGACCACGCCGTAGCGCTCGGGATCGCGCACCTGATAGGCGAACACGGTAGCACCTTCCGGACGGGACGCGGCGTTGCGCAGGGAGATGCCGAGATGGTCCGCGAATACCAGGTTGTCGCCGAGCGCCAGCGCGCAAGGCGCTCCCCGCAGCCAGTCGTCCCCGATCAGGAAGGCCTGCACGATACCGTCCGGACTCGGTTGAACACGGTAGGAGAAATTCACCCCAAGGCGGCTGCCATCGCCGAGCAGGCGCTCGAACTGCGGCAGGTCCGCCGGCGTGGAGATGATCATGATGTCTCGAATACCCGCCAGCATCAACGTGCTGAGCGGATAGTAGATCATCGGCTTGTCATAGACCGGAAGCAACTGCTTGCTGGCCGCCAGCGTCATCGGATGCAGCCGGGTGCCAGAGCCGCCGGCCAGCAGGATGCCCTTCATGGGCTTCTCCGGTATATGCCGGTCGGATTGGATCGTTTCCGCGAGCCTGCTCATGCTGCGGTCCCGAGCCTCTGACCGGTGTAGCGCTTGCTGCGGATGTCGGACCACCAGGACTGGTGATCCAGATACCATTGCACCGTGCGCCTGATTCCGTGATCGAAATCATGCGCCGCTGCCCAGTCAAGCGATTTCTGTGCGTGTGACGCATCTATCTCGTAACGGAAATCATGGCCCGGCCGGTCCTTGACGTAGCGGATCAGCCGCTCTCGGGACCCTGCAGGATCGGGACGCAATTCATCCAGCACGCGGCAGATGGCTTGCACGACTTCGAGGTTGGAACGGGGCTGGCATGCACCGATCGCGTAGGTCTCGCCAGGCTTGCCGTGCTCGACCGCACGCACCAGCGCTTCGGCGTGATCCTCGACAAAGAGCCAGTCGCGCGTGTTGGAGCCGGAACCATAGACCGGAAGCTCGCGGCCCTCGATGGCGTTGATGGTGACGAGCGGGATGAGCTTCTCTGGAAAGTGCCAGGGGCCGTAGTTATTGGTCGTGTTGGTAACAAAGGTCGGCAGGCCATAGGTGTGGTGCCAGGCACGCACGAGATGGTCGGAGGCGGCCTTGCTCGCGGAGTATGGGCTGCGTGGATCGTAGGGGGTCGTTTCGGTGAATGGCGGATCATCCGTCGCCAGCGCGCCAAACACCTCATCGGTAGAGATGTGGTGGAAGCGAAATGACGCGCGGGCACTGGCATCCAGGCCGGACCAGTAGCCACGAGCCGCTTCGAGCAACGCGAAGGTACCGACCACGTTGGTCTGGATGAACACAGCAGGGCCGTCTATAGAGCGATCCACATGGCTCTCCGCGGCAAGGTGCATCACCGCATCCGGTCTATGCGTGGAGAACACCTGCTGCATCGCCGGAAGGTCGGCGATATCCGCCTTGATCAGGAGATGCCTTGGATCGCCACGCGCCTCCTCGAGTGCATCCTCGGATGCTGCATAGGTCATGCGGTCCACATTGACCACGGTGTGGGCCGTGGTTCTGATCAGGTGCCGAATGACTGCCGAACCAATGAAGCCGCATCCGCCGGTCAGAAGAACCCGCATGAATTGATCCTGTCCAGGCCGTGGGTTGCCGTCCGCGTACGCCAACTTGACAGCGTGCGCGGCAGCAAGCAACAGCCACAGTCGCGACGAACAGGACGTAACGTCGCTTCTGCTTGCGCTTCGGGGTGATCACGCCTTTGACGTGGCGCCGGATCGAGCAATAAGCCATATCACTCCTCAAGAGCAGCGTCAGGCGCGTGATCGATGCTGCTGCTAGAGGTGGCAACCGGGGCAGTGGCATGTACGCGGAAAATCTCAACGCCCAGTTGCTGAAGGCGCTCGACAGGCCGGATCTGCGTGTCGTCTCTGGAGTGGAACGGATCGATTTCGACGCCTCGCTCGATACTGCTTTCCGGGCTGATCCAGGCGCCCAAGTGGTACTCGGCGCCCCCTGTCTAGGAACGGAACGGGTCTGCGCCTTCCATATTCGGCACGCCCTCGAGCTGTCGATGCTGCTCGACGTTGCCACCGGACCCCTGGTCCAGATGCCTGAGGAAGTAGCAACGTTCGACCTGCCGATCCTGGCGGGGCTTTGTGCCGCGCGCACTGCGGCGCTGTTCTGGCAGCTTGATGGTCCATCCGACGAGGCTGCCCTCTCCTTGAAGCCATGTTGGCTGGACGCGATGGTCAGCGAGACGATGCCATCGCTGCCTGACCTGAACGTGATCTGGGCCCGGGTCCGCAACCTGCAGGGGTCCTCCTATCGGCTGCTGCGTGCGGCGCGCCTCGGAACCGACGACCGCCAGGTGCCGGCAGCCGTGATCCGCCGGCTGCAGCTGATCTGGGACCTGCTGGGACCGGCCGAATGGTTGATGGCGCAGGGCGGCGACCAGCGGCTGGCGGTCGATCCACGTACCGGGCTCAATCACTATGGCTGCTCGCACCGGCCGCGGCCCTGGGCGATCACTTTCGCCTCCTCGACCGCTTCCTCGCTTTCCGAACGTGGCTTCGGGGGCGCCGAGGCGTGCCGCCGCCGCATCGCTGCCGCTGCTTTCGGCGGATCCGCCACGATCGCCATGGCGCTGGAGGCCGATGCCGTGCGGGCCGGCATCGCGGCCCATTATGGTCTGTGGCCCGATGACGTTCCATCCAGCAACGGCTTGGGAAGCGAAGTGGTGCTGGCTGCCTCTGGCACGGATTGCGAACTCCTGGCGCTGGCGCTGGCGGAGCGCCGAGGGCCGGTGAGCAGCATCCTGACGGCTCCGGAAGAGACCGGAACCGGCGTGCCTCTCGCCGCCGGAGGCCGACATTTCGCGTGCGACACGTCCGGACGACAGCAGGTCAGCAAGGGCGCCGCCATCGAGGGATTTCGGACCGATGCCCGGGTGCTGGCACTCGCGATACGCCATGCCGACGGGACGTTGCGGACGGCTGCCGAGATCGAGACGGACTGCGCGCAGCTCGTTGCGGCGGAACGGCAGGCCGGCCGGCATGTGCTGCTGCACCTGCTCGATCTATCCAAGACGGGATTGCTGGCACCATCGCCTGCCTGGCTGGAGCGGCTGCAGGCAGCCCACGGCGAGGGCATCGATATCGTGGTGGATGCCTGCCAGGCCCGCCTCGACCAAAGGCGCGTGCGCGACTACCTGACGCATGGCTGGATGGTGATGATCACGGGATCGAAGTTCTTCACCGGACCACCTTTCTGCGGTGCGGTGCTGCTGCCGCGGCAGATCGCGGACCGCCTGGCGGATGGCAAGGCCTTGCCGGCAGGGCTCGCCGCCTATGGCTGCAGGACCGATTGGCCCGACCGGATCGAGGCTGCCTCGCATCTGCCACCGGGGGTCAATCTCGGCATGGTGCTGCGCTGGCAGGCGGCGTTGGCAGAGATGCGCGCCTTCGCCGCGGTGCCGATCGCCCAGTTGCAGAGCCGTTTGAGCGTGTTCCTGACCGGAGTGCGCGAGGCGATCGACACGCACTCTGATCTCGTCCTGATCGAGGTGCCGGCCGTGGATCGCGCCTTGCTGCCCGCGGTGGACGAAGGCGACCTGGAGTCGCCTCCGAGGCAGTCCTGGGACCAGTTGCAGACCATATTGAGCTTCCTGGTGCTGGAGCCGGGCCAGGGGCCGATGAGCGGCAGGCCGCTGACGCTGCAGCGGGCTCGGCTGCTCTATCGCTGGCTTAATGCCGACGTGCTGCATGTCCTGCCCAAGACGATTTCGGACGATGATCGTCGACTGGCACAGCTGCTCTGCCACATCGGTCAGCCCGCACCGGTCCTGCACCCCGCACTCGCGGGGCAGGCGGCCGGAGCGCTGCGGATCTCGGCGGGAGCACGCCTGCTGTCAGGCGAGCCGTCGCACGCAGGGTTGGATGTGGACCGCAGGCTGGCGCGTGAGATCGCCGACGCGCGGCGGGTACTGGACAAGATCACTTTGCTGCTGGGGCACTGGGCCGTTCTGGAGTCTGCGGATCCGGAACCGAGCTACGCTCCACGTTCCTGACACAAACCTGGCCAGGTTGGGTTCGAGGGATCCCCGGCGAGTTCCGCGGGCGGCCGCCCCCAATCATCTACGCGGGGCTGGCGCCAGATGCCGTTCGGCTTCATGTGTCGCAACGCGGTCTATCCCGCGGGCAACTCGACCTGCAGGCGAGCCTGTCTGTATAGATCGATCGAGAGGTCGGCCTGTGACCAGATCGGCATCGGCCGCTCTTTCAATCACAGGCAAGACATGATCAGGCCGATCGTGACCCAGCCTATTTTCGACGGATTCTTGATGACTGACCGCTCCACGTTTCTCGACACGCCTGAACTCGAGCCCGGCATCACCCGGTTCTGGCTGATCCGTCATGCCCTGGTGGAGCAGAACGCGCGAATGATGCTGTACGGCGCGATGGACGTGCCGCTTTGCCCGGAGAGCCTGGTGGCGCAGGTGCCGATGTATCGGGCGCTCGCCGCTCGCCTGCCGGAGACATCGGCCTGGTATGCGACGCCACTGTCGCGCACGCAGCGCACCGCTCAGGCAATCCAGCAGGCTGGTTATCCAGAGACGCCATGGACGCTGGAACCGGGGCTTATCGAGCAGGATATGGGCGAGTGGCAGGGCATGCCGCATGCCGAGCTGCCGCCTAAACTGAAGCGGCCCGCGCACGTCTTCTGGTCGATTGCCGCTGGCGAGGTGCCTCCTGGCGGAGAGAGCATGGAGCAGGTCTGTGCGCGGGTGGCGGTGACGCTCGAACGGCTCGCCGATACGCATGACGGGCAGGAGATCGTGGCGGTCAGCCATGGGGGTGCCATACGAGCCGCGCTGGCTCATGCACTCGGCGTGGACGCGGAAATTGCGCTCCGCTTCTCGGTGCAGAACCTCTCGGTCACGATCCTGGAGCGCCATCCGCGATCCTGGCGTGTGGTCGCGGTGAATGAACTGCCTGGCGTATAGATGTCCGCGATCATGATCCGGAACAACGCAGCAGTGGGTGCGAGAGCCCTGATCGATCTGATCCCGTGATGACATTCGGTCATTGCAGTGCGCGAGGTGTTGCGGTTGCTGCACCTGGCTGACTGGGTCGACCGCCTCGACCTAGCGTGCCATGAGCACGGTGAGCGCCGCATTCTCCAGCACGTGCCGGGTGACACCGCCCAGGATGAGCTGGCGCAGGCGTGAGTGCGAGTAAGCACCCATGCCGAGCATGTCGGCGCCGAAGTTCGAGCATGCGCCGAGCAGCCCCGCGCCGACCTCCTTATCGATCGCCCGGAAGGATCGCAGCTCCGTGCGGATCCCGTGCAGGGCAAGATACTCCAGCAGGGCAGCAGCTTCGGGACCGCGCCGCTGGTAGTCTTCGGAGTGCAGCACCTGCACCGCCTCCGCGTGCTGCGCCCAGGGCAGGATCGACAAGACAGCCGACGCCGACTCGCCGGTGCCGTTCCAGGCGATGCAGATGCGCTTTCCGACCACGCCCGGGCTGATCTTCGGGGCGATCACCACCGGTCGGCCGCTGTCGAACAGCACCGCGTGCAGCGCCTCGGACGAAGACACCTCCTCACCGGAATGGGCGTGCGGCACCACGGTCAGGTCGGACAGGCGGGCGCCATAGGAGACGATCTCGTGCTCCCGTCCGGTGACCGACCGAAAACTGGCGTAGGGACCGACGGATGTGCCGGGGTCCGGTGCGGCGCCTCGCACCTCCAGGCCTGCCTCGCCGACCAGCCGGTCGAACACCTCGCGCGCGCTGATGGAGCGGCGTGTCGCCTCCCGATCGGCGGCCAGCATCATCTCCTCGACCATCGCGCCGGACAGCCCCTCGCCAGCCAGTGGCGCGACCTCGCGGCTATCGCTGCGGACGTGCAGGGCGGCCAGATGGGCATTGAAGCGCCGGGCCAGGATCAGCGCAGTCGCCAGGGCCGCCGTCCCGTTCGGGGTGCCGTTCAGCGGCAGCAGGATCTTGCGGATGTCGCTCATGGCGATGCCCTCACCGGTTCCTGCGAACAGCCTATCATGAAAGCGTCACGGATAGAGCCGGGTCGTCTGCCAGCCGCGCTCGCCTTCCCGACGATAGACCATGCGATCATGCAATCGGTGCGGCATGTCCTGCCAGAATTCCATGACGTCGGGCAGTACCCGATAGCCCGACCAGTGTGCCGGACGTGGCACCTCCTCGCCCGGATAGCGCGCTTCCAGCGCGGCGAGACGAGCCTCCAGCTCCGCCCGGCTGGAGAGCGGGCGGGACTGATCCGAGGCGACCGCACCGAGACGCGACGCCCGGGAACGGCTGTTGAAGTAGGCGTCCGCCTCCGCTTCCGTTACGTCCTCGATCGGTCCTTCTATTCGGATCTGGCGTCGCAGGCTCTTCCAGTGGAACAGCAGCGCCGCATGCTGGTTGACTGTCAGTTCTTCGCCTTTGCGGCTCTGCTTGTTGGTGTAGAAAACGAAGCCCCGCGGATCGAGCCCCTTGAGCAGGACCACGCGCACCGAGGGCATGCCATGGGCGGTCGTCGTGGCGAGCGACATCGCATTGGGGTCATTCAGTTCGGAGACTTCGGCTTCCGTCATCCAGTCGCGGAACAACTCCATCGGGTCGGTCTGTGGCTGCAAGCGGTCGGGCATGACGTCGTTTCCTTGATCCTGTCTGGACGCAACCGTCTGTATTGCCATGGTTCCGGTCGCGGCTCTTGTAGCCTCGCTGCGGCTGTGTCAGTACGACTTCGGGCACTTAATTCGTCCTGGTGCTCCAGGCAACATGACGAGGTACAATGCCGGTCGGCGCTTCTTCTCTTCCCGCACGCGGCACTTTGATGCAAGGCAAGCGCGGTTTGGTCATGGGCGTCGCCAACGACCGATCCATCGCCTGGGGCATCGCGGCTGCCTGCGCCGCTCAAGGTGCGGAACTGGCCTTCACCTTCCAGGGCGAGGCATTGGAAAAGCGGGTGCGCCCGCTGGCGGAGAGTGTCGAATCGTCCCTGCTACTGCCCTGCGACGTCTCGGATGACGCGGCCATGGACGAGGCCTTCGCCGCGATACAGCGCCAGTGGGGCGGAATCGATTTTCTGGTGCATGCGATCGGCTGGGCGGACAAAACCTATCTGCGCGGGCGATACGCCGACACGCCGCGCGAGGCCTTCCTGCAAGCGATGGACATCTCCTGCTTTTCGTTCACCGCGGTCTGTCGACGCGCGAGCGCCTTGATGACGTCGGGTGGTTCGTTGCTGACCCTGACCTATCTGGGTGCCGAGCGGGTGATGCCGCACTACAACGTCATGGGTGTTGCCAAGGCGGCGCTGGAAGCCTCGGTACGCTATCTGGCAGCAGACCTGGGTCCTGCCGGTATACGCGTGAACGCGATCAGCGCCGGTCCGATCAAGACGCTCGCGGCAAGCGGCATCGGGGACTTCCGCTACATCCTGAAGTGGAACCAGCTCAACGCCCCACTCGAGCGTAATGTCTCGATCGAGGAGGTCGGCGGTGCTGGCGTCTACCTGCTCTCGGATCTCGCCAGCGGGGTGACGGGCGAGGTGCATCATGTCGATAGCGGCTATCATACGGTCGGCATGAAGAACCCGAAGGCACCCGACATCGCCGCCCTCCTGGAGTGATCCGCCGCATCCAGCAGACAAGATGACACGTGGAGGCGCAGGACGGTGTCGCATAACAGTTTCGGCCGCCTGTTCCGCTTCACCAGTTGGGGCGAGAGCCACGGGCCGGCGATAGGGTGCGTGGTGGATGGCTGCCCGCCAAGGATAGCGCTCGGCGCGGCCGACATCCAGCCCTGGCTGGATCGCCGCCGCCCGGGGCAATCACGGTTCACGACACAGCGTCAGGAGCCGGACCAGGTGCGGATCCTGTCGGGCGTATACGAGGACCACACCACCGGCACACCGATCTCGCTCATGATCGAGAACGTGGATCAGCGGTCACGAGACTATGCCAACATCGCCGATCGCTATCGGCCCGGCCATGCCGATCTGGCCTACGAACTGAAATACGGCATCCGTGACCCGCGCGGGGGCGGCCGTTCCTCGGCACGGGAGACCGCCGTGCGGGTGGCGGCCGGAGCGGTGGCACGGCTGGTGCTCGGCCCGGACACGATCCTGCGCGGGGCGCTCGTGCAGATCGGACCGCATGCCATCCACCGTTCGCGTTGGGACTGGGACGAGATCAGCCGCAACCCGTTCTTCTGCCCTGATCCGGGCACGGTGCCGATCTGGGAGGACTATCTCAACGCGGTGCGCAAGAACGGCTCTTCGGCCGGGGCGGTCATCGAACTGGAGGCCCGCGGCGTGCCGCCTGGGCTCGGCGCCCCGCTCTATGCCAAGCTGGACGCGGAGATCGCATCCGCCTTGATGAGCATCAATGCGGTCAAGGCGGTGGAGATCGGAGATGGATTTGCCGTCGCGAGCCTGAGTGGCGAACAGAACGCCGACGCGATGCACATGCAGGATGGCCGCATCGTCTTCGATGCCAACCATGCCGGCGGGATCCTGGGTGGGATCTCGACCGGCCAGCCGATCATCGCCCGCTTCGTCGTCAAGCCGACCAGCTCGATCCTCACGCCGATACCCTCCGTGACCCGATCCGGCGAGGCAACCGAGGTATCGACGCAGGGACGCCATGATCCGTGTGTCGGGATCCGCGCGGTTCCGGTCGGCGAAGCGATGCTGGCCTGTGTATTGGCCGACCACCTGCTGCGGCATCGGGCACAGAATCCCGGCTAGCGTCGGCCTATGGATTGTTTCACGTGAAACATAACCGGAACGATCCGGATTTCGTACGCGAAATCGGGCTATGCTGAGACCGGTCCTGCGAGGCGATGGACTGCAGCGCATGATGGGCCGCCTAATCGGCCTCTATCTTGGCATCGCGCTGCGTAGCAGTCGCTGGCGCATCGAGGCCGATCCCGCGACCTGGGCGTTGCTGACCTGTCAGGACCGACAGACCGCCATCGTCGTGTTCTGGCACGAGTATCTGCCGGTGGTCCCGGCGCTATGGTGGCGGGGCCGACAGGATAACCCGTCGCTCGCGCTCAACGCCCTGATCAGCCGGCACCGGGATGGACGGATGATCGCCGGGATCATGCGGCGTTGGGGTATAGGCACCGTCGATGGGTCTTCCAGCAAAGCCGGCCGACGCGACAAGGGTGGAGCGGCAGCCCTGCGCAACATGCTCGTCCTGTTGCGAGCCGGTCAGGTCGTCGCTCTCACGCCGGACGGACCGCGTGGGCCGAGGCGAGTGATGCAGCCGGGTGCGGCACACCTTGCCGCGATCTCCGGCGTGCCCGTCGTGCCGATCGCGGCGGTCTACCGTCCTGGCTGGCGGATCGGATCCTGGGATCGGATGCTGCTGCCGCTGCCATTCGGGCGTGGGACCATCCGGTGCGGCACGCCGATCGCGATCACGCGTGGCGACAGGGAAGCAGGATCAGCCATCATCGCCGGTGCCCTGGAAGCACTCGACAAGCAGCCAGACCTCGCATGACGGCATGGCCTGGCAGGGACCGAGCCGGACAGGTCTGGTGGCTCACCGCCAGCGTGGCAGAACCGCTGCTGCGGCTGCTGCTACGGCGGCGTCTTGCCCGTGGCAAGGAACTGCCGGATCGCGTCGGCGAACGGCGCGGCCACGCGACGCTGCCACGACCACAGGGCCGCCTGCTCTGGCTGCACGCGGCCAGCGTCGGCGAGACCGTCTCCGTCCTGGCCCTGCTCGAAACGCTCTGTGCGATCGACCTCGACCTGCATGTGCTGATGACGACGGGGTCCGTTACCTCGCAGCGCCTGCTTGGGCAGCGGCTGCAAGCGAATGGATTGGCGGATCGGGTGCTGCATCAGTTCGTCCCGCTGGATGTGCCGCGCTGGCTGCAGCGCTTCCTGGACCACTGGCAGCCGCAGGCCATGGCGCTGGTCGAGAGCGAGCTCTGGCCCAATCTCATCGCGTGCGCGAGCGCTCGCGACGTCCCCCTGGCACTGTTGAATGCCAGACTGTCCGCACGCAGCTACCATGGCTGGAAGAGAGCACCCGGCCTGGCCCGTACCCTGCTGGGCCGTTTCCGCTGGATCACGGCGCGGAGCGACGAGGATGCCGTACGGCTGCGCTCCCTCGGCGCCGGTGCTGTCGACAGTCCCGGCGACCTCAAGGCAGCGGCTTCTCCACTTCCGGTGGACGAGGGTGAGCTGGACCGCCTGCGACGGATCACGGCCGGGCGGCCTATACTGCTGGCCGCCTGCACGCATGAGGGCGAGGAGGCCGTCATAGCGCGCGCGCACAGGATATTGTCCCACAAGTTGCCGGACCTGCTGACCATCATAGCGCCGCGCCACCCCGAGAGGGGCGCCAGCGTCGCCGCGGGCCTCGATGCAGCGCCTCGTCGGGCGCTTGGTCGGGACCCTGATCCAGGCCACGGTTTCTGGATCTGCGATACCCTGGGTGAGATGGGACTGCTCTACCGGCTGTCATCGATCGCGTTCATCGGCAACAGCCTCGACGAGGTGCGTCCGGCGGGCGGCGGTGGCCATAACCCGTTCGAGCCGGCCCGCCTCGGCTGCGCGATCGCCATCGGTCCGCTCAGCTTCAACTTCAACGATGCCATCCGGCGGCTGCGCGAGGCGGGTGCGGTGGAGATCACATCTACGGCCGAGGCCATCGCGGCCTGGGCCGGCAGGTCGCTGGACGGTCAGCTCGAGCAGCAGGCAGCGGCAGGTCAACGTGTCGCTGCCAACACGTCCGAGCTGGTCTCGATGTTGGCGCACCGTCTGCTCGGCCTGATGAAGGATCGCACAGCCTGATGCGGCCGCCCGCCTTCTGGCAGGATCCCACCGCGAGCCTGGCGCCGCGGTTGCTGTCGCCGCTCGGCCGGATCACGGCCCAGGTCACCGCCCAGCGGCTGAAGCGTCCCGGCTGGCGCGCACCGGTGCCGGTGATCTGCTGCGGCAACCTAGGGGTAGGGGGCGCCGGCAAGACGACCGTGGCACTCGATCTGCTGCGACGGCTGAGGGCGCGCGGCATCGATGCCCATGCCCTGACCCGCGGCTATGGCGGAACCGCACGCGACGTGCTGCGCGTCGATCCTTCGCGTCATGATGCATCCCTGGTCGGTGACGAGGCGCTCCTGCTGGCCGCATGCGCTCCTGCCTGGATCTCGGCCGATCGCGCAGCATCGGCACGCGCCGCGATCGCATACGGCGCGCAATGCCTGGTGATGGACGACGGCATGCAGAACCCGGCCCTGGTGCAGGATCGCACTCTGCTGGTGATCGACGGCGAGAGCGGGTTCGGCAACGGTCATCTGCTACCGGCCGGGCCTTTGCGCGAAAGTATCGACAGCGGCACCGCCCGTGCGCATGCGGCCATCCTGATCGGGCCGGACCGGCACAGCGTCCTGAAGCGCCTGCCCGAACGCTTGCCCGTGATCCGGGCACGCCTGGTCATGCGGCCGGAAGCATACGCCCTGCGCGGCCGGAAGCTCGCTGCGTTCGCCGGCATCGGCCGGCCGGAAAAGTTCTTCGAGGCGCTCGACGCGATCGGTCTGGACCTTGTTCAGCGCACGGGCTTTCCTGACCATCACCGCTACCACCCCGGCCAGCTTCGTCGGCTGGCGGCGCAGGCCCTTGCACGAGATGCCCTCCTGGTGACGACGCCGAAAGACGCGGTCCGCCTGCCGGCGGCGTTCCGCAGGCACGTCGCCATCCTGGATGTCGGGCTGCGCTGGGACGATCCGGCGATGATCGAAACGCTCCTGGACGAAGCGCTCGGACGTGCAATGCCCGACCACCCGAAACCCGCGCCCCCTGGTCCGTGAAGCCGTTCGATCGGACGATGGCAGCCTCGCCTCGGCCGCCGACGCCGCCCGCAGAATTGCCGTTCAAGTGTCGGACCAAGAGACTACATCCCACCGCCTGAGCGGTTCATCTTTGGACGAGGCGATTTCGTAACGGAGCATTGCAATTTAGCCACATGATTCCCGACTTGGCGATCGACTTTCAGGGACCCCTCAGAATCCCGTTGGCAGCCTGCCTGGCACCCGCCTACGGTCTGCTCACAAAATTGCGAGGGGACACAAAATGTCCGGGCTTGAAGCAATCACCGAGCTCTCGAAGAACTCCAACGTCATCTCCCTCCGCCTCTGCTTTCTACCAAGGCACCGTGAATACCTGATGCGCTGGCTACAGGCTGGGGCCTCCATGGGCCTGTGCGATGTCGACGTCACACCGCGCGTGAACATCCAGGCGGAGAGCGTGATGCTCGAGCACGTGATGGTCTGGGTACGCGAGAACGCCGATCCTGCATACATGATCCGCCCCGAAGGCATGCGCTGGCTGGTCATCGACCACGTCCGCAATCACAAGCTGGGAAGCTTCTCCAGCTTCGAGGCCGCCTTGCACTGCATCCGCCCAGTGTTATCAGTCGGAGCCATCGCGGCGGCCTGACTATCGGACCGCCTCAACTCGTCGTCGTGCCCAGGGTTCGCGGGGCGGGCTGCACGATCCTGGCACCGCCGCCTGGCTGGATCTGAAAGATCGCCAGGCCTCGACGGACACGGCCATCGGGCATCAACGTGAAGATGCCGTCGACGCCGGCAAAACCATCCGCCCTGGTGAGCGCGTCGGTGCTGTATCCACCCGATTGCGCCAGGCTCCGCGCCAGTGCCGCGGCATCATACGGAATATCCGCCAACGGCTTGGGTACCTGGCCGAACTTGGCCTGGTAACCCTGCACGAAGCCTGTCCTGTCCTCCGCGTCGGGAGCGGCGAACCAGGCTCCCTCCAGGGGCGCTAGCTTGCTGGCGAAGGCACCCCACAGGCCCGGTCCCATGATCCGGACCTGGGCAGGCGATACGTCATAGTATTTTAATACCGATATCACCTCCTGAAGCTCCAGGCCCGTATCGGCCAGGAGGAGGGCATCGAAGGGCGGTGGTGGTACCGGGGTCTGTGCGAGCAGGCTCGCCTGGGCGTGGACAGCCGGGTCCTGGCTGGACTTGGCCTCCTGGACCTTCTGCTCGATCGCACCGCGCCGGCCCGCGAAATCGGCGAGGGTGCGCATGGTGCTGTTGATGCTCTCCATGCTGGGTGAATGCTGCGCCAGGTTGGGCGGCGGCAGCCCGGCATCGGCACATGCCTTGTTCAGGCCATCAGCCATCGCGTTGCCGAGCGCATTGCTCGGTAGCAGGGCGGCGATCCGGGTGCGTCCATCCGCCTTGGCGGCAAAGACCAGTCGTCGGACCTGCTGCTCCGGTGTCACGCCCATCACCCAGACACCGGGTTGCGCCCGCGCCAGATCGCTGGTGAAGGCCAGCATGGGCACATTGGCGCTGCGCGCGATCGGTGCCGCTTCCGCCGTATCCGACGAGGTCAGCGGACCGAGCAGGATGCCGTCACCCGCATTGATCGCCGCCTGCGCGGCGCGTGCGGGAGCCCCTGGCGTCTCACCTGTATCCTGGGGGTCCAGCAGTGGCGCACCGGGTGCATCGAGAGCCATCCGAGCAGATTTCAGCATCGCCTGGCCGAGCAACGCATTGCCGCCGCTCAGCGGCAGCAGGATGCCGATCCGGGTGCTCATCGGTACCGCCAGGTTACCGGCCTGGGTACCTGGCAGCGGTGGCGGAGGCGGGGCGTTATTGCCGAAACCGAGATCGGCGAGCGGTCCGGTGGTGCAGGCACCCAGCAGCGCCAGCGGCACGATGCCGGCCAGGCGGCTCGCCAACTCCCTTACGCGGCCGAACGGGGCTGGACGGATCGTATCCGCAGGCGCCAGGAACATCCATGTCCGACCAAGCATCCGCCGCTTCCCCCTTGTCCGCGCCCGGCAACGAGCCCGTCTCGAACCCGCTGCCGGCAGCGCATCCTTTTCCGGCAGGTCCTTTGCCAGCCGGTCTTGTGCTCGTATCGACGCCGATCGGCAACTTGGCCGACCTGACGCCCCGCGCCGCCGCCTGCCTCTCGGAGGCGGATCTCGTGTTATGCGAAGATACGCGCGTGACCGCCCGATTGTTCACCGCGTGGGGCATCTCGTCGCGCGTGGAGGCCTTGCACGAGCATAACGAGCGCCACAGGATCGCGGGCCTGCTCGATCTGTTGAGACAGGGGAAGCGGATTGCCCTAGTCTCCGATGCCGGCACGCCACTTTTGTCCGACCCAGGTTTCCGACTGGTTCGGGCAGCACTCGCCGAAGGTTTGCCGGTCAGCGCGGCACCAGGGGCCAACGCCGCCATCACGGCACTGACCCTGTCCGGCTTGCCGCCGCACCCGTTCCTGTTCGTGGGTTTTCCACCACCGCGCGGCGCTGCCCGCCGTGCCGCATTCGGTCAGCTTCATGCCGCCGAACAGGCCGGCCTGTCCGCGACCCTGATCTGGCATGAAGCTCCCCATCGCCTCGCTGAGATGCTCGGAGATCTGGCAACCGTCTTCGGTGGCGCTCGCGAGGCAGCGGTGGCGCGCGAACTGACCAAGCGTTTCGAGGAGGTCAGGCGCGGCAGCCTGGAAGGCCTGGCATCACACTATGCCCAGGCGCAGGCTCGTGGCGAGCTCACGGTGCTGGTCGGCCCCGCCAAAGCCGAGAACACCGGGGCGGATGATCTCGACCATCAACTGCGCCAGGCCCTGCTGACGCATTCCGTGAAGGATGCCGCAGCCTTGGTAGCGGGTGCGGCCAACCTGCCGAAACGAACCGTCTACGCCCGAGCGCTGCAGCTCGCGAAGGCAAGTTCATAGGGCGGCGGTCTTTCGACACGCCGCCTCTTCTCAACCCGGCACGCGAACGGGACTATTTCTTCACGCTGTCGGCGACGTCGCGAACCGCGTCCTTGCCTTTGCCGACACCTTCCTGCACCTGGCCGCCGGCCTTCTCGACCTTGCCCTCGGCCTTCAACTTCTCGTCGCCGGTCAGCTTGCCGGCGACTTCCTTCAACGTGCCTTTGGCCTGATGACCAACACCAGTCGTACGATCCTTGTCCATATCTCAGCTCCCGATACTCTTGCAGCCGGAAAGGTAACGACTATCGGCGGGCAAGGTTCCGGTCTGCCGTGTCGCGTCTCACGCGGCCCTTGCGTCGGCCTGCAGCGCTATCGTCTCCAGGCCTCGGCTGAGGAACGCAACCACCGCCACTTCCTCCGCCGTGAGATCGACGTGCGGCACGGCGGCTGGGTCCAGCACCGCCTCGGCGCGTTGCTTCAGCGCCTCAGCCAGGCTTCCATCGAGGTAGCCATCGAAGATCGCCGGATGGATATAGCATTTGCGGCACATCGCGGGCGTGTTGCCCAGCAGTTTGCTGACTTTCTCGACCGCCTGCAGCACGTTCTTCTTTGCCTTGGCATGGCTGTCGAACTGCTCGAATTCATGCAGCGCCAAGGCAGCGAGATTGGTCGCGGCCCAGGTGCGGAAATCCTTCGCCGTGATGTCCTCGCCGGTGATCTCGTACAGGTAGTCGTTCACGTCCTGCGACGAGATCCCGTGCCTCTGCTCGTCCTTGTCGAGATACTGGAATAGTTCCTGGCCGTGGATGTCCTGTAACCGCTTGATGATCCCGGCCAGCCGCCGGTCGCGCAATTCGACATGCTGCTGGATGCCGTGCTTGGCCCGGAAATCGAGCACGATCTCCGTGCCTTGCACGTGCGCGTGGCGGTTGCGCAAGGTGGTCAGGCCGAAGCTCTTGTTGGTCCGGGTGTATTCCTCGTTGCCGACGCGCATCAGCGTCTTTTCGAGGAGCGCCACCACGGTCGCGAGAACCTTAAGGCGCGGCAGGCCCGGCAGTCCGAGGTCATGCTGCACTCTTGCGCGGATCTCCGGCAGCTTCTTCCCGAACAGCAGCATCTTGCCATACTTCGCCTCGTCGCGGATCGCCCGCCAGTCGGCGTGGTAGCGATATTGCTTGCGTCCACGGGCGTCGCGGCCGACCGCCTGCAGGTGGCCGCGCGCGTCCCGGCAGATCCACACGTCGACATAGGCGGGCGGAATCGCAAGCTTGCGCACACGCTCCACCGTCTTCTCGTCGGTCACCAACGAGCCATCCGGCTGCCGGTAGGCGAACCCGTCCTCGATCTTCTCGCGCGTGATGCCTGGCCGGTGAGCGTCGACGTAGTGCAACCTGGCAGCCTTCGCCGCGGCGCGCGGATCGGACGGTCCCTCCGCATCGTCTCCGGAGACCTCCGCCGCCCGCGGCACGCCCGCTGCTCCGCCCGCTTTCCTGCTGCCCGCCACGCTCGGCCCCCGCACATGTCCTTGCCAGGAACATCGTCCATGTGCGGGGGTTCCGCGGGACACCGGGCGCTGCCGGATCACGCTTGCTGGCGGAACCCTGCCTCCCGGCAGCTCAAGCCGATGGCCTCGTCATTCGGCGGCAGAGCGGCTGCAAGACTCCGCGGCGACGCGTAACGCGTGGGGCAGGGGCAGCCCAGCCATCCTGGCACGCACCGCCTGGCCGAACGCCGCGAAGATGGCCTCGGAAAGCCGATCGGTCTTGTAGTCGAACTCCGGATGCCACTGCACGCCGGCGGCGAAGCCTTGCGCCCGTGTCACGCGCACCGCCTCGATGACACCGTCCGGTGCGACCGCCTCGATGGAAAGCTGCGGCGAGAGCCGGGCGATGCCCTGATCATGCAGCGAGTTGACCCGCACGCGGTCCATGCCTCCGGCGAGACGATGCAGCAGGCCGCCGGCAACCAGCGACACCTCATGCGCCTTCCCCTGCCGCACGCGAGCATCGGCCTGTGCCGGGGTGGAGTGATCGAGCCGGCCTGGCAGGTCCTGCAGGCGCTGATACAAGGTGCCCCCAAGTGCCACGTTGAGCTCCTGGAAGCCACGGCAGATGGCCACCACCGGTAAGCCGGCAGCGATCGCGGCGCGGCTCAGCGGCAAGGTCACCGCGTCGCGCCTCTGGTCTTCCGGTGTGTCCTTGGTATGAGGAAAACCGCCGTAATGGTTCGGGCCGACGTTGGAGCGGCTGCCGGTCAGGATCAGCCCGTCGAGCCTGCTCAGCAGCATCTCGATGTCGACCGCCTCACCGTTCGCGGGGATCAGCACCGGAACCCCGAGCACGACGCGGTCGGTCACTTCCACGTAGGTATCGGAGGCAGCATGGTTCTCGACCTCGTAGGGGCCGAATGCCTTGCTGCAGCAGGAAATCCCGATCAACGGCTTCATCGTCCCGCATCATGGACGAGAACCACGGCATTTTGAAGGAAATCCTTTATCGTACGTCGCCGATGTCAGGATGACGCCGATCTAGTTCTGCTCGCCGATGTCGGTGTTGAACAGGCTCTGCGGCAGGCTGACCCCGAGCATGATGGAATCGAGATCGACGCGGGTCTGTCTTCCCTGCGCGTCGATCACGCTCCACGAGCGCAACGCCAGCGGCTGGTCCGAGAAGATCAGCGTCAGGCTGCCATCCCCCGGCGACGCGGTGCGTACCAGCGTGAGCTGCAACTGCCCGTCGGCGTGATGAAAGGCGGTCAGCGTCACGTCGCCCGACAGGGTCAGGTCAGGACGCAGCAGCAGGCCGAGCGGCGTCTTGTCCAGCGGCAGGCTGGTGGTCTGCTTGAGTTCGCTGTCGTTGAACACCAGCTTGCCGCCGCCGGCGACGAGCAGCAGCGGACTCGGCTTGGCATACTCGAACCGCATCCGTCCCGGACGATCGAGCCAGGCGGTGCCCTGGCTGGTGCGCCCGTCCGGGGCGATCTGCATGAAATGCGCCTTGAGCGTGGTGATCCCGGCCAGCGTCTGCTGCACACGTTCCACCCAACCGCGGTCGGCAGGCGTAAGCGTGGCGGCACCTGGCGCCTGGCCCAGCGCCGCCATCGGCGCCAGCAACGCGCCCGCGAGCAGGATCACCCGCCACGCCGCGCGCTTGGACATCGTCCTAGCCATGCCCGGGCGCGGTCAGGGCGCCCGCGATGCGCGCGCATGCCTCTTCCAGCCGCTCGCGACCGACCGCGAAGCACAGCCGAAGGCAACCTTCGCCCGCTGCTCCGAAGGCAAGCCCCGGTGCCAGCCCGACACGCGCCTCGTGCATCAGCCGGCTCGCCAGCGCCACGCTGTCGGTGCAGCCCGACATCGCGAAGAAGCAATACATCGCCCCGCCCGGCACCGGCACGCTCACCCCCGGTATGGCGCCCAGCCGCGCGCAGGCCAAGTCGCGCATCTGGCGGTAGCGCACGACGGTGGTGGCGATGAAGTCCTCGCCCTGCTCCAGCGCCGCGACACCCGCCAACTGCACGAATGGCGGCGCGCAGGAGACGTTGAACTCGCTGATCTTGCCCAAGGTCGGCATCAGCGAGACCGGTGCCGTGATCCAGCCCAGCCGCCACCCGGTCATCGCCCAGCTCTTGGAGAAGGAGTTGATGCCGATCACGCAATCCTCGGGTCCGGCGATGTCGAGGAAGGACGCCGAGGCGCGGCCCTCGTATACCAGCCGCTCGTAGACATCATCGGCCAGGATCCAGATGCCGTGCCGCCGGCAATGCGCCAGCAGGATCTCCTGCTCGTCGCGTGACAGCATCCAGCCGGTCGGGTTTGCCGGCGCGTTCAGGATCACCATGCGCGTGCCCGGCGAGAGGGCCGCCAGCAGCCTATCCATGTCGATCGACCAGACGGCGCCGGCATCCAGGCTGAGCGGCACCGTGACGACCTCCGCACCCAGCACCTGCGGGATGCCGGCGAGGTTGGGCCAATACGGCTCCGGCAGCACCACCCGGTCGCCCGGATCGAGCAGCGCCTGGCAGACGAGCATGACCGCGTTCACGCCGGAGGCGGTGACGCAGATCCGCTCGAGGCCGGAAGCGCGACCGAGGCCAGCCTGGTAGGTGGAGATCGCCGCCCGCAGCCGCTCGATGCCGAAGTTGGAGTTGTAGAAGGTATGCCCATCATCCAGCGCGCGCTTGGCCGCGTCCCGGATGAAGCCGGGCGTGACCTCGTCCGGCTCGCCGAACCATAACGGTATCACCCCGGTCAATCCGGCGCCTGCGGAGGACACCGCGCGGATCAGCGAGCCGCCCAGAGCCTCCATCGAGGCGCGGGCGAGCGGCGGGAACCCGGTCTGCTGATCCATGGACTATGACCTCTGGCAGGCTGCGGAAGCGGGCTGGAGCCCCTTCAATGACGAAAATGACGCATGCCGGTGAACACCATCGCTACCCCGGCCTTGTCGGCCGCGGCAATCACTTCCGGGTCCCGCTTAGAGCCGCCGGGCTGGATCACGGCGGTGGCGCCGGCTGCGATCGTGGCCTCCAGGCCGTCCGCGAACGGGAAGAACGCATCCGAGGCAACCACGCTGCCACGGGTCAACGGCTCCGCCAGACCCGCCGCCGTCGCCGCCTCCATGCTCTTGCTGGCCGCGATACGCGCAGAATCCACCCGGCTCATCTGCCCCGCGCCGATGCCGACGGTAGCGCTATCCCTTGCATAGACGATCGCGTTCGACTTTACGTGCTTGCACACTCGGAACGCGAACAGCAGGTCGGACAGCTCCTGCGGGCTGGGTGCGCGCTGCGTCACCACCTTGAGCATCGAGCCGTCCAGGCGACCGGTGTCGCGGCCCTGCACCAGGAAGCCGCCGGCGACGGAACGCAGCATCAATCCGCCCGCGGCAGGATCGGGCAGGCCACCGGTGAGCAGCAGCCGCAGGTTCTTCTTCCGGGCCAGCACCGCCTGCGCCGCCTCGGTGGCGTCGGGCGCCACGATCACCTCGGTGAAGATCGCGACGATCCGCACCGCCGCCGCCTCGTCCAGCGTCCGGTTCACCGCCACGATGCCGCCGAAGGCCGATACCGGGTCGCAGCGCAGGGCCAGCTCCCACGCCGTCTCCAGGCTGACCGCGGTAGCGACGCCGCACGGGTTGGCGTGCTTGACGATCACCACGCTCGGCTGCTCGAACTCGGCGACCGCCTCGAACGCCGCGTCGGTGTCGTTGAGGTTGTTGTACGACAGCGCCTTGCCCTGGATCTGCCGCGCGGTGGCGATTCCGAAGCGGACGCTGCCGTCGGTATAGAATGCCGCCGACTGGTGCGGGTTCTCGCCGTAGCGCAGCGTCTCGGCGCGCGTGCCGGACAGGCTAAGCCGACGCGGGAACGGATCGCCGCGCTCGACCGCGAACCAGTTGGCGATCGCCCCGTCATAGGCGCAGGTGCGTCCATAGGCCTCGCCTGCCCAGGCCCGGCGATCCGCACGCGTGGTGCCCCCGAGTGCCGCCAGGGTCTCGATCATTCCCTCGTATTGGCCAGGATCGGTCAGCACCACCACGTGGGAATGGTTCTTCGCCGCCGCCCGGATCAGCGCCGGACCGCCGATATCGATGTTCTCGATGCAGTCATCCGGAGCGGCACCCGAGGCGACCGTCGCCTCGAACGGGTAGAGATTGACGCAGACCAGATCGATCGGCGCGATGTCATGCTCGGCCATCTGCGCCAGGTGCGACGGCAGGTCGCGGCGGCCCAGGATGCCGCCGTGGACCTGCGGCACCAGCGTCTTGACCCGCCCGTCCAGGATCTCCGGGAAGCCGCTGAGCGCGCTGACCTCCTGCACCGGCAGCCCGGCGTCGCGCAGCACTCTGGCCGAGCCGCCGGTGGAGACCAGCACCGAACCGTGACGCAGCAGCGCCTCGGCGAGCGCCAGCAACCCAGTCTTGTCGGACACGGAAATCAGCGTGCGGCGGATCGGCACGATGTCGGCTTCGACGGCGGAACTCATGCGGGACAGACCTTCCTCGACATGCAAGGCTGCCATCTATCCCGCCTGTGGCGTGCGCACAAATCCCGCGACCCGACCGAGCCGGCAAGGCAGCCGGCTTCCGTAAGACCGCTTCGGAGCGTGACCGGGAGCGCCGGCTTCCGTTCGATGAGATCGACGCCTTCTCGTCGAGCGGCCTGTGGGTGATCACCGTGCCGCGCGCGCTCGATGGGCTCGATGCCTCGTACGCGACCGTTGCCGAGGTGATACGCATCGTCTCCGCCGCCGATCCCTGCATCGGCCAGATCCCGCAGAACCACCTCGGCGTGGCGCAGGCGATCCGCACTACCGCCGACGAGGCGCAACAGGCGCTGCTGCTCGGGGCGGTGTTGCGCGGGGTGCGCTTCGGCAACGCCTTCTCCGAGTTCGGCAGCCGCAACACCGGCGTCTTCGAGACCACGATTCAGCGGCGCCTTGCTGGCGCATCTGGTGCCGATCGCCGCGACCGATACCGAGGGCCGCGTCGTGCTGGCGATCGCCGAGCGGAACGCACCGGGGCTCACCATCGCCGATGACTGGTCCAGCTTCGGCCAGCGCACCACGGCGAGCGGCACCGTCATCATCGAGGACGTGTTCGTGCCGGCCAGCCACGTCGTGCCGGCCTGGCGCGGCACCGAGCAGCCGAGCGTCGACGGGCCGGTATCGCAGATCATCCAGGCGGCGGTGGACGCGGGCATCGCGCACGCCGCCATCGAGGACACGATCGAGTTCGTGCGCACGTAGTCGCGGCCTTGGATCGACAGCGGCCAGGATCGCGCCGCCGAGGCCAAGATCCTGACCACGGAGATAGCCCTGCTCGCGAGCAACAAGCTGTTCGAGCTCTCTGGCACGCGCTCGACGCTGGCCGATCACAACCTCGACCGGCACTGGCGCAACGCCCGCACCCACACCTTGCACGATCCGATACGGATGGAAACACCACGCGATCGGCCAGCACTACCTCAACGACTGCTGCACGGCGCACCCCAGGCGCGCGCCGCCGACACGCTGATCGACCGGCTCCGCGTGCGCACCAGCGGCCGTGAGCAGCCGGTCGCCGAGCTGAGCGGCGAAACCAGCAGAAGGTGGCGCTGGGCAAGTGGCTGCGTCGCGATGCCCGCGTCTACCTGCTCGACGAGCCCACCGTCGGCGTGGACGTGGCGGCCAAGGTCGAGATCGACGCGCTGCTGGCGGAGACGGTCGCGCGCGGCGCCGGCGCGATGGTGTTCTCGTCGGACCTGGAGGAGCTGCTCGGCCTCGCCGACCGCATCCTGGTGCTCTATCGGGGCCGCATCGTCGGCAGCTTCGAGGCTGGCCGCACCGACGCCTCGACCCTGCTCGCCCGCGCTACCGGCGCCCAGGCGATGGCCGCATGAGCCAGGCGGCGCATCTCGCGGGCGCCGAACCATGCCGGCAACCGGTCCGCACGCTGCCGGCGGTGTCGCTGCGCGCCGGCGCGCTGGCGGCGATGGTGTTCCTGCTCGCGGTGTTCGCCTGGCGGGCGCCGGGCTTCCTGCTGCCCGGCAACCTGGAGAATATCCTGCAGCAGGCGGCCGTGCTCGGCCTGCTCGCCTTCGGCATGACCGCGGTCGTGATCGCCGGCGGCGGCGACGTGGTGCGCGGCGGCATCGACCTATCGGTCGCCGCCAACACGGGGTTCTGCGCTGCCCTCTACGCCGTGCTCGCGCATGACGGCCACGGCGACGGCATCGCCCTCGCGGCGACACTGCTGGCCGGGACCGCGATCGGCGGCCTCAACGCGCTTGCCGTCCTGGGCTTCGGCATCCTGCCGCTGCTCGCCACACTCGCGGTGATGAATTTCTGCGGCGGTCTCGAGCTCACCCTGATGCGCAATACGGTGGTCTCCGCCACGACGCCGCTGATCGAGGCGCTCGGCGGCAATGGCCCGCTGGGGTTGCCATGGCTGGCGATCGTATTCGTGGCCGCTGCCGTGCTCCTGTGCGCGCTGCTCGACCATCCGCCGCTCGGGCTGCGCCTGCGCGCGGTCGGCGCGCATCGCGAGGCAGCACGCGCCGGCGGCCTGCGCGTCGGTGCCTACGTGCGCACGAGCTACCGGCTCAGCGGCGCCTGCGCCGCGGTGGCGGCCCTGCTGCCGGTGGCCGTGCTAGCGGCTCGTCACGGTGCTCGGCGTGCTGTTCATCGGCGCCCTGGTCAACGCGTTCCAGTTGCTCAACCTGTCGAGCTACTGGGTCAGCGGCGTCGAGGGGACGCTGATCCTGCTCGCCGTCGGCGCCACCACGCTCGCCCATCGCCGCCCCGCATGAGCGGCACCATCCTGCCGGCACCTTCCCGCCGCCGCATCGGGCAGGCCGCCGCGCGCGCGACGCTGCCGGCAGCGCTCGTGGTCCTGTTCGTCTTCTTCGCCGTGGCGGCGCCTGGCTTCCTCAGCATCGGCAACCTGCGCAGCCTGCTGGTCGACCACTTCGTCGTGCTCGGCTTCATCGCCGGCGCGATGACCCTGGTGGTGATCGCGGGCGGCATCGACCTCTCGCTCGGCACGGCGGCTCTTGCGGCGGCACTTGCCGCTGCCCTCATGGTAGCTATCGTCAACGCCTTCCTGATCGGAGTAATCGGCATCGCGCCGTTCCTTGCCACCCTCGGCACGCTGTTCATCGGCCAGAGCGTGCAGCAGCTCGCCTCCGGAGGCGGACGGACGATCTACCTGATGAACCTCCGGCTGCCGTCCGCGATCGGCTTCGTCGCGCATGGCGCGCCACTCGGACTGCCGATGCCGATCTGGCTCGTCCTGATCTACCTGACCGCACTCTGGCTGCTCATCGAGCGCACCGTGTTCGGGCAGCGTATCGCCGCCCTCGGGTTGCAGCGCGCCACCGCACGCCTCTCCGGGCTGCCGGTGCGGCGCGATACCGCGCTGGTCTACGTGCTGGACGCGATCGGCGCCACCTTCATCGGCACCACGCTGCGCGGCAACCACCGGCCCAGCATCGAGGGCACGGTGCTCGGCGTGCTGATGCTGAGCGTCGCGGCGGATGGACTGGTGCTGGTCGGATGGAGCTTCGAATGGCAGCAGATCGCGAGCGGGCTGCTGGTGCTGGCCATCCTGGCGATCAGTTTCGGCACCAGCCGGTCACCTGCCTGATGGATGGCGCAGCCGTCCTGCCGCCCCGGATCGTCGTTATCGGCGGGGGCCTGACCGGGGCGGCATTCGTGCTGCATCTGCTGCGCGACCATGACCCGGCAGCCGCGATCACGCTGGTCGAACCAGCCGCCACGCTCGGCGCCGGGCTCGCCTACTCGACGACCGACCCGGTGCACAGGGTCAACGTTTCGGCCAGCCGCATGTCGCTGTTCTCGGAGCAGCCGGAGCATTTCGAAGCCTGGCTGCGCGCGCGCGGGATGCCGACAGCCGACCCCGAGGGCGCGCTGCCGGACGGACGCCTGTATCCTCGGCGCGCCCTGTTCGGCCGCTACGTGCAGGACAGCCTGGAAACCGCGATCCAGGCGGCCCGTGCCGATGTGCGCCATGTCCGCCAGCGCGCGACCGCGACCGTGCCGACGGATGCGGGCTTCCAGGTCCAGATGGAGGACGGCGAGGTGCTGCAGGCCGACCTGCTGGTGCTCGCGGTCAGCCATACGTCGCCCGACCTGCCGCGCTTCCTGCGCGGGATCGAGGGGCAGGCCGGGCTGGTCGTCGATCCCTGGCAGCAGGACGCGCTGGATACGCTGTCACGCGAGGGCAGCACGCTCGTGGTCGGGACTGGCCTGACCGGATGCGACGTCATCGCGAGCCTGCGCGCACGCGGCCACCGCGGACGGATCATCGCCGTCTCGCGTCGCGGCCTGCTGCCGCGCCCGCGCACGATGCAGCCGGTGGCGGCGTTCGGGAGCTTCGACCAGGCACCATCGCGTACCGCGCTGGCCCTGCTCCGCCGCGTGCGCGCCACGGTCGCGGAGGCCACGCGGCTCTGCCGTCCGTGGGAGGACGTGATCGACGCGCTGCGCAGCCAGGCGAGGACCGTCTGGGGCAATCTGCCGATCATCGAACGGCAGCGGCTGCTGCGCCATCTTCGCCCGTTCTGGGACGTTCATCGCTTCCAGTCCGCGCCGCAGATCGATCGCGTCGTGCGAGACGAACTCGCGTCCGGTGGACTGGAACTCCTGGCGGCGACTCCGCTGGCGGTCGAGCGTCGCGGGGCCGGGTTCCACGTGCTGCTGCATCCGCGCGGCGCTCCGGCGTCGGCACATGTCACGCGCGAAGTCGCCTCGGTCGTGAACTGCACCGGGCCGGGTCACCGCTCGGTGGTCGAACGCCATTCGGTGCTGCGGTCCCTGCACGCGGCAGGTGCGCTCCAGGCGGACCCGATGGCGCTCGGGATCGCCGTCGACACGCGCAGCCGGGTGCTCCGGCCGGATGGTGACGCGTGGGAGAACCTGTTCGTCGTCGGCCCGCTGGCGAGGGGTACCCACGGCGAACTGATGGGCCTGCCGCAGGTGAGCCTGCAGCCGCGCGAGGTGGCGACCGCGGTCGCCGCCCTGCTACCGGAGCAGGCTCCAGAACAGGCTAATGTACGTGCGAGAAGTCGGTTACCAGCTTGGCCACCGCTTCCGGATCGGTCTCCTCGCTGACCCGCCTGGCGAAGCGGCGGCATTCGTCGAGGTTGACCGCACGCACCGCCTGCTTGACCCTCGGCACGGCGGAAGCATTCATGCTGAACGAGCGCAGCCCCAGGCCCAGCAGCAGCGGCACCACCAGCGGATTGCCGGCCATCTCGCCGCACAGCGACACGGGCCGGCGCAGGCGCAGGGCAGCTGCCGTCGTGTCGCCGATCAGCCGGATCACCGCCGGATGCAGCGGATCGTACAGCGACGAGACCAGCGCCGAGCTGCGATCCACCGCCAGGGTGTACATCGTCAGATCGTTGGTGCCGATGGCGAGGAACTCCGCCTCCAGGGCCAGCGCGTCGGCGCCGATCGCGGCGGCGGGGGTCTCGATCATCACGCCGAGCGGCGGCAGCTTGTCGGGGAGCCGCACCCCCTTGCGACGCAGCCTCCTGGCAACCCGCTCGTAGATCTCGCGCGCCGCGCGCAGCTCGGCGAGTGTGGTCACCATCGGCAGCAGGACGCGCACCGGTCCCGCGCTCGCCGCGCGCAGGATGGCGGCGAACTGCGTCTCCAGCACCGTGGGATGCAACAGCAGCAGGCGCAGGCCACGCAGCCCGAGTGCGGGGTTGAGATCGCCGCCGCCCGGCGTGAAACCGGCATTGCCTAGCGCCTCACTCTGCTTCTCGCCACCCCAGTCGAGCACCCGGATGGTGGTGCAGTCCGCCCCCATCGCCTCGATTACTTCGCGATAGACCGCTTCCTGGGCCACTTCGTCGGGGAGGAACTCGGCGTTGATGAACAGGAACTCGGTGCGCAGCAGGCCGATGCCGGCAGCCCCCGACTGCGCGATCAGCGACAGCTCGGTCGGCAGCTCCAGGTTGGCTTGCAGCTCGATCTTCTCGCCGCTGGCAAGCTCCGCCGGCAGACGGCGCAGCCGGGCGAAGCGCTGTCGCTCGCGCGCATGGGCGGCGACCCCGCGCCGCGCCGCTTCCAGCGTCGCCGCAGTCGGGTTGATCACCACGGTACCGGCGAGCCCGTCCACGATCGCGATCGCGCCCGCCCGTGCCGCCTCGGTGACGCCCGGCACGCCCATCACGGCAGGAATGCCCAGGGCACGCAGCATGATGGCGGTGTGATCGGCCTCGCCGCCTTCGTCGGTCGCCACCGCGGCTATCCGCGTGGGGTCGATCAGGGCCGCATCCGCCGGCCGCAACTGCTCGGCCACCAGAATGGCGCCGATCGGAAGTCCGGTGAAGGAACGGAACGGCGCGCGGGTGAGGTTGCGCACCAGCCTGCGGCCGACCTCGCGCACCTCCTCGGCACGACGGTCGGCGGCGGCGGCGTCCTCGGTGTCGGACGCGGCACCCGGTTGCGCCTGCAGCCGCTGCGCCAGCGCCTCGGCCTCTTCCGAGACGGCAGCCTCGGCGTTCAGCCGCTCCTCGTTGATACGGCGCGTGGCGCCGCGAAGCAGACGGGACGGGCCGAGCATCTGCCGATAGGCATCGAGCAGCGGCGCGATCTCGTGCTGCGTCTCCTCGGGAAGCAGCGTCAGGCGCGCACGCAGCTTCTCGAGCTGCTTGAGCGAACGGGCGATCGCGTCCGACAGGCGGCTGGCCTCGGCCTGCTCCAGGCCGGCCTTGACCCGGCGGGTGACGATCGGCGTCGGTGCCTCGCTGGCGGTGACCGCCGGACCGATGGCGATGCCACCGTAGACGGCGACGCCGCTGAAGCGCTGCTCCGACGGAGCCTTGCGCGTCTTCGGCCCGGTCCTGCTCTCAATCCTGCTCATTGAAGCCAGCCTCGACCAGCGCGGACAATGCATCCAGCGCCTCGCGCGCATCCCAGCCTTCGGCGATGAGTTCGATCTGCGCGCCGCGTCCGGCGCCGAGCATCATCAGCCCCATGATCGAACGAGCCGCCACGGTCTCACCCTCGCGGCTGACCTGGACCAGTGCACCATATTGCTCGGCGGTGGAGACGAATTTCGCGGCGGCACGGGCATGCAGCCCGCGCTGGTTCACGATGGTGACGACGCGGCGGATCGAGTCGTCGCCGGTCGGAACATCGTCCAGCCCGGTCTTGGCTGCCACCTTCAGCCTGCGGCCAGTTCAGCCAGCTTCCGGATCTGGGTAGGAGAGAGCGCGGTACCGTCGCAGCAGGCGGCACCACCGAGGCAGCTTGAAGGCAGGTGCGAGGCGGCCGCGATGTATTTGCGTCCCGCGCTCTCGCCGATATCGGTGCACTCCGCCAGCGTACGCTGCGACCGGATCTTGGCGAGCTTCACCAGCATCGGCAGGTTGACGCCGGCGATCACCTCGACGCCGCCGCGCTCCATGGCCGCGATGGCAAGGTTGGACGGCGTGCTGCCGAACATGTCGGTCAGCAGCATCACGCCGTCACCGGTATCGACACGGCCGATTTCCTCGGCCAGAGCGCGGCGACACTGCAGGATCTGATCATCCGCGCCGATGCTCAGGGTCGCAACCTGCTTCTGCGGGCCGACGACGTGCTCCATGGCGGCACGGAGCGTTTCGCCCAGCTCGCCGTGTGTCACCAGAACCATACCGATCATGCCGGTCTGCCTGCACGCGACAACTCACGATGCATCACGATGACCGGATACCTGATGTAAGGAAGCGACTCATAATTGATCAAAAACCCACTTCTGCCCCGACCGTCCACCGGTCCGCCGCCAAGCCTTCGCACCAACTCCTCCACCAGCGCCACTGAACGGTGGCATCCGCCGGAACAGCCGATCGCGACTGTCAGGTATTTTTTGCCCTCGGTAACGAAGCGTGGCAACAGCAATCGCAGCAGATCGTGGATCTTGTCCAGAAAAGGAAGATAGTCGGGATCCGTTTCGACATGCTCAGCAACTGATCGGTCAAGTCCAGTCAGTGATGACAATATGGGGTCGTAGAACGGGTTGCGGAGGAACCTTGCGTCAAACACCATGTCCGCATCGCGGGGCAGACCTGCAGGAAACGCAAACGAGATTAAGGAAACGGTAAGGCTCTTCTGGCCCGCCTCGGTCCCCTCCGCGTAACGTGCTTCTACAAGCCGCCGGAGCTCCTGTGGTTTCAGCTCCGACGTGTCGATCACCAGGTCCGCATTCGCCCGCAGCGGCGCGGTGAGCGCGATCTCTGCCGCGATGCCGTCCGCGACACCGCCGGAGCGTGCCAGCGGATGACGCCTGCGGGTCGCGGTGAAGCGCCGCAGCAGCACCCCCTCCTCGGCAACGGCGAACAGCAGCTCCGGACGCAGCGCGGGGTCGAGCCGCAACAGGTCCAGGGCTTCCAGCACCGCGGCGGTATCGAAGCCGCTGGTGCGGGCGTCGACGCCGATGGCGATCGGCCCGCGGCTGCGCTGGATGATCTCGCTGATCATCGCCAGGGGCGGATTATCCACCGCCTCGTGACCGAGATCCTCCAGGACGTGGAGGATCGAAGACTTGCCTGCTCCCGACAGTCCGCTCACCAGCAGGATCGGCCGCCTTCCGCTCATCGGCATTGCCGGGTCATGCGAACGCGCCGGCAACCATCTCGGTCCGACCCTGTATGCAATCCAGCGCATGGGCGATCAGGAGCGGTGCGGATGGCGCGGCCGCGTCGAGCCGAAGCATAGGCAAGCCGAGCGGATGCCGGGCCGGCTCCGGCAGGCGGGGCGCCGGTGTCAGGCCCTCCCGGGCCGGGATCTCGCAGGCCAGCAACAGACGAACCGGGGCTCGATGCATGAGGCGCAGGATACCGAGGCCACGCATCTCGACCAAGCCCTCCAACCCGGAGGCCGGCCCTGCCATGCCGGCATCGATATCGACCCTGTCATCCGCCACCAGAACGAAGCCACGATCGATCAGCCGCAGCAGAAGGTCGGACTTGCCGCAGCCGGGAGGGCCGAGCAGAAGCACGCCAGCATCGTCGCGCGCGGCACAACTGGCGTGGATCTGTATCCTCACGACCTGACCCTAGAGCACCGGGAACGCGGATGAAATCGCCTGATGGCGTTCGTGGCCACAACCGGAACGCGATCTGTTTGTGTCAAAATCGAGATGGTTGCCCCGGAAGATGAACAAAGGTTGAATTCCGGCGAATTGTGACGCAAGTGTGACCTACGCCGATGGGATCACGCATCATGATGTCGATCAGCACGAGGCGGATATCCAGGATGACAGCATGATCGCAGCGGATGCCCCCGCCACCATCGAGCGCCGGCAGTCGCAAGGCCGGCATCCCGAAGTGCATGTCCGCTGCGTAACCGGATTCGATCATGGACAAGGTCGGTTCCCGGGCCGTCTGTCCGACCAATGCCGGCAGGCCCTTCGCAATGGGGCGGAATCCCTGGCATCCGCCGGCCTGTCGATGCAGGACGTGGTCAGCGTGACCTACCTGCTTCGCAATGCCGATGCCTTCGCAGCCTGCTTCCCGATGTTGCGCCACGCCTTCGGCGATGCCCGTCCGGGCGCCACGTTGCGCCTGGTCTATGGCTTCGACGTGCCGGACATGCAGATCGAGATCGAGCTTGTTGCCCGCCGAGAGCCTGCCAGCGCCTGAAGCCAGTGCTTCAGGCCACACATCAGGTATACCGCCGCACTGGCGGCACTGATCCAGAAGCTGACCGGCCAGTCGGTCCACCACGCCAGCGCGATCCCCGACCAGGCCTCCGCCAGCGCCAGCAACACCGACAGGACCAGACCGCCAGCCAGGCTGGCGGTCAGGCGCTGTGCCGATGCCGCCGGTCCGACCATCAGCGTGAACACCAGTAACACGCCCACGATCTGCGCGCATTCCGCCGTCGCCAGCGCCACGATCGCCAGGAACGCCACCGACACCAGGCGCAGATCGACGCCGCGAGCCTGTGCCACTTCCGGTTGCAGGCTCGCGAACAGCAGCGGGCGGGCGAGCACGGCCAGGGCGGACAGGCTCACCACCGCGAGCCCAACCAGCGTCCACAGCGTGCCGCGGTCCACGCCGAGCACGTTGCCGAACAGCAGCGCCGTGGCCTGGGTCGCGTAGGCGGTGAAGAAGTGCAGGAACAGCAGACCCAGGCCCAGCGAGAACGACAGCACCAGTCCGATCGCCACGTCCCGCCCGGCCGCACGTTCGCCCAGCAATCCCATGCCCACGCCGGCGCATAGAGTCGCGGCAACCAGCCCCCACAGAGGGGGTATACCCAGCAGGGTGGCGCCGGTGGCGCCGGTGAAGCCGACATGCGACAGCGCATGACCAGCGAAGCTCTGCCCGCGCAGCACCAGGAAATAGCCGACCAGGGCGGAGACCAGGGCCACCACCCCGGCGGCCGTGAAGGCGTTGACCATGAAGTCGTAGGCGAACATCAGGTCGGCACCGCCGCTGCGCGCCCCGGCTCGCGACCATGATGCTCGTGACCATGGTGCTCGTGGCTATGATCGGCGTCATGGCAGCCGGTTGCCCGGCCGGTGTCGTGCGTGCCGGACATGACGAAGATGCGGCTCCCGATGTGAAGCACGTCGATCGGCGCGCCGTAGAGGGCGGAAAGCACTGGTCCGGTGATCACCTCGTCGACCGTGCCCAGGCGCGCTGCCCCGCCGCCCAGGTAGAGCACCCGATCGAGTGCCGGGAGCAGCGGGTTGAGCTCGTGCGCGCTGAACAGGATGGTGATGCCGAGCGCCCGCTGCACGCGCCGGACCAGGGCCACCACCGCATCGGCGCGGTGCGGATCGAGACTGATCAGCGGCTCGTCGAGCAGAAGCAGGCGCGGGTGGCCGAGCAGTGCCTGGGCGAGCAGCAGCCGCTGCCGCTCGCCACCGGAAAGCTGATCCAGCGGCCGTTCGGCCAACGCTTCGGCATCGACCAGCGCCAGCACGCGGTCGACCTCGCGCCGCGCCGCATGGCCCGACCAGGGCAGGCCCCAGCGATGACCCTGCAGGGCCGCGGCGACGAACGCGCGGCCGGACAGGCGAAAGGTGGTCGAGGCGCGGGTCTGCGGCATGTAGCCGATGGTGGGGTTGCCGCGATGTACCGGCTCGCCCAGCACGAGGATGCGCCCATCGCTGGGCGGCAGCAGACCCAGAAGGGCACGCATCAGCGTGGTCTTGCCGGCGCCGTTGGGTCCGAGCAGGCCGACGAACGTGCCGGTCTCGACCGAGAGGTCGATCCGGTGCAGGATCTCGCGGCCGCCGATCGCGAGGCTGGCGCCCTGCAGGCTGAAAGCGGCCTCGATCACCGGCGTTTCCCGACATACCTCGCCGGCACCGCCTGCGCGATGGAAAGGGCGTGGTCGATGGCATCGAGTTCACCCAGCATCCAGTGCTGGTAGTCCTGTCCGGGCGGTTCCGTCTCGGTCACGCCGATTACCGGGATCCTGGCCTGCCGGGCGATGCCGAGCAGCCGCTGCGCCGCGCTGTCGTTCGCCTGGCGGTTATAGAAGAACAGGCTGACCTTGTGACCGCGCAGGTCATCCTCGAAGGCGGCGACGTCCGAGGCACGCGGCTCGGTGTCGTTCATGACCGTGAGCTGGAAGCGCTGGTTGCGCGTCACGAAACCGAGCGCGTTCGACATCAGGCCGAAGACCGGCTCGGTGGCAGTCACCATGGTGCCGCCGAACCGGCTGCGGATCGAGGCGATGCGGGCGTCGATCGGCGCCAGCGAGGCCAGGAAGCGGTCGCGCGCGGCGGCATGAGTGGCCCTGCCGCCCGGATCGACCACGTCCAGCGTGTCGGTGAAGGCGCGCGCGAACACCTTCATCGTGCGGGGGTCGTACCAGAGATGCGGATTGGAGCCGTTCGCCGCACCGACCAGGGTCGCGACCACGATCTCCCGGCGTCCGGCGGCAGGCGCCGCGGCAAGCAGCCTGGCCATCCAGGGATCGTAGTCGGCGCCATTGGCGATAGTGATCGTCGCGTGCGCGAGCATCCGGGCCACGGCGGGACTGGCCTCGAAAAGATGCGGATCCTGATTCGGGTTGGACAATATGCTGCTCACATCCGCCTGCGGCCCGGCAATCTGGCTGGCGATGCCGCCATAGACGTTCTCCGCGGCGACAATGCGTGAAACTGGCGCTGCGGCATATGCTGTGGCGCCGCTGCACAGTATGCCGAGGATAGCGGCAACAAGGCGCGACATTCCGATCTCCCACAGGTTCGGGATTGTGATATATTATAACCTTTCCATATGAAAGTGCCTGATGAGCACGCCGTCCTTCAATCCGGGAATCGACCAGCAACTCGCCAAGGCGGAGGCGATCTGCGTGCAGCGGGGCGCGCGCATGACCAGCCTGCGGCAGCGAGTGCTCGGGCTCGTGCTGGAGACCGGCCGGCCGGCCACCGCCTATGACCTGCTCGACAGGCTGCGTACACATCACAAGGGTGCTGCACCACCGACCATCTATCGTGCGCTGGATTTCCTGCTCGAACAGGGATTGATCCACAAGGTGGAGCGCCTCTCCGCCTATATCGGCTGCGTGCACGTGCATGAGGCCGAGCATCATGCGGCGCAGTTCCTGATCTGCCGGCAATGTGGCCGCGTGGCCGAACTCGAGGATGCGGCGATCCGTACGGCACTCGAGGAGGCCGCATCACGACAGGGTTTTCGTGCCTATGGCAGCACCATCGAGATCGAGGGTCTGTGCGCCGCATGCTGCGCCGGCGCCTCGCGTTGACGAAAGCGTCGCTCCGACGATAGACAGGATTCATCGAACGACAATGTTTTCAACTGTGTCGGCGATCGGTGTCCCTGTTCGCAGCCAATATATTCCGGCGGTCGAACATCAATCTGGATATGGATATGGATGTGGAGTCGCCGAGAGGCAGCCGAAAGGTTCGCGCGCGCCTGGACAGCTACGTGGATCGGCAGGCACCAGGCAGAGTGTTCCGCATCGAGGACGAGACCGGAAGACTCCTGCGCAGGGTCCGTGATGCGCATGATCCCCAGGAGGCCATCGCGCTCTACTGGCGGGCTGTCGGTACGGCGATGCCGGAGGCGATGATGGGCAAGGATCTCAATCGGCGCATCAGTCGCGCCCGCGCGGCCATCGACCATGACGGAATGCGGACACCGGAACTGCCATTCGAGCCCGATCCGTCCGCAGACGAAACGATGTCCGCGCAGGACACCGACGAGGCGCTTCCCGAGGATGGGGGAGCGTTCCGGAACCGACGCGGTCGGCCGAAGCGGTCTGCTGCACCGGTGCCGCAGACCGACCTGTTCGACAAGCAGGCCACGGCGGAACCGGTCGATGCGCCGCCTGTCGAGCCGGTCATCTCGCGCGAACCGGAACCGGAACCGGCTCCTGAAACGAGGCACAGCCCGGAGCCACGTCTCATCGATACGCAAGCGGTCATGCTGCAGCAGGTCGACAGCCGCAACCTGCGCGCGACGGATCGGGCCGACAGCTATCTCTACCACGTCACCAACGGCCCGGATGCCGAGGCCGCGCTGAAGAAAGGGCTGACGGTCAGTGCGTCCGACCCGATGATCCTGACCGAGCGGCAGGGGGTCGGCTACTGGCTCTCGGTGCTGGCCGAGGACTACGACTACATCATGGACGGTCCGGCCGACTTTGTCGTGCTGCGCCTGCGGCGCATGGCGGTGGAAGAACTGCTCGAACATGATCCGCATGCCTCGCGCAGCGCCGGCTGTCCCTGCTACCTGCTGACCGGTGGCGCGGCTGCCCGTGAACAGGATGAGGCAGCAGCACGCCGGCGCTAGCGTCGCGCGACCGGCTGACCCATGAACGTTTCCTCCATCAACGCGAGCACGCCTGCCGTGTCCACGCCGACGCAGACAGACTGTGCCGGATGCGGATCCCAGGCCGTGGTGGGAAACGAAGGCCGCTCCGGCTTCTGTATGGTTTGACCCGAGGCGAGGCCGCCGCAGATCACCCGTACCGCTCCCTCGCGCGTGGTGAACAGGGTCGGATCGACCGCGTAGGCGACCGCCAGGCTGTCATGCGCGAAGATCCCGTCCAGCTTGCGCGAGCGCTGGTGGAAGCCGAGATAGCTGTGCGACAATTCGTGCAGGAATTTTCCACGCTCATTGCCCGAATCACGGAGCCGATCCAGGAACGCCACGTCCAGCACCACCTCCTGGGTCACGTCCAGGCCGACGATGGTGACCGGCCAATGCGCGGTGAACACCGCGTCGGCCGCATCCGGATCGCCGGCGACGTTGGCCTCTGCGATCGGCGAGACGTTGCCGGTATGACCGTTGGTGCCGAAGGCGCCGCCCATGACGACCACGCCCTGGACCAGGCGCGCGATCTCCGGGTCCTTGTCGAGCGCGCGCGCCAGGTTGGTCATGCGGCCGACAGCGATGATCGTCACCTCGCCGGGATGGCTGCGGATCAGGTCGATCATCATGCGATGCCCGCGACGGCTGTCGATTCTGCTGGACAGGACCTCCGGGATCGCGATGTCGCCGAGGGCGTTGTCGCCGTGCACGTGTTTGGCGTGCTTGCCGTGCTTGCCAAGCAGGGTAACGCCGGAGCCCTGCGCGACCGGCGCCTTGAACCCGAGGCGATCCCTGAGAAAGAGAGCGTTGCGGGTGACCGTCTCGATGTCGGCGTTGCCGAGCACCGTGGTGACGCCGATCAGGTCGAGCTCCGGCCGCATCGTCAGGAACGCCAGCGCCATCGCGTCATCCACGCCCGGATCCGTATCGAAGATGACCTTGCGCATGACTGTTCCCCGTTTTCTGGTGTCGTTTCTTTACCGGACGTGGCCGTGTCACGAGCAAACCGTGATGTGGCGGCAAAGGCAACCGCGGCGTCGTAACAACCCGTTCGCTAGGCTAGCTTGGCTGCCAGCCGTCCATCTTGAGCACCTCGCCCGCCAGATAGAGGCTGCCGCAGATCAGGATGCGTCCGGCGGGCCAATGGGCGGTGATGGACGACAATGCCTCGGCCACGGTCGGGCCGGGGAGGGCGCGTCCTTCGCTGGCCGCGACGATCGCTTCCACCGGCAGCGCCAGGTGCTGGCCGGGCTCGGCCACGGCATGGACAGTATCGGCATGATCGAGCAGCGGACGCAGGAAGCCGGCTGCATCCTTGCTCTGCTTCATGCCGATGACGAGGTGCACCGGTCGGTCGGTCCAGCCGGCCAGCACCTCGCTCAGCACCGCTGCGGCGCCCGGATTATGGCCGCCATCGAGCCAGAGTTCCCAGCCTCCGGGCAGGACCACGGCCAGCCGACCGGTCAGGCGCTGCAGGCGCGCGGGCCAATTGGTCGAGGCGAGGCCGGACCATCCGCGCGCCGGCACCACCAGCCCGGAGGCGCGCAGGGCAGCAACAGCGAGGCCGGCATTCTCCACCTGGTGCGCACCGAGCAGGGCGGGCAGCGGCAGGTCGAGTTCGCCGCCGGCGTCGGCATAGCGCAGGCCGGAGGCCGAGCGCTGCACGCTCCAGTCGCGGTCGCGGACCAGCAGCGGCGCGCCGACGCGTGCGGCCTCGTCCGCGATCACCGCCAGCACCGGCTCGGACTGATGGCCGGTGACGACCGGACTGCCCGGCTTGATGATCCCGGCCTTCTCGGCGGCGATGCCCTCGATTCGGTCGCCGAGGAACGCCTCATGATCCATCGAGATGGCGGTGATGACGCACGCAGCCGGCGGCGGCACCACGTTGGTGGCATCGAACCGGCCGCCGAGCCCGACCTCGATCACCGCCAGGTCGGCGGGATGGCGCGAGAACAGCAGGAAGGCGGCGGCGGTCAGCACCTCGAACACGGTGATCGGGTCACCTGCGTCGGCGCGCTCGATCTCCTCCAGCGTGTCGGTGAGCGTCAGGTCGGACACCAGCCGGCCGGCGACGCGAAAGCGTTCGGTGATGTCGACCAGATGGGGCGAAGTGCCGACATGGACCACCCAGCCGGATGCTTCCGCAATCGCGCGCAGGCTGGCGCAGGTGCTGCCTTTGCCGTTGGTGCCGGCGACGTGGATCAACGGCGGCAGGCGTCGCTCGGGATGGTCGAGCCGGCCTAGCAGGACTTCCAGCCGGCCGAGCGAGAGATCGATCAGTGCGGGGTACAGGCGCTGCAGCCGCTCCAGCACCGCCCCTGGACGGCCGACAAACTCCGGACCTGCCGCCGACGTGCTCAAGCGGCCTTTTCGAGCGGCTCGTCCTGACCACCGGTATTGCCGGCGGCGTCGAGATTGCCGAGCAGGGCGATCAACCGGCCCAGCGTCTGGCGCATCTCGGAACGCGGCACCACCATGTCCAGCATGCCATGCTCGAGGAGGTACTCGGCGCGCTGGAAACCATCCGGCAGGGTCTCGCGCACGGTCTGCTCGATCACACGCTGGCCGGCAAAGCCGATCAGCGCGTTCGGTTCGGCGATCTGGATGTCACCCAGCATGGCGAAGCTGGCGGTGACGCCGCCCGTGGTCGGATCGGTCATCACCACGATGTAGGGCAGGCCGGCCTCGCGCACCATCTGCACCGCGATCGTGGTGCGCGGCATCTGCATCAGCGAGATCATGCCTTCCTGCATGCGCGCGCCGCCCGAGGCGGTGAAAACGATTAGCGGCGCCTGCTGCAGCACCGCCAGGCGTGCGGCGGCGACGATGCCTTCCCCGAGCGCTGCTCCCATGGTGCCGGCTAGGAACTCGAACGCCATCACCCCGACCACTGCCTTGCGGCCGGCGATGGTGCCGTGCGCCACGACCAAAGCCTCGTCGAGCTGCGACTTGGCGCGGTTCTCCTTGAGGCGCTCGGTGTAGCGCTTCTGATCGCGAAAGCCGAGCGGATCGACCGGTGCGCGGGGCAGTTCGATGCGGGTGAAGCTAGCTTCATCGAAGGTCCAGGCCAGGCGCTCGCTCACCAGGGCGCGCATGTGGTGGCCGCACTGCGGACACACCTTGAGCGTGCGCTCGAGTTCCTTGGCGAAGATCATCTGGTTGCAGGCGCTGCACTGGGTCCAGAGATTGTCCGGCACCTCGCGCTTGCCGAGCAGGTTGCGGATCTTGGGACGGACATAGGTCGTGAGCCAGCTCATGCGCTCATCTCCGTGACGCTCGATGTGGTGGCCCTCGCATGGCGGACGCCTCGTGCCAGCGCCTCGACCTGGTCCAGCACGAGCTGGACTGTCCCGGGACCAGCCCGGCCGTGCTCGTCCAGCGAGGCGGCCAATGTCTGGATCAGGGCGGAGGCGACCACTGCGGCATCGGCGACGCGCACCGCCGCGGCCGCCTGCTCCGGCGTGCGCACGCCGAAGCCGATCGCCACCGGCAGCCGCGTCGCCGCGCGCAGACGCGGCAGTGCCGCGACGAGGTCCGCCTCGCTGGCCGAGCGCGTGCCGGTGATCCCGGCGATGCTGACGTAATAGACGAAACCCGAGGCGCCGCGCAGCACCGTGGGCAGGCGCTGGCTGGTGGTGGTGGGCGCCACCAGGCGGATGATGTCGAGACCCGCCGCTTCGGCTGGCATCTCCAGCAGATCGGCCTCCTCCGGCGGCAGGTCGACCACGATCAGGCCATCGATACCGGCCGCCCCCGCATCGGCGCAGAAGCGCCCGGCACCGTAGCTCTCGATCGGATTGAGATAGCCCATCAGGATCACCGGGGTGGCGTCGTCGCCGGTGCGGAAGCGTCGCACCATCTCCAGCGTCCGGTCGATGGTGGCGCCCGCGCGCAGCCCCCGCTTGGCGGCAGCCTGGATGATCGGGCCGTCTGCCATTGGGTCGCTAAACGGCATGCCGATCTCGATCAGGTCGGCACCGGCACCGGGCATGCCCCGCAGGATGGCCAGCGCGCTGTCGAAGTCCGGATCGCAGGCCTCCAGGAACGGGATCAGCGCACCGCGGCCCTCGTGCGCCAGCGCCTCGAAGCAGGCCTTGATGCGATGCGGATGCCCACCCCGCGCTTCAGTCACAGCGAGGCCCCCAGATGCTCCGCCACGGTGTAGATGTCCTTGTCGCCGCGACCCGACAGGTTCATCAGGATGATCTGGTCGCGGTCCATGCTGGGTGCGATCTTGGCGACATGCGCCAGGGCGTGCGCGCATTCAAGCGCCGGGATGATGCCCTCGGTGCGGGTGCAGAGCTGGAAGGCGTCGAGCGCCTCGGTGTCGGTGATGCCGACATATTCGGCGCGGCCGATCTCGTGCAGCCACGAATGCTCCGGACCGATGCCCGGATAGTCCAGCCCGGCGCTGATGCTGTGCGCCTCGGTGATCTGGCCGTCGCCATCCTGCAGCAGGTAGGTGCGATTGCCGTGCAGGACGCCCGGGCGACCGCGGCTGATGCTCGCCGCCTGCTCCCCGCTGTCCAGGCCACGGCCGGCCGCCTCGACGCCGATCAGGCGCACCGACGGCTCATCGAGGAATGGGTGGAAGATGCCCATCGCGTTGGAACCGCCGCCGACCGCGGCGATCACGACGTCCGGCAGCCGGCCCTCGGCCTCCTGCAACTGCACGCGCGCCTCGTCGCCGATGACGCACTGAAAGTCGCGCACCATGGCGGGATAGGGATGCGGTCCCGCCACGGTGCCGATCAGGTAGTAGGTGTCATTCACGTTGGCGACCCAGTCGCGCATCGCGTCGTTCATCGCGTCCTTGAGGGTGCCGGCACCGCTCTGCACGGCATGCACCTCGGCACCAAGCAGGCGCATCCGGAACACATTGGGCTTCTGCCGCTCGACGTCGGTGGCGCCCATGTAGATGACGCATTTCAGGCCGAACAGGGCACAGACCGTCGCGGTGGCGACGCCGTGCTGGCCCGCGCCGGTCTCTGCGATGATCCGCGTGCGGCCCATGCGGCGCGCTAGCAGGATCTGGCCCATGACGTTGTTGAGCTTGTGGGAGCCGGTGTGGTTCAGCTCCTCGCGCTTGAGGTAGACGCGCGCACCGCCAAGCTCCTCGGTCAGGCGGCGGGCGAACCAGAGCGGACTGGGACGGCCGACATAGTCCTTGAGATGGTAGTCGAGGTCGCGCCGGAACTCCGGATCAGCCTTGGCGGCCTCGTAGGCGGTCTCGAGCTCGAGGATCAGCGGCATCAGCGTCTCGGCGACGAAGCGACCACCGAAGATGCCGAAGCGGCCGCGATCGTCCGGACCGTGCCGCAGGCTGTTGGCACGCTCCGCGAGCACCGCGGTCACGGATTGCGGAACTGCCTCGGCCATGTCGACGGTCTGTACGCTCACCTTAAACCTCCCGTGAAGCGGCCTTCCTAGCGCAGTGGCCCGCGAAGGTCACGCGCCGCAACCAAGGGCCCAGATGGCCATTCAAGCCGGTGTGCGTCTATCTGTTGTCGCTTCACCAGCTACGATACGCGGAGGTTCCATGTTCGTTGCTCACCCGCCTGGCCGCCCACCGCTTCCGGTCAGGGACGAGCGCGACTCCGAGCTGGCGGGTTGGCTCGACCTGATCGAGCCGACGGATGCGGAGCGCGCCCTCGCGACGAAGCTGACCGACCTTCGCATCCCGACGCGGGCGCAGCTCGACGAGATCGAGAATTCGAGCCGGCTGATGATGGAAGGCAACGTGTTCTACCTGTCCACGCCGTTGGTACGCCGACTGGACGACGATACGTCGCTGGTCACCCCGATCGGCTTCGTGCTGAGCCCGGACCGGCTGATCACGGTCCGCTTCACCGAGTTCAAGACCTTCGAGACGGTGGGCGAGCGGGTGAGCAACCATCCCGGGGGTTGTGGCGCCGATACCACCCTGATCCTGCTGATCGAGGCGATGGTCGATCGTCTGGCCGATACGCTGGAACGGATCGGCCTGGAGCTGGATATGCTTTCCACGCGTATCTTCAGCGTCAGCAACGTCGAGCGCAGCAACGCGGACAAGACGTTGCGCAACCTGCTGCGCCAGGTCGGCCGGACGGCCGACCTGTTGTCCGACGTGCGGGAGAGCCTGCTCGGGCTGGGCCGGATCGCGCTCTACGTCAGCGAGCATGCGCCGCACGGCCTGCATACCACGCTCAACGCGCAGCTCTCCACGATCGGACGCGATATCAACAGCTTGAACGACTATGTGGCCCAGGTGAACAACAAGGTACAGTTCCTGCTAGATGCAACCCTGGGCTTCATCAACATCGAGCAGAATAACGGAATCCGGTTGCTGACCGTAGTCAGTTTCATCGGCGTACCGCCGACGCTGATCGCAAGCATCTACGGCATGAATTTCAAGAATATCCCCGAGTTGAACTGGAACTACGGTTATTTCTATGCTCTGGGAATGATGGCGCTGACGATCGCCGGCCCGTTGTTCGTGTTCTGGAGAAAAGGATGGCTGGGCGGCCGCTAGGCCCGACCTGGATGAGGGCTCCCGGTTCCGAACCAGCCTTCGGCCTGGAATGGGGTTGACTGGGCGCGATAGGCGGCTTTATGGTCCGCCCGGCTCGGCCGACGGCTCACATCTGTAAGCTCCGCGTCAGTCTTCATCCGCTCGGAACGACGTTGGAAATTAAAGGCCGGGAGCCCTTCCTGGTATCTTCGACGAGCGCTCCATTCAGGTTCGGGCATCTCGTTGCCGACCTCCTGATGCAGCTCGTTCCCTCCTCCTTCTCGCATCTGCCATTCGAGGCGTCCCAATGCACCTCGCCGAACTCAAGACCAAGTCACCCTCGGACCTGCTGTCCTACGCGGAATCGCTGCAGATCGAGAACGCGTCATCCCTGCGCAAGCAGGACATGATGTTCGCCATCCTGAAGAATCTCGCCGAGAATGATCAGGCAATCCACGGCGACGGCACGCTTGAAATCCTCTCCGACGGGTTCGGTTTCCTGCGCTCGCCGGAAGCGAACTACCTACCCGGGCCGGACGACATCTATGTCAGCCCGAGCCAAGTGCGCCGCTTCGGGCTGCGCACCGGCGACACGGTCGAAGGACAGATCCGCGCCCCGCGCGACGGCGAACGCTACTTCGCGCTGCTGAAGGTCAACACGATCAACTTCGAGCCGCCGGAGGCGGTCCGCCATCGCATCAACTTCGACAACCTCACGCCACTTTATCCCGAACGCCGCCTCAAGATGGAGTTCGAGACCGCCACTCTCCCGGGCAAGGGCCAGAACAAGGACTTCACCTCACGGGTGATCGACCTGGTGTCGCCGATCGGCATGGGCCAGCGCGCCCTGATCGTGGCACCGCCGCGCACCGGCAAGACGGTGATGCTGCAGAGCATCGCCACGGCGATCTCCACCAATCATCCCGAAGTCTTCCTGATCGTGCTGTTGATCGACGAGCGGCCCGAGGAGGTGACCGACATGGCTCGCTCGGTGAAGGGCGAGGTCGTTTCCTCGACCTTCGACGAGCCGGCGACGCGGCATGTCCAGGTGACGGAGATGGTGCTGGAGAAGGCCAAGCGCCTGGTCGAGCACAAGCGCGACGTGGTGATCCTGCTGGATTCGATCACCCGCCTGGCACGCGCCTACAACACCGTGGTGCCGTCGTCCGGCAAGGTGCTGACCGGCGGCGTCGACGCCAACGCGCTGCAGCGGCCGAAGCGCTTCTTCGGCGCGGCGCGCAACATCGAGGAAGGCGGCTCGCTGACCATCATCGCAACGGCGCTGATCGATACCGGCAGCCGCATGGACGAGGTGATCTTCGAGGAGTTCAAGGGCACCGGCAACTCCGAGCTGATCCTCGACCGCAAGCTGTCTGACAAGCGCACCTTCCCGGCGATAGACATTACCAAGAGTGGCACCCGTAAGGAGGAGCTGCTGGTCGACAAGGCTTCCCTGTCCAAGATGTGGGTGCTTCGGCGCATCCTCTCGCCGATGGGCACGATGGACGCCATGGATTTCCTGCTCGACAAGCTGAAGTACAGCAAGACTAACCAGGACTTCTTCGACGCGATGAATACCTGAGACCTAGAGCATGATCACTTCGATCATGCTCTGCTTGACTGAGGAAAGAGCAGCTTTATCAGCTGCCTGGGATCGCGAAGCGATTCCAGTCAGACTGACGCTGGTCTAGACCGGGATCAGCACCGTGCTGCCGGTGGTGGCACGGGACTCCAGGGCATGATGGGCATCTGCCGCGTGGTCGAGCGGGAAACGCTGCCCTATCTGTATCTTGACGGCACCGCTCGCCACGACCTTGAACAACTCGGCAGCTCCGGCTTCCAACGCGTCCCGCCTGGACACGTAGGTCATCAGGGTCGGACGGGTGACATAGAGGCTGCCACGCGCCGACAGCAGACTGAGGCTGACCCCTTGCACCTCGCCGGATGAGTTGCCGTAGGACACCATCAGGCCGCGCGGTGCCAGACTGTCCAGGCTGGCCATAAAGCTGTCCTTGCCGACGCTGTCATACACCACCGGCACCATCGCACCGTCGGTCAGACGCTTCACCTGCGCCGGCAGGTCGGCCAAGCCGACGATGGTGTGAGCCGCGCCGTTCGCGCGTGCGACCACTGCCTTTTCGGGGGTCGAGACCACACCGATCACCGTCGCGCCAATATACTTGGCCCACTGGCACAACAGCAGGCCCACGCCACCCGCCGCGGCGTGCACGAGGATGGTCTCACCCGCCTGCAGCGGCCGTACCTGGCGCAGCAGCATCTGCACAGTGAGGCCGCGGAGCATCATGCCGGCGGCAGTCACGCTGTCGATCGTGTCCGGGAGCCTGACGAGGCGATCGGCGGCGACGATCCGGCGAGCGGCATAGGCGCCGATGGATGAACCGTAGGCGACGCGGCCCCCTACCGCCACGCTGTCCACACCCGCCGCGACCGCCTCGACGATCCCGGCACCTTCCATGCCCAGTACGGCGGGGAACCCGGACAGCTTGTAGAGACCGGTCCGGTAATAGATGTCGATGAAATTGACGCCGATCGCCTCCTGGCGGATCAGGACCTCGCCAGCAGCCGGCTCCGGAGTTGGCACATCCTCCCAGCGGAGAACTTCCGGGCCGCCATAGTCATAGATCCGGATTGCCTTGGACATCATCGATAGCCCTCGTGATCGAGCAGGAACCGCTTGGTGTCGGTGCCGCCCTCGCCGGTGAATCCGCCGATCCCGTTCCTGGCCACGACACGATGACACGGGATCAGGATCGGCAGCGGGTTGTATCTGTTGGCTTGCCCGATCGCGCGAGCACAACCTCCGACCTCGTTCGCGATGTCGGTATAGGTGCGGGTGGCGCCGAAGGGGATCTGCCGCAGCGCAGCCCAGACCTTGATGCGGAAAACACTGCCTGAGGGTGCGATGGGGAGATCGAAAACGTCCAGCTCCCGGTCGAAATAGGCGTGCAGCTGTGCACGGGCGTGCCGAAGCAGCGTGGTCTCGTGCTGGTCGCAGCCCCAACCCCAGTCGAGCGCCATCAATGCTTCATCCTCCTGCGAAACGGTCAATGCGCCGAGGGGGCTGTGCAGGGATAGTTGCGGCAATCATGAACTCCGATGTTGCGCACACATCGCACGGCACGAGGCGATCCGTGTCAAGAACCGGCCGTGCTGTTCGTCGGCTGCCCGAGAGTCACGACGACCGGCTCGCGTCCGGCTGAAAGGCTGCGACGGACCAGGGTCCGGACCTGATCGTGAATGATGCTCCGGGACATCTTATGCAGCACGCCATGACATGCCATCAACGGCAGGCGGCGAGAGAGCGGGGTGCGTGAGGGATGCAGGGTGCGGAGCGCACGATTTTCGCGCTGGCGACAGGGACGGGTCGGGCCGCGATCGCGATCATCCGCATCAGCGGACCCGGCTGCGGCGCCATGCTCGAGGCCATCTGTCGCAGCGCCCTGCCGAAGCCGCGCCGCGCGACCTTGCGAAGCTTGTGGCGGGCGGACGATCTGCTCGACCGTGCGCTGGTGCTGTGGTTTCCAGCACCGCATAGCTATACTGGCGAGGACGGCGCGGAGCTGCATCTGCATGCAGGCCCGGCTGTCATCAATGCCGTAGCCGAGGCCTTAGTCTCGCTCGGCGCATATCCCGCCGAACCCGGCGAGTTCACGCGCCGGGCCTTCAGCAATGGCCGTCTTGACCTGCTCGAGGCGGAGGGCATCGCTGATCTCATCGAGGCGGAGACGCAGGCACAACGGCGCCAGGCGTTGCGGCAGACGGAAGGCGTCCTGAGCACGCTCTACGATGGCTGGGCGCATCGCCTGCGCCTGATCCTGGCGCAGCAGGAGGCGCTGATCGATTTCCCGGACGAGGACCTGCCAGCCGAGGTCGAGGACGTTCTGCTGCGCGAGTTGGCCGATCTGGGGCTGGAGTTGCACGCGCATCTGGCAGCCGGAGGTCCGGGCGAGAGGCTGCGCCGCGGCCTGGTCTTCGCGGTCATTGGGGAACCCAATGTCGGCAAATCGAGCCTGGTGAACGCCATCGCGCAACGCGATGCGGCAATCGTCTCCGCGCGCGCGGGGACGACACGGGATGCGCTGGAGATACGTGTCGTGCTGGGCGATGTGCCGGTCACCCTGGTCGATACGGCCGGCCTGCGCGAGACGATGGATGAAGTCGAAGCGGAGGGCGTCCGACGGGCGCGGCGTCATGCCGAACAGGCCGACCTGGTCGTGCGGGTCATCGATCCATCCGGCGCAACCGATGCCGGTGACGCCGGCGATCTCGTCGTCTGCAACAAGATCGACCAGGCATCCGCATCATCCGGGGTCATCGGTGCCGGGGTCATCGGTGTCAGTGCGCTCACCGGAGCTGGCCTCTCCGACCTGGTCGGCGTCCTGTCGCAGCGCGCACGGGCCTTGACGACGCAGGGCGGCGGCGCACCTTTCACCCGGGCTCGTCATCGCGCCGGGGTAGGCGAGGCCGCTGGGCACCTGGCCAACGCGGCCGGTGCGCAATGGCCGGAGCTTCGCGGCGAGGAACTCCGGCTGGCGATGCGAGCCCTCGGTCGGTTGACCGGCGCCGTCGGCGTCGAAGACCTGCTAGATACCGTGTTCGGACAATTCTGCATCGGCAAGTGAGAGACCGCGAGTGAGCACGATTACCAGCCTGCATGACGTGATCGTTGTGGGAGGCGGCCATGCCGGTTGCGAGGCGGCGGCGGCGGCGGCGCGCATGGGGGCACGCACCTTGCTGCTAACGCACAAGCTGGACACCATCGGCGTGATGTCATGCAACCCCGCGATCGGCGGCATCGGCAAGGGACACCTGGTGCGTGAGATCGACGCGCTCGATGGCCTGATGGGACATGCGGCCGATCGCGCCGGCATCCACTTCAAGCTGCTGAACCGCTCCAAGGGGCCGGCCGTGCAGGGACCGCGTGCTCAGGCAGACCGCTCGCTCTACCGCACGGCGATCCAGTCGCTGCTTGCCGAGACGGAGGGTCTGGTCATCGCCGAAGCAGCCGTCGACGACCTGCTGCTCGACGGCGGCGGCGAAGTCTGCGGAGTCGTCTGTGCCGACGGACGCCGGATGAGCGCGGCCGCGATCGTGTTGACGGCGGGCACGTTCCTGCGCGGGACCATCCATATCGGACGGCAGAGCACGCCGGCCGGCCGGGTGGGAGAGGCGCCCGCCGTTCGTCTCGGCGCGCGCCTGGAAGCCCTCGGACTGCCGATGGGACGCCTCAAGACCGGCACGCCGCCGCGCCTCGACCGTGCCAGCATCGATTGGGACGGCCTGGCAGAGGATCGCGGCGATCGCGTGCCGGAGCCGTTCAGCCGGCTGATCACGAGTATCGACAACCCGCAGGTCTCGTGCCGCATCACGGCCACCACCGCGGCGACGCATGACATCATCCGCGAAAACCTGCAGCTTTCCGCAGTCTATGGGGGTGCCATCGCCGGCCGCGGACCCCGCTATTGTCCATCGATCGAGGACAAGGTCGTGCGCTTCGCCGACCGCACGAGCCATCAGATCTTCCTCGAACCGGAGGCCCTGGCGGACAACCCGGGCAGCGATCTGGTCTATCCGAACGGCATCTCCACCAGCCTGCCTGCGGATTTGCAGGCATTGCTGATCGCCACCATCCCCGGCCTCGAGCATGCCCGGATCGTCCGTCCCGGCTATGCCGTCGAATACGACTATGTCGATCCGCGCGCCCTGCTGCCGACCTTGGAACTCAAGGCGATGCCCCGCCTGTTCCTGGCCGGGCAGATCAACGGAACCACCGGCTACGAGGAAGCGGCGGCGCAGGGCATCCTCGCCGGGATCAACGCGGCGCGTCGAGCCGCCGGTGCCGCCCCCATCACCATCGACCGCGGTGCCGCCTACCTGGGCGTGATGGTTGACGACCTTACCACGCAGGGCGTGAGCGAGCCGTACCGGATGTTCACCTCGCGATCCGAATATCGGCTATCGTTGCGTTCCGACAACGCGGATCTCCGGCTGACCGGTCCCGGCATCGGCTGGGGCTGCGTCGGCGGCGTGCGGGCGAGGCTGTTCGCCGCGGACGAGACGCTCATCACCGAGGCGATGCAGCGCGCCGGACAGGAGAGCTTCTCGCCGGTCGCGTTGAAGCAGGCTGGTATCGCCGCCACGGCGGATGGTCGTCGTCGCACCATGCTGGATATCCTGGCCGGCTCCTCGATCGAGATCGACGCACTGGCTGGCCTGTCGCCGTGGATCAGGGATCTGCCGCCGCGCGTGCGCAAGCACGTCCAGACCGAGGCCCGCTACAGCGGCTACCTGGGCAGACAGGCGAACGAGATCCGCCGGCTCGCGGCCGACACCGCGATCACGTTGCCGCAGGATCTGGATTATGCCGATATCGGCGGCCTCAGCACCGAGATGCGGGAGCGCCTGGCCGCTGCGCGACCGGCAAGCTTCAGCGCCGCGCAGCGTGTGCCCGGGCTCAGTCCGTCCGCCTTGATGGCGCTGCTGGTGCATCTTCGATTGAGCCCACCTCCGCCTGCAGCCTGTGGATAGTTTCACGTGAAACACGATCCGGATGGGGTCCTCGAAGGCCTGCCGGCCGAGACCAGGCTACGGCTCGACTGCTTGGCCGAACTGCTGGTGCGCTGGAACCGCCGGATCAACCTGATCGCACCGCGTGATCTGCCGAACCTCTGGACCCGCCACATCGAGGACAGCCTGCAGGTGGTGCCACTCATCCCGCCCGGAACCGCTGTGACCGACCTCGGATCCGGGGCCGGTTTTCCTGGCCTGATCATCGCCATCTGCACCGGCAACCCGGTCATCCTGGTCGAGAGCGACACGCGCAAGGCCAGCTTCCTGCGGGAAGCGGCACGCGAGACCGGGGTGCGCACCACCATCGTCAACGCCCGCATAGAAGACGCCGTCATCCCGCCCGCGCCGATCGTCACGGCGCGGGCCCTGGCGCCGCTCCCGCTGCTGCTCGAATGGGCAGTGCCGCTGCTGCGACCGGATGGCGTCTGCCTGTTCCTGAAAGGCCGCAGGGCCGAGGATGAATTGACCGACGCCGTGGCGACATGGCACATGACGATCGCTCGAACACCAAGCCGGACGGACCCGGATGGCGTGATTCTGGCACTGAGCCACATCCGGCGTGTCGAAGCGCGTCAAGGACCGCCGGGCGCCTGATCGCGAGGCTACCATTCCTGACATCATCGCTATCGCGAACCAAAAAGGCGGCGTCGGCAAGACCACGACCGCGATCAACCTCGCGACTTCGCTGGCGAACCATGGCCGACGTGTCCTGCTGATCGATCTCGACCCACAGGGCAACGCCTCCACTGGCCTGGGCATCGAATACGGCGCGCGCCGCGCCGGCAGCTACGCTTTGCTCGCCGAAGGCCGTCCTCTCGCCGAACTGGTCCGCGACACGATGGTGCCGGGCCTGCGCCTGCTGCCGGCCGATACCGAACTGGCAGGAGCGGAAATCGAGCTGGTCACCTACGATCAGCGCGAGTTCCTGCTCGGACACGCTCTGACCGCCATCGAACGATCCGATCTACCCTACGACATGGTCCTGATCGACTGCCCTCCCAGCCTCGGACTGCTGACGCTGAACGCCCTGGTTGCTGCCGACAGCGTGCTCGTGCCGCTCCAGTGCGAGTTCTTTGCCCTCGAAGGCGTCAGCCACTTGGTAAGGACGATTGACCGCGTCCGTCGTTCCTTCAATCCCCGTCTGCAACTCCAGGGCCTGGTGTTGACCATGTTCGATAAACGAAACAATCTTTCCGAGCTCGTCGCGGAGGATGCCCGTGGCTTCTTCGGCGAACAGGTGTTCGAGACGCTGATCCCGCGCAACATCCGCATCTCGGAGGCACAGAGCTACGGCAAGCCCACGCTGCTCTACGACCCGCGCTGCAGCGGCTCGATCGCCTACGTCAAGCTGGCCGAAGAACTTGTCGACCGGATCGAGCGAACCTCCAGCAGGAAAGCGGGAGCATGACGAAAAGCAAGGAGCCGACACCCTCGCGGCTCGGCCGCGGGCTCGCGGCCCTGCTCGGAGAGGCGCCGCCTTCCCTCAATGACCGGCCGCTCGCGACGGAGGCGGCGGCGATCCACAGCCTGCCGATCGAGGCGCTCGAAGCCGGCCCGTTCCAGCCCAGGCAGGCACTGGAGCCCGAAACCCTCGCCGAACTCGCGGCTTCCATCCGTACGCGCGGCATCCTGCAGCCGATCCTGGCGCGTCCGCATCCGCAGCATGAAGGCGTCTACCAGATCATCGCCGGCGAACGCCGTTGGCGGGCCGCGCAGCAGGCCGGGCTGCACGACGTGCCGGTGCATATCCGTCCGCTCGACGATGGCGATGCGATGGCCGCCGCCCTGGTCGAGAACCTGCAGCGCCAGGACCTCAACCCGATCGAGGAGGCGGAGGGCCTGCAACGCCTGATCGGCGAGTTCGGCCTGTCGCACGACGAACTCGCGGGCGCGATCGGAAAATCGCGCAGCCATGTGGCCAACATCGTGCGGCTGCTGCAACTCCCGCAGACCGTTCGCAGGGAAGTGCAGAATGGCGCCTTGAGCGCGGGTCACGCCCGGGCCCTGCTCGCGCACCCGGATCCTGGCAAGGCGGCCCTGGCCGTCATCGGACAGCACCTGACGGTGCGTCAGACCGAGGCCCTGTCCCAGCAGCACCTCACCGGTTCACGTATCGCTCCCGCGTCCGCTCGTCTCCGCGTCGATGACAGTCCTCGCAAGGATCCGGAGATCCTGGCGCTGGAACGCAATCTTCGCGAGAAGCTGGGCTTGCGGATACAGGTCGTGTTCAACGGCAAGGGCGGCAGCCTGCACATCCACTACGACAATCTCGATCAGCTCGATGGCGTGCTGGCCCTGCTTAACCAGTAGTATCGTCGATCCACCCTTGCATCCGGAGCGAGCCTGTCCTACTTCCGCTGCGTTCGGTGCGCCGTCATGCCGCGTCGCCGGCGCGGGACTGTGGGCGCATAGCTCAGTTGGTAGAGCAGCTGACTCTTAATCAGCGGGTCGTAGGTTCGAATCCTACTGCGCCCACCACAGTCCCCGGCCATCCGCGCCCGCCCGTCGCATTATGCTGGGAGCTGCGAAGCTTGCCGACAGGGGCCCCGTACTTCGCTTTTGTCATCTCAGAACGGCTGCACGATCGCCATGATGACGATCACCAGCATCAGGACCGTCGGAACCTCGTTCGCCATCCGGTAGAAACGCTGCGGCCGCGTGTTCCGGTCCTCGTCGAAGCCGCGACGCCAGGACGCGCATGCGCCGTGGAAGCCCGCCATCAGCACGGCTCCGGTCAGTTTCACCCACCACCAGCCAGCATGCCAGTCGACCGCGCCGGGGGTCAGCACCATCAATGTCCCGAAGAAGAAGGAGCCGATCATCGCCGGGTTCATGATCTGCTTGAGCAGCCGGCGCTCCATCACCTTGAACAGCTCGCTCTGCGGCGATCCGGCCGGCGCCATGCAGTGATACACATAGAGCCGCGGCAGGTAGAACAGGCCCGCCATCCAGGCGATGACCGAGATCACGTGCAGCGACTTCTCCCATAGCAGGTATGGGCCGAGCGCCTCGATCAAGACACGGCTCCGGGACGCATCGCAGCCACCAGGATCGGTTCGAGCGCGCTCAGGTGACCGATCCGTCGGACCGGCGCCGCATGCTCGTCGGCGGCAGGCAGCTTGAGAGGCTGACCATCGGCGCGCAGCAGCACGCAGGCCATGCCGGCCGCTTGCGCCGCGCGCAGGCCGGTGTCGGAATCCTCCACCACCAGGCAGGCTGCCGGACTGACGCCCTCGGCCGCCGCGGCGGCAAGGAACAGGTCTGGCCAGGGCTTCGGGTGATCGACGTCACGCGCGCTGTGCAGCCGTCCCTGCAGCATCCGGTTCAGGCCCGTCCTGCGAAACTTCACCGCCATCTCCTCATGCGAGGAGTTGGAGGCGACGCGCACCGGCAGTCCGAGTGCTGCGACCACCTCAAGCATGTCGCCCACGCCATCGATCAGCGACGACTCCTGCTCCAATATCGCCACCAGGCGATGCTGCATCAGGTCCGGCCAGCCCGGCGGCACGCTGATGCGGTGGTGCGCCTCCAGTTCGGCGGCGATCAGGTGCAGAGTCTTGCCGGCGAACCGGTGCATCGTCTGCGCATCGGTGATGTCAAGGCCCAACGCCCGGCATTCCTGCCCGACCAGGCGACTGGACGGCGGCTCGCTGTCGATCAGCACCCCGTCGCAGTCCAGTATCAGCAACCGCAACGGCAGCTGTGTCAGCATCGTCTCAGGCACGCCGCACCCTCTCCACCAGCGCGCCGACATGCTCCGGCGGAGTCTGCGGCAGCACGCCATGTCCGAGGTTGAATATATGTGGCCGCCCGCGCATCGCAACGCGGATGGCATCGGCTTCCTGCGTCATCACGGTGCCGCCCGCGATCAGGCAGAGCGGATCGAGGTTGCCCTGTATGGCCAGTCCCTCCGGCAGCAGACCCGCCGCGACCTCCAGGTCGGCACCCGTATCGAGTCCGATCGCATCTATGCTCGTCTCCGCCGCGTAGCGCCCGACCAGCAGGCCGCCGAGACGCGGGAAGCCGATGATCGGCGTATCCGGATGCCGGACGCGGATCTCCTGCACGATGGCCCGGGTGGGCGCGATCACGTGACGCTCGAACTGCGAAGGCGGCAGCAGCCCCGCCCAGCTGTCGAACAGCATCACCGCCTCCGCGCCGGCCGCGATCTGATCGCACAGCATCGCGGCCGTGCTCCGGGTCAGCAGGTCGATCAGCCGGTCGAACAGCGCCGGCTCCGAGAATGCCATGCCGCGGGTGATGGCGAAATCCTTCGAGCCACCGCCTTCCACCATGTAGCAGGCCACGGTGAAGGGCGAGCCGGCGAAGCCGAGCAGGGTCGTCTGGCCCCCTGCTGCCTCGCCCAGCCTGCCGGACGCGTCGAGGCTCACGCGCAGCCGCCCGAGCGTCTCCATCACCGGCGCCGTGCGTTCGCCGACTCGCGTCGGCTCGAGCCGTGCCAGATCGGCCGCCGTCCGAATTGGCTCCAGCACCGGCCCGACGCCGTCGACGAAGGCCAGGCTCTGCCCCATCGCCCACGGCAGGATGAGGATATCGCTGAACAGGATCGCGCCATCCATGGCGAAACGTCGGATCGGCTGCAGAGTGATCTCGGTCGCGATATCCGGGGTCATGCAACGGGTGATGAAATCCGCCTGCGCACGCAACGCCCGGAACTCGGGAAGATAGCGTCCAGCCTGTCGCATCAGCCAGATCGGCGGCGGCCAGACCGCCTCGCCTTTCAGCACACGCAGCAACCGCTTCGTGGTCATCGATTCTCACCTTCGTTCCTGATGAACCCACCTCTAAACATGTAAGAAGAATAAAGAAATGGAGGTGTAGGTGTTGATGCCTGTGCAACACGGGGTACCCGGGTTTCGCAGAATGTACCCCGCTTTCCCCACAGCGTGTACAGATCGTGTACCCTGACGCGATCAGCAACTTTCGATTTTGCCCCGAAATCATCGACAACAGGCTGTGTACAACCCACCGTGACGCCGATCATCGTCTTCATCCCCGGTACTAGGTACCCGGGCAGGATCCGATGCTGACCATCCCCAAGTACCCCATTATCCTCGCACCGATGAGCACATCCGATTCTTGCCCAGTACTGTCGCGACACGAACCGGGGACTCTGCAGGAAGCCCATCCATCCCTGATCCTCGCCAGCGCTTCGCGGACGCGTCTTGCCCTGCTGCAGGATGCGGGACTCATGGTCACCGTGCGGCCAGCGGCGATCGACGAGGCTTCGATCAAGCAGGCCGCGCGCGCCGAAGGTGCCGGTCCGGATCAGACCGCGCTGCGGCTGGCCGATCTCAAGGCCGGGCAGATCCGGGATGCCGACGCGATCGTCATCGGTGCCGATCAGATACTGGTCTGCGAGGGACGATGGTTCGACAAGCCGTCCGACATCATGACCGCCCGGGCGCACCTGGTCGCCTTGCGCGGCCGCTCGCATGAACTGCACACCGCGGTCGTGCTCCATCATGGCGGCAGGACGATCTGGCAGCACGTCGCCCGTCCCCGACTGACCATGCGCGCTTTCTCCGATGCGGCCCTCGAGGCCTACCTCACGCTGGAGGCGGAGCACATCCTGTCCAGCGTCGGCGCCTATCGGCTGGAAGGTCCGGGGATCCAGCTTTTCGTCGACGTCGAGGGCGAACACAGCGCCATCCTTGGCTTGCCCCTGCTGGCGCTGCTCGACTGCCTGCGCCGGCACGGCGTGCTATTGCGCTGACTCGGCTGCCTGGATTATATGCCCGCCACCCAAGCGCCTCCCTCGGAGGCTGACCGGAACACCGGGGCCATAGCTCAGTTGGGAGAGCGCCTGAATGGCATTCAGGAGGTCAGCGGTTCGATCCCGCTTGGCTCCACCACCGGTCGTCAGACTGACGCTGCTCTAGCAGTCTGTCGGAGTGAGGCGGGAGGGCAAGCTCGTCGGCCAAAGCAAATTCGGTGGTAAGGAGCCCATTTGTGCCACATCCGAAGCGCCATGGCGGGTCGAGCGTGTTTTATTCGGC
>JAABUX010000652.1_pt1 | contig 57296 bp, 56 predicted proteins | sample 5561851 | NCBI WGS metagenome assembly JAABUX01 (sample SAMN10711883, study PRJNA513361) | rock metagenome | isolation source: Antarctica rocks | place: Antarctica: Victoria Land, Richard Nunatak red sandstone | collected 2016-01-03
CCGCGAACCGTTCGTCGGCCGCCTCGATGGCGGCGCACGCATGGACGGGATGGCGACCCGGGGCGGAGCGGGACGTCCCGAGAAAGCCATGATCGTCCATCGTGCGGCAACCGAGGCGCAGGTGCAGTACCTGGTATGCCAAGGCTTCGGCCTCACGCTGTCGACGGAACGTCAGCGGACTCACCCGACGGTGGTCCGCAAGCGCCTGTCGCCGCCCGAGGCGATCCCGGTCTATCTCGCTGCCATCGCCGGCCGCCCGTCCTCCCGGGCCGCCGACGCGTTCCTGAAATTGGCGCGGGCGCGGGACTGGGCTGAAGGCTGATCCGTTTGGGCGCGCAGGGACTTGCCTAATTCGACGGCGTGAGCGTTCCGCCATACACGACCGGTCCGGTAGGCTGCCCGGTCGGCGATCCACCGGACGGCTCCACCGACACAAGCAGCTGCGTTTGCGATTGCGCGACCTGCTGGCTGTCGAACTGCCGCTGGCCGGGTGCGATGACGCCCAGCGGAATGGGACGGGTGGCGCCCTGGGGCAGTGCCCACAGCTCGAAATCGCGCCCCGCCGCGGCCTGGGTAGGGCCGACGGCGGTCAGCACGATCCGGCCATCCGGCTGCGTCTGCGCCACGAACGTCGCCGGCGTATTGAGCGGCGCGAGCGCTGCGACCGACTGCTGCGGCGCCGGGCGGAAACGGGGCAGCAGCGCCACCGCGGCGAAGGCGGCTGCCAGCGCCAATGCCCCGGCGGTCGTGCCGCGCCACAGCCGCGGGCTGCTCCAGACGCTGGGCCGGGGCTGCGTTCCGACGCCGGTCGCCAGGGCCAGGCGGGACCATAGCGCGGGCGGCGGCTGGACCGGGGGCACCACGGCGGCCAAGCCCGCAAGCCGGTCGTCCCACCAGGCGATCTCGGCCGCGAACGCCGGGTCGCGGGCGGCGCGCGCCTCGACGTCCCGCATTTCGGCCAAGTCGAGGCTGCCGAGCGCGTATTCCGCGGCGAGCAGCGGGCCGTCATCGTCCTCAGCGCCCGCTTCGCTCATGACGCAGGCTCCGAACCGAACCGGGTCGCCGGACGTTCCAGGCACACCCGCAAGGCACGCAGCGCGCGGCGGATGGAGGATTTCACGGTGCCGAGCGGTTGGCTGACGCGGGACGCGACCTCAGTCTGGGTCAGCCCCTCGACAAACGCCATGGTGACGAGGGTGCGCCGTCCCGGCTCCATTTCACCCATGCAGCGGCGCAAGGCCGCGCCGTCGCTGGTGGCCGTCAGCCGGTCGAGCGCACTGGGATCGGTGTCGACGCGTTCCGGGATGTCCAGTCCGGACACCTCGCGCGCCTGGCGGCGGGCGATGTCGAGGGCGCGGTAGCGGACCAGGCTCAGCAGCCACGCATCCGCATTGCCGCGCGCCGGGTCGAACTGCGCTGCATTGCGCCAAACCTGCAGCAACGCGTCGTGCACCGCGTCGCTCGCGAGCGCCGGCTGCCGCGTGATCCGCAGGGCGATGCCATACAACCGGGCTGAGTGGATTTCGTAAACGCGCCGGAACGCGTGCTTATCGCCGCCGGCGCACCGCGCCAGCAGATCAGCCGTGGCCGCGCCGGAAGCATGACCTTCATCCATCCGATATGTTGCACCCACGTTCCAACCCACCGCAGGATACGGCCGAACGAACGCAGCCATCAAGCCGGCGTAGGCCATCCCGTCTTGCATCAGCCCATCGAGTGTCATTCCACAGTCGCCTTAATAATGAGATGCGCGAGACACTCTTTTCCATTACGGTTCAGTGTCGCCAATGGATGCACGGCTGCGATTGTCAACCCCGCGGCGCGCTCGCCATGTTAGCGATAGCAGCGCCCGACACCGGCGCGGAAACGGCTCCAGACCGCCGATCGCAGCCGTGTCCATCCGCCACATCCGCAAGGCGTTCGGCAGCACCCAGGTGCTGCACGGCGTCGACATCGAGATCGCGGACGGCGAGTTCGCCGTGCTGGTCGGCCCCTCCGGCTGCGGCAAGTCGACCCTGCTGCGCATGATCGCCGGTTTGGAGGACGTGACGGAGGGCGAGATCGCGATCGGCGGCCGGGTCGTGAACAAGGTGCCGCCCAAGCAGCGCGACATCGCCATGGTGTTCCAGAACTACGCGCTGTATCCGCACACGACGGTGCGGGACAACATGGCGTTCTCGCTCAAGCTGGCCCGCGCGCCACAGGCGGCCATCGACGATCGGGTCGGCCGCGCCACCGGCATCCTGGGCCTCGGGGCGCTGCTGGACCGCTATCCGCGCCAGCTTTCCGGCGGGCAGCGGCAACGCGTGGCGATGGGGCGCGCCATCGTGCGCGACCCGCAGGTGTTCCTGTTCGACGAGCCGCTGTCCAACCTCGACGCCAAGCTGCGGGTGAACATGCGGGCCGAGATCAAGGACCTGCACCAGCGGCTGCGGACCACGACGGTGTACGTCACGCACGACCAGGTCGAGGCGATGACGATGGCCGACAAGATCGTGGTCATGCAGAGCGGCCGGATCGAGCAGACCGGCGCGCCGCTGGAGCTGTACGACCATCCGGCCAACCGCTTCGTGGCCGGCTTCATCGGCTCGCCCGCGATGAATTTCCTGGACGGCACGGTGGTCGAAGGCGGGTTCCGCGACGTGGAGGCATGCCGTGGCCGCGGCCCCCGACCCCGGCGCGCACCGGCCAGCCGGTCGTGTACGGCATCCGGCCCGAACACCTGATGCTTGCGGGCAATGGGCACGGCATTCCGTTGACGGTGCAGGTGCTGGAGCCCACGGGGTCGGAAACCCAGGTGCTCGGCCATGTCGGCGCCATCCCCATCCTGGGCGCTTTCCGCGAACGCATCGCGGCGCGGCCCGGCGAGCCGATCGGCATCTCCGCCGACCCGGCGCTCGCCCCCCTGTTCGACCGCGACACGGGGCAGCGGATTTCGGCCTGAACCAAACACGACCGGGGGCTACGGATGGATCGTTTCACACGGCGCGGCGCACTGGGGATCGGGGCGGGACTGGTCACCGCCGGGCTGATCGGGCGGGCGCAGGCGACCATCCCGGAAGCGGCGGCGACCGCGCCGAACCTGCCGATCGAGAAGGGCGCGGCGTTGCGGGTGCTGCGGCCGTCCAAGTTCGTCGAGCCGGACGAGGTGGTGTTCAACGCCAACTCCGAACGGTTCGCCGAGCTGCACGGCATCGGCGTGCGCGTGGACTACGCCGGGTGGGAGGATTTGCGCCCGCAAACGGCGGTGACGGCCAACATCGGCGCCGGTCCCGACGTGGTGGTGGGCTGGACCGACGACCCGCATCTGCACGCCGACAAGCTGCTCGACCTGACCGACGTCGCGACCTATCTCGGCCAGAGGTATGGCGGCTGGTATCCGTTGGCGGAGCGCTACGGCAAGAAGTTCGGCACCGACCAGTGGATCGCGATCCCGATGGGCGCGTCCAGCGGCCCGGCGGTGTACCGCCAAAGCTGGCTGCACGACGTCGGCTACGACGGGTGCCGGCCGACACCGACAAGCTCCTGGATCTTTGCCAGAAGCTGAAGAAGAGCGACCACCCGGCGGGCTTCACCACCGGGCACGCGGTGGGCGACGGCAACGCGTACTGCCACTGGCTGGTGTGGGCGTTCGGCGGCAAGATGGTGGACCAGAGCCAGCACGTCGCGATCAACTCGAAGGAGACGATCGAGGCGCTGAAATACGGCAAGGCGTTGTACGCGACGTTCATTCCCGGGCACGCAATCCTGGCTGGACCCTTCGAACAACAAGGCGCTGATCGCCGGCGAGATCGCCCTGACGCAGAACGGCGTGTCGCTGTATTTCTCGATCAAGAACTCCCCCGATCTGAAAACCGCGGCGATGGCGGCCGACCTCAACCATGCCCGGATGCCGATCGAGCCGGCCGGGAAACCGACCGAGGTCGGCTTGGCGATCAACGCGATGGCGTTCAAGCACACCAAGTATCCGAATGCGGCGAAGGCCTACCTCCAGTTCATGATGGAGGCGTCGCAATACGACAAGTGGCTGACCGACAGCTTCGGCTACCGGGGCCAGCCGCTGCGGGCGTACGAGGCCAGCGACGTGTGGAAAAACGATACAAAGATGGTCGACATGGTGGCGTCGGTGAACTCCGGCGATGCCACCCCGGAAGAGGCCGCGCGCGAGGCGGAGCGCCGGGCCAAGCGCTACTACAAGGCCTGAAGATGCCGGACGCCGCGCAAGCCGCCCGCATCCCTGGCGGTTCTCCGCACGGGAGCCGACGGCGCTCGCGCGGCTGTTCGACAACCGGGCGTTCCTGGTGTGCCTGTGCCTGGCGCCCGCGGTGGGGCTATCTACGACCCGCAATTCTCGATTATCACCTACCTGTTGAAGGCGGCGGGGATCATCGACTACGACATCGACTTCCTCGGCACCTCCTGGCACGCGCGGCTGGCGCTGGTGGCGGCGAACATCTGGCGCGGCATCCCGTTCGTCGCCATCAGCCTGCTCGCCGGGCTGCAGACCATCTCGCCGTCGCTGTACGAGGCGGCGATGCTGGACGGGGCGTCGGCTTGGCAGCGCTTCGTCAACGTCACCCTGCCGGTGCTGTCGGTGGTGCTGACCTTTTCGGTGCTGTTCACCTTCACCGACTTCCATCTGGTGTACGCCATCACCCGCGGCGGCCCGGCCAACGCCACGCACCTGATGGCGACCCTCGCCTTCCAGCGCGGCATCCCCCGGCGGGCAGCTCGGCGAAGGCGCCGCGATCGCGGTCGCGATGATCCCGTTCCTCGTGCTCGCGACGCTGTTCAGCTATTTCGGCCTGGCCCGGCGCAAGTGGCAGCAGGGCGAAGGCGATGACTAAGGACGCCCCCGCGGTGATGAGCTGGGACAGCGCGCCGCGGCGGCTAGCCACGATCTACCTGCCGCTGGCGGTGTTCGTGATCGTGCTGCTGTTCCCGTTCTACTGGATGACCATCACGACCTTGAAGCCGAACAACGAGCTGTACGACTACAAGACCTTCAACCCGCTTTGGGTCAGTTCGCCCACCCTGCAGAACATTCGCAAGCTGCTGTTCGAGACCGACTACCCGCATGGGCTGATGACCACAATGGGGGTGGCCGCCGCCGCCACGATCATCTCGGTGTTCTCCAGCGTGCTCGCGGCCTACGCCATCCAGCGGCTGCGCTTCCGCGGCGCGAACTGGGTGGGGCTGGCGATCGACCTCGCCTACCTCGTGCCGCCGTCGATCCTGTTCATCCCGCTCGCGACCATGGTGTTCAAGCTCGGGCTGTTCCACAGCCCGTGGGCGCTGATCCTGACCTACCCGACGTTCCTGATCCCGTTCTGCACCTGGCTGCTGATCGGCTACTTCAAGTCGATCCCTTACGAGCTGGAAAAGTGCGCGCCGATCGACGGGGCGTCCCGGCTGCAAATCCTGTGGCGGATCACCCTGCCGCTGGCGGCGCCGGGCCTGATCTCGGCCGGCATCTTCGCCTTCACCCTGTCGTGGAACGAGTTCATCTACGCGCTGGCGTTCATCCAGAACGCCGAGAACAAGACCGTCCCTGTGGCCGTGCTGACGCAGTTGGTGCAGGGCGACGATTACCAGTGGGGCCCGCTGATGGCCGGCGCGCTGTTCGGGTCCATTCCGGTGGCGCTGCTATACTCGTTCTTCGTGGAAGACTACGTCTCCAGCCTGACCGGCGCGGTAAAGGAGTAGGCTCGACATTGGCGGCTCCAATCGCCACCTGACCGGCCAACGAAAGGGAGACAGATCATGGCGACTGAAATTGCGACCTTGGGCGGCGGCTGCTTCTGGTGCCTTGAGGCGGTGTACGCCGATATGCGCGGCGTGACCGGCGTGAAGTCCGGCTACATGGGCGGCGCGGTGGCCAACCCGAGCTACGAGGCCGTCTGCAGCGGGCGCACCGGCCATGCCGAGGTCGTCCAGGTCACCTTCGACCCGGCGCAGCTCGACTACGCGGACCTGCTGCGCGTGTTCTTCACCATCCACGACCCGACCACCCGCGACCGCCAGGGCAACGATGTCGGCACCCAGTACCGCTCCGTCATCTTCACCCACTCCGACGCGCAACGGACGACCGCCGAGGCGGTGATGGCCGAGATCGCCGGCGCCGGCGTCTGGGGCGCGAAGCTGGTGACGCAGGTGGTCCCTGCCCCGGCGTTCTACCCGGCCGAGGCGGAGCACCACCGCTACTACGAGCGCAACCCGAACGCCGGCTACTGCCGGGTCGTGGTCGCGCCGAAGGTGGCCAAGTTCCGCAAGCTGTTCTCCGACCGGGTGAAGTCCGCGGCAGCGTAGCTCGCGCGTCCGATCATCTCGGCGACGCCGGGCACGACGGCGTCGCCGAAGGCGCGGATTCGGGCGGCCCGTTCGTTCCATCCCGGCGGAAAGCCCGTCAGACACTCGACGAACGCCGGGCTCGGCCGGCCACCCACCGCGCCGTTCAACTGGCAAAACCCGGCGAGCACCCGGTGCGCGCCGCGGACGCGCAGCGCAGGCGCACAGCACCTCCGGCGCGGGCGAACGGGTCGGCCTCGCAGCAGGCGACTGGCCGCATCCCGGCGCGCTGCAGTTCGAGCGCCAAACCGCCAATGCCGCTAAACAGGTCGCGGATATTCAAGGACGCTGCGGCGATAGGAAAATAAACATAGGGGTCATTACGCTTCCGGAGGCGGTCGTTGCCATAGGCCCAGCCTAAGTGTATGGAACCGCCATGGCACGCTCCACTCCCGCAAGCCGGCTGCGGCGCACGCTGAAGGCGCGTGGCTTTTCGGCCGCCGACCTGGCCCGCAAGCTGGCGGTGTCGCAACCGACGGTGCACGCCTGGGTGACGGGGCTGCACGGCATACGCTGGACCAATGCCCGCCGAGTCGCGAAGGCGCTGGACGTGACGCCGGCTTGGTTGATGTTCGGGGCCGATGCGGTGGCCGAAGGCGCCGCCCAGGGCGCCGACGAATTGTCGCTGCTGCGGCTGTTCCGCGAGGTGGGCGAGGCCGAGCAGGCCGCCATCCTGCGGCGGCTGGCCATGATCCGGCGGAAGCAGGAGGCGGCGGTGAAGGAATGACTATCTTTCATCTCGTCCGGCACGCGTCGCACGGCTTGCTTGGCAGCGTGTTGGCAGGCCGCACGCCAAAGTTGGGGCTCAGCGACACCGGCCGGGCGCAAGCCGCCGCCCTCGCCGAGCGTTTCAAGGCGCAGCCGGTCGCGGCCGTCATCAGCAGCCCGGTGCAGCGCGCGATCGAGACCGCGACGCCGATCGCGGCCGCCCTGGGCCTTTCGGTGCAGGCAGATGCCGGCCTGGAGGAGATCGATTTCGGGCGCTGGACCGGCGCTGGGTTCGCCGATCTCGCTGGCGATCCCGGATGGGATGACTGGAACGCCGCGCGCGGGCTGGCCCCAACCCCGGGCGGCGAGACGATGCTTGCCGCGCAGGCGCGGGCAATCGCAGCGCTTGGGGGCTTGCGCGGGCGCTACGGGGATGCCGCCGTGGTCGTCGTCAGCCACGCCGACATCATCAAAGCCGTCCTGGCGCATATCCTGGGCATGCCGCTCGACCTGATCCACCGGTTCGACATCGCACCCGCCAGCACCAGCACGCTCGGCCTAGGCGGTGCGCACGCGGTGGTGCACAGCCTCAACCATCCCTGACATCTCGGCCAGGGCCGGATGCCAACCGCCTGCTGCGGTCTGCCGCACCGGGCGCACCGAGCCGTACCATGGAACGCTGCCGCCGCTGCCCCATCGCCAATCGGCCTCCGCCTTGAGCAGCAGGCAGGTCGGCCGCCCGAGCGCCCCCGCCAAATGGGCCACCATCGTGTCGACGGTCACGACCAGATCCAGCCCGGCGACCCGGCGCGCCGTGTCGAGCACGTCGGCCCCCTCGCCCATCGCCTCCCGCTGAAGGCTGACGGCGCCGGGCAGCAGCGGCATCAGCAAACCGGGAGCGATCGACCGCGCAGCATCCCACGCCCCGGCCTGCCAGCAAGCGCCGATCCCGGGCGAGCCGACCGAATCGGCCCGCAGGTAGGGAGCGGCACACGGGGGCAACCGCAGGGCATGGCACAACTCCATGATCTCCACCTCGGCCCCGGACGCCGGCAGCGGATGGGCCGGATCGAATGGAGCCAGGCGCAGCTTGCCTGGTTGGGCCGCCAGCAGCCGCAGCAATTCGGGCTGCACCTCCAGCGTCACGCTGGCGGCGCGGGCGGCCAGCGACGGCAGGAACTGGGCGAACTGGATGGTGTCGCCCAACCCGTGATAGCAGCGCACGGTCACGTCCTGCCCGTCGAGCTGACGGCCGTCCCATACCCAGCGTTCGTGATACGGCTTGCCGGGGTGGTCACGCGTCGCCGGGTCACGCGCAGCCAGGACGGCGTCCGAGATGCGCCATGCCGTCACGAAATCGCTCCGGCGCATGGCGGCGACCCATTGCTCGTGCACGATTGAATGTCCGGCCGGATCGGTGTTCATGCCATTGAGGGAAGCGGAGGAGAGAGCGGCCCATGCGTCGTTGGATTGCCTTGTTCAGCATATCGGCCTTGGCCGCCTGCCATCATGCGCCACGATCGTTCGCGCCGCCTCCGGACGACGGCTACGTGCACCTGCAAACCTCCGGAACCTACCAGTGCGCCGGACAGGCCTACTCGCTGGACGGCAATCGCACGCGCACGATCCTGGAGGGGGCCTGCACCCGGGTGCGGATCGCCGGGTCGCGCAACGACGTGACGGTCTACGTCGTGCCGGCGGCGACGCTGGAGGCGACGGGGTCGCGCAACAGCATCGTGTATCGGCTGATCGGCCCCGGCCGCCAGCCGATGCTGCTGAACGAGGGCGAGTCGAATGCCTACCACCGCAACTCCCGCGCGCGCGGGGACCAGGACCACGATTGGTGGCAGGCGCCGCACTGAGCTAGGCGTAGCGCCGCACCATCCGGCCGCAAAACTCGGCGAATTCGGCCGGAACCTGGGGCACGGCGGTGTAGTGCGCCCACTGGCCGCGCTCCTCGGGGGTGAAGCAGAACGTGACGGTCACGTCGAACGGCTCCAACGCGGCCATCTGCCGGTCGAACCACGCATCGGCGTCGGGCCGGAGCGAGTCGGCCCAGCTCAGCCCGGTGCGCAGCTTGGTCACGCCGAGGTCGCGCAGCCAGCGCACGGTGTCATCCAGCCGGTGGTCCTCGAAGTGCACCCACTGGCAGATGCCGAGCGCCGGGGCGTAGTCGTGGAACAGCTTGGCGGCCAGTTTCGGGCGGCCGTGCTCGTCCAGCAGCCCCATGTGAAAGTGCCGGTAGTACGAGCTTCCCTCCGCCTCGCGGTGCCGGGTAGTGGCAGGCCAGGCGGCCGGCAGGTCGTATAGGCTGTACCAATGGATGCGCGGGGTGCGGCCGATCAGCAATTCCGCGGTGCGGCGCAGGCCCCATTCCTGGACCTCCTCCGCGCCGAACGTGCTGATGCCGACCTCGGACACCCAGACCGGCAGCGGCGTCACGGCCTTGATCTCGTCCAGCTTCGCCGGCCAATCATCCAGGAGCCAATGGTTCCAGTCCATCGGAAAGCCATGCACGGCGACGGCGTCGAGATGCTCCATGACGCCCTGGGCCGCCAGCACGTTGATGAACCGCGGATCGATCGGCGAGATGCCGCCCAGGACGCGCGTCAAGCCGGGCCGCTCCGCCGCGATCGCCTGGCCGGCCAGCTTGGTCATCTCCGCGAACACCGCCCAGCCCGGATCGTTCTCGAAGTCCCAATGCGACTTGTTGTTCGGCTCGTTCCAGATCATCGCCGCCTCGATCATCGTACCCCTCCGACGGGATAGACGACGCCAGGCAGATGTCCGGGCGGATGTTCGGCCCGGCGGCAGATGAACACCTCCTCCTCCGGGTTCGATTCGATCGTGAAGCCGGCGGAGCGTAACATCGCCGCCGAGCACGCCCGGTTCGGCGCCCACCAGTTGGTGTTGTCGCCGGCGTAGCTGCGCTCGATGAAGTGCAGCTTGGGATAGCCGGGCTCGTTGAACGGCGCCGGGGCGAAGAAGTCGTAGTCCGGCGCGACCTCGGCGATGTCGTTGCTGCCGCGTTGCAGCGACTGGAACACCAGCAGGTCGCCGGCCACGTGCGCGTGGATCAGGTCCAGCGCGAGCAGCGGGTGCCGCAGGTGGTACAGCACGCCGATGAAGAACACGACGTCGAACCGGCGGCCGAGCGCGGCGACGTCATAGACCGACATCCGGCGGTATTCGATGTCGAGTCCCTCGACCTCGGCGGCGAACCGGGCCTGGGCCAGGTAGTCGTCGTCGAAGTCGATCCCCAGCACGTGCGCCGCGCCACGCCGCTTCATCTCCATGCTGTAGAACCCGGCGTTGCAGCCGATGTCGAGCACGGTCTTGCCGGTCAGGTCGGCCGGGATGGCGTCGGCGAACGTGGCCCACTTGGTCCGGGGGTAGTCCCACAGGAAGTGGTCGGGGGCGGTCCGCACCCCGCGCAGGTCGAGGTTGTGGAACCACGGCCCCAGCGCCTCGGCACGGGCGCGGATGCGGTCTGGGGTCCATTCGGTCAACGGCGCAGCTCCTGAACGGTGGCGATAAGCTCGGCGGCGCGGTGGGCGCCGGTGTGGTTGGCCAGCACCCGGGCGCGGGCGCGGGCGGCAATGGCGGCGCGGGCGGGCTCGGGCAGGTCGAAGGCGCGCAGCACGTCGGCGGACGAGCGGGCGATGATGATCTCCTCGCCCGGCGCGAACAGCTCGTCCAGCCCGGGCCACCAGTCGCTGATGATCGGGGTCCCGCACGCCGCCGCCTCGAACAGCCGCACGCTGGGGCTGTAGCCGGCGCGGACCATGTCGGCGCGGGTGACGTTGAGGGTGAAGCGCTGGGCCGTGTAGAACGCCCGGTGCTCGTCGGGCGGGCAATGCTCGATGCGGGCGACGTTGGCGGGCCAGGCGATGTCGGCGGGGTACTGCGGCCCGGCAACGACGAACGAGCGACCCGGGCGGGCCTGCGCCGGACGGCAGAGCAGGTCGTCCACGGCGTGCTGCCGATCGTCGCTGTAGGTGCCGAGATAGCCGAGGTCCCAGCGCAGCGCGGCGTCCGGGTCGGGGCGGCACCGATCGGGGTCGGCGGAGCAGTACAGCGCCCGGGCCGCGCGGGCGCCGAAGCGCTGCTCGATGTGGCGCAGCACGGGTCCGCCGGTGAACGAGAGATAGACGCTGAAACCTGGGATTGCAGCCGGGTCGAGGTAGTCGCAGCGGCCGAGTTCGAGCGCTGCAAGCGTCACCGGCGTGTCGATGTCGTAGAACGCCGTGACGCCCTGCGCCAACCGTTGGACCAGGCGGCAGACTTCCGCTCCCTCCGGGACGTAGGAGCCGACGATGACCAGGTCCGCCGCCGCGATGGCGCCGCCCCAGGCCGCAGCCAACTCGACGACGCCGTCATACAGGCGGGTGTCGCACCAGGGCGGGTCCGGCAGGTCGCGATGGCCGGCGTACCACGGCTTGTCGCGCTCCAGGAACAGGATGTGGTGCCCTGCTTCCGCCAAGCCGCGGACCAGGGCACGGTAGGTTGTCGCATGGCCGTTGCCCCAGGACGAGGTAATGGTCAGCCCGGCAATGACGATACGAAGGGGCCGCACGGGCGGAGGTTCCAGGTTCGAGGCCCGGTCGAGGTAGCTGGCCCTGCCGATTGGGGCAAGATGCGTCGAGGCAGGACGGCGTGGCATCAGCTGGCTTGACGGGTCAAAAGCGAGAAGGTTCCATTTCGGTGGTGATCCGGCAATGCGCGCTTCGACGTCCTGGCGCGCTGGAAATCAGGCGGTGGTAAGGGAATGTTAACGAAACGAAACGCACTCTGCAGCTATTGAAAACCGAGCTGGGAGCTGCTGCCATGAGCCCGACGATCAATCTCCTTCAGTTCGCTCAAAGGCTACGCCGCCGGAACTTTGCTTCAGCAGGGAACGGCGAGCAATGGAATGACGATTTGCGGCAGCCTGGGGTTGGCGTCGCTCTTGCGATGCTGAGTTCCGTGGTTTCAGTGTTCATGATCACGAACGTCATACACTGGATTTTCTGACCTGGCATATGGTTGGGTCGTTGGGTTTCGGATTGACCGGCATCGCCGGCACGCGCATTGCTGCCGGGCCAGACGGCCAGACGATCGCTGTCGAACTGCCTCGGGTTGATTGCCTGGCGGTGGGACGATGGAGGAAAGTCCGGGCTCCACGGGAATACGGTGCCGGCTAACGGCCGGCGAGGGCGACCTCAGGGAAAGTGCCACAGAAAACAAACCGCCCGGCTGGATGCTCGCCAAGCTCACGGCGGCATCACCGCGGGCACGGGTGAAACGGTGCGGTAAAAGCGCACCGCGCCCTTGGCAACAGGGGCGGCAGGGTAAACCCCACCGGGAGCAAGACCGAATAGGGGCTGTCGGCGGCGTTCGCGAGAACGGACGCAGGGGCATTCCCGCCCTACAGCCCGGGTTGGTCGCGTGAGGCGGGCCGCAAGGCTCGTCCCAGAGGAATGATCGTCCCGCGCTGCGGTGCAGTGCGGACAGAACCCGGCTTATCGGCCGTCTGGCGCTTTCACGGCTTTAATCTCCAAACAACGAAGTAGGTGAACAAACAGAGAACTAGTAACCGCCGCATAAATTTCCGAGAATCTGCTATGCTTTTGGATATTAAGCCTGCGACTCGCCAATCTCTTTGACGCCCATGTTTTCCCATGGTATCCCATGACCTCCCATCAGCGATCGGTCATCACCGCGTCTAGGTGATGGGAGCGTAGAAGGGGTTCGCGGGCCACAATGAGCCACTTCTTGGGCACGCATCAGAATCGGTTGGACGCAAAAGGGCGGGTGTCCGTCCCCGCCTCGTTCCGCTCGGCGCTGCGTGGCCAGGATGAGGCAGCCGATGGATTGATCCTCCGGCCCTCCCACAAGCATCCTTGCGTCGAAGCTTGGCCATCGAGCGTGTTCCGCACCTTGGCGACGCCGTTGGACCAGCTGGATGTGTTCAGCGAGGAGCAGGACGACCTCGCAGCCGCACTGTACGCCGATGCTTTTCCGGTGGAAGCGGACAAGGAGGGCCGGATCGTGTTGCCCGACGTGTTGGTCACCCATGCCGGCTTGACCGACACGGTGGTGTTCATGGGCCTTGGCCGCATCTTCCAGATCTGGGAGCCGGCGGCAGCCGACGCACGACGCACCCAAGCGCGGGAACGCGCCCGGGCCCGTGGTTTGACGCTGTCCGGCGTGGGCTCGATATGAGCTTGCTTCAGCAACCTGGGTCGCACCGGCCCGTCATGCTTCCAGAAATCCTGGCCGTGTTGTCGCCAAAGGACGGCGGCATCTATCTCGATGGCACCTTTGGCGGCGGAGGCTATGCCGCTGGCATCCTCGATGCGGCCGCTTGCACCTTGTGGGCGATCGACCGCGACCCCGATGCGATCGCCCGGGGCGCGGCCCTGGCGGCGCGCTACCCGGGCCGGCTGCACCTGATCCACGGCGGCTTCGGCGATATGCTTGCGCTCCTGGCAACCCGCGGGGTGAGCTCGCTGGACGGCGTCGTGCTCGATCTCGGCGTTTCATCGTTCCAGATCGACGACCCGGCGCGCGGCTTCAGCTTCCGTGCTGACGGCCCACTCGACATGCGCATGGACCGCAACGGGCCAACCGCGGCCGACCTGGTGGCAACTTTGTCCGAGCGCGACCTAGCCGACACCCTGTTCCAACTCGGCGAAGAGCGGCTGTCGCGCCGTATTGCCCGCGCCATCGTCGTCGCGCGATCGGAGGCGCCGATCGACACCACCACCCAGCTGGCCGACATCGTGCGCAGCGTCGTGCCGAAGGATGGCTCCGGCATCGATCCCGCCACTCGCAGTTTCCAGGCGTTGCGCATTCGGGTGAATAACGAGTTGGAACAGATTGAGCGGGCGCTCGCACATGCAGCATCGCTGCTGTCACCGGGGGGGCGACTGGTGGTAGTCTCGTTTCACTCCCTGGAGGATCGCATCGTGAAACGTTTCGTAACCGATGCGGCCGGTCGCGCGCCCGCGCCGTCGCGCCACGACCCGCGCGGGCTCGCGGCCCGGCCGTCTGCAGAATTCAAGCTGCTGCAAACCCGCGTGCAGCGGCCGAGTGCTGCTGAAATCCACGCCAATCCGCGCGCACGCAGCGCCCGGCTGCGCGCCATCGAACGACTTGCGGAGTTGCCTGCATGATCCGACCGTTTACCTGCCTATGCATGCTGCTGGCTGCCGGCGCTGGCCTGTACCTGTATCAGGAGAAGCATCGCGCCCAGGTGCTGGATCGCGAGATCATGCGGGTGGTCAAAGCGACAGACGTCGCGCGGGAACGCACGGGACTGCTGCGTGCGGAATGGGCGCTGTTGAACGAGCCAGATCGGCTCGCGGCTCTCGCTGAACGGCATCTGGCGCTCAAGCCGCTGCTGCCGGCGCAGTTCGTGCCGCTTGCCGACTTGGCGAGCCGGCTGCCCGCCCCGGTCGTGCCTGGCTCGCCCGACATCGCGATGGACGATGCGGCTCCACTCGACCCCGCAACAACCTTAGCCGCTCAGGAGCCCACGCCGCCGGTCCCACTCCCGGCGCCGCCACCTCCAGCGGCAGCGGCACAGGTTGCGCCGTCTCAGGTTGCGCCGTCTCAGGTTGCAGCGTCTCAGGTCGCAGCGCTTGTGCGGGTGGCAACCATCGCCAAGCCGGCCAGCCCGGTCGCGACGATTCAGGTGGCTGCTGCGCCAGCTAAACCGCTGCACCTGATCAAACCAAGGCCGAGCGAGCTTGCGGAGCCGTTCGCGGCGGCACTGCCTCCGCCGAAGCCGATTTCCACCCCGGTCATCCTGCGCGCCGTCGCGACCTCCGTGCTGGCCCGTTCCGTCACCCCGGCTTTGCACGCGCCGATGGTGCAGCGGGTCGAGGCGTTGGTCCCTCAGCCGGCGGTCGGATCGTCGCTTGGAATGGCGCGGACCATGCTGCCGCCGCCGGTTCCGGTTGCAGTGACATCGGCGCTCGGAGCAGCTCCAGTTCAATGACCGACGCGCCGCCCTCCAACGCGATGCCCGCGCCGCGCCGGGGCGCGCCCCGCGCGGGCGCCACGCCGCGTATGGAGAACGTGCGGGTGACCGCGCCCGACTTGCACCGGCGGGCGGCGCTGGAAACGATGCGGTCGCGCCTGCTTTTTGCCGCGGCCGGCTTCGCCGTGCTGTTCGGCGCCGTGGTGGCCAAGTTGGCGGACGCCACGATTTTATTCCCCGCCCAGCTACGCCATGTCGAGCAGGTTGCCCGGCTGCCCGACCCGGTCGATGCCGTTGGCACGCCGGACTCGTCCAAACCCGGGCCGCATGGCCCGCGGGCGATGATCACCGATCGGAACGGCGAGATCCTCGCCGTGTCCCTGCCCACCGCCGGGGTTTATGCCAACCCGCGTGAAATGGCCGACGCCGCCGATGCTGCCCACAAGCTGAAGCTCGCCTTGCCGCAGCTTGACGAGGAGGTCATGCGTGCCCGGCTCTCGTCGGAAAAGCAGTTTGTCTATCTCGCGCGCCAGGTTTCCCCGAATCAGGAGCTGGCGATCAACACGCTTGGCATCCCTGGCATCTACTTCCAAGCGGGCGAACGCCGGAAGTATCCGCTGGGCCGGGTGGCCGCCCATGTGCTCGGCGGCGTGGACGTGGATGCACGCGGCATCGCCGGGGTCGAGCGGTTCTTCGACCAGCGCCTGCGCGACGATGCCGAACCGCTGCGCCTGTCGTTGGACGTGCACGTGCAGGCGGCGCTGCGCGACGAGCTGATGAAGTCGATGACGGAGTTCACCGCCATCGGCGGCTGCGGCATCGTCATGGACGTGAAGACGGGCGAGGTGATCGCCATGGTCAGCCTGCCCGACTACGACGCCAACCTGGCCGCCGAAGCGCCGCCGGCGTCCCGCTTCAACCGCGCCGTCACCGGCATGTACGAGCCCGGCAGCACGTTCAAGCTGCAGACCGCGGCGATGGCGCTGGACAGCGGCGCCGCCCAGCTGTGGAACCAATACGACGCCGCGCACCCGATCCATATCGGCCGCTTCACCATCACCGACTTCGAGGGCAAGCACCGCTTCCTTTATCTGCCGGAGGTGCTGGCCTACTCCTCCAACCTCGGCGCCGCCCACATCGCGCAGAGCGTCGGACCGGAGCGGCAGCGCGCGTGGCTGGGCGCGATGGGCATGTTCAAGCGTATCGGCGTCGAGCTGCCGGAAGCCGGCATGCCGATCGTCCCCGCGGTGGCGAACTGGAAGGAGGCGGTGAACCTCACCGTCGGCTTCGGCCACGGCATCGCCGTCTCGCCGTTGCACGTGGTGCGCGGCACGGCGGCGCTGGCGAATGGCGGCTCGGTGCTCCGTCCGACCATCCTGGCGGCCGAGCCGGACGCGGCGGCGCCCGAGGGCACGCAGATCATGCAGACCTCGACCTCCGACACGATCCGGCGGTTGATGCGCCTGGTCGTGACGAACGGCTACGGCAAGCCGGCCGACGTGGCGGGCTATTTCGTCGGCGGCAAGACCGGCACCGCGGAAAAGACCGGCGCGCACGGCTACAAGAAGCACGCCAACATCAGCGCATTCATGAGCGTGTTCCCGATGAACGCGCCGCGCTACGCCGTGTACTTCATGCTCGACGAGCCCCACGGCAACAAGAGCACCGGCGGCTACTCGACCGCCGGCGCCGTCAGCGCGCCTGCGGTCGGCCGTGTGATCAGCAAGATCGGCCCGATGCTGGGATTGCTGCCGGAGACAGCCGACGCGGCGGCGATCCAGCAGACGCTGTTCATTCCCATGCAGCCGCCGCACAGCTACGGGCCACGTCCGTCCGGGGCGCCGTTGGCGTCGGTCTGGACGCCTCCCGCCATCCCTGTTGCGCCCGCCGCGCCTGTCCCGGCCCCGGCCGTGCACAATGACATCGCGGCTCGGTGACATGATGCAGCACATGCACATCGCCGGCCCGCAGGGCAGTGGCGAGGTTGAAATCACCGGCGTGACGGCCGACAGCCGGTTGGTGGCGCCCGGGTTCCTGTTCGCCGCCCTGCCCGGCACGCGGACCGACGGCAGCCGCTTCATCGCCGATGCGGTGGCGCGCGGGGCCGCAGCCGTGCTGGCGCCGAACGGCACCGTTTGGCCGCCCGGCGTGCCGCCTCGCCCGCTGATCCAGGATGCCGAGCCGCGACGCATTCTCGCGCGCCTGGCCGCCTTGCACGCGGGTCGGCAGCCTGAGACCGTGGTCGCCGTCACCGGTACCAACGGCAAAACCAGCACGGTCGAGTTCCTGCGCCAGATCATGTCGGAAACCCGTCCGGCCGCGAGCCTGGGCACGCTCGGCGTGATTGCGCCGGGCCATGCCGGGGGGGCAGGCCTGACGACGCCCGACCCGGTGGCGCTGGCGGAGACGCTGGCGACGCTTGCGGCGGAGGGCGTGCGGTTCGCAGCCGTGGAAGCGTCGTCGCATGGCCTCGATCAGTTCCGGCTGGACGGCGTGCAGTTGAGGGCCGCCGGGTTCAGCAACCTGACGCGCGACCACCTCGACTATCACGGCACCACCGAGGCCTATCGCGCCGCCAAGCTGCGGTTGTTCGACACGCTGCTCCCTGCCCACGCGGCGGCGGTGGTGAACAGCGACATGGACGCCGACACGCTGGCAGCCCTGCGCGCGATCGCGGCCGAGCGGCGGCTCGACCTGCGGACCGTCGGCGTGGACGGCGATGACATCCGGCTGCTGCGGGCGGCGCCCCACCCCGGCGGCCAAAGCCTGGACGTGTTGGATCGCGGTGTTCGACGCGCGATCGACCTTCCCTTGCCCGGCCGGTTCCAGGCCGATAACGCGCTGCTGGCGGCGGCGTTGGCCCGTGCGGTCGGGGCATCGGCGGCGTTGGACGCAACCGTGCGGCTGCGCGGCGTGCGGGGCCGGATGGAATTGGCCGCGGCGCTGCCGAATGGAGCCGCAGTCTATGTCGACTACGCGCATACCCCGGACGCGCTGGAGCGGCTGCTGGCGTCGTTGCGACCGCATACCGCCGGGCGGTTGCACGTCGTGTTCGGCGCGGGCGGCGACCGCGACCGCGGCAAGCGTCCGCTGATGGGAGCGGTCGCGGCGCGGCTGGCCGACCAGGTGATCGTCACCGACGACAACCCACGCACCGAAGCTCCGGCGTCCATTCGCGCTGCCATCCTGGCCGCCTGCCCCGGCGCACGCGCCATAGGCGACCGCGCCGACGCCATCGCCGCTGGGCTGAACGGCCTGGCGCCGGGCGACGTGCTGGTGGTGGCGGGCAAGGGACATGAACAGGGCCAAACGATCGGCGGCGAGACCCTGCCGTTCGACGACGCCGCCGTCATCAGCCGCCTGACGGGCCGACCCTGATGTGGACCGCCGCCGAGTTGTCGGCCGCCACGGGCGGTCTCATGCATTTGCCATTCAACGCATCGGGTGTGTCAATTGACACTCGGACGTTGCGGCCCGGCGACTTGTTCGTGGCGCTCGTGGGCGAGAACGGCGACGGCCACGCCTTTGTCGATGACGCGCTGGCGCGTGGCGCTGCGGGCGCACTGGTCCATGCCGCCGACGCCGACGAGACGCGTCCGGTGCTGATCGTGCCGGACACGCTGGCTGCCCTGTGGGAGCTCGGCCGTGCCGGGCGCGCCCGGTTCGCCGGCCGGGTTGTGGCCGTGACCGGCAGTGTCGGCAAGACGACCACCAAGGAGATGCTGCGAACGATCCTGTCCGCCGCCGGGCCGACGCACGCGGCCGAGGCGTCGTATAACAATCACTGGGGCGTGCCGCTGACCTTGGCCCGGCTTCCGCCGAGCGCTGCGTTCTGCGTGGCCGAGATCGGCACCAACCATCCTGGCGAAATCGGTCCGCTGGCGGCACTGGTCCGCCCGCATGTGGCCGTCATCACGGCGATTGCGGCGGCGCATATCGGTCATTTCGGCAGCCTCGACGCGATCGCCGACGAGAAGGCGGCGATTCTGGACGGCCTGGACGAGGACGGCGCCGCCGTGCTGCCGGGCGACTCCGCGTTCCTGCCTCGCCTGCAAACCCGGGTGCGCTCCGTCCAACATTTCGGCTCCGCACAGATCATCGGGACGACCGCAAGCTCTGACGGAACGAACGTGACGGCGCAGATAGCCGGGCACGCGATCGCATTCCGGGTCAACGCGCCGGGCCGGCACATGGTGCTCAACGCCCTGGCGGCGCTGACCGCGGCTTGCGTGCTCGGCGTGGATGGCGCGGCGTCCATTGCCGGCTTCCATCCGGTCGCCGGGCGCGGGATGCGGCGCGCCTTGCCATCGGGAGCGGCACTGCTCGACGAAAGCTACAACGCGAGTGGCGCGTCGGTCCGGGCGGCGCTGGCGGTGTTGCAAAGCTTGCCGCCACGCCGCGTCGCGGTGCTGGGCGACATGCTCGAACTCGGCGAGCACGGTCCGGCGGAACACGCCGGACTGGCCCCGGACGTTGCCGTGTCCGCCGACCTGCTGTTCGCCTGCGGGCCGCTCATGCTGCATCTGTTCAACGCCGTGCCGTCGCCGATGCGCGGCGCCCATGCGGCCGACTCCGCCGGGCTCGCGCCGCTGGTGGCGCGGGCGGTGCGGCGAGGCGACTCGGTCCTGGTCAAAGGCAGCCTCGGCAGCCGCATGGCGCGAGTCGTCCGCGCGCTGGAAGGCGCCCCGCCATGCTGATGATCCTGACCCGGCCCTATGCCGAGGCTTACGCGCTCGCCAACTTGTTCCGTTACATCACGTTCCGCGCGGGAGCCGCGTGCCTGACCTCGCTGGTGATCAGCTTCGTGCTCGGCCCGGTGGTGATCCGTTGGCTGAGATCGGTGCAGCGCGGCGGGCAACCGATCCGGCTGGACGGCCCCGAGCGGCATTTAATCGAGAAGAAGGGCACCCCGACGATGGGCGGCATGCTCATCCTGCTCGCGATGGGCTGCTCGGTGCTGTTGTGGGCCGACCTGCGCAACGGCTACGTGTGGGCGGTGGTGTTCATCACCTTCGGCTACGGCGCGGTCGGGTTTGCCGACGACTACCTCAAGCTGTCCAAGCGCAACCACCGCGGCGTGTCCGCCCGGGGCAAGCTGGTGTGGCAGGTCGTGCTGGGCCTGCTGGCGGCGGCCTGGATCGCGCTGCTGACCCGGGGGCCGCTGGGCACCGGGCTGACGGTGCCGGTGTTCAAGGAAGTGCTGATCCCGTTCAGCTACGCCTTCCCCGTCGTCGGCATGTTCGTGATGCTGGGCGCGTCGAATGCGGTGAACCTGACCGACGGGCTGGACGGGCTGGCGATCGTGCCGACGATCATCGCCTGCGCGGTGTTCGCGCTGATCGCCTACCTCGTCGGCAATCGGGTGTTCGCGGACTACCTGCAACTCAACTTCGTGCCGGGCACGGGCGAGCTGATGATCTTCCTGGCCGCGCTGATCGGCGCCGGGCTCGGCTTCCTGTGGTTCAACGCGCCGCCCGCGGCGGTGTTCATGGGCGACACCGGCAGCCTCGCCCTCGGCGGCGCGCTGGGCGCGGTGGCGGTCGCGACCAAGCATGAGATCGTGCTGGCGATCGTCGGCGGCCTGTTCGTGGTCGAGACCGTCAGCGTCATCGTCCAGGTGTTCTGGTTCAAGCGCACCGGGCGGCGCGTGTTCCTGATGGCGCCGTTGCACCACCATTTCGAAAAGAAGGGCTGGGCGGAGCCGACGATCGTGATCCGGTTCTGGATCGTATCGATGATCCTGGCGCTGGTGGGCCTGGCCACCTTGAAGATCCGATGAGCGTGTTCCCCCCTGACCTGTTCGCCGGCAAGCGGTTTGCCGTGGTGGGCCTCGGCCGCAATGGCGCGCCCGCCGTGCACGCCCTGCGCGCCATGGGGGCCGAGGTGGCGGCGTGGGACGACCGGCTGCGCCCGGACGGCATCGACCTGCGCGACCCGACGGCGGAGATCGCGACCTTCGACGCACTGGTGCTGTCGCCCGGCATCCCGCACCGGCTGCCCGCGCCGCATCCGATCGCCGCGGCGGCACTCGCGGCGTCGGTGCCGGTGTGGTCGGACGCGGAACTGCTGTTCCAGGCGGTCCGGGCCGCCGGGTCGCGGGCGCGATTTGCCGGCATCACCGGAACGAACGGGAAGTCCACCACGACCGCGCTGCTGGCGCACATCGCCGCGACGGCTGGCGCGGCCCACGCCGCGGGTGGGAACCTTGGCCCCGCCGCCCTTTCGCTGCCGCTGCTGGACCACCAGGGATTGTACATACTGGAAATGTCCTCCTACATGTTGGAACGACTCGCAATGATGTCATTCAATGTGGCAGCGATGTTGAACATCAGTCCCGACCATCTAGACCGCCATGGCAGCATGAACGGCTACATTGCTGCCAAACGTCAAATATTCGCACGTCAAGACGGTGACGACCTTGCCGTGGTCGGGATCGACGACGCCTTCAGCCGCGAGATGGCCGACTCCATCCAGGGCGACAAGGTCGTCCGTGTGTCCGGGGAGCGCGCGGCGGATGTGTGGGTCGCAGATGGCGTCCTGATGGACCGCGACGGTCCCATCCTGCCGATGGCGGAGGCGCACGCCTTGCCCGGCAGCCACAACGCGCAAAACGCCGCCGCCGCCGCCGCGCTCGCAGCGGGTCATGGCATCTCCCGGACGGCCGTCGCACGCGGCATCGCCAGCTTCGACGGGCTGCCCCATCGCCAGCAACGTGTCGCGATCGTGGACGGGATCAGCTACGTCGACGACAGCAAAGCCACCAACGCGGACGCCGCCGCCCGTGCGCTGGGCTGCTACGACCGGCTGGTCTGGATCGCGGGCGGCCAAGCCAAAACGGGCGGGATCGCTGCGTTGACACCGTTGTTCCCCCGCATCGCGCATGCCGTGTTGATCGGGCAGGACGCCCCGATCCTGGCCGCCCAGCTCGCCGACGCCGGCGTCCCGCACACGATCGCGCTCACGCTCGACGCCGCCGTCCCGGTCGCGCGCGACCTCGCCCGCCTTACCTCGGCATCGGTCGTCCTGCTGTCCCCGGCCTGCGCCAGCTTCGACCAGTTCGCCGGGTTCGAGGCGCGTGGCCAGCGTTTTGCGGCGCTCGCCCGCGACTTGTCGGCGGAGGCCGCGTGATGGCGTCGGCGGAGGCCGCATGATGGCATCGGCGAAGGCCGCGTAATGGCATTGTCCCGCACCGACACCTCGACGCTCGGCCGCTGGTGGTGGACGGTCGACCGCTGGACGCTGCTCGCGATCGCGACGCTGATCGGCTTCGGCTATATCGCCATGCTCGCCGCCAGCCCGGCCGTCGCCGAGCGCATCCATGTTTCCCGCGACAGCTTCATCCTGAAACAGGTCGGCTTCCTGTTGTTGGGCGGCTTCGTCGTCGTTGCGGTGTCGCTGCTGTCGCCCCGCGGCGTGCGGCGCCTGGCGCTGATCGGCTGCGCGGTGGCGCTCGTGGCGACGGCGATGACGCTGGTCTCGGGGGTGGAGATCAAGGGCGCGCGACGGTGGATCGCAGTGCCGGGCTTTTCGCTGCAGCCGAGCGAGTTCCTCAAGCCCTGTTTCGCCGTGGTCGCCGCGTGGCTGCTCGCCGAGGGCCGGCGCACCCGCGGGTTTCCCGGCATGGCGATCGCATTCGGCCTGTTTGGCGGGATCGTGATGCTGCTGAAGTCGCAGCCGGATATCGGCATGCTCGCGGTCGTCACGGTCGTGTTCTTTGCCCAGTTGTTCGTCAGCGGCATGAACCTGTTCTTCGTCGGCGTCACCGGTGGCGGCCTGGTCGCGTCGGCGGTCGGCGCCTACGCGTTTTTTCCGCACGTCCGCAGCCGCATCACCCGATTCCTCGACCCGGCGACCGGCGACAGCTACCAGGTCAACACCGCGTTGGAGGCTTTCAGCAACGGCGGCCTGCTCGGTCGCGGCCCCGGCGAGGGCCACGTGAAGGACATCCTGCCCGACGCCCACGCCGACTTCGTGTTCGCCGTCGTGGGGGAGGAGTTCGGCATGATCGTCTGCCTGCTCCTGCTGTCCATTTTCGCCTTCATCGTCCTGCGTGGCCTGCTCCGGCTGTTGGCGGAGCACGACGAGTTCATCATCCTGGGCTCCACCGGGCTGGTCGCGAGCTTTGGGCTGCAGGCCTTCGTCAACATGGCCAGTTCGCTGCACCTGATCCCAACCAAGGGCATGACGCTGCCGTTCGTGAGCTACGGCGGCTCGTCGGTGCTGGCGGTCGCGCTCGGCATGGGCATGCTGCTGGCCCTGACACGACGCCGGCACCGGGGAGACCCGCCATGAGGGGTCCGGCGGTGAAACCGATCGTGATCGCCGCGGGCGGCACGGGCGGCCACTTCTTCCCGGCCGAGGCGCTCGCGCAGGAACTGATCGCGCGCGGCCAGCGCGTGGTGTTGATGACGGATGCGCGATCCGGCGCGCTGCGGAGCGAGGTGTTTGCCGGTGGGGAGACGTTCACCCTGCGCGGCGCCGGCATCGCTGGCCGGGGCGTCGTGCGCGCGGCCGAGGCGACGGCGGCGCTGGCACTGGGAACGCTGCAGGCGTGGTCGATCCTGGCGCGGCTCGACCCGGCCGTCATCGTCGGTTTCGGCGGCTATCCCACGGTCGCCCCGGTTTCCGCCACCCGCTTCCTGAGGCGTCCGCCGCCAATCGTGCTGCACGAGCAGAACGCGGTGCTCGGCCGGGCGAACCGCGCCATGGCGGGGCGCGCCCGGGTGCTGGCGCTGAGCTTCGATGCGACCGCCCGCGTGCCGGAGGGGGCAGCGACGATCGTCGCCGGCAACCCGGTGCGGCCGGTGTTCACGCCATCGCCCACGCCGGCCTTGGAGGCCACGATCGATGTTCTCGTGCTGGGCGGCTCGCTCGGCGCGCGCATATTCAGCGATGCCGTGCCAAGCGCGCTTGCCGGGCTCCCGGACGCGATCCGCATGCGGCTGTCCGTGGTGCAGCAGTGCCGGGCGGAAGACCTCGCGCGGGTCGGCCAGGCTTACGCGGCGTCGGGCATCGCGGCCGAGCTGTCGACGTTCTTTGCCGATGTGGCGCAGCGCCTCGCGGCTGCGCACCTCGTCATCGCCCGCGCCGGCGCTTCGACCGTGGCTGAACTCGCGATCGCCGGCCGCGCGTCCGTCTTGGTCCCGCTGCCGAGCGCCATCGACGACCACCAATCCGCCAACGCGGCCGCGCTGGGCGGCGCTTGCGTGATTGCGCAACGCGACATCGCGACCTTGGGCGCACGCCTGGCGTCGATCCTCGCGCATCCCGAAGCGCTCGCCCGCGCCGGGCAGGACGCCGCCGCAACCGCCAAGCCGGACGCCGCGTCCCGCCTCGCCGACCTCGTGCTCGCCCACGCGAGGGTCGCGTCATGAGGGCACTCCCGCTCGGCGTCGGCACCATCCACTTCGTCGGCATTGGCGGCATCGGCATGTCCGGCATCGCGGAGGTCCTGCACAACCTCGGCTACGCCGTGCAGGGCAGCGACATCGCCGACAGCGCCAACGTCCGCCGCCTGCGCGAGTCCGGCATCCACGTCGCGGTCGGCCACGCGCCAGAGAACCTCGGCACGGCGCAGGTGGTCGTCACTTCGACCGCGGTGAAGCGCGACAACCCGGAGGTGGTCGCCGCCCGCGCCCGGCTGATCCCCGTGGTGCGCCGGGCGGAGATGCTGGCCGAGTTGATGCGGCTGAAATGGGCCATCGCGGTTGGCGGCACCCACGGCAAGACCACCACCACCAGCCTGATCGCGACCGTGCTGGAGGCCGCGCACCTGGACCCCACCGTCATCAACGGCGGCATCGTCAACGCGTACGGCACCAACACCCGGCTGGGGGAAGGCGACTGGATGGTGGTGGAGGCCGACGAGAGCGACGGCAGCTTCCTGCGCCTGCCCGCCGTCATCGCCGTCGTCACCAACATGGACCCGGAGCACCTCGACCATTGGGGCACCCCGGAGGCAATGACCGCCGGCTACGACCAGTTCGTCGGCAACATCCCATTCTACGGCTTCGCCGTGCTGTGCATCGACCACCCGGCGGTGCAGCAGATGATCCCGCGCCTGTCGGACCGCCGCATCATCACCTACGGTTTCTCGCCGCAGGCCGACGTGCGCGCCGAGCGGTTGGTGTCGGACCGCATGGGCGCCACCTTCGAGGTGACGGTCACCGACCGCGCGCGCAACCGCAATCGCAAGATGGGGCCGTTCCGCCTGCCGATGCTGGGGCAGCACAACGTGTCCAACGCCCTCGCCGCGATCGCGATCGGCGTCGAGATGGAGATCGGCGACGCGACCCTGCGCAGCGCCTTCGCCAGCTTCAAGGGCGTCAAGCGGCGCTTCACCAAAACCGGCGAAGCCGGCGGCATCACCGTCATCGACGATTACGGCCACCACCCCGTCGAGATCATGGCGGTGCTGAAGGCGGCCCGGCAGAGCGGCGCGCGCGATGTGATCGCCGTCGTGCAGCCGCACCGCTACTCCCGCCTGCACTCGCTGTTCGCCGAGTTCTGCACCTGCATGAACGACGCCGGCACCGTGATCGTCGCCGACGTGTACGCCGCCGGCGAAACGCCGCTGCCCGGCATCAGCCGCGACTCGCTGGTCGATGGCCTGCGCGCCAACGGCCACCGCAGCGTCGTGCCGTTGCCGGGTCCGGAACATCTGGCCGAGATGGTGCACGCCATCGCGCAACCGGGCGACATGGTCGTGTGCCTGGGCGCCGGCAACATCACCGCGTGGGCCGGGGCATTGCCGGCGCAGTTGGCGGCGCTGCAGACTGGCGGATTGAGGCGTCCGGCATGATGGCAGCCCCCAACAGTCCGCACCTGATGGCAGCGCTCCCGCCGCTGCGGGGCCGCGTGCAGGCCGACGCGCCGCTCGCGCCTGCGACGTGGTTTCGCGTTGGCGGTCCGGCCGAAGTGCTGGTGCGCCCCGCCACCACGGCCGATCTCGTGGCGCTGCTGGCCGGGCTGCCGAACGAAATCCCGCTGACCGTCATCGGCGCGGCGTCCAACCTGATCGTGCGCGACGGCGGCATCGGCGGCGTGGTGGTCCGCCTCGCTCGCGGCTTCGGCGACATCGCGGTCGAGGCTGACGGGGTGGTGGCGGGCGCCGCCGCGCTCGACGCGACGGTGGCGGAGCATGCGGCGGCGGCCGGGCTTGCCGGGCTGGAGCTCCTGTCGGGCGTGCCCGGTTCGGTCGGCGGCGCGGTCGCGATGAACGCGGGCGCGTATGGCGGCGACGTGGCCGGCTGCCTCGACTGGGCGGACCTGGTCATGCGCTCGGGCGAGATGGTTCGGCTGAACGCGGCGGCACTGGATTTCGCCTACCGTCACGCCGCGGTGCCCCCCGGCGCCGTCGTGGTTCGCGCGCGCTTCCGGGCCCATCCGGGCGATGGGCGGTCGATCGCGGCGCGCATGGCCGAAATCCGCACTAGCCGGGAGGCGACGCAACCGACCCGTGCGCGCACCGGCGGCAGCACGTTCCGCAACCCGCCGGACATGAAGGCGTGGGAGCTGATCGACGGCGCTGGCTGCCGCGGCCTGGTCCGGGGCGGCGCCGAAGTCAGCGACAAGCACTGCAACTTCCTGCTCAACATCGGCGGCGCGACGGCGGCCGACCTGGAGGGACTGGGCGAGGAGGTCCGCCGCCGGGTCTACGCGGCGTCGGGCGTCTCCCTGCAATGGGAAATCCGTCGTATCGGCATTCCCGCGGGCCGGCCCGAGGCAGTGGCATGAGGACGGTCGCGGTCCTGTACGGCGGCATTTCGGTGGAGCGCGAGGTCAGCCTCGCCTCCGGCCAGCAGGTGATCGCGGCGCTGGCGTCGGCCGGGTTCGCGGTGCGGCCGATCGAGGTCGGGGCCGATTTGGGCGCCGTCATCGCCGCACTGACCCCGGCGCCGGACGTCGTGTTCAACGCCCTGCACGGCCGCTACGGCGAGGATGGCACGATCCAAGGCGTGCTGGACTGGCTGGGCATCCCGTACACGCATTCCGGCGTGCGGGCCTCGGCCGTCGCGATGGACAAGCAGGCCGCCAAGGCCGTGTTCGCCGCCGCCGGCCTTCCGGTCGCCGCCGGACGCATCATCGACATCGATGAACTCGAGGCCGGCGACCCGATGCCCCTGCCGTATGTGATCAAGCCCTTGAACGAGGGCAGCTCCGTCGGGGTGGAAATCCTGCGCGAAGGCGGCAACCGCCGGGGCGACATCGCCCGCGGCTGGAAGTTCGGCCCGCACGCCATGGTGGAGGAGTTCGTGCCCGGACGGGAACTGACGGTCGGCGTCATGGGCGACCGTGCGCTGGCCGTCACCGACATCTCGCCGGTGCACGGTTTTTACGACTACGAAAGCAAATACGCTGCCGGGGGCAGCCGCCACGTCATCCCGGCGGATATCCATCCCGCGGCTTACGCCCACGCGATGGAGGTGGCGCTGGCTGCCCACCGCGCGCTCGGCTGCCGCGGGGCATCGCGCGCCGACCTGCGCTACGACGATACCCAGGGCGAGCCCGGCCGGCTGGTGTTGCTGGAAGTGAACACCCAGCCGGGACTGACGCCGACCTCGCTGCTGCCAGAACAGGCGGCGCATCTCGGCATCGCCTTCCCGCAGCTGTGCGCCTGGATGGTGGAGCACGCCGCATGCCGCGCGTGACCCGCCCGGTCGCCCCCCTGGCGCGCCGCCCGTCGCGGCTGAAGCTGCTGCTGCGGCGGCAGCGGAAGCACCTCCGCCCGGCGTTGTGGGGACTTGCCGGGTTCGCGGTGGTGCTGGCCGTCATCATGCTGGTCCGCTCCGCCCAGCCCGGCGGAATGCTCGCCCGGGTAGAGGCTTCGCTCGGACGCGCGGCCAACCTGCGCGTGCAGGACGTCGAGATCGAGGGCCGGGCCAATACGCCGGAACCGCTGCTGCGGGCCGCGTTGGGCGTGCACCGCGGCGATGCGATGCTGGGCATCTCGCTCGACGGCGCCCGCGCGCGCATCGAGTCGCTCAGCTGGGTCGAACACGCCGTCGTCGAGCGCCGGCTGCCCGGAACCATCAGGGTGTCGCTGACCGAGCGGCGGCCGTTCGCGATCTGGCAGAACCAGGGCCGCTTCGTGCTGATCGACCGCGCCGGCCAGGTGGTCGCGAACGAAGACGTGGCGACGTTCGGCGACCTGCCGCTGGTGGTGGGGCTCGGCGCGCCACAGGCGGCGACGGCGCTGCTGGACGCGTTGGCCGACCAGCCGGCCCTGCGGGCCCGCGTGCTGGCCGCGGTGCGCGTGGGCGAGCGCCGCTGGAACCTGCGGCTCAAGAACGGCGCCGACGTCATGCTGCCGGAGGGCGCCGAAATCGCCGCGATGGCCAAGCTGATGGAGTTGCAGGCTACGCAGGCGCTGCTCGACCGGCCGCTGGCGGTGGTCGACATGCGCCTGCCCGACCGCATGGTGCTGCGCCCGCAACCCATGGTCGTGCAGCCGGCGGCGACCCCGGCCCAAACCACCAGAAAACCGACGTGAACGACATGGCCCGCCGAGTCCTAGCGCCACCGCTGACGCCGGAGCGGCCGCAGCGCCCACGCGCGGTGCGGGCCGGCCCGTTCGGGGTGCTGGATATCGGCAGCACGAAGGTGATCTGCCTGATCGGCCGCACCGAGGGCGACGGCACCCTACGCGTATTGGGCATGGGATGGCAGCGCGGGCGCGGCGTGCGCGGCGGGAGCATCACCGACCTGGACGAGGCGGAACGCGCGATCCGTGCGGCGGTGGCGCAGGCGGAGGAGATGAGCGACTACCGGCTGCGCTCGGTGACCGTGAACCTGACCTGCGGCCAGCCGGAAAGCCGCTTGTTCAACGTGCAGTTGCCGGTGGGCGGGCGCGCCGTGACCGAGGCGGACGTGCGCCGGGTCGTGCAGGAGGGCCGCACGCGCGCCGTGACCGAGGGGCGCGAGACGATCCATGCCCTGCCGCTCGGCTTCAGCGTCGACGAGACCGCCGGAGTCGCCGACCCGCGCGGGCACCATTGCGAGCGCCTGACCGCCCGCCTGCACGTGGTCGACGCGACCACGATGGCGCTGCGTAACCTGTCGACCACGCTGCATCGCGCCGAACTGGACATCACGGAGCTGGTGTCGGCGCCGCTGGCCGCGGGGATGTCCACCTTGGTCGCCGACGAGCGGGAGCTGGGCGCCACCGTCATCGACATGGGCGGCGGCACGACCGGGATGGCGGTGTTCGCCGAGGGCCAGCTGCTGCACACGGCGCAGCTTCCGGTCGGCGGCGTGCACGTCACCAACGACATTGCGCGCCTGCTCTCGACCACGGTGGCGCACGCCGAACGGATCAAGACCCTCAATGGCAGCTGCCAGTCCAGCCCGGACGACGAGCGCGAGTTGCTGCCCGTGCCGCTGGTGGGCGAGGAGGAGCACCAGTTCGCCAAGATCCCGCGCAGCATGGTGGTGAGCATCATCAAGCCGCGCCTGGAAGAAACCTTCGAGCTGGTGCGCGACCGGCTGGAAGGCGCCGGGCTGGGCCGCGTCGCCGGCACCAGGGTGGTGCTGACGGGCGGAGCCAGCCAGATGGTCGGCGCCCGCGAAATGGCCGCGCGCATCCTGAACCGGCAAGTGCGCCATGGCCGCCCGGGGCACCTTCGCGGCCTGCCCGACAGCGCCGCCGTGCCGGGCTCGGCGGTGGCTGCCGGGCTTTTGTTGTGGGCCGCCGGCGACGGCCGTGCCCTTGCCGATCTCGACTTGGCGGACGAGCGCCCGAACGGGCTGATCCGCCGGATCGTGAACTTCTTGCGGGAGCGGGTGTGATGCCGCGCCCGTCCTACCAACCGACGCAACTGGGGGGAGAAACCCAATGACTCTGAACCTGACGATTCCGCAGACGCTGCACACCGACTTCACGCCGCGCATCACCGTGATCGGCGTCGGCGGCGGCGGCACCAACGCCGTGGACAACATGATCTCGCTCAACCTCCAGGGCGTCGAGTTCGTGGTCGCCAACACCGACGCGCAGCAGTTGATGCACAGCCGGGCCGACCGCCGCATCCAGCTTGGGCCGCATCTGACGCAGGGCTTGGGCGCCGGGGCGAAGCCGGAGATCGGGCGGGCGGCGGCCGAGGAGGCGTCGGACGAGCTGTCCCGGCACCTCGAAGGGGCGCACATGGTGTTCATCACCGCGGGGATGGGCGGCGGCACCGGCACCGGCGCCGCCCCCGTCATCGCCCGCATGGCGCGCGAACGGGGCGTGCTGACGGTCGGCGTGGTGACCAAGCCGTTCACCTTCGAGGGCGGGCGCCGCGCGAAGGCGGCCGAGGCCGGGATCGCCGAGCTGCAAAGCTACGTGGACACGCTGATCGTGATCCCCAACCAGAACCTGTTCCGTCTCGCCAATGAGCGGACCGGCTGGAAGGAAGCGTTCAAGATGGCCGACCACGTCCTGTACATGGGCGTACGCGGGGTGACCGACCTGATGATGGCGCCCGGCCTGGTCAACCTCGACTTCGCCGACATCCGCACCGTGATGGCGGAGATGGGCAAGGCGATGATGGGCACCGGCGAGGCGGACGGCGAGAACCGCGCCATCCGCGCCGCCGAGGCCGCCATCAGCAACCCGCTGCTGGAGGACACCAGCATGGCGGGCGCGCGCGGCCTGTTGATCAACATCACCGGCGGCGAGGACATGACGCTGTTCGAGGTGGACCAGGCTGCCAATCGCATCCGCGAGGAGGTCGCCGACGACGCCAACATCATCTTCGGCTCGGCGATTGACGAGGGCCTGTCGGGGCGGATTCGCGTCTCGGTGGTGGCGACCGGCATCGATACGGTGGTGCCGGCGGAGGCGCATCGGCCGCGGCTGGTGACGGTGGGCGGCGGGACAGCGGCGATCACGCAACCGATCGTGGGCGGAACGCAGCAGCAGACCGCGTCGCTGCACCCGAGCATGAGCCCACTCAGCGTGATGGGCGCCCCGGTGCTGGCTCATGGCAACGCCGCCCAGGCGATGAACGACGAGTGGGCGAAGGCCGAGACGCACGCGCATGTCGAGACGCCGCCGCAGCCGCGGCCGCATTCCCGGTTTGCCTCCCAGGCCGGGCAGGCATCGCCCGCGTCCCCGCGGCCGAATTCAGCGCCACGCAGCGGTTTGTTCACCGAACCGTCGGCGCCGGAAGCGGTTCCGGCGCCTGCGATCAGCACGGTGCCACCTCGCAACAGCCTGTTCGGGATCGTTACCGGGGCGATCCGTGGGGCGGTCCGGCAATCTGCCCCGGCTGGCGAGCCGAACCGGGCAGAGCCGCCGATGCCGGCCCAAACATCCGAGCCAGCCGCTCCATCGGTGCGCGCGGCGTCATCGGACGAGATGGGCTTGGAGATTCCGGCTTTCCTGCGCCGCCAGTCGTCGTGACAGGTAAAAAAGATGACTTTTTAGGTTTTGATACAATGCGTTAGCGCGAAATAGTCGGCAACAATGATTGATTTTGCAACCCATGGTGCGACCGATAGGTTCATCATGGGCTGTGTCTGGATGCAGCCTCCCTACTAGCGGGGCCATTCCGGCCCAAAGGCGCTGCGATGGACGGTCTTCCCACCAGCCTAAGTGATTTTCGGCCTGCCCGCCTTTTTGGCCAGCATACTGTGAAGGCGGCGATTGGCTGCGTGGGAGTGGGGCTGCACACCGGGCAGCGCGTGAACCTGACATTGCATCCCGCCGCGCCCGACACCGGGATCGTGTTCCGGCGCAGCGATCTCGGCATCGATATCCCGGCCCGGTTCGACTGCGTCGTCGATACGCGGTTGTGCACCGTGCTTGCCTCGCCCGACGCCCCGCACGCCCGGGTCGGCACGGTCGAGCACGTGATGGCGGCGCTCGCGGCATGTGGCATCGATAACGCCATCGTTGAGGTGGACGGCCCCGAAGTGCCGGTTTTGGACGGCTCGTCTGCGCCTTTCGTATTCCTGATCGATTGTGCCGGCATCGCGGAGCAAAGCGCCGAGCCACGCACGATCGAGGTGTTGCGGACGGTGCGGGTGACCGAGGGCGAGGCGTTCGCCGAATTGCGTCCCGTGGCGGCCGGCGGCCTCGAAATGTCGGTGTCGATTGCGTTCGCGGCGGCGGCAATCGGCGAGCAATCCTGCACGATGCAACTGACCGACGAGGATTTCCGTCACGAATTGGCGCAGGCGCGCACGTTTACCATGGTGAGCGAGATTGCCGGGTTGCAGGCCGCCGGCCTGGCGAAAGGCGGCAGCCTGGACAACGCCGTGGTGGTCGACGGCAGCCGCGTCCTGAATCCGGGCGGCTTGCGGATGGCGAATGAGTTCGTGCGGCACAAAACGCTCGACGCCGTGGGTGACCTCGCGCTGGCTGGCGCGGCGCTCCGGGCGCGTTTCGTGGCGCACCGCCCTGGCCATAGCTTGAACAACCGGTTGTTGAGGGCGCTGTTTGCCGACCCCGGCGCGTGGCGGTTCGCCGTTGCGCCGACATTGGCCGGCTGGGGTGCAATGCCGGACCTTGCGGCCGCCGCCTCGGCCTGACGACGGATCGCCCCGCAACCGATCGCTTCGAACCAGGAGCGCTTCGCACGGACCGGTCCTCCCGGTATAACACATCCGTCCCGGAACCGAGCGCCATGCCCCTGCCCTTTCTGATGCGTCGCCTGTTGCCCTGCCTGGCCATCGCTGCCCTTCTTGGCGGCTGCGAAACACTGGGCAGCATCCTGCCCTGGAATGGCGACGCCAAAGCGATCCCCGACGCGAAGGTCGACCTTGCTACGGTTCCGGTCGAGCAGCTTTACAACAACGGTGTCGACGCCTTGAACGCCAAGCGTTTCGAGATCGCCGTCAAGCAGTTCGACGCAATCGAGCAGAACTATCCGTATTCCTCCTGGGCGGTGAATGCCCAGCTCATGCACGGTTACGCCGAGTATTTGCGCAACCGGTACACCGAAGCGATTGGCGCGCTGGACCGCTTCATTCAACTTCACCCGACCAACCGCGACATCGCCTATGCCTACTATCTCCGTGCCCTCAGCTACTACGAGCAGATTGCCGATATTCGCCGGGACCAGAAAGGCACCGAGCAGGCGATGACCGCCCTTCAGGACGTAGTCAACCGCTTTCCGGACAGCGCCTATGGCCGCGACGCCCGGCTCAAGATCGACCTTTGCCGCGACCACCTGGCCGGCAAGGAGATGGAGATCGGCCGCTACTACGAAAATCAACGGCTCTACACCGCCGCCATCGGCCGGTTCCAGCGGGTGGTGGACGCCTACCAGACCACCAATCACGTGCCGGAAGCGTTGCATCGGCTGACGGAAATCTATCTCATCCTCGGGCTGACGGACGAGGCGAAGCGTACCGCCGCCGTGCTGGGCCACAATTATCCGGGCAGCTCCTGGTACGCCGATAGCTACGACCAGCTGATCGCGAACGGCCAGGTCACGGACGCGCAGGGTCGTATCGAGAAGCCGGGGTTCCTCGCGCGCACCATCGGCTCGATTTTCTGATTTTGCCGCCGTCCTGATGCTGACGGCTTTGTCGATCCGCGATGTCGTGTTGATCGAGCGACTCGACCTGTCGTTCGGCGCCGGGCTGACGGTGCTGACCGGGGAAACGGGCGCCGGCAAGTCGATCTTGCTGGACAGCTTGGGGCTGGCCCTGGGCGCGCGGGCCGAGCAGGGATTGGTGCGAAGCGGCGCCGAGCAGGCGAGCGTGGCTGCCTGCTTCTCCCCGCCGACCGGGCACGGGGCGCTGACCTTGCTGGCCGAAAACGGATTGGACCTAGAGGATGAGATCGTGCTGCGCCGGGTCGTGGGAGTCGATGGCCGGTCGCGGGCGACCATCAACGACCAGCCGGTGAGCGTCGGGCTGCTGCGGCGCGCCGGGTCGCTGTTGGTCGAGGTGCAGGGCCAGCACGACCAGATGGGATTGGCCGACCCGGCGGGTCATGTCACCCTGTTGGACGCCTACGCCGGACAGCCCGCGCTGCGCCGGGCCGTGCAGGACGCTTGGCACGAGTGGCGCCGCGCCCGCGAGACGCTGGAGGTTGCCCGCGCCCGCATCGCCGAGGCGGCGCGGGAGGAGGACTGGTTGCGGCATGCCGCCGACGAACTCGGCGCCTTGGCGCCGCAGGAGGGCGAGGAGGAGCGCCTGGCCGAGCAGCGGCAACGCCTGCAGCAGGGCGAGCGCCGGGCGGAAGCAATCGCCGCTGCCCTGGGCGAGATCGCGCCCCGCGACCGCCGCAGCGCTGGTCCCGCCGCATCGCTTCGCAGCGCCGCGCGCGCATTGCAGCGGTTGGCTCCGCAAGGCGCGCAGGACGACCAGGCCGCCCCTGCCTTGGCTGCGCTGGAACGCGCCGAGGAAGCGTTGGCCGAAGCCGAAACGTTGCTGTCCCGGCTGGCGAGCGACGCCGATTCGGACCCGCGATTGCTGGAGCAGGCGGAGGAACGCCTGTTCGCGCTGCGTGGGATGGCGCGCAAGCACGCGGTTCCGGTCGTGGAATTGCCCGGATTGCTGGCGCAACTGCGCGACCGGTTGTCGGCGCTGGAAACCGGGTCGGCGGAGATTGCGGCGATGGAGGCGCGCAGCGCAGCGGCGCGGACCGGCTATATCGCGGCCGCAACCTCGCTCGCCGCTCACCGGCGCGTGGCGTCGGACCGGCTGGCGGCGGCGGTGATGCGGGAGCTGCCGCCCTTGAAGCTCGAACGCGCCCGGTTCATCGCGGACATTGCCGCCGTCGATGAACCAAGATGGGGTCCGACCGGCACCGATTCGGTTCGCTTCCTGATCGCCACCAATCCCGGCCAGGCGCCCGGGGCGCTCGACCGCGTCGCATCGGGCGGCGAGCTGTCCCGGTTGATGCTGGCGCTGAAAGTGGTGCTGTCGAGCGGGTCGAGCGTGCCGACGCTGGTGTTCGACGAGGTCGACTCGGGTGTGGGCGGAGCCACGGCTGCGGCGGTCGGCGACCGGCTGGCACGGGTGGCGTCCGGCGTGCAGGTGCTGGTGGTCACGCACAGCCCGCAGGTTGCGGCGCGGGGGACGGCGCATCTGCGCGTGGCCAAGCTCGCGTCCAGCGGCCGGGCCGAGACGCAGGTGACGGCGCTGGATGGCGGCGCGCGGCGGGAGGAGATCGCGCGGATGCTGGCCGGCGAAACGGTGACTGAAGCGGCGCGGGCGGCGGCCGACAGCCTATTGGGGGCGGCGTGAGCGACGCGAAGCCGACGCAGGCCGAGGCCGCCGCCGAACTCGCGCGGCTTGCCGCCGAAATCGCGCACCATGACGAGGCCTATCACGGACGAGACGCGCCGGAGATCACCGATGCGGAGTACGACGCGCTGCGGCAGCGCAATGCCGCCTTGGAAGCGCAGTTCCCCGGCCTGGTGCGGACCGACAGCCCATCGCGGGAGGTCGGCGCCGCTCCGGCTGGCGGGTTCGCCAAGATCCGGCACCGCGTGGCGATGCTGTCACTCGACAACGCCTTCGCCACCGCCGACTTCGACGAATTCTGCGCCCGCGCCCGCCGCTTCCTGGGCCTGAAACAGGACACGCTGACGTTCGTGGCCGAGCCCAAGATCGACGGCCTGTCGATCTCGCTGACCTACGAGCACGGCACGCTCGTGCACGGGGCCACCCGCGGCGACGGCGCCGAGGGCGAGGACGTCACGGCCAACCTGCGAACCATGCGCGCGGTTCCGGCCCGCCTGCACGGCAACGCCCCCGCGCTGATCGAAATACGCGGTGAAGTGTTCATGACCAAGGCCGATTTCCTTGCGCTGAATGCTGCCCAGAACGTTGACGGCGCGCGCACTTTCGCCAACCCACGCAACGCCGCGGCCGGCAGCCTGCGCCAGCTCGATGTGTCCGTGACCGCGGGCCGGACCTTGTCGCTGTTCGCCTACGCGATAGGCGAGGCGAGCGGCCCCGTGGCAGGCACGCATTGGGAGTACCTGGAGCGGCTGCGCGCCTGGGGGTTCACGGTCAACCCACTCTCCGAACGGCTGGCCGGGCAGGCCGACGCCGAGGAGTTCCAGCGCCGCATGGGCGAGGCGCGGGCCGGGCTCGCCTATGACATCGACGGCGTGGTGTACAAGATCGACGACTTGGCCTTGCAACGCCGCCTGGGCTTTGCCGGCCGCGCGCCGCGCTGGGCCATTGCCTGGAAGTTCCCGGCCGAACGGGCGATCACCGTCCTGGACGACATCCGCGTGCAGGTCGGCCGCACCGGGGCGCTCACCCCGGTCGCCTGGTTGCGGCCGATCAACGTCGGCGGCGTGCTGGTGACCCGCGCCACCTTGCACAACGAGGACGAGATCGCCCGCAAGGACGTCCGTCCCGGCGACACCGTCGTGCTGCAACGCGCCGGCGACGTCATCCCGCAGATCGTCAGCGTGATCGCCGACAAGCGCCCCGCCGACTCCGCCGCCTACGTGTTCCCCGACCATTGCCCGGCCTGCGGCAGCCTCGCCGTGCGGCCCCAAGGCGAGGTCGTCCGCCGCTGCACCGGCGGCCTGGTCTGCCCGGCGCAGACCGTGGAGCGGCTGGCGCATCTCGTGTCCCGCACCGCCTTCGACATCGACCACCTCGGCGAGCAGACCATCCGCGCCTTCCACGCCGATGGGTTGATCGAGAGTCCCGCCGACATCTTCCGCCTGCACGAACACGAGGCGGCCATCGCGGCTCGGGAGGGCTGGGGAGTCACCTCCGCCGGCAACCTCATCCACGCGATCGAGGCGCGGCGGCGTGTCAAGCTTGGTCGGTTCATCTACGCGCTCGGCATCCGCCGGATCGGCGAGGCCAATGCCAAGCTGCTGGCCCGGCACTATGGCAGCTACGCCGAGTGGCGCACCCAGATGCTGGCCGCCACCACCATCGGATCGGAGGCGCGCTCCACCCTGGGCAGCATCATGCGGGTCGGCCAGGCGATCGCGGACGAGTTGGCGACGTTCTTCATCGAGCCGCGCAATGTCGCCACATTGGACGAGTTGGCGGCCCAGCTGACGATCGAGTCGGAAACCCCGGCGGCCACCGGCACCTTGTCCGGCAAGATCATCGTATTCACCGGCAGCCTGGAAACGATGACCCGCCCGGAGGCCAAGGCGTGCGCCGAGGCGCTAGGCGCTCGCGTGACGGACACGGTGTCGAACAAGACCGATCTGGTGGTGCTGGGCGCGGACGCCGGATCGAAGGCCAAGCGGGCCGCGGAACTCGGTGTCGCGACGGCAACCGAAGCCGAGTGGCGGGCGCTCGCCGGGTTGGGGCAGGCCTGAGCAGCCATGCGCTGCCTCTTCCCCTGACACGCCAATCGCGCATAGGCTCATTTGCGAGCGTGCTTGGCGCGACCGTTGCTGATTTTGGGGGATTGATCGCATGTTTAAACGAGTTCTACTGGGGACAGCCGGGGCGCTCGCCCTGACGGTCGGCGCGGCGCACGCCGACGTCGCCATCGCGACCGCCGGGCCGATGACCGGGCAATACGCCGCGTTCGGAGCGCAGATGCGCGCCGGGGCCGAGCAGGCGGTGGAGGACATCAACAAGACCGGCGGCGTGTTGGGCCAGAAGCTTTCCCTGGAGATCGGCGACGATGCATGCGACCCGCGGCAGGCGGTCTCGGTCGCCAACCAGTTCGCCAGCAAGGGTGTGAAGTTGGTGGCGGGCCACTACTGTTCGGGCAGCTCGATCCCCGCGAGCAAAGTCTACACCGAGGAGGGCATCCTCGAAATTTCCCCTGCCTCGACCAACCCGGACTACACCGATAAGGGCGCCTGGAACACGTTCCGCCTGTGCGGCCGCGACGACCAGCAGGGCAAGGTCGCCGGGGATTGGATCGCCGCCAATGAAAAGGGCAAGAAGATCGCGATCCTCAACGACAACACCGCCTACGGAAAGGGTCTCGCGGACGAGACGCAGAAGACCCTGAACGCGGACGGGGTGAAGGAGACGATGGCTGCAGCCTATACGCCCGGCGAGAAGGACTACTCCGCGATCGTCAGCCGCATGAAGGAAGCCGGCATCCAGGTGATCTACATCGGCGGTTACCACACCGAGGCCGGGCTGATCATCCGCCAGGCCAAGGAACAAGGGATGGACGCGACCCTGATCAGCGGTGACGCGCTGGTGACGAAGGAGTTCATCCAGATTTCCGGGAACGCCGGCAACGGCTCGATGATGACGTTCGCCCCCGAGCTGTCCAAGCGTCCGACCGCGGCGGCGGTGGTGAAGGAATTCCAGGCCAAGAAGATCGACCCCGAGGGCTACACGCTCTACACCTACGCCACGATCGAGATTTGGGCCGAGGCGGCGAAAAAAGCCGGCAGCGTCGACCCGAAGAAAGTCGCCGAAACGCTGAAGGCTGGCGGCCCTTGGCAGAGCATCATCGGCCCGATCGGGTTCGACAAGAAGGGCGACGTCACCGCGCCCAGCTATGTGTTCTACGTCTGGAAGAACGGCAGCTACGCCGAGATGTGAGTGCGGCGCGGCGTCTGCGATCGCAGGCGCCGCGCTACCCGGCCGGGGTCACGACGCGATGGTAGTCGCGCCCGAAATAGATCAGCCCGTCGTGCTCGGCCTCGAACACGACGCCCTCGACCTGGCAGAAGAACACGCTGTGGGTGCCCACCTCCACAACCTGCGCGACCCGGCAATCGAATGCGGCGACGGCCCCTTCCAGCACCGGGGCGCCGGTCGAAAGCTGGCTCCACTCGGCGCAGGCGAACCGTCCAGGCATATCGTGCCCGGTGAGGCCGCCGAAGATAGGTGAAAGCGCCTGCTGGCTGGCCGCCAAGGTGTTCACGCACAGCACGCCGGTCTGCTTGAAGGCTGCATTGTTGTCGCTGTTGCGGTTCATGCACACCAGCAAGGTCGGCGGATCGTCGGTGACGCTGCACACGGCGGACGCGGTGAACCCACGGCGGCCTCCGAAGCCGTCGGTGGTCACGACGTTCACCGCGGCGCCGAAAAGCGCCATCGCATTGCGGTAGCTCTGCCGATCAATCACTTTGCCACCAGTTAAAGCAAAACGGGCGCCCTGGGGCGCCCGTTCGCAGATTGCAATTGCAGCGGCAAGCGTCAAGCCTTGTCGGCGACGTCCCGCAGGGTGTCCTTGGCTCCGCCGACCGTGTTTTCGGCTTTGCCCTTTGCTTTATCTGCAAGGCCTTCGCCCTGCAGCTTCTCGTCGCCGGTCACCTTGCCGACGCCTTGCTTGATGGCGCCCTTGGCCTGGTCCACCATACCTTCGACCCGGTTTTTATCCATCGGAACACTCCTCGGCGGCTCCATGCCGCTGTATGTCCAACGTCGCAACGATCGAACGGTTGCGTCGCCTATTCCGCAGGGCCTTTCCGGTAGGCCTTCGCAAGGCCAGGCAGCTGCGGCACCAACAGGTTGAGGTCGCGTTCGGCGACGCAGCACAGATAGCGCCGCGGCACGGTTTGGCTGCAATCGTCCTTTTCGGTCAGCAGCAATCCGTCCGGCCCGAGCGGCACCGCCGTCAAACCCAAATCGCCATACACCTTCAACAAGCCAGCTCCCGCGCGCCACACGGCCGGGTCCAGTCCCTCCTGCTGCGCCAAGTCCCGCAAGCGCCATATCGCCGACACGCTGTCGATGGGCGAGCCGACCGGGTCGCCAAGCGCCAGCATCACCCGGCCAAGGCGGCGAAACGGAATGCCGGACCGGCCGGTTTCGCCCAGCACGATCCCATCTGCGACCGCCGGCGGGTCGACGCCCATCGAGGCGTAACGCAACCGTCCTTCTCCGGCCCACGGAATCCACTGCACGCGACCGGGACGCAATAGCCGGTACATCGCAAACAGGCCCAAGAACACCACCACCGCGAGCACGACGCGGATGCCGTTGGGCACGTCCGGCGACAACACGATCTCCCACCAGCTGTTCTCGGCAAGAGCGCGGACGCGGGGCTCGAATGTGGCCAGGGCGAAAACGCACACGGCGAGCGCGATAAGTGGCAGCACCGCGCCGACCTGGGTGGGCCCGGTCAGCAGCCTGGCATGACGGTAGTAGGCGTCGCGAAACGGGGCGACCAGCACCGTCGCAAGCATCAGGATGGCCGGAATCCAGAGGCTTTCGCCCTGCGCCGCGGTGAAACCAGCTGCGACCAGCAGCAGCAGCAAGGTCGCGCCCCAGGCAAGCGTCACCCGCTGCGACAAGCCGATCGCCAACACCATCAGCGCTGCGCCGATCAGCGAGGGCACGAACTGCCCGGCGGTCGCCGCAAAGTCCAAGAAGTCCGGGTCGATCGACGACATGTCGGGCCGTTGGTCCAACACTCCCAACGACAACAGCAGCGCGCCGCACATCGCGACCACCCCGGCGGCGGCGCCGACCGCGAAGTCCGGCTCGCTCAGGCGCCCCAGCGACTGCGCGCTGCGGGCCAGCGCGCCCGACTTCAGCAGTGCGCCACCACGGAGCAGCAACTCGTTCACGGCGAACAACGAGCCGGCGAGAAACAGCGGAATGATGTAGTAGTACAGACGGAACACCAGGATCGCGCCCAGGATCTGCGGCGGGTCCATGTAGGGTTCCAGCCCGAGCAGCATGGCGGTGTCGAACACGCCGATGCCGCCGGGCAGGTTGGCCGCGAGGCCTGCACTGTAACTCGCGAGATAGCAGGCGAGGAACCGCAAGTAGGTCAGGCCCGGCGTGGCAGGCAGCAGCGCGTAGAAGATGGCAGCGGTAATGGCGACGTCGATCGAGGCGAGCGCCATTTGCACCACCGCCATCCGGTAATCCGGCAGGTTAAACTCGTGCTTGAACACGCTGATATTGCCGGCGACTCGCGCGATGATGACATACGCGGCAACCACGCCCCACAGCGCCGCGCCAATGGCCCAGAACGACCACATCGGCAGACGGGTGCCGAAGAAGGGTATGGCGTGTGGCTCGAAGAACAGGATCGCGCCGCCCAGGACCATGCCGCCCAGGCCGAAGGTCAGGCTGCAAAAGCCGACGACCTTGGCGATTTGCACCGGGGTCAACCCCCAATGCGAGTAGAGGCGGTAGCGCACGGCCGCCCCCGACACCGCTGCAAAGCCGAGATTATGCGACAGGGCATAGGCGCAAAACGATGCGAATGCGACCCGGCGGTAGCTGACTTTATGCCCAGCGTAGATCGTGCCGAGGCGGTCGTAGAACGTGAGCACGCCATACGACAGCACCGTCCAGGCAAACGACGCCGCCAGCGCCAGCGTCGGAATCGCCGACAGCGACGCCGTGATGTCGGCCAGCTTGAGGTGCCGGAACTCCTTTTGGACGACGTAGATCGCGCCGAACAGCAGCCCCACCCCGAGCAGGGCCGGCAGGCTCCGGAGAAGCTTGTTCACAGCCGGGACGTCATGCCGTTTCGACCGTCCGGGCCAGGGCTTGATCGATCAGGCCCGCCGTGCGGCCGAGCCCGTACAAAGCTGCGAACCCGCCGAAACGCGGCCCTTCCTGCTGACCGAGCAGCACCTGGTACAAGCACGCGAACCAGTCGCGCAAGGTCGGGAACGGGTGGCGCTTGCCGACCTCGTACACCACGTCCTGGATATCCTCGGCGGTGCTGGCCGGGTCCATGGCGCGCAGGGCGTCGCCGAGTTCGGCTAGGGCTGCGCGCTCGGTCGCGTCGGGCGGGCGGAACCGCTTGGTCGGGCGGACGAAGTCCTGGTAATACGCCACGGCGTAATCGACCAAGCGCGCCAGGAACGGCGCCGTGTCTGGGCTCGCGCCGGGCAGGTAGTTCTGGATGAAGCCCCACAGCATGTCTGGCGTCTCGGCGTTCACGACGCTGGCCAGGTTCAGCAACATGGTGAACGGGATCGGGCTGGCGGCATCGAACGGGATGGCGCCGCCATGGATGTGCCAGGCCGGGTTGGCGCGCTGCTCCTCGTCGGTTTGCGTGCGGGCGCGGGCAGCATTGGCGATGTAGTCATCCACGGCGCGCGGGATCACGTCGAAGAACAGCCGCTTGGCCCGCTGCGGCGGGTTGTACATGAATTGCGACAGGCTTTCGGGCGGGGCGTAGCGTAGCCATTCCTCAACCGAAAGGCCGTTGCCTTTGCTTTTGCTGATTTTTTGCGCGGCCTCGTCCAGGAACAGCTCGTAGGTGAACCCGACCGGCGGCTCGGCGCCCAGCACGCGACAGACTTGGCCCGACAGGCGCACGCTGTCGATCAGGTCCTTGCCCGACATCTCGTAATCCACGCCCAGCGCGAACCAGCGCATCGCCCAGTCGGCCTTCCACTGCAGCTTGCACGCCCCGCCAGTCACCGGCGTTTCGTAGCGCGCGCCGTCGGCCGGATCGGTCCAGGCGACCGTTCCGGCAGCCGGATCCACATGGTCGATGACCACCTGCATGACCGCCCCGGTGCGCGGGTGCAGCGGAAGGATTGGCGAGTAGGTCGCGCGACGGTCGGCGCCGAGCGTGGGCAGGATGACCGCCCGGATTTGCTCGTGCAGCGCCAGCACGCGCAGCAGGGCCGCGTCGAACCGGCCGGAGGCGTAATAGTCGGTGGCGGAGGCGAACTCGTACTCGAAGCCGAAGCTGTCGAGAAAGCTCCGTAGCCGGGCGTTGTTGTGTGCGCCGAAGCTGTCATGGGTGCCGAACGGGTCGGGCACGCGGGTCAGCGGCTTGCCGAGATGGGCGGCCAGCATGTCGCGGTTGGGCACGTTGTCCGGCACCTTGCGCAACCCGTCCATGTCGTCGCTGAACGCGATCAGCCGGGTCGGCTGGCCGGTCAGCGCCTCGTAGGCGTGGCGCACCCAGGTCGTGCGCGCGACCTCGCCGAAGGTGCCGATATGCGGCAGGCCGGACGGGCCGTAACCGGTTTCGAACACGGCCTCCGCCTTCCCGCTGGCGGCGAGGCGGGCGGCGACCTTTGCGGCTTCCTCGAACGGCCACGCTTTCGGGACTGTTGCAGCATTGTGACCAAATGTGCCGGACATGGCTCGCAAGCTAGAAACGGGGGGTGGGTTGGTCAATTGCGTGTTTTCGGGACACTTATCCGGCTGGTGCTAAAAGCTCCGTTCCGGACCATACTACACTGATGTCCTTGACCACCTGGCGCGTCGAGCCGCCCGACTCCCCCGCCATCGTCGCCGGCCATGGCCAGGCGAGCGTCCTGACTCAGGATGGCGAGTTGCTGACCGGCAGCGCCGCCGCCGTCGCGACCATGCTGGCGACGCTTCCGCCGCCGCTCCTGGTCCATGCCCCTGCCACCTTGCGCCGCCTCGGGCTGCAGCCGAGCGCGGTGTTCGACCTGCTGGAGCTGTTCGCGTTCGTGCTGCCGGCACAAAGCGTGACGCCGACCCCGCGCGGCTTGGCGTTGGCGCTGGACATGACGCCGCCGCGCGGCATGGAGGCCGCCGCGTCCGTGTTGCCGGAGATCGCCCAGACGCTGCTGGCCCGGCTCGCGGCAGGACGGGATTTGCCGATGAACGCGGGGCTGGCTGGCCTTGCTGCGCGCATGGCCCAGGCGCGCTGGCTGTGGGCGCCCTATGTGCTTGCGGCGCTCGGGCAGCCAGGCGCGACCGCCTCCGCCGAATGGCTGAAGGTTTGGCGCCGGCTGCCGGAATGGGACGAGGAGGCGGCGTTGCCGGCCCCGTCCTCGCATCCGGTGCGCCCGGCCGAAGCGCGTCGGCGCTTGGCCGAGATGCTCGGGCCGCACGCGGAGCAGCGGCCGGGACAGGCCGACTACGCCGACGCGGCCAGCAACGCGTTCACTCCCCGGGAGGCGCGGGGCGATCCAAGGCTGGTGCTGGCGGAGGCTGGAACCGGCACGGGCAAGACGCTCGGCTACGTCGCGCCGGCCAGCCTATGGGCCGAACGCAACGGCGGCACGGTCTGGATCAGCACCTACACGCGCCATCTGCAGCGGCAGGTCGAAGCCGAGTTGACCCGGCTGCACCCGGACCCGGCAGCACGGCGACGGCGCGTGGTGGTGCGCAAAGGGCGCGAGAACTACCTATGCCTGTTGAATTACGAGGACCAGGTCGGCGCCGCGACGAGCGGCCCGGCGCACGCGTCGGTCATCCCGCTCGGCTTGGTCGCGCGCTGGGCGATGGCCACGAGCGATGGCGACATCCAGGGCGGCGACCTGCCGGGTTGGATCGCGGAGCTGTTCGGCCCGGCGCTGACGCTCGGGCTCGCGGACCGGCGCGGCGAGTGCATCCACGGCGCGTGTCCCCACTACCGCCGCTGTTTCGTCGAGCACACCATCCGGCGCGCGCGGACGGCCGAGCTGGTGGTGGCCAACCATGCCCTGGTCATGATGCAGGCCGCGCATGGCTTCACCGACGGCACCGGGGTGGACGGCGCCGACGTGCCGACCCGGTACGTGTTCGACGAGGGCCACCATGTGTTCGACGCCGCCGATTCGGCGTTCTCCACCGCATTGTCCGGCGTCGAGGGCGCGGAACTCCGGCGCTGGCTGCTGGGCGCGGAGGGCGGCCGGTCGCGTGCGCGCGGACTCCGGCGCCGGCTGGAGGAACTGGTGGGGGGCCGCGCGGAGCTGGAAGCGCCACTGGACGCAGCACTGCAGGCGGCCCGCGCATTGCCGTCGCCGGGTTGGGCGTTGCGCTTGTCGGAAGATGCGCCGGAGCTGGGCGGGCTGGAGGCCGGCCAGGCGAATGCCACGGAGGCGGTGCTGCGGCTGGTGCGCCGACAAGTGCTGGCACGTGCGCCGGGGCCGATGCCGGGTGTCAGGGCCGTGCTGGAATGCGATCTGCATCCGGTCCTGCCCGAGCTGATCGAGGCTGCGTCGCGGCTGGAACGTGCGCTGGGCCGTATCGTCCAGCCGCTGCGTATCTTGGCCGAGCGGTTGGAGGCTCGGCTGGAGGATGAGGCGGACGAGCTGGACGCCGGCATGCGCGGGCGGATCGAGGCGGCGGCGCGCATGCTGAAGCACCGCGCGATCGAGCGGCTGGCATCCTGGCAGGCTATGCTGAACGGCCTCGGCGAAGCGCCGGCTGAACCCGGCGAACGGCCGGCGCATATCGTCTTCCTGCAGCTGGACCGGCGCGAGGCCGGCGACCGGGATGCCGGCCTGCACCGGCACTGGCTCGACCCGACCTTGCCGTTCGCGGCGACCCTGGCGGCGACCGCGCATGGCCTGCTCGTGACCTCCGCCACGCTGCGGGATAGCGGGGAAGCCGACGCGGAGGTAGCCTGGGCCGCTGCCGAGGGCCGGGTCGGCGCGCTGCATCTGCCCTCCCCGGCAATCCGGGTGACGGTCGCCAGCCCGTTCGACTATGCGCGCCAGACCCGCGCCTTCGTGGTCAACGATGTCGGGCCCGAGATCGGGCCGCTATCGGCCGCCTATCGGGAGCTGTTCCTGGCGTCGGGCGGCGGCGGGCTTGGCCTGTTCACCGCCATTCGCCGCCTAGTCGCGGTGCACGGCCGGATCGCCCCGGCGCTTGAGGCCGCCGGCATTCCGTTGCTCGCCCAGCACGTCGACGCCATGGACAACGCGACCTTGGTCGACGTGTTCCGGACCGAGGAAGACTCGTGCCTGCTCGGCACCGACGCCATGCGGGATGGCGTGGACGTTCCCGGCCGCGCGCTGCGGCTGGTGGTGTTCGAGCGCGTGCCCTGGGCCCGGCCCGACATCCTGCACCGGGAACGGCGGATCCACCTGTCGGGCGGGGACCCGCGCGGTTTCGACGACCGGGTCGCACGGTTGCGGTTGCGGCAGGCATTCGGGCGACTGATCCGCTCGGCCACCGATCGCGGCGTGTTCGTGCTGCTCGACCGCCGTGCGCCTTCGCGGGTAATGTCCGCATTGCCTTCGGGCGTCAGGGTGCAGCGGGTTGGACTGGCCCAGGCGGTGGCGCAGACCCGGGCTTTCCTAGACGTGACCACGACGACCCTCGCGCTGCCTTGATCTTGCCCAAGGGTTCGCCCAGGGTCCGCACAACGACAGAACAGGAATAGAACAATGCTCGCACGGACCGGGCTTGACGCACAGGAGGCGCTGGTTTGCACCATGGTGCTGGTCGCCGCAGCGGATGGCGGGATCACCGATCGCGAGATCGGCGTGATGTCCGGCGTGGTGCAGACCCTGCCGGTGTTCCAGGGCTTCTCGACGGAGCGGTTGGAAGCGGCGACCGAGGCGGCGATCGGCCTGCTGGACGAGGAAGATGGGTTGAGCCACGCGGGGTCGATGATCCGCGAAGCCTTGGAGCCACGGCTGCGCGAGACCGCGTATGCGCTCGCGTGCGAGGTGGTGGCGGCCAGCCGGTTCGCCGGCCAGCGTATTCTGCAGATGTTGGAACTGGTCGTGCATGAGCTGCGACTCGACCCGCTGGTGGCTGCGGCAATCGAGCGCGGCGCCCGCGCACGGCACCAAAGGGTGGATCGCCCCGGCGCTTGACTGCGGGAACATCACGATCATGTCTGCGTTCCTTGGGTGACGCAGGAGGTAGCATGAGCGATACGACCAAGACTGGACCGGCGTTGGGCGAAACCGCCTCGGAGGTGCAGGGCGTGTTCCCAAGCAACGCCGCGATGCAGGATGCGATTTCGAAGCTGACGCTGGCCGGGTTTGACCGGGCGGACTTCAGCCTGCCGGCGACGCAACCGGAACCTGGGAAGGCCACGCTCAACGACGGTGCGTCCGATCCGATGACGGATGTCGACATGCGCCAAGCCAGGACGCTGGGGACCAGCATGGCTGGTTATGTCGGCGCCTTAGCGGCGGCGGGCGCCACGATCGCGACGGGCGGCGCCGCGGGTGTAGCCATTGCTGCGGCGGCCGCGGTGGGCGTTGGAACGGCGGCGGCGGCGAATGCGGCCGGGACTGCGGCCAAGGATGGCCAAGCGCAGGATCGGGACGCAGCCGCTGCGGTCGGCCAACTGGTGCTTGCGGTTCGCGCGACGGATGCCGCCAGCCGGTCGAAGGTCGAGCAGGTCATGCGCGAGTCTGGCGCGACGCAGGTTGCGGCCGTGGAGCGGGCTGGCAACGCAGTCGCCGGGATCGAATCGTCCGGCTGGACCGGCTAGGAATCGAACGACGAAGGGCCGCCCCACGCTGGGCGGCCCTTCGCAACCTAGGTCGTAGCCGAAATCAGGCGAGTCGGAGGTTAGTTGCCGCCGCCTTGCCACGCTCCATCGCAACCTCGTAGCTGACCTTCTGGCCATCGTTCAACCCGGTGAGGCCGGCAGCCTGGACAGCGGTGATGTGCACGAACACATCCTTGCCGCCGTCCTGCGGCATGATGAACCCGAAGCCTTTCGTGGCATTGAACCACTTCACAGTACCAACAGCCATATCTCAGCTCCTCAGTGTGCGTGGGTGGTCCACGAACAGATTACTTGGGTATGCTTCGGCTCCCGTTCCGTCGCCAGAGGCATCGACGGAACGGGGCGAAAGGATGGGCCGTGCCATAGGCAACCGACCGACCGGAAACAGGTGTTGCCTGCTCAGGCGAGCTTAAGGTTGGAGGCAGCCGCCTTGCCACGCTCCATGACCACGTCATAGCTGACGTTCTGGCCATCGTTCAGGCCGCGCAGGCCGGCAGCCTGGACAGCTGTGATGTGCACGAACACATCATTGCCGCCGCCCTGGGGTTGAATGAAGCCGAAGCCTTTTGTGGTATTGAACCACTTGACAGTCCCGATAGCCATAGCTGCGTCACTCTCCGTCATTGCGCCGCACAAAAATCATGCGGCTGCTCAGACAACCGGGCTTTGGACGACTAGCAGCGGCCCGGAATAACGGAAGCGCAGCAAGGCGAAGCAGAAACTCGATTGCAGATGATAGCAGTTGCATGAATACAGGGTTATGTCAATTAAACAAGCATGACAAAGCCCGGCGACAGGCACGAAAAAGGGCGGACCACGCGTGGTCCGCCCTCCCTCAAGTCAGGCTTCTGAAGCGACTTAGAAATCCATGTCGCCCATGCCGCCCATCCCACCCATGCCGCCGCCACCGCCGCCGGGACCGCCGGCCGGCTTGCGCTCGGGGCGCTCGGCGATCATGGCCTCGGTGGTGATCAGCAGCGACGCGATCGACGCCGCGTCTTGCAGGGCGTGACGCACGACCTTGGTCGGATCGATGATGCCGGCCGCCACCATGTCCTTGAACTCAGCGGTCTGCGCATCGAAGCCGTAGTTGTACTCGCCGTTCTCGATGACCTTGCCGGCGATGACGGCGCCGTCCTCGCCCGCGTTCTCGGCGATCTGCCGCAGCGGGGTCTGCACCGCCTTGCGGACGATCTCGATGCCGAGCTTCTGGTCCTCGTTGATCGGCTTCAGCTGCGCCAGAATCAGGCTGGCCCGCGCCAGGGCGACGCCGCCGCCGGGCACGATGCCTTCCTCGACGGCCGCACGGGTCGCGTGCAGCGCGTCGTCCACGCGGTCCTTGCGCTCCTTCACCTCGACCTCGGTCGCGCCGCCGACGCGGATGACCGCCACGCCGCCGGCCAGCTTGGCCAGCCGCTCCTGCAGCTTCTCGCGGTCGTAGTCGCTCGTGGTCTCCTCGACCTGCGCGCGGATCTGGTTGCAGCGGCCCTTGATGCCGTCCGCATCGCCGGCGCCTTCGACGATCGTGGTGTTCTCCTTCTCCATGATCACCCGCTTGGCGCGGCCGAGCATGGCGAGGGTCACGGTCTCAAGCTTGATGCCGAGGTCCTCGGAGATCACCTGGCCGCCGGTCAGGATGGCCAGATCCTCCAGCATCGCCTTGCGTCGGTCGCCGAAGCCCGGCGCCTTTACTGCCGCGACCTTCAAGCCACCGCGCAGCTTGTTCACCACTAGGGTCGCAAGCGCCTCGCCCTCGACGTCCTCGGCGATGATCAGCAGCGGACGGCCCGACTGCACGACCGTCTCCAGCAGCGGCAGCATCGGCTGCAGGCCCGACAGCTTCTTCTCGTGGATCAGGATGTAGGGCTGGTCCAACTCGGCGATCATCTTCTCCGCGTTGGTGATGAAGTACGGAGACAGATAGCCGCGGTCGAACTGCATGCCCTCGACCACGTCGAGTTCGGTATCGATGCCCTTGGCTTCCTCGACGGTGATGACGCCCTCGTTGCCGACCTTCTGCATGGCTTCGGCGATCATGCGGCCGATATCGGCCTCGCCGTTCGCCGAGATCGTGCCGACCTGCGCCGTCTCGGCCTCGGTGGTGATCTTCTTGCTGCGGACCTTCAGCTCCTCGACCACGGCGGCGACCGCCATGTCGATGCCGCGCTTGAGGTCCATCGGGTTCATGCCGGCGGCGACGGCCTTGCCGCCCTCGCGCACGATCGACTGGGCCAGCACGGTCGCCGTCGTGGTGCCGTCGCCGGCCAGGTCGTTGGTCTTGGTCGCGACCTCGCGGATAAGCTGCGCGCCCATGTTCTCGAACTTGTCGGAAAGCTCGATTTCCTTGGCGACCGTCACGCCGTCCTTGGTGATGCGCGGCGAGCCGAAGCTCTTGTCGAGGATCACGTTGCGCCCCTTGGGGCCCAAGGTCACTTTCACCGCGTCGGCGAGGATGTCCACGCCGCGAAGCATGCGTGCGCGCGCGTCGCCGCCGAACCGAACGTCTTTAGCTGCCATGTATCGGTATCCTTCTGATGTTCAGGGAGATCAGGCGCCGAAGCTCAGGCGGCCTGGTCGATGATTCCCATGATGTCCGACTCCTTCATGATCAACAGCTCCTGGCCGTCGATCTTGACCTCGGTGCCGGACCATTTGCCGAACAGGATCTTGTCGCCCGACTTCACGTCGAGGGCGACAACCTGCCCCTGCTCGTTGCGCGCGCCAGGACCGGCGGCGATGATCTCACCCTGCATGGGCTTCTCCTTGGCCGTGTCGGGGATGATGATCCCGCCCACGGTCTTTTCCTCGGCGTCGAGCCGACGGACCACAACGCGGTCGTGCAGCGGACGGAACTTCATGTGGATCGCTCCTCGGTGGTGGATTAGCACTCCCATAGCGAGAGTGCCAGCGACCTACGGCGTCCCCGGCGCGAAGTCAAGAGCTTCGGCAGCACTTGCGGAAGCTGAGTGCTAATCTATTGGCAACATTGAACTTCTGTCTTTCCAGCGCGTCTTGCAGAAGACATCGTCAGATGATCGCCCGCAGAGGCGTGGCTATAGGGATCGCTGCTCACCGTGTTCCAACCACAGGAGACACATCGATGCACTTGGCGAAACAACTGGACGGCTGGCGGCTGACCACCGCGGAAATCCTATACCACCTTCCAGACCATCCCACGCTATTGCAATCGTATGTCTGGCAAGGCATGGACATAGCGCCGTGCTACCCGAGCCTGCGCAAATTCCTGGCATTTTGGGAGCGTGAGCTGGAAGGCCCGCTGCACTCGGTCCGTGTCGCTTCCGCCGCCTTGATCACTCCCGGCGAGCTTCGGCACGTCAGCGAGTTCGGGTTGCATTAACTCGCCAATCGGGACCGTCCCAGCAGCACCAGCCCGAGCACGGTTGACGCCGCGAACAGCGCCACCGCGAGCGCCAGTTGCGCGCCCTGCCCCACCCGCACGCCGGCGCCAAGCAGCCCAAATACCATCGTCTGTGGCAGGAACCCGATCGCCGACGCCGCCAGGAATGGCGCGGCGGCGATCGCGGACACGCCCGCCAGCAGGTTCAGCGCCAGGTTGCTGCCAACTGGAAGCAGCCGCAACGTCAACGTCGCCGTGAATGGTTGTCGGGTCAGCGCCGCCTCCAGCCGGGCAACCCGGCCACGGATGCGGCGCGCGGCCCAGGCCCGCCCGACCCACCGCGACCATGCGAAATCGATCGTGCAGCCAAGCAACTGGGCAAACAGCGCGAGCACGCAGCCGCCAAGTAGCCCGAAGCCCAGCCCGGCCGCGTAGGCGGTCAGTTGCCGAGGCACCCCGATGGCGCAAGCGACCGCCGCCAGCACGACGAACGCGAGTGGCCCGGCTTGCGCCGGCGCGTCGAGCGCATCCCGGCCGATGCCGCTGCGAATCGCAAGCCCTGCCCCCAGCAAGCCGGCCAGCAGCAGCGTCGGCCGCCAAACCTGCGCGAAAGCGGTCATGCGGCTAGATCTTCCAGGACGGGACGCGTCCATCGCCGTTGCAGCCAGAATACGCCGACCAAGTCGAAGATGCCGACCCATGCCCGGTCGAGCGTGCCGTAGTTCGACCGCCCTCGGACGCGCGGACGGTGGTTCACCGGAACCGATTCCACGCGGCCACCGGCGCGGATGAACAGCGCCGGAAGATAGCGGTGCATGTGGTCGAACTGCGGCAATTCGAGGAATGCATCGCGGCGGAACAGTTTCAGCCCACACCCGGTATCGGGCGTGGCGTCATGCAGCAAGGCGACCCGGATATGGTTGGCCAGCCGGGATGCGACCTGCTTGGCCCGGCTGTCGCGCCGGTGCACCCGGTGGCCGGCGATCAGCACGAGGCCCGCCGCGGCCTGTGCGCGGGCGAACAGGGCGGGGATATCCGCCGGGTCGTTCTGCCCGTCGCCGTCGAGGGTCGCGATCCAGGCGCCGGAGGCGGCGCGCACCCCGGTGACGATGGCCGCACTCTGTCCGCAACTGGTCCGGTGCCGCCGCATGATCAGGTCATCCGCTTGGGCCGATCGCAGCCGGGCCGGCGTGTCGTCGGTGCTGCCATCGTCGACATAGACGATCTCGTGCGACGTGCCGGCCAGGGCCGCCCTGATCTCGGCGATAAGCGGCGCGATGTTCGGCCCCTCGTTGCGGACGGGAACGACGACGGAAAGGACAGGGCCCATGCACGCCGGTAGCACCGCGGTGCGCGTGCGGGCAAGCTGAGCACGCTTCGGCGGCCCGGGCTGACGCTGGATGCCTGCCATCTATATATAGGTGCATGCCATTCGATCTCGATGACCGCTTCGCCCCGTCCGAAACCGACCGCCAGCGCCGTGACCGGACGCTTGTGGCCAGTTGGCTGTTCACGGTGTGCTTCATGCTGCTGGTGATGGTGGCGCTGGGCGGCGCCACGCGGTTGACCGGCTCGGGCCTGTCGATCATGGAATGGGCACCGCTGAGCGGGGCATTGCCGCCGCTTTCGCACGCGGAGTGGGAACGGCTATACGGGCTGTACCAGCAGGTACCGCAATCCACGCTGGTCAATGCGGGAATTGGGCTGGACGGTTTCAAGCACATTTTCTGGCTGGAGTGGGCGCACCGGCTGTGGGGTCGGTTGATCGGGATCGTTTTCCTGGTGCCATTGCTGGTGTTTTGGTGGCGGGGCGCAATCCGGCGTAGGCTTTGGCTGCGACTTGCCGGGCTGTTCGCATTGGGCGGGCTGCAGGGCGGGGTCGGTTGGTTCATGGTGGCGTCAGGATTTTTCGCCGGGAGCACCGCGGTGTCAGCCTATCGGCTGGTGATCCATCTCGCACTGGCGCTGTCCTTGTATGCGGCGATCCTGTGGACGGCGATGTCGGTGCGCGATCCACGGCCGGCCCAGCCAGCCCGGAGACGTGCGTTCCGCTTGCTGGTGACAGCCTGCTGCGCCCTGGTTGCCCTGACGATCGTGGCAGGCGGGTTCGTCGCCGGGCTGCATGCGGGACTTGCCTACAACACCTTCCCGCTGATGGACGGCCAGGTGGTACCGGCGGATTATGGGGCGTTGTCGCCGTTGCTGCGCAATGCCACCGAAAATATCGCCGCCGTGCAATTCGACCACCGCCTTCTCGCGACGCTGACCGCACTGGTGGTCATGGCGACGGTGTTCGTCGGCCTGCGCTCCGCACGGAGCGGTGCGGTCCGACGTGCCGTGTCGGTAATGGGGGGCGTGGTGCTGGCGCAGTACGCCTTGGGAGTGGCAACCCTGCTTTGGGTGGTTCCCGTCGCCTTGGCCACCGCGCATCAGGCCGTTGCGGTGCTGCTGCTCACGGCGACGCTTGCGACTTTGTATCTCGAACGGCGCTCGGCATAAGCAGACGCCCTTTTCAGGAGCTTGACGATGATCGACTCAGCTGCTTCTCCGCTGGCCGCGACCGATTCGCTGTTCTTCGACCGATCCGATGCCGCTTTCGACCGCGGGCAGGCTCAGGCGATCGTATCGGACGCGCTCGCCGGCACCGACGACGGTGAGCTGTTCCTGGAATACCGCGAAAGCGAGCAGGTATCGCTGGAGGATGGCCGCATCCGGCACGCCGGGTTCGAGTCGGGGTCGGGGTTTGGCTTGCGGGCCATCCTCGGCGAGGAAACCGGCTACGCGCATTCGGGTGAGATGAGCGAAGCGGCCCTGCGCCGCGCGGCCGCGACCGTATCGGCGGTGCGTGGTGGCCGGAGCGGCACGGCTGCGGAAGCGCCCCGGGCCAGCAACGCCCGGCTGTACGCAGCGGCCAATCCTCTGGCCGACATGGATTTCGAAGCTCGCACGCGCGTGCTGGCCGAGATCGACGCCTACGCCCGCGGCAAGGACCCGCGCGTCAAGCAGGTGATGGCGTCGTTCTATGGCGAGTGGCAGGCGGTGCAGATCATGCGCGCCGACGGCACGCGGGTCGCCGACCTGCGGCCCTTGGTGCGGATGAACGTGTCGGTGGTGGTCGAGCAGGACGGTCGGCGCGAGAGCGGCGGCTACGGCACGGGCGGCCGGTTCGGCTACGACCGCCTGGTTGATGAGGCAAGCTGGCGCAATGCGGTGGACGAGGCGCTCCGCCAGGCGCTGGTCAACCTCGACAGCCGTCCGGCGCCGGCTGGCGAGATGGAGGTCGTGCTCGGCAATGGCTGGCCCGGCATCCTTTTGCACGAAGCGATCGGCCACGGCCTGGAGGGCGATTTCAACCGCAAGAAAACGTCGGCCTTCGCCGGGCTGCTCGGGCAGCGCATCGCGGCGCCTGGCGTGACGGTGGTGGATGACGGCACGATGCCGGATCGCCGCGGCAGCCTGACGGTGGACGATGAGGGCACGCCGTCGGGGCGGATGGTGATGATCGAGGACGGTGTGCTGACCGGGTACATCCAGGACCGGCTCAACGCCCGGTTGATGGGCGTGCCGGCGACGGGCAACGGCCGCCGTCAATCCTACGCTCACGCGCCGATGCCGCGGATGACGAATACCGTGATGCTCGGTGGCCCGCATTCGCCGGAAGAGATGATCCGTACCGTCAAGCGTGGGCTTTATGCCGTTAATTTCGGCGGTGGATCGGTGGATATCACCTCGGGCAAGTTCGTGTTCTCGGCCAGTGAGGCGTACCTGATCGAGAACGGCCAGGTCACGGCGCCGGTCAAAGGCGCAACCATCATCGGCAACGGCCCCGATGCCCTGACCAAGGTGACGATGGTTGGCAACGACCTCGCGCTGGATCCGGGCATTGGAACCTGCGGGAAAAACGGCCAGGGCGTGCCGGTAGGGGTTGGTCAGCCGACCATTAAGCTTGCTGGATTAACGGTTGGCGGTACGGCGGCATAGCGATTTGATGATGGCAAACTTTTGTTTCGCAAAAGAGTCGTTCTGAGATTTTATTAACAGGAATATCATGTCCAAACAACGCCCAAAGTATCAAACCTTTCTAAGGTATTACCAGGTGCACGGATTGAATTCCCTGAACCGACGAAGCGCCTTTCTATCAACATAGGGGACTACAAATTTATGACGAATTTTTCAGCCTTGATGACCGAGACTGCTCCAACCCGTCTGGCTTCTGCCGCGTCACATACGGCGACTATGGACGCCGGTAAAATTCGCTTGGGTGGCTGCGCCCCGGTTCTTGCCACCCAAGACACCGGCCGCGTCCGCCTCGGCGGCTGCGCGCCTGTCCTCGCCAGCCCCGCTCCTTCCACCAAGGACGCCGGTCGCATTCGCCTCGGTGGCTGCGCCCCGGTTCTTGCCACCCAAGACACCGGCCGCGTCCGCCTCGGCGGCTGCGCGCCTGTCCTGAGCGTTTAAGACACCATTTGTAAGATATACCGGGCCGTGCCATTGATGTCGGTACGGCCCGTCTGTTTCGGAGGCGAGCATTGACTGATCCCGCTGCGGTCACGACCTCAAGCCCCCTCGCGCCAGTCGCGAGTCCGCTTGTTACGTTTCACCGCCTAGTTCCACAGGCTCGGCTTCCTCAACGAGCGGACAAGTCCGGCAGCGGATCTATGCCGACGCGGGCGTTTCGCTATTGCGACGCAATGACGCTCGCTGCGTCATTCGGCTACTACATATTTTCGCCAATCGATTTCAGCCTGATGTGGGACGGCACCTCCATCACCTGGACCTTTGCCGGCGCTGAAGGGTGGATGCCGCTTCATTCCGCTCAATTTCCCGGATTCGCCGAACAGTTCGATGAGGTCGCCCCCGAAGGGATCAAGGGTTTTTCGCCACCTTTCGTGAGCGCGTTACAGGAACCAGGGCTGGTGCAACTCTGGAGCGGATTGGTCGTACGAACGGCGCCTGGCCACAGCTTGCTGCTACGTACGCCGGCTAATCTGCCTCGGCCGGGAGGTTATGAGCTTTACGAAGGCATCATTGAGACCGACCGGTGGTTTGGGCCGTTGTTCGGCGCCTTGCGCTTGACCCGCACTCACGCGCCCGTCGAGTTCCGGGCCGAATACCCGCTATTTCAGGCTCAACCGTTGCCGCGCACCTGCTACGCCGACGCTACCCTCAACAATTTCGAACAGGTTCCCGAGCTGCGCCAATTCAGCCCCGAAGATTGGGACGACTACTACGACACCGTGGTGCGTCCCAACGTCCAAGACCAGCGGCCGCGCGGACAGTACGCCACAGCCAGCCGGAAAAGACGCGCCCACGACCCAGCCTAGGTCGAAAAGCCGTCACACACGACGATTTTGGGTCGACTATGGCAAAGGCGTTCGCCATGGTCGGCTCATGCGCTTACCTTTTGCTGCCGCCGTTCTGGCTTTCCCAGCTTTCCTGACTCTGTCGCCAGCCGCTTCTGCCGGCGAATCCTGCCCTGTGGTGAAGCCAGCGGCGTTGTCGCTGCCCAGAACCCGCGAGGCCATCGCTGCCAATCGCGAAGTGGTCATTGTCGCAATTGGCTCCTCCAGTACTGAGGGCTGGATGTCGTCGGCGCTCAGCCATTCGTACCCTGCCATGCTGCAGGCTGACTTGGCGGCGGCATTGCCGAACGTGCATGTGGCTGTGGTTAATCGCGGTGTCGGAGGCCAGGATGCGGCTGAAGAGGTGCCTCGCCTCGATGCCGATGTCGTTGCCGTCAAGCCGACACTTGTCATTTGGCAGGTCGGCGCTAACGGCACGCTTCGCAATGCCGATCCGAAGTTGTTTCAAAGGCTGGTTACGGCAGGGATCGATCGCCTCAAACTGGCTAAGCTTGACATCATCATGATGGATAATCAGCAGTCGCCCATGATCCTGGCCACCTCGGAACACGCCCTGATCAATCAAGCTTTGGCCGGGATTGCGAAAAGCGAGGGCGTAAATTTGTTCTCACGTAATGATACGATGGAAGAATGGAAACAATCAGGATATTCCGTAAATCAATTCATTGCTTCAGATGGATTGCATCACAATGATCTTGGCTATGCCTGCATCGCGAATGCGCTGGCTGTCTCGATTACCGGAGCACTAACGCCTTCGGCCGCACGTTCGGATATCGTTACGATCTCAAAATCACATAGCTAGCGTGGCTCGATGGCGTCGTCCTGTCGCGCCGGCTCAGCTACAATTCAGGCCTAGGTACTCGACGCTCTCAGGAACGCCTGATAAACGCAGCCCCTCGGCGAAGTGTTCACGGTCCGACGTTCGCTCGAGCGGGCTGTGCGACAGGAATTTTTCAACGTTGAATTCGGGTTCGATGTTCAAAAGCCGGCGACGCACCATGGCGGCCTCGTGCTGCAGGCCAAGATGGCCCAACGCGATAAGATAGTATTTCAACCCCGCTGTGAAAGACGGATTTAGCTCACTCACTCGACGGCCAATAGCGGCCGCCGTTTCATAGTCGCGCCGCAACAATTCGAGGATGACCATTCCAGCCTCGAAAAAAAATGCATGCGGATCCATCGGGGAGAGGCGTTTGTACCGTTGAAAGCGGCGCGACGCCTCCTCGAGTTCGCCGAGATAGGTGTAACTCATCGCAGATAAGCCCCACGCCATCGCAAGATTTGGGTTCAAGCCCAACGCGCGGCTGTGCAGCTCCAACGCTTCCCGTGGCTGGTGGTGAAGGAAAGCGCGGACGTGGCCGGCGATGGTGAGGCCACGGGCGTCCTGTGAATCGAGCGCAACGGAGCGTTCGGCCAGTCGCCCGGCTTCCAGGAGATCGGCCTCCTCATCGTTGGACCAGCTTTGGCCGACATAGAAGATATGCCAGTAGGCATGCCAGGCGTGGGCGGCGGCATAATCGGGCTCGAGCTGCACCGCCCGGCGCAACAGATCTCCTGCCTCCATGA
>JAABUX010000653.1_pt1 | contig 57236 bp, 53 predicted proteins | sample 5561851 | NCBI WGS metagenome assembly JAABUX01 (sample SAMN10711883, study PRJNA513361) | rock metagenome | isolation source: Antarctica rocks | place: Antarctica: Victoria Land, Richard Nunatak red sandstone | collected 2016-01-03
TTTTTTTCAATACAGTGTTATTTTCTCTCTGAACCGATCATGAGGGCTAAGAACTCGTGTCTGCTTCCAGCAACTCTTCCACTTCTTTATTGCTCGCTTCCTTCCATCTCGTTGCGCATCCCGTGGGAAGAGACACCTTTTTGGTGCTATTACTGTGGTCAACACCGTTTACTGGGAAAACGCAACGCAAGTGAGGGCGAGCTACTGCTAAAATGCCCAGGGTGTTCTCGCGATGTGGAAGATTTGATGAGTCAAAACCATCTTCCAGTATTGCGAGGGCTAAAAAGCTATAAACCCCTGCTTTCTCGCTTAATGATCTGGTGTAATAACTGGCTCTCCCCCACTTTAAGTGTGCCTGCTTGCTTTACTAAGGGGCAAAGTATCATATAATGAATGAGACAGAATACAAGTTGTAAAAGGAGTGTCATGTTTTCACTTTCTAATAACTACTATCGAACGGGTTTGAGCAATGGTACGGTCCCCTGTGAGGGTTGTGGGCGGAATCTGGCCGTACATATAGGTCCACCTCCTCTCTATGCATTGCAGTACTTGCGAAAAAAGAATGAACTGACCTTGAACATATGCTGTATGACTTGTAACTCTACATTTACCACTCCGTTAGAAAGTCTCGTCCTGTCGCTACCAGAAGCGCGACAGTTCTGGCAAAGATACCCTCGGATGCGAACATTGCCCAGGCAATCTATAGAGGTGGAGGGATGTTCAGCTATCGTTACTTGCTTTGAGAGCGTTACCGAGAATGCTCGACTGACGGTTATCTCTGCACAGGATAACTACGAAGTGCTGCATATCTACGGGGGCGAAGGCAAATGAACGACGTTGAAGAGATACAGGAGACAACATCACCACAAAAACGACCGTTGCCGCTTTACGCCTTGTTCGCTGCAAGTGCTATCTCGTATGTCGGCGATGTGTTGACGCTATTAGCTATTCCCTGGTTTGTGCTTACAACGACGGGAAGCATTACAAAAACAGGTATTACCGCCTTCTTCTCAACGTTGCCAACAGTGCTTGCCGCCTTTTTTGGCAGCGTGTTCATTGATCGTGTTGGATACAAACGTACAAGCGTGCTTAGCGATATTGCTAGCGCGGTAAGCGTAGCGTTGATTCCTTTACTATATCATACTGTTGGTCTGGCTTTCTGGCAATTGCTGGTATTGGTTTTTCTCGGTGGCCTGCTCAAATCTCCTGGTGGTACTGCTCGTACTGCTATGGTGCCGGAACTAGCTGAAGCCGCACAGATGCGTTTGGAACGAGCGAATGCAATCAATAATGGTGTAAGCCGTGTCTCTAATTTCATTGGTGCGCCACTTGCTGGCTTCCTCATTGCTTTTATCGGTACAAGCAATCTACTCTGGTTTGACGGTGTAAGCTTTGCCCTCTCCGCTCTACTCATAGGAATAGCTATTTCTGCTGCTCTCGTGAAACAGGCAGACAAAGAGCAGGTCAAGAGCAACTATTGGAAAGATTTACGCGATGGCTGGCGTTTTATCGGACACGATTCGGTTATTCTCGCTATTGTTATAACGGTTATGATAACAAATTTGCTGGATAACGCTTTTGATGCTGTCATTGGACCAGCGTATATGAAGCAAGTCTTCAATAGTGCTATCCCGCTTGGCTTGATTTTCGCAGCGTTCGGTGGTGCGGCATTTGTAGGTACGATCATCTTTGGGGCTATTGGGCATCGCCTTCCGCGTCGCCTGACATTTGCCGTTGGTTTCGTCATTGGTGGTGCGGCACGCTTCTGGATACTACTTATACCAATAGTGCCTTTACTCGTTGTCGTCTATACTATAGCAGGTCTCGCCGCTGCCCCTATCAATCCTCTTATTGATACCCTTGCGTTTGAGCGCATTCCCAAAGAAATGCGAGCGCGTGTTTTTGGCTCGATAATAGCTGGTGCATTTGTCGGTATTCCGCTAGGAACACTACTGAGTGGGTACATTGTGCCTCTAGTAGGACTACGCATGAGCCTCATAGTCATTGGTGCGTTGTATCTCCTGACAACAAGTTCTTTGCTGGTCAATCCTGCTTTGAAAACGATGGATGTAAAAAAGGTGTCGTCTCCAAAGGTGATAGAATAAGTTCAAACGCAAAAACTTTATTCTGTCAGGAGGAATACAATGAGTGCCACTATTCGTCCAGCCATCAAAGAAGATCATCTTGCAATTGTGCCAATTGGCCTTGAGACACAGGATTTACATGCTAACGCCCATCCCGAGATTTTTATGCAAGGAATGAGCAGTGTACCTTTTGAATATTTCGCTCAGCTTTTGGAGCGTAAAGATACGATGGCTTTTGTAGCAGAGCTTGAAGGTCGTATCGTTGGCTACGTGCTGATGAAGGTTCTGAATGCATCACAACAAGAACTTTTGGTAGCGCGATGCGAGGCGTTTATCGAGGATATTGCGATCCTAAAAGCGCATCAGGGACATGGTATCGGACGCCAACTTTTCCATGCGTGTGTCGAGTGGGCAAAAGCGCAAGGAGCGGTGGGCCTGGATTTACGTGTGTGGGACTCCAATAAAAATGCCATCGCGTTCTACGAGCGTCTTGGCATGAAGACCGTCAGTAGAATGATGTCGCTACCCCTATAAATTTCAACAAATGAACGATGGTCTGTACAAGCCTGATGATGCTGTTTAAATTTTTTATCTGGGAACGGGCGACCACAAGGGTCGCACCCTACTATACCACGCACGTTCCGTATAGTAGGATGCGACCCTTGTGGTCGCCCGTTGGTTTCTGTCATGCTGTTTGTTCTTGTATCGTTCCATCCTCCACGCGATACAAATGTGCCTGTGTCACAATTTCTGATGGGAAGCCTGTCAGGTCGGTGGCGGTGAGGAACACTTGCTGATATTGCTGTACCTGTGTCAGGAGATATTCGCGTCTGAGATGGTCTAGTTCGCTGAATACGTCGTCGAGCAGCAGGATGGGTTCGTCACCTGTGTTATCGCGCATATAGGCAAGCTCGGCGAGTTTGGTGGAGAGGGCCGCCGTGCGTTGTTGACCTCGTGAGCCATAGGTGAGCATGTTGACCCCATTGACGACAAATTCCAGGTCGTCGCGGTGTGGTCCTAGCAGGCACACCCCCTGTAGTATCTCTTTTTTGCGTACTCTCCGCAATTGCTCAAGGTAGTGCTGTTTTGCCTCTGTACTATTCAGCGTCGCGTCAACATCAAGCGAAGGCCGATAGACGATCTGTAACTGCTCGCGTTTACCACTGATTGAGGTTTGAAACTCGCTGGCAATGGGATTGAGTGCCGCTAACATTTTATAGCGTTCGTCGATAATATGTGCGGCCAGTGCAATCAATTGATCATCAAGAAAGTCGAGTAGGCGCGAGTCCTCTTGCATGTCACGGATACGTTTGAGGAAGGCAGAGCGTTGCTGTACAATCTTGCGGTATTTCACGACATCCTGGCAGTAGTGCGGTGAAAGCTGGCACAAGGCCCTATCGAGAAATCGTCTGCGTTCATCCGGTGAGCCATCGACGAGATGTAGGTCTGTTGGCGCGAACAGCACTACCTTCATTTGTCCAATCAAGTCTATCGCTCTACGGGGCAAATCGTTGACCTTGATACGCTTACGTGGTGTGTTCGTGGGCATTTCGATGCTATGTCGAGGTGTTTGAACGACATCTGAAGCTGGTAGAGGTGGTGGAGAAGGATCGAAAACGACCAGTTCGATATGGGCATCGCCTTCGCGCCGTATCACCGTTGCCTCAAGGCGAGCGATATGGTCGGGTGCATCCCAATTGACCACCTCACGGTCGTTGCTGGCATGAAACGAGGTCGCAGTTGAGAGCATACTCACAGCTTCGAGCAGGTTGGTCTTGCCCTGTGCATTTTCCCCATAAAAGAGGAAGAGGCCAGGGCCAAGCGTACAATTCAGTTGTCGATAGTTCCGAAACTCGCTCAATGTGAGGTGGGAAAGGTACATGTTTTATCGGTTAGTACTCATCGGCATGATGACGTAGGTGTAGTCAGCCGAGCTAACTGGTCGGACGACGCCAGGACGTGCGGCTGATGTGACTTCGAGCGCGATCTCTGGTGTACCTACAACCGCGAGGACTTCCGCGAGATATTTGACGTTGAAAATAATTTGCTGCTCTGGTCCATCGACTGCTGCGTTGATGGTACTCACGTTATCGCCAACGTCCTCGGCGGTAGCCTCGATGGTAAGTGCCCCTGGTTCCGCACCACCACCACCATTGATTTTGATACGTGCGATATTCGAGCTATCGCGTGCGAAAGGAGCCACAGACCTGACGGCAGCCGCGAACTCTTTGGTCTCGACAACGGCGCGTGTTGTGTGGTCTTTTGGAATGATCTGGCGAAAATTTGGGAATGTGCCTTCGATCAAGCGTGACAGCAGGTCGATATTTTCGCTGTGGAACAGCACCTGACTGCGGTTCGGTGTGACAATCATGGAGACTGAACCTTCAGAAGGTAGGATACGCGAAAGCTCGGTCAAGGTGCGAGCGGGTATAAGAATATCGTTCCGCAGCACAGCATCGTCGCTCAAGGATGAGGCACGCACGGCGAGGCGGAAGGCATCGGCGGCTGCAAACGTGAGCTTGCCAGTACTGACCTGTACCAGTACACCTGTCAATACGGGACGTGAGTCGTCATCGGCGGCGGCAAAGGCCACCTCTGAAATCATCTCTTTCAGTTGGGCGGCGTCGATAACAATAGCGGGGTCGCTGCCCTCGGTGTTGGGGCTAAGCGGAAACTCCGATGGGTCCATGCCCTTGATGTTCGCGCTACTGCGTAGACTCTTGACGTTCATCGTATGAGAGTCTTCTGGTACAGAAATATCAACGGGTGCCTGTGGCAAGCTGTTGACGAGATCGGTAATCAGCTTGGCGGGAACGGTCGTGGTCCCTTCTTCATGCACATCGGCGTCGATCCAGCAATTGATACCGATTTCAAGATTGGTCGCATAGAGACGTAAGCGTCCATTGTCGGTCGAAAGCAAAATATTAGCAAGAATGGGCAGTGTACTGCGGCTTGAGACCGCGTGGCTCACCACGGAAAGCCCCCGGCTCAAGTCCTGCTGTTTACAAGTGATCTTCACGAACTGTTCCTCCAAAAACACATCTATAAAAAGAAAAAGCATACAATTGATTGCGGTTAGTATAGCGTAGTCTGTCATAGATGTAAACTAAGATGTGTGCGATTTTGTCGCTTTCTCTTTATTCGTGTGGCTAATATCTTGAGTATTATTGTTTGGGAAGAGTGGATGTTACTATCCTCGTAGCTGTCTTCGTTGCTTTACGTTTACTCAACGTTGTCTTGATGAGCGTAGAGCATGATAAGACTGTGCCGTATGATTAGCGTATGGGAATGCTCAGATTCCATTGCACATATTTACTCAAGGTGTTTGTTCAAGTCTCTCTTTCATTTGATGAAGGTTCGCCTTTATTTGCTTTTTCATCATAGACTCAAAAAAAAGTAACATAAGCTTGTAGAAACCTTGTCCTACACTCAATATTTCAGTTACTTTTGTACTATCGGCAACAGGAGTTAATAGCACCTTGAACTCACCAGATGGAAGCATACTTCCTTTGAACTTGTAAGTAATATTGCGAGCTGGATTATACTCTACAATCTGAAATATTATCTCGGAATGTTTACCGTGCAACGTATTTTTCTGAACAAAGGTTGTGCCAACCCCTAAAGGGTCTGGGGACGTTTGCTGAATATCCTCGATTTGAGCCACTTCTGGGGTAACATGAAGGCCGAAGAAGGAGAATTTATTAAGCTCTTTGACTTGTCTATCCTGTGTAATCTGTTTCACATCAGACACATATGCAAAAATCGTCTCAATAGGTTTATGAATGACAATACTGGCTTTCACTTTATTATCCTTTCTATCATTCAAAACTCCCTCCTATCATCCTCTCCCAACAACGGTGGAGCCTTATACAGCCGCGTGGGGGTCTCGGAGAGGCGTAGTGGGGAGCCTGCGAGTTTGATGGTGCCTGCGGTGGGATGCTCACATTCCCAGACGAGACCTCTTGCTTGAATTTGTGGGTCTCGAAATACTTGACCGACGGTGTTGATTGGGCCGCAGGGAATGTTGGCGGCACGTAGGTCTGCCAGCCATTCTTCGCTGGTGCGTTGCAGGAAGCGAGCTTGTAGCTGGCGGATGAGTTCCTCACGGTTGCGGATACGCTGTGAATTGGTGATGAAGCGTGGGTCGCTTGCCAGGTCTTCGCGTTCGAGAAAGGTGCAGAGTGCTTGAAAGAGGCGGTCGTTACCAGCAGTGACAACGACATAGCCATCGCTGGTCCTGAACGCTTGATAGGGGACGATGTTGGGATGCGTGTTGCCGTAACGTTTCGCCTCCTCGCCTGTGATGAGGTGCGCCGCCGAGACGTTGCCAAGCAACGACATCGCCGACTCAAGCAGCGAAATATCAATATGTTGGCCTTGATCAGTTTTGTCGCGTACCCGTAAGGCTGCGAGAATAGACATACAGGCGTACATACCTGCGGATTGATCGGCAAGTGGGGTACCGCCGCGCTGTGGCTCTCCATCAATCTCGCCCGTTATCGACATAATGCCCGACTCTGCCTGTGCTACGAAATCATAGCCCGAACGGGAACGATAGGGACCATCATGTCCATAGCCACTGATCGAGCAATAAATCAAGCCGGGATTCAGTTTGTGTAATGCGTCGTAACCCAGTCCCAACTTCTCCATCGTATCTGCGCGAAAATTTTCAACCAGGACCGCCGCCCCTTCGAGTAGATGTAAGAGGTGTTGCTTATCGTCGGGCTGAGTAAAGTCGAGCGTAATACTATATTTGTTGCGATTGAGTCCCAGGAAATAGGCACTCTCGCCCGCGATGGAAGGTGGTCCAAAGTGGCGTGTGTCGTCACCTTTTTCAGGCCGCTCCACCTTGATAACGGTCGCGCCCAGGTCGCCGAGCATCATCGTACAGTAAGGGCCAGAGTAGATGCGCGAGAGGTCGATGACAACAATATCGGCAAGTGCTGCATCCATGATAGACTCCTTGTCCTTTGGCTGATGGGTTGGTATGTTGTTCCTATTGTATCATGCCCCTGGTGGTACCCATGAACGTTCGGAACATCAACAGAGGCTATTCTGGGGAAGAGGGAGCTGAAGCTTCATCATCTATAAGATCGCGAATAGGTACATCAAGCGCGTGTGCAATCTTTTCCAGTGTACTGAGCGTGACATCGCGATATGGGTCCTGGTAGATGAGTTTCACTGTGCGATAGGAAATATCGGCGGTTCGTTGTAAACGCCCCATACTGAACCCTTTTTGTTTTGCTACCTCTTGCACTAATAGACGTACCATACTGCTCTACCTTTTTCGTTCTTGAAATCAATTGTAACAGAGTAAGCTAGCTTGACAAGCCTACTATTAAAATGAGAGTATTATAGTAGGGGTATCTAAATATCATATCGACATATAGGGAGGGATAAATATGTCAAAAGTGATATCTCTGGTTATATATACGAAAATTGAGGATGAGAGACCATCCTAATGCCATATATATCAGAGGAAAATCGTTTTACACTGCAAAAAATTCGCGAAAAGCATGGCTTGAGTATGTCTATTATCGCAGAGAATGCAAACATAGCGATCAGTAAGGTTTGGCTGTTAGAAAACTGTGGCTACCTACCCGAAAGAGATGTAGATGCAATACTGGTATCGCTCTCACGCATTACAGGTGAGGTTTATACACGAAATACTGTGGGTGGTTATTGGACGGGTGGAGCAGAAGACGCATTCAAGGTTGAGTTTCGCTATGGATAAGAGCAACGTGTTGTAGTAGTTTGTCAAGCTTCATTTGTCACTGATGAAACCGCTTCTCAGGCTGTTTCACCTAGACATCTATCTGACAAATGAAGCTTGACAGACTACTACGAAACGTTACCAAGTGGACTCTAAATCGCGAGATAATCCTTCTTTTGTCCTGTGATGAAGAGGATAAACTGGTACATGGCGAAGAGTTCGAGGGCGAAGGGCAGATAACCTGTATAGCCAAGAATGGGCATCTCGAATACCTTGAAGAAGCCGACATAGGAGATAGTGTAATACCATTTGGGGAGCGCGAAGTAGTTCCACATCTCCCAGAGAAAGCCGCAGCAGAGACCTGCAAGTGGCAACACAAAGAAGTGCCAGTCGCCTACTGCTATATGTGCGAATGTCGATTTTCTCCCTAGAAGGTTGTTAATGGGGTCGAGAAGTAGCACCACGCTGAGCCAGATCAGTACGAAACAATATTTGGGGAAGAGCCAGGGTAGCACAACGCAGGCGACCCCCATTGTTACAAGAGCGATGGTCATCCATAAAGGTAAACGCGGACCGACCTCGTTCGCGGGCAACCGGGGTCGCCATAGCTTAAAGGTCGAAAGAAACTCTGCCGTTTCCATGACGGCTGGTAGCACTGTGCTGAAATTGAGGCTGGCAAGAAGGAAGTAAGCCAGGGGTGTGTATAGCTGATCCATGCGATAATGCCAGTTTTGCACGGGTATATTCAAGAACTCGAATGTCCACCAAAAGATGCTTGAAATCGCGAAAAGCTGAGTATAGTGCCAGCGCATTCGTGTCAGGAGTGATGTGTCATGGCGCATGACTACGAGGGCGTCCATAAAGATAATGTAGCCAAACCAGAGCGGAAAAAAGCTATAGCGGTACAATGGTTCGATGCGTAACCATGAACATGCCCACGCAACGAGGCACAATGCGAGACCCGCGAAGCCATATTTAGGAAAGTTTCTTGTCTGTGTTGTCGGTGATGTTGTAAACACTAGTTTTTATTTTCCGTTTGCTTTGTTAGTATGTTATGCAATTGTACAACAATTTCTTGTAAGTCGCCTGAAAAGTATATGCCAGGAATATGTGCAATAACATGTGTACTGTGTGCGAACCCCTGTCCGCCGAAGGTGAAGAGAGGACGGGGTTGCGGCAGTGCAGCGATATGACGTGCCAGGTCAATTGTGTCCGCAAGATACGCTGGCATTGTCACAGAGACGCAGAGCAATGCAGGTGTAAGTTGATGTACCGTTTGCAACAGGTCCTTACTCGCAACATTCTGTCCCAAATAGACAATGCGTATGCCACTACGACGTAGAAAAAGTGCTAGCATCAGGGGGGCCAACTCGTGGGGTTCCCCTGGAGCGCAACAGACGATGGCTAATGGTCCGCTTGCTGCAATGGGGGTGATATGTAACAAATTGGTGAACAAGGCACGAAAAAAGTTAGATGCGAAATGCTCCACCGATACTGTAACCATCCCGTCAGCCCAAAGCTGCCCAATTTGCCACATGGTTGGTGTGATTAGCTCGCTACACACCTGTTCAAGTGGGTAGATCGCCATCATCGAACCCATGATCGTGCTGGCTATTGACTCATCAAGCTGAATGAACGCTGCCACTAGACGTTCTTGCACCAGAGACATACTATATGTGGTTGAGCTGTATGCATGCCTCGCATCTCCCTGTTGCCAGGCAGAAACATCTGATGCTTGTAAATGTTCACTATGCAATGCCGTAGCTTCTTTAGAGGTAGCATCAAGCTGCTCACTAAATGAACTATCGAGCGGTATGTGTGATACGTGCGGTTCATCAGTTTTCATACGAAACAATGCCACAGCCTGACTGATTGCCATGCCAGCATCGACTCGCTCTTTGAGCCAGCGCACCAGTACAATATCACGTTCAGTATACAGCCGATATGTGTTCTCAGCCCGTTCAGGCGAGAGAAGTTTATAACGACGCTCCCAGGCACGAAGAGTTGGTGCAGGTACTCCTGTTTGTTGCACTACTGCCTTTGTATTGAATACGGGAGTGCCCGAATACAATTGTAAATTCGGCTTTTCGATTGATCTGCTTGGTGTCGTCATATATTCTCTCCGGTCCCTGTTATCTCTAGCGCGAAGAACAATATAGACCACTTCCACACTTCCTGTGTAGTTTTCGTAGCATATCATATCTTATGGAGTGCGTCTACGCTTTGTTTACGTTTGTAGAAGCTTTGTCACAGCTATATCATTGTATAGCAGAGATGCAAAAAGGACAGAATATGGGTAATAATACCGAAATTTTGGAGGTTTATGTCTATTTACAATCCGTAATTGCTATGGTATGATTTGCACAACAACAACAAATTCATACGGCATACATGAGACATGTCCCTTCCCAGCAATACGCAGAGAGGAAACATCGGCGGCTGCAAGTGTTCCTATTGGCAAGAAGTAGATACCCCTCATGAGCCTACACAGAGCAAGTAATGTGTACGTCTCGACCCCGTTAACGGTTGCATAAGCGCGTTCTCTCCGCACACAATGTAGGGGCCATAATTTATTACACCCTTTACGCATTGACCTACCTTATCATGTTGCAGCGAGAGACACGGAAGCTGGGTGGAACCACGAACAAGCGTAGCATGCCTTTTCGTCCCAATGAGGGATGGAAGGGCTTTTTTTATTGTCGTTTTAGTATGTATCATACACGAAAGGCTGAACTCTTATGTCTGTAGAAGCCGAACTGCAAGAGGTAGTGAACTACACGCCGCTTCAGCGGATGCGGCACTCTGCCGCTCATGTGCTGGCGGAGGCCGTGCTGGAAGTGTTTCCAGAGGCACGTCTTGCCATTGGACCCGCCATCGAGGACGGGTTTTACTATGACTTCGATCTGCCGCGCACGTTGACGCCCGAAGACTTACCCGATATTGAGCAGCGTATGAAGCGCATCATAGCAGGCGACTATCCATTTATTCACGATAGCTGGCCGCGTGAAACGGCACTGCAATACTTCCGTGAGAAAGATCAGGTCTACAAGGTCGAGCTGATCGAGAACTTGCCAGATGCCGAAGTAGGTATGGAACGTCAAAACACGTTTCTCGATCTCTGTCGCGGGCAACATGTCGAGAACACGGGACAGATCGGACCCGTCAAATTGATGCGTGTCGCGGGTGCCTACTGGCGTGGTGATGAGCGGCGTCCCATGTTACAGCGCATCTATGGCACGGCATGGTTCACGCAGGAGGAACTTGACCAGTACCTGTGGCGGCTCGAAGAGGCACAGAAGCGCGATCACCGCAAGCTGGGACGTGAACTCAAACTGTTCTTCGTAAGTGACGATGTAGGCGCGGGCGTACCGATGTTCCTACCACGTGGCGAGATGCTACGTCATCAGATGGAGGAGTATGTACGCACGACGCAGGAACGCTATGGCTACCAGCATGTGTGGACATCGCATCTCGGCAAGGTGAGCCTGTACAAAACGTCGAAGCACTGGTACACGTACCGTGAGGACATGTTCCCCGTTATGAAGGGTGAGCAGGAGCAGTCAGAGGACGACGCCTACATGCTCAAACCGATGAACTGTCCGCATCATATTCTGCTCTACAAAGCGCAGATGCATAGTTATCGTGAACTACCTGTGCGCTATGCCGAGTTTGCCACGCTCTATCGTTATGAGAAGGCTGGCACATTGACGGGGCTTGCTCGCGTGCGGAGCATCACACAGGATGATGCTCATGTATTCATGCGTCCTGACCAGATTCAGGAGGAGTTCAACAACGCCTTCAACCTGACGTTAGAGGTCTTCAAGACGTATGGCCTGTTGGACTACTCAGTGCGCCTCTCGCTGCGCGATCCACAGAAGAAGTCGGACTATGCTGGCAGTGACGAGGTATGGGAGACGGCGGAGCGCACGTTACGCAGTGCAGTCGAGAACAAAGGCATCGCCTACGAAGTGGGCATTGGTGAGGCAGCATTCTATGGACCTAAGATAGATATCCTGGTGCGTGACGCGCTGGGCCGTGAGTGGCAGGGGCCGACGATTCAGCTTGACTTTGTGCAACCGGAGAACTTCCAGCTTGAGTACATCGGTGAGGATGGACAGGCGCATCGTCCGGTGATGATTCACCGCGCGGTAACGGGTTCGACGGAGCGTTTCCTGGCACTGCTCATCGAACACTTTGCTGGAGCGTTTCCGGTCTGGTTGTCGCCAGTGCAGGCAATGATTATTCCGATTGCCGACCGTCATCACGAATACGCCGACAAGGTGCTGGCAACGCTCAAGGCGGCAGGGATTCGGGCCGAGGTTGATGGACGCAGTGAACGTATGAACGCGAAAATTCGTGATGCCCAGATGCAGAAGATTCCGTACATGCTCGTCGTTGGCGACAAAGAGGCCGCTGCAGATGCTGCATCCGTTAGGCTACGCACGAACGTTGACCTCAAAGCCATGCCCTTGACGCAACTCATCGAGCGCGTCAAAGGTGTTATCGACGAGAAAAGTTTAGAATTGTAGACGCGAACTTTAAGGTACGAATGGAGACCAGGGTGCCCGCAAGGGGACGCCCCTTCCATACCCGAAGCGTCTCCTCACCATGTCTCGTTGTATGGGAGGGGCGTCCCCTTGCGGGCGCCCTAGCTTAGCTAATTTATGTACTGATATGCGGGCAGGGTCAAGAATTCGACAAAGTGGTCGTCGAGGATGATTTTGTCGATCAGTTCAGCGGCAGTCTGGAATTTGCGGTTGGTGTACTGTTGCTCACCAATGGTTGTCTTGATCTTGTCTAGTTCCTCTGCCATTAGTTGGTGAAACAGGTCGGCATTTACCTTGCGTCCGTCATCGAGAATGCCTTTGGGGTGGTGGAGCCATTGCCAGATTTGTGAACGCGCAATCTCGGTTGTGGCGGCATCTTCCATCAGGTTGAAGATTGGGACGCAGCCGTTGCCACGTAGCCACGACTCCATGTATTGCAGGCTTACGCTGATATTGTTGCGTAACCCCGTTTCTGTAATCGTGCCCTCCGGTATCGCGATGAGGTCGGCAGCCGTGACATGTACGTCCTCGCGTTTGCGGTAAATCTGGTTTGGCGTCTTCATTACCTTGTCAAACTCTTCCATTGCAATCGCCACGAGGCCAGGATGAGCAACCCATGTGCCATCGTGTCCGTCGCTGGCTTCACGATGTTTATCGGCACGAACACGCGCCAGAGCCTCTTCGTTCGCCTGTGGGTCGTTCTTGATCGGAATCTGTGCCGCCATGCCGCCCATCGCGTGAATGTTGCGCTTGTGACAGGTCTGGATGAGCAGGAGCGAATAGGAGCGCATAAAATGGGTTGTCATCGTGACCTGTGAACGGTCGGGCAGGATATACTCCGGGATGTTGTGGAACTTCTTGATGGCACTGAAAATGTAGTCCCAGCGTCCACAGTTCAGGCCGGATGAATGGTCGCGCAACTCATACAGAATTTCGTCCATCTCAAAGGTTGCCAGAATAGTCTCGATCAGCACTGTTGCGCGAATCGTGCCATTGGGAATGCCTAGCTCCTGTTGTGCCAGCACGAAGATGTCGTTCCATAGACGCGCCTCAAGATGGCTTTCTAGCTTTGGCAGATAAAAGTAGGGGCCGCTCCCTTTTGCCAGCAGGTGTTTCGCGTTATGGAAGAGGTAGAGGCCAAAGTCGAAAATACCGCCGGAGATAGGTTTGCCGTCGATCAGTATATGCTTCTCATTCAAATGCCAGCCGCGCGGACGTACCAGTAGAGTAGCTATTTTGTCGTTGAGCTTGTAGCTCTTACCATCTGGATTGCTAAAGGTGATAGTGCCCTCTATGGCATCGCGCAGGTTGATCTGCCCCTGTATGGTAGCATCCCAGGTTGGTGCGTGTGAGTCCTCGAAGTCGGCCATGAACATTTTCGCGCCTGAATTGAGGGCGTTAATTACCATCTTGCGCTCGACTGGTCCCGTAATCTCAACGCGGCGGTCCTGCAAATCTGCTGGTATAGGTGCAACCGTCCAGGTGTCCTGACGGATATGTGCGGTTTCGGGTAGAAAATCTGGCTTCTTGCCTGCGTCAAGCTCGGCCTGACGTTGTTCGCGCTTCGCCAGCAATTCCTCACGTCTTTCCTCGAAGGTACGTGCAATTGTTGCGACAAAGCTCATTGCCTCCGGCGTCAATATTTCCGCGAACTCCGGCGTCACGGTTGCGTTAACCTCTATTCCCTGTGCATAGTGTGTTGGACTTGTCATGGTTGCTATTCCTCTCAACATTGAAAAAGGGGTCTTCTTTCATATCAACATGTATTATCGCATATCAAATCGTAGGGGATGAAATGATGGGGATGTGCCGCGGCACATCCCCATCATTTCATCATTTCATCTTAATGGAATTGTTCCTCTTCGGTTGAGCCAGCGAGGGCGGTGGTGGAGGACGTGCCTCCAGCGATAGCCTGTGCTACCTCGTCGAAGTAACCTGTGCCGACCTCGCGCTGGTGCTTGGTCGCGGTATAGCCTTCGCTTTCGCGTGCGAACTCGGCCTGTTGCAATTGTGAGTAGGCAGCCATGCCGCGCTCCTTGTAGCCGAGGGCGAGGTCGAACATGCTGTAGTTCAAAGCATGGAAGCCTGCCAGCGTGATGAATTGGAAGACATAGCCCATCTTGCCGAGCTGCTGCTGGAAGGTCGCGATAGTTTTTTCGTCGAGCTTCTTGCGCCAGTTGAACGAGGGAGAGCAGTTGTAGGCCAACAGTTTGCCGGGGAACTGTGCGTGTACCTCGTCGGCGAAGCGTTGCGCCTCTTTCAGGTTTGGCTCCGCTGTCTCACACCAGATCAGGTCGCAATAGGGGGCGTAAGAGATGCCACGCGCGATAGCTGCTTCGATACCCTGACGTGTTCTATAGAAGCCTTCGGCTGTGCGCTCACCCGTGAGGAATTTCTGATCGGTTGGATCGATGTCGCTGGTGATGAGATTGGCACCGTTGGCGTCTGTGCGAGCCACAACAAGTGTTGGTGTACCCATCGTGTCGGCAGCGAGACGCGCAGACACAAGATGCTTAATGGCGGTCTGTGTTGGGATAAGAACTTTGCCGCCCATGTGTCCACATTTCTTTTCCGAGGAAAGCTGGTCTTCAAAGTGAACGCCAGCCGCGCCTGCCTCGATCATAGCCTTCATCATCTCGAACACGTTGAGGGGACCGCCAAAGCCAGCCTCGGCATCGGCAACAATTGGCGCGTACCAGTAGGTATCGCCCTTGCCCTCGGATGTTTGAATCTGATCGGCGCGTTGCAGTGCCTGATTGATACGCTTGACTACGCTTGGTACGCTATTGGCCGGGTACAGGCTCTGGTCGGGATACATCTGGCCCGCGAGGTTCGCATCTGCTGCGACCTGCCAGCCACTGAGATAAATCGCTTGTAAGCCAGCCTTGACCTGCTGTACAGCCTGATTGCCAGTCAACGCGCCCAATGCCGCTACATATGGTTCGCTATGTAACAGATTCCACAAACGCTCCGCCCCCAAACGTGCCAGTGTGTACTCGATCTGCACGGAGCCACGTAAGCGGCGCACATCCTCCGCTGTATAGGGACGTTTGATGCCACGCCAGCGTGGATCGGTCTCCCACTGTGTCGTAAGATCGGCGGTATTATGTTGACCGTTCATCATCTTGTATGTTCCTTTCTGTTCGCATAGCAATACATAAAGCTAGACTGATATATCGTTGGGGAATTTTCCGCTTCTACTATTCTCTACAGCAAGGATAACATAGGAATACGCCCAAAAGCTACGTCTATGAGTAAGAAGATGTGAATATAAGCATAAGCAAAAGGTTATATGTCTCAAAGGGATAATCATTACCACATTACTATTATTACCATTATTACCGATATTCGCAGGGGAAGGATGAGTGGAGAGAATGTTTGTCATATTCCTTGTTAGCGTATGTTTTACCCGAAAACATACGGTGTCCCCAGTACCGCGAACACGGACCGAAAGCGGTCCGTGTTCGCGGTACTGGGCTATCAGGGTGTCCTCTCCGACCGTCAGATGTCGGTGTGTTGGGTGGTCTTAGGGTTCAATGGGTGCCCCGAGAGGCTGTCGGCGAATCGTTTGATGTCGCGCACGGTCGCGAAGTAGTCCTCGTGCACAGCTTGCCGGTAGATCATTTCGGCGGCGTGGGTGAGGCCGAGGTTGACGCGGCCCTGAGCGTGTACGCCGACCGCGATGAGTTTGCGGTAGTAGGCCATGCCTTCGTCGCGCAACGGATCCAACTCATTGACGGAGATGACGTGGGGTGGAAGTCCTGAGAGGTCGGCTTCGGTCGCAAAGTAGGGCCAGGCAAGCGGGTTCTCGGCGTTCTCGTCGGTCGGGTCGTAGGCGACCACGAGCATGTCCATCATGGCGCAATTGATGAAGTACCCGTCGTTTTCGATCATGGACGGTAGTTCTCGTAACTTGCGGCTGTCGGTCCAGCCGTAGCCGCCGCTGATGTAGGGGACCATCGCGTATACCCCGTTGATGGCGTCGAGGTGTCCGTCCCGCTTGGCCTTCAGCGCGGTCGCGAGTACGAGGTTAGCACCGCCGGACTCGCCTTGCAGCACGATAGAGGTGATGCCGAGCTGGTCACGGTGGTCGTTGATCCATTCCAACGCGCTGGTGCAGTCGTTGAGGCCAGCAGGGAACGGATGCATTCCTTCGGCACTGTAGGCGTTGCGGAAGTCAACGCCGATGACAACCATACCGGTCGCGGCCAGGTCTTCGCACCACTTCTGGTGGACTTTCGCGAACGCGTCGAGAATTGCCATGCCGCCACCGTGAATGTAGACAAGGCACGGCAGCGGACCAGTGACGTTGGTCGAGCGGTATATCCGCATTGTGATGTCGTTGCCGTCCACGCCGCGAACGGTGGCGGTACTGAATTCGACGCTGTCGTCGTCTCCCGGAAGGTCGTTGGGCATTGCCTCGTACAGGCCGCCGAAACCGACGTGATTCTGCCCGACTAACTCGATAATTGCCTCGGGCGTGGCCGTGCGGTCAATCAGCGGTGCCCCGGCGGGGGCATCCAAGCCGAACGCCGCCAGTGCCGCCCGCAACCGGGGCTTCAGCCGCGGATCCGTCCGCAGATCTCTGCCCGGATCATCGAGGCGCCCCGACAGCTTGGGATGCGCTGTCGTGTCATCGGCTGATGTGGACATCATCGCTCCTTCGGGTTGGTCGGAGTGAGGTTCATAGCTGCTGTTGCTCATCGTGTTTCTCCTCTTTGAGAGTACCTGTAAATGAGATCATTCAGTAATGGCGTACCATGATGCGAAGGATGAATTAGCAACCAAGATACTTTTTTTCGACTCGGGGTAGGTTTATCATCCTATAGGAAAGTATAATGAGGAAAGAGACTTCTGTCTAGTCGTAGGGATGGCAAAGTTCATGTGACCCTAAGCCAGGGCGTCCCCTTGCGGGCGCCCTGGCTCAACCGGAATACGCCTTTTATTCGTTAAGTTAATGCCTATGGGGCCTCTATTCATAACGCCCTCGTCCCAATCAACAATGGCAGCATAGATTGAAGGACGTACCCAATGATTGAAAACGTGGTCAAATGGGGACGAGGGCGTTATGAATAAAAGCCCCTACAGATTCCATCATACACACATATGCGGTATAATACAGCCACGATTTTTATTTCTGCATGTAGCTAGAGGTGGATGCATCTTGTCACAACTTACACAACTTACCCTGTCGGGCGAAACTCATCATAATCAGCGTCTCTTTTCGGATTATTATCTCGACAATATTTTGCCGACGCATTGGGCGAGTCTCTACAGTGAAGCAACGGTTGTTATGCAGCAGTTGCAACAACTTTTCGCGAAGTTTACGCCCAATCCCAATAATGAAGCACAGACGGAGGACGATTGGATTAAGCCTGTGTTGCAGACGTTAGGCCATATCTTCGAGGTGCAGGTTCCCCTGAAAGTGCCGGATGGCGTGCAGAAGCCGGACTATATTTTTTATCGCGACGAGCAGGCATACATTGCTAACAAAGGAAAGACCACTACCGAAGAGAATCTCAAGCAAGGTGCCTATGCCATCGGTGATGCCAAACGTTGGGAGCGTTCGCTGGACAAGGCAACGAAGGGCGATGATGCCTTCAATAATAAGAATCCATCGTATCAGATTTTCTTCTATATGCTGCATAATGGTCTACCGTGGGGCATTCTGACGAATGGGCGACAATGGCGGCTCTATTCTGGGCAGACCGTACACAAACTTGAGATTTTCTACGAGGTCGATCTGCCCGCGCTACTGGCGAAAAACGAGGTGAGTGCTTTCCTCTATTTTTATACCTTTTTTCGTCGCGCCGCCTTTGAGGAGCAGGAAGCGTTGTCGCTGGATCAGATACTCGCGGCCAGCACAGACTATGCACAGAATGTGAGTGAGAGCTTGCGGCAGCAGGTCTACGATGCATTGCGCTACGTGGCACAGGGCTTCCTGGACTATCCCGGCAATCACTTGCCCGCGACCCCCGAAACCTATAAGGCGATTTATGACAACTCGCTGATTCTATTGTATCGCTTGCTGTTCATCTTCTATGCTGAGGCACGCGACCTCTTGCCGTTAGAAGATAACTTTAGCTATCGCAAGAAATATAGCCTCTATGCCATCAAGCAAAATGTGAAAAGCGATGTGAGCGAAGGTTTGCTCATTCCTACCTCTGGTATGTACTGGACGCGCCTGAAAGACCTGTTTCGTGCCATCGACAAGGGTTCGCCGCCGCTCAGCGTGACCACGTTCAACGGCGGTCTTTTCGACCCGACGAAGCACGATTTTTTGGAACGCTATAGCGTCGGCGATGTGAGTTTGAGCCGCGCTATCGACAAACTAGCACGAGTCGATGGGCAGTACGTGGATTATCGCGACCTCGCGGAGCGGCATCTTGGCACAATCTATGAAGGCTTGCTGGAATACACGCTGCAGGTTGCGTCCGAAACGATGGTGGAGCTTCGCAATAGCAGTAGAATTGTACCCGCAGAGGGAGTTGCTAAGAAGGATATCGTGGCGACATTTCGCGCAGGTGAAGCCTATCTCGTCACCGATAGTGGTGAACGCAAGACGACGGGTAGCTATTATACGCCCGATTATATCGTCAAATATATGGTGGAGCAGACGCTGCATCCTCTCCTCGACAAGGCAGTACAGGCGGCACAGAGCGACGCCGAACGCATCGAGGCCACCCTTGCCATCAACATCCTCGACCCGTCGATGGGTAGTGGGCACTTTCCCGTTGAAGTCACCGAGTATATCGCACGCTACCTCGTCGCCCTCGGTGTGCAATCGGAGGACACCAACGAGGCCGACCTGACATATTGGAAACGGCGTGTGGCGCAACAATGCGTCTATGGTGTAGACCTGAACCCACTCGCCGTAGAGCTTGCCAAGCTTTCGCTGTGGCTGGTCACTGTGGCGAAGGACCGTCCACTGAACTTTCTCGACCATCACCTACGCGCTGGCAACACGCTCATCGGCTCCTGGCTCGACGATATCGCGGCAGGTCAACATCCCAAGCTTCGACAGGGCCAGAAGCGAGCAAAACAGGCGGAACAGGCGGCGACAGAGGCTGGGCAGCTAGCCTTTACGCTGTATGATGAGAGCTTCCGCTCCAACACGCAATCCGCCCTCGTCTCGATGGCCGCGATTGAACACAATCCAGGCATCACCGTCAACGATGTCAAGGCACAAGAGGCCGCGTATTAAGACCTTCGCATGCGCTTCAGCGAAAAATACCTTTACCTCGCCAATCTCGGTGCTGCCCTGTACTACGACCTCAAGCTTGGCGGTGACATCTGGCGACCCATCGCTCGCTACGCCCTCGATAGTACGCTCGACGAGAGTATGTTACAGCAACAGCAGCAATTCGACACATGGCTCGATGCCGCCAGCACACTTGCCGCACAGAAGCGGTTCCTGCACTGGGAGCTAGAGTTCCCCGACATCTTCTTCGACAACACAGGGCAGCCGCTCGGCGACAACGCAGGCTTCGATGTCGTCATCGGCAACCCACCTTACGTGCGCCAGGAGCAATTGAGCGATGACAAACCCTACTTCCAGGAACGCTACGACGTGTATCATGGTGTCGCGGACCTGTTCGTCTACTTTTTCGCACAGGGGCTAAGATTGCTCAAAAACGGTGGCAAGCTAGCGTATATTAGTAGCAATACGTGGATTCGCAGCAACTATGCTATGCCGTTACGCAAACATTTACGTACTCAAACGAAGGTCGAGACTATTGTTGATTTAGGCAACACGCGTGTCTTTGCAGATGCACCCGATTTAAGTCCTTCTATACAAATTGTCTCTAAAGAGGTACCAGAAGACAGTCATACCGCACAAGTCGCCGTATTTGCGAGGGGAGAGCAGATAAAAGCGTTCAGAGACCAACTAGCTGATAGATTATTTACAGTATCCATTCACGACCAGCTTGACAAGGGTTGACAATTACAGGGAGGTGGTTCAAGAGAGCTATTTTCTAAAGTGATGAAAGTTGGCAGAACCCTGAAAGATATAACTCAAAATCGCATGTTTTATGGAGTGAAAACAGGGTTAAATGAAGCGTTCATCATTGACCAAATGACAAGAGATAAACTTGTAAGAGAAGACCCAGCATGTACAGCAATTATTAAGCCAATGCTACGCGGTGAAGATTTACGTCCCTGGTATCAGGAAAATGAAGGTCGTTGGTTAATTTTTACAAGGAGAGGAATTGATATAGATTCTTATCCTGCTGTGAAAGACTATTTGCAGCAATTTCGTGAACAATTGGAACCTCGCACGGCTGATAGGGATAGTACAACTTCACACGGTCGTAAGCCAGGAACGTACAAATGGTATGAAATACAAGACTCTGTCGATTATTACAATGAGTTTGACAAACCTAAGATTTTCTGGCCCGACATTGCACGATTCCCTCGCTTTTCATGGGATGAGCGAGGACAATTCGTGAATAACAAAGGGTATATACTATCCCCACCCGATGCCTCTCTTTTAGGTATACTACAATCGCGTGTATGTTGGTTTTGCATATCTCGACTTTGTGCGCCACTAGGTGAACGGCTGGGATTGATGATATATCAGCATTTTACACAGTTTATGATAAATCTTCCTATTCCCACGCTCACAGAGGTACAGCGAGAGCAGATTGGTACGCTGGCACGGCAGCTTACGGATGTGGCGCAGCGACGGTATGAGGTGCGGCGCAAAACGGCCCATCGCATCCTGCACGATCTCGGCAATGGTTTGGAGGCGCGGCTCAATCAACGGCTGGAACTGTGGTGGGACCTATCCTTTCCAGAGTTCCGCGCCGAGGTGCAAAGAGTCTTCAAACGCGATATTCCGCTCAAGGACCGCGACGATTGGGAGGAGTTGTTGCGCGAACGTGCGACGCAGATACGCACGTTGACCGATGAGATTGTACGGCTGGAAACATTGCTTAACGCGGCGGTGTATGTTGTGTTCGATCTCAATGATGAGGAGATTGCATTGATCGAGCGCGAAACGAAATATAAATATGGGGAATGGTGAAAAAAGAAACCAACGGGCGACTTGATTATATTCCAACGGGCGACTTGATTATATTCCAACGGGCGACCTGCTTATATTCCAACGGGCGACCACAAGGGTCGCACCCTACTATACAACGTGTCATATAGTAGAGTGCGACCCTTGTGGGCGCCCGTTCCTAGATGAATAATTAAAGTGCTGTACGGGCCTTATTCTATAACGCCCTCGTGCCGATACACAACGTTGGTGAGGATTGAGGGTCGGAATCAATGATGGGAAACGTGGTTGGTGGGGGCGAGGGCGTTATAAATAAAGGCCCCTACGATTGTTCAATTCCTGAAACGTTCGCTATGACCTACCCATAATGGTTACAGATGTGCGCGAATGAGTGGTGCAATTCGACTTTTGTGAGGCAATCTGGTACTATATACTCCGTTATTGATGGAAAAGAATGCGCTGTGTGGAATTATTCAGGGAAGAGAGATGGTAGCACGATTATGAATGATATTAGAAGGCGCATACAGATTGCGCGTGGAGAAGTGCCAGCAGACTTGGTGTTACGCAATGCCAATCTGGTCAATGTCTGTAGCGGCGAGTGCTATCTGGCAGATGTGGCTGTTGCTGATGGACGTGTGCTAGGGATACGTGAACTGCACGATATTGGCTCGTCTAGTCCATATTTAGGAAGAGAGGAGCGCGATCTGCAAGGACGCTGGCTCGCACCGGGACTCATCGATGGACATATGCATATTGAAAGTACGATGCTAGTGCTACCTGAGTTTGCGCGTATCGTTGTGCCGCGTGGGGTGACGACGGTGATGCTCGACCCACACGAGTTTGCGAATGTGATGGGCATTGAAGGCATTCGCTATGTGCTGGACTCAGGGCGTGGGCTGCCACTCTCTACCTATATACTGCTCTCCTCTTGTGTTCCGGCATCATCTTATGAAAGTCCATATCGCGTGTTGACGGCTGAGGACCTGTTGCCCCTCTTAGATGATGAGCGCGTGCTGGGGCTGGCCGAGATGATGAACATGCCGGGTGTATTACAGGGCGACGAGCAGGTTATCGCGAAGATCGAGGCCACGCTACGTCGCAATCTTGTCGTTGATGGACACGCTCCGGGCCTTACTGGGCGCGACCTCAACGCCTATGCCGCCTCCGGCATTATGTCTGACCACGAATGCACAACGATAGAAGAGGCACGCCAACGTCTACGCCTGGGCATGTGGCTGATGATTCGCGAGGGATCGGCGGCACAAAATCTTGATACGCTGCTGCCGTTGGTGCAAGAACTGCATCCACCACGCGTCTTCTTTGTCACAGATGACCGCGATCCACTTGATCTGACAACGCGCGGTCACATGGATTCGATGGTACGACGTGCTATCGAACTGGGCCTGAACCCTGTTGAGGCTATTCGGCTCGCATCGTATAATACCGCGCAATATTTTCGCCTGTACCATCGTGGAGCTATTGCCCCTGGTTTTGTCGCAGACCTTGTGGTGCTGGACGATTTATCAACCTTCAAGGTCAATTCGGTTTATAAGGATGGTATGTTGGTCGCACAGGATGGTGCTGTGCTGGTTGATATTCCCTCGGCAGCCGTTGCTGGCATAGAGACCTCGATGGCGATGCAAGAGGTAGAGCCAAGAATGACCATGAATAGCAGAGCGTTTGGCGAGCAGGATATAAGGATCGCGGGCAAAGCCGGACCTGTCGAGGTGATCGGTATCAACAAGGGGCAGATTACCACGACCCACTTACAGGAAGAGGCACCTCTGCGCGATGGTGAGATTGTCGCGGACCCGGAGCGCGACCTGCTGAAACTGGTTGTGGTCGAGCGACATCACGCCTCTGGTCGTATAGGGCGCGGTCTTGTCAAAGGTTTTGGTCTGAAGAAGGGTGCTATTGCCTCAAGCGTAGCACACGATGCACACAATCTTGTGATTGCAGGTACTAATGATAGTGATATTGTGCAGGCGGCACACGTATTACAAGCGATGGGTGGCGGGTTTGCCTGTGTTGTCGATGGTGAAGTACGAGCGCGTGTTCCGCTGCCGATTGGCGGACTTATTTCGCCTGTATCGGCGGCAGAATTAGTACAACAACTGCGACGGTTGGATGAGGCGGCGGCAGAACTTGGCTGTACATTAGAGCATCCATGTATGACGCTGAGCTTCCTTTCGCTGTCGGTTATTCCATCGCTTAAATTGACGGATCAGGGTCTGGTTGATGTAGAGACATTTACCCTCCTTCCGCTACAAAGGTAATTAATTTTCATGTTGCGTAACCTTATTGAATACCACTGGGCTGAGCATATTGACGAGGCGTTGTTGTTGATGGCGCGTTCCGATGTAAAGACTGTTGCGCTCGCTGGTGGAACGTATCTCTTAGGTCTGGATGACGACAGTATCGAGGCCGTTGTGGACCTGCGTGAACTAGAGCTTGCCTATATTTCCGAAGATACACGCTTTGTGCATATTGGTGCCATGACGACATTACAGCAGCTTGTCGATGCACCACTTATGAAGAGCTTTGCAGCGAGTCTGCTGGCTCGTGCCGCACTCGCCTCGTCCTCCTCACATCTTATTCGTGCCAGTGCGACACTCGGTGGAACGCTTGCGGCTGGTGTTGCGTCCCAGGCTGATCTGCTTCCCGCTCTTTCAGTCTTGGAGGCGCAGGTGCTGCTGCGTTCTGGTTCAAAAACATCTGTCAACTTGAGTGCCGGTACGGCAGAGCGACCGGGGCTGGCTCTCTCTGATGTTGTCTTCAAAGGAAAACAGGAGCGTACTGTTGCGTGTGATGAGGTGGCGAGCGAACGACACGCGAGCGAACTTATTATCGAGGTACTACTTCCTGCCGCGCGTACATTCTCTGGGACAGCGTTCATGCGTATTGGACGCACACAGGCGGATGTGGCTCTGCTGAATGTTGCCGCTCTTGTGGAGCTAGAGCAGGATACATACCGACGGGTGCGCCTAGCATTTGGCGGTATCAATATGGAGCCGCAGCGCCTGTTGGCCGTCGAGCGTCTTCTTGAAGGCAAGCACATGGACGACACGCAGGGGCTGCTTGCCGCGTTACAAATGGGCATGAATGAATTCCGTCCACCGACCGATGCGCTGGTGAGCGGCGGTTATCGGCGTGTTAGTGCGGTGAAACTGGCGCAACGTGCAATCGAAGAGGCATTGTACAATGCGCGTTTGCAAGCAGTGAGTACGACGTATCGTGGCTCAAGCGTAGAAAGTAGATTATGATGGAACTTGAGTTACGTGTCAATGGGCTGGTGGAGAGCCTTGATGTTGCCCCCGGTGAATCGCTCGTGACGTTATTGCGTCGCAATGGTTATACAAGTGTCAAGCAAGGCTGTGAAACGGGCGAATGTGGAGCTTGCACGGTGTTGGTCGATGGTGTGCCGAGGCCAAGCTGTGTGATGTTAGCGGCGCAGGCTGGCGGTTGTACGCTGATGACTGTCGAAGGGTTGGGCGCAATACCTACACTGCATCCTCTACAACAAGCATTTATCGACATGGATGCTGTACAGTGTGGTTTTTGCACTCCTGGCATGATGTTGTCCGCCTCTGCACTGCTTCAGCATATACCGAATCCAACAGAAGATGATGTACGTGATGCCCTCTCAGGTAATCTCTGTCGCTGTACAGGCTATGTTAAGCCTGTGCAAGCGATCATGCGAGCAGCGGCTGTACTACGTGGTGAGCTAGCCGCCGATTATAGCGGTGGAGCAGGTACGAACGATGCCTCAAGTATAACTGGACGACAAAGGGCCATCGTTGACAATGGCACTCATGATATTACGGCGAAACAACGGATTGTTCAACCAACAACACCATTCGCGGCCCTGTCGAAAACTCCCTTGAGCGTTGTCGGGAAGTCCGTGCATACCATTGACTCGCCAAAGCTTGTGACTGGTCGCTCGACGTTTGCCGATGATTTTGCTCCTAGAGGAATGCTCTATGGTGCCATTCTTACCAGTCCTCATCAACATGCGGTCATTCGTAGCATCGACACCAGTGAGGCCAGAGCCATGTCAGGGGTACAGGCTGTGCTTAGCTATGAAGATGTGCCACGTATTGCATATGCCAGTAACGGTTCTTCCGGCCCACAGGATCGCTATGTCCTCGATTATATTGTACGCTACGTTGGTGATCGTGTGGCAGCCGTTGCTGCAGAGACGCCCGAACTGGCACAGGAGGCACTGGAACGTATTGTTGTCGCATATGACGTTCTGCCAGCACTACTTGATCCACGCCAGACCTTAGAAGCTAACACGGTTCGTATTCATGCGGAGTCAGAGTCGCGTAATATTTATGCGGCTGAACGCAACATTGCAGCCCGTGTGCGAACCGAAACGGGCGATGTGGAGCGTGGCTTTGCGGAGTCGGATGTGGTAATTGAGGGTGAGTATTTTGTGCCAATGAGCCGACAGACTGCCCTTGAGACGCGCACCGTGATCACTTATTTTGACGAAGATGATTACCTTGTGGTGCGTAGCAATAATGCCTCCGTGCCGCACCTTATGAAAAGTGTACTGGCCTCCGTTCTTGATATCCCTGCACGTCGTATTCGTGTCGAACAACCAGCCCTTGCTGGCGGTGCAGCGACAACGCAAGGTATTGATCTTGAGGATATGTGCGCGATGTTGACGCAGGTGACGCGCAAACCTGTGCGCCTCAGTTACACACGTGCCGAAGAGTTGCGCGAAAGTCATAGTTATCCGCAACAGATTCTACGTATGAAGACAGGTGTGAGGCGTGACGGCACGCTTCTTGCCAACCAGATGATCGTGCTGGCAAGCACTGGTGCATATGGTACCTATATGGCACCAATGAACGGCGTTCTTGGACTCTATCCCTGCGCTTCCACGCGCTTTGTCACCGAGGTTCTCTACACCAATCATCCGGCGACAAGCAATATGCCAGGAGCGGATGCAGAACTCTTCGCCCTCGAAAGTCATCTCGACGAAATCGCGCAGAGGCTCGGTATGGATGCATTGGCGTTGCGTCGTAAGAATTGGCTCAAGACAGGACAGACAACGGGAGCGAACGAAGAGAGTAGTTTGTCTGAATGTATGCAGCTTGTTGAGACGAAATTGCAGTGGCATGAAAAGCGCGGTCAGGTCTGGAATAGCCGTATGCATCGTGGTGTAGGGATTGCACTCACCGACTTCGATAATGCTCTGGGAAGTGCCGAAAGTAGTGGTGCTGTTGTCAAGTTAAACGATGATGGCTCATGCGATGTCTTCGTGAGCGTTGCTGATCCAACTACAAAAACGCAACTGGCACAGGTCGTGGCAGAGGTGCTGGGTATCGCTGTGGAAGATATTCTGCTGCATACCTCTGGCACCGAGAACACTCCGTTCGCCTCAACCGCGAACGTGGCATCGACGCTCTATAACGCAGGGGCCGCTCTGCGACGCGCGGCAGAGTTGGCACGCCGCCAGATGTTGATTATCGCTGGCCGTCTGCTCAATGTCATGCCGGAGACGCTGACAATACAAGGCGGTACTCTTACACCATCCCTGCTGAACGGACAACCACTCACAATTGCCCTCGTCGCGTCACATCTCCTGGCGAGTGAGGGGCGGCAAATCATCGTGAATGCATCATGGAAAGAGACAACCGCCCCAACCGCATTTGCTGTGCAAGGTGCCGAGGTCGAAGTCGATACTGAAACTGGAGCGGTGCGCGTCGTAAAGCTTATCGCCGCCGTCGATGGTGGGCGCATTATCAATCCTGCGCTTGCCGAGGGGCAGATACAGGGCAGTATGACGCAAGGGCTAGGGATGTGTACAAGTGAAGAGATGCTCTACGACGCACAGGGACAACCACTTACTCGGACCTTGCGCGACTATCACATCTATAATGCATTGGAGATGCCGGAACTGCTAACATACCTGATACAAAGTGGTGCTATAACGTCTGGTGCCTTTGGCGCGAAATCTGTCGTCGAAGTTGCACGTAGTGGTGTTGCACCTGCCATCGCCAATGCAGTAGCCGATGCCCTCGGTTTTCGCATACGTCAACTTCCCCTGACACCCGAACGTGTGTTGAGGGCGATACATGCGAAAAGATGAGTTTTGTAGGTGCCTCTTTATTCATAACGCCCTAGTCCCCATTGAACACGTTTTCCATTCATTGACTCCGTCGGTCAATGCTTGTCCACATGGTCTATTGGCGCGAGGGCGTTATGAATAACGGCCCCTACAGGGTTAGAAGTCGTTTGTAGGCAAATGGAGTACATGTTCATAGGCGGCGAGTGCTTCATCGTACCGTTTGAGGTGACTAAGTGTGTGGCCTAATCCAAGCCAACTGTTATAGATGTCAGGGAAGAGATGCACTGCTTGTTTATGGACAACAAGGGCCTCTTCCTGGGTTCTCTTGCCTTCCATTGCGCTTTCTAAGTATTTTCCTAGCCCTGTGCTCATGGGAACCTCCATGGTGAATTCTTTCTTTTGATCTTGTTAACAACCACGAATTGGGTATATTGCTTGATGCCATTTCCTTCCTAAGTATTCTACGAAACAGAGTCACATCAGGTTATGCGTTGCTTTCAAAAGACCTTTGTAAATATAGTCAAACAATGAGAAAAGATGGGTCTGTTTGTGGTATCTTTATAGCGTGTGTGACAAATAGTACATACAATTCTGTTTGTAAAGATAGGTCTGTCGAAAGACTGTGAAGGATATGCGCTCCATGGACGAACCCACAACGAATAGCACACCTGCGAACCAGTGGAACGAAGGCGATTCTACAACATTTCTTGATTTCGGCGAAATCTTTGTGCCTAAACGTGCAGAGCAAACCGAAACATTCTTACAACTCATTCCTGCACACACCGACGAAGCGTTTACGATTGTCGAACTAGCGGCGGGTGGTGGCACTCTGGCACAGGCTATTTTAGAACGTTTCCTCGCTTGCCATTATATCGCATTAGATGCCTCGGAGAAGATGCGTGTAGAGATGACACAGAAGCTTGCAGCTTTTCATGACCGTCTCACCATTCTCCCCTTCTTGTTAGAGGAACAGGCATGGCGTAATACGCTTCCCTCTCCACTACGCTGTGTGGTGTCCTCATTGTGCGTACATCATCTGTCCGACGAAGAGAAGCGGAGCTTCTTTCGCGACATGTCGGAGCGACTTGAGCCAGAGGGAGCCTTGTTGCTCGCCGATATCATCAAGCCTGCTACACCACGTATCGCCACCCTTTTTGCTCAACAGTACGACGCCATTGTACGCGCCCAGAGTATCGCCGCACACGGCGACCTGAGCGGCTACGAACATTATCAGATGCTCCAGTGGAACTACTTCACCTACGACTATAACGATCCAAATTCATACGACAAACCGTCGCTACTCAGTGACCAACTGCGCTGGTTGCGTGAGGCTGGCTTCGCCCATGCCGATTGCTTCTGGATGCAGGCGGGGCATGCGGTTTATGGTGGGTATAAATAAGCGTTTGATTAGCTGGTTCAATCGGGGATGACTTCCGTAGGGGCCTGATTATGCGTTTTAAAAATTAAACCTGGGAACGGGCGACCACAAGGGTCGCACCCTACTATACAATGCGTTGTATAGTAGGGTGCGACCCTTGTGGTCGCCCGTTGGTTTTTTTGATTCCCTCATTATTTGCTTAAACAGCATTATCACGCCCTGTGAACGGTAGACAATTTTAGGGGGAATTGGATGTTGTTCCACCCCATTCCTACAAACATACAGCAATAAATCCTCCGATTCAACAATATTCCTCATCGTGGCGTTTAGTTTAATGAAGCAACGAGAAAAGCATTGTTGGTATGCCTCTCTTTTTTTTGTGAAAATTTGTGTCTTTTTTCTTGCACTCTGCATGCCAAATACTTATCTATATTTTAACACACTGTTTACTTGCGAATTACAGTTTCTTAACACAGTGTAGGTAAGATGAGTTAGTACGTCAAAATGTTTGAGCAGGAGAACGTATGGAAAGTGATCTACACATGCCCGCAGTAGCAACAGCGAAGGTGACGAATACAACGCCCAGGAAGCGATCTCGACACTTGTGGCGTGAGGCAGGGCAGGCGTATCTGTTCCTCTTACCTGTTTTTGCCATTCTCGCTGTCTTTGCCTATGGCCCCTCTATTTTTGTCTTTTACATGAGTCTCTTCAAATGGAATTTTCTCAATCGTGGCGTTCAACCTTTTGTCGGTCTTGATAACTACACGTTTCTTTTTCATGACCCGAACTTTTTGCAGTCGATTCAGGTTACACTGCTCTATGTCGTTATCTCGGTACCTCTGCATCTCTTTATCTCACTCTTCCTGGCGGTCTTGCTGATGTCGGGCATTCGCGGACGCACAACGTGGCGGCTAGCAATCTTTACGCCGTTTGTGATGCCGCTTGTAGCGACGACGACGGTGTGGTACTGGATGTTCGATAACTATCATGGCCTGTTCAACAATATGCTTCTTTTGTTCCATCTACGCCCTATTGATTGGCTTGGCGACCCACACTGGGTGCTTATCAGCATTATCTTCTACACGACGTGGAAGTCCGTTGGCTTTAGCACAATTCTCTTTATGGCTGGTTTGAGCAACGTTTCGCCAGCCCTCGCGGAGGCGGCTCGCGTTGATGGAGCCAATCCGCTACAGGTGTCCCGCCATATTACATGGCCTTTGCTGATGCCGATTACGTTGGTCGTCCTGTTACTGAGTACCGTCGAGTCGTTCAAGATGTTCCAACCTGTCTTTCTGTTTGTTGATGCTCAAGGTGGACCACAGAATGCGGCCCGTACAATGGGACTCTATATGTTCTCACAGGCATTCGCCACTAATTCGCATGATGGTCTTGGTGCCGCAATCTCGGTGGTGATCTTCTTACTCGTCTTTACCATTTCGGTCACGCAGCTTGTCTTTACGCGCCGTGACGCCAACGCTGCATATTAGAAAGGGAGGGGAAAAGTTTATGGCTATGACACCAACCGTTCCACCTATTGTCACGCTTACTCCTACCAGAGGACGTACCAAACGTCCCTTTGGACGCTATCAACAGCCGTGGCGTGCTTTGACCTACGTTGTCGTGATCGTTGTTTCAATCGCGTCCATCTTTCCCCTGTACTGGATGTTCGTGACTTCGCTGCTGACCGATCACGATGCCTACGCTACGACGCCCATTTTTTTCCCTGACTGGCAATGGACGAATTATGCACGTGCATGGGCGATGGCACCGTGGATGCAATACTTTTTGAATAGCCTGTTCATTTCGGGCTGTACTGTTGTTTTAGCGGTCGTTACCTCGCTATTCGCTGGCTATGCCTTTGGCATGATGAAGTTTCCAGGTCGTCAGGCACTCTTCCTGGCAATTCTGGCCCTCATCATGATTCCGTTCGAGGCGACATTGATTCCCAGTTACCTGATTGTTTCGACGCTAGGCTGGATTGATAGTTATCAGGCGCAGATTATTCCGTTTGGTGTCAGCATTTCGGGTATTTTCTTGCTCCGTCAATTCTTCCTGTCGCTCCCCGACTCGTTATGGGAGGCGGCACAGATCGACGGCTGCTCACGTCTCAGGTTTCTGTGGTCTGTGGCGGCTCCGTTGGCGCGTCCAGCTCTAACGGTGGTGGCGTTGCAGGTGCTGATTGGCAGTTGGAATGCGTTTTTGTGGCCTTATCTGGTTACAAGCTCGGACGCATTCCGTCCCGTTGAGGTGGGGCTGAAAGCCTTTACCTCGGCTGACGGGACCGATCCAACCGGACTCGCGGCGGCGGCTGCCTTCACCACACTCCCCATTTTGATAGTGTTTCTGATTGCCCAGAGGCAGTTCATCGAGGGAATTTCGGTGGGCAGTACAAAGGGCTAATCCATCCACCAGTTCTCACTGGCCCGGCGTTCTATTGAACGGTTGGAATGTGTTAATAGATAGAAATGCACTTTTTATTCGTTTTTTAGTTATCTTCTTAAAAAAGGAAAGGTATCACATCACATGCGTCGTTCATGGTCTTTTACGGCCTATGTTATTGCTATGGTTGCAATGCTGCTTTTGACAGCTTGCGGTGGTTCAGCCAATAGCAATAGTGGCAACAACTCGACAAGCACAACGCCAGGAGGAGTGCTTGACCACAACAAAAAGTATACAGTAAACTTCTGGGATGCATTCGCCTCTGGTGCAAACAAAACAGCAATAGCGAACCTGACTCAGCAGTATATGCAGAAGAACTCTAATGTCACCGTAAATGTGCAAGCTTTCGACTCGTATGCAACATTGAAGACGAAAATTACGGCTGCTATCGCTGCTGGCAAGCCACCGGCGATCTCACAGGTGTACGAAGAGTGGGCGCAACAGTATCAGCAGTCGAACGCGATTGTCTCGTTGCAGCCATTCATCTCAGGTAAAAATGGTCTGACCGATCTTTCAGACTTCTATCCTAGCTTGATAAAGGATGGTCAACTCAATGGTAAGCAGTATATGCTGCCATTCAATAAGAGCGATATTGTTCTCTACTATAACTCTGATGCGCTCAAAGCGGCAGGTATCAATCCCCCAACGTCAATTGATGAGATGGTGACTGACCTGACAAAGGTTACGAAGCCCGACGGTTCACAATGGGGACTTTCGTACACGCCGGATGTTGACTTCTGGTCTATTCTGTACAAAGGTCTCGGTGGCACTGACTTCGTTTCTGCCGATGGCAAGTCCGCGACGTTCGCGACTGGTGCCAATGCTGCCATTGCAAAGCAGGCTCTCGGCGAACTGGCTCCGCTTGTGCAGTCGAAGGCTATTCACGTTACAACAGCGAACGCATGGGAGAACGATTTCGCCTCACAGAAATCACTGTTTGCAGTAAGCTCAATCGCGAGTTATCCCTTCGTCAAAAAGGCTGTCAACAGTACATTTCAGTTCAGTGAGGCTCCTATTCCAGCCGGTCCAAAGGGGCAGTTCACAACGCTGTTTGGCACCAACCTGGCGATCTATGCTGGTGTTGATGCCGATACGCAGTCGGCGGCATGGGACTTCATGAAGTTTCTTACCAGTTCCGAGACCAATGCCTCGTTTGTGCAGCAGACGGGCTATATGCCTATCCGCCAGTCAGCCTTCAATAGTGCAGCATTGCAAGCCTACTATGCGAAGACACCAGCACGCAAAGCAGGTCCAGAATCGCTACCATACGGCTTTGTTGCCTCGACTGTTCCTGCCTGGGATCAGTGTCGCGACATCATCTCGAACGCTTTTGTCAGCGTTCTCAAAGGCCAATCGTCGGCCGACGATGCCTTCACTAAGATGACCAGCAGCAGCAACTCCGCGCTTTCGCAAGGCTAGGACATTTGTTTGCTATAAAAAAGAGCGATTGCGACGTGTCGCAACCGCTCTTTTTTATAGCAAACAACACTAATTCTAAATATTTCTTGATACTTTTTGACGACTTCATTCGTGTCTGTAGTGGACTTACGTGAAATGAGTAAAAAAAGCTCTTCTGTAGGTTATTGAGTGAAGCAATAGATGCTTACAAGCATTTCGACAAACGCGACGATGGTTGGACGAAGGTTATTCTCAAACCTGGGAAATAACTCACATTGTTCATGGGAGGCAGATGATGCATTATCTGCCTCCCATGAACAACGAAAGTGTTTAAGTTGAAGCCTCTCAAAACTGAATGCATATTCCTGTGTTCTTTTGTGGTGAAGACAGCGTAGTATACTATATATATACGCTTTTTTGTCACTAGTGTACCCTAAAAATCTCTGCTATAATCTCTCTGATAACACTAAAGAACATGAGGAGTCGCTGATGGCTCGTCGCTTTCACCTGCGAAGCACGACAGAGGAAAACCTACGGATTGTTTCGCGCTCCGTACCCTGGAAACTCTTGCTTCTCATTCCTGTACTGATTGTGTTGGCTGTTCCTGCATACCTCTTCGCGTCGAACGCTGGGAGAGGTATTGTTCCAGGTGTGACCAGTTTCTTCTATGGCTTGTCCGCGCCACCACCACCGCCAGTGCCGACGCCACAACCTGCCTTCCCAATCGTGCTGCCACAGGTTGGTTCTTTGCTGTATACGGTGCAGGATAGCGATTCTTGTGATAGTATCCTTACCTATCAGATGCGTATGGCGAACGCAGGACAGGTATTCAGCGATGTTAACCCTGCAACGGTCAAGGCTCTGGATGCCTCGCTTGGACAGGATTGCCACGCGCTCCAACCCGGTATGGTACTCCCATTATCGCCACAGTATCCTCTTGTTGCTCTCGGAGGTGTTGTGCTGAAGATAGATGCAACTACGACGCAACAGGTATTGCCAACGCCGCTGATCAAAACCTCTAGTCAGCAGTTGCCTGCCGATTGCACTGGCGGCTGTATACTGACGGTACGCCTTGCCTCTCAGGTGCAGGTGCATCTTAACGTGCAGACAACGTTAACCATCAAGGTTGGTTCATGGGTCTGGGCGCAGGCCATGCTCGCGCGTAAAAGCGTCAAAGATTTTCCCGACTATCCCTATGCCGACCCCAAAGCATCACTCGATGGTATGGCGTTACGTGCTTGCGATCTGCAAGTAGACGACACTCACGATGACAACTCGCTTTCCTGCGATCAACTCGCGCCCAACTCAATCGACGACGATAACGGTACGTGGCTTTTGGGCGTCACCGGAGCAGGTGCTATCGATCACTGGCACTATGGTATCCATTTGCCAGCAGGTACGCGTGTGCTGCTCTGGCTCACCAACGAAAACGGCGTGCTGAAGTTTCAAAAAGGTAATCCGTTGTACAGGTATGATAGTGCGACGCATCTGTATGTGAAGGCATAATAGCCACCATTATGAATGAGGTGATGATGATAGAATGGACGGTGTAACAACATCTTTTCAAGGTATCATTTATCACAAGGAGGAGTTTCATGAACGTAGCTCATATTGACAAAGCGCAAGCTCAAGCAGATGCGATGCTTGGCCCACACATGGAGGGCGAGACACGTACTCAACGGTTGTTCAATGCTACCGAGGGCAATGGACAGGACATACTTGTGGTTTACTTCAATGCAGGTGGTCGCACACGTCCTCATACGCATAAGCAGGGGCAGATACTCCACATTTTGGAAGGCAGAGGTATCGTCGCGTTTGACAACGAGCGACGCCAGGTCACGGCAGGTGATGTGGTTGTGATTCCGCCCGGAGTCTGGCACTGGCACGGTGCTAATCCCGACACTGCCATGAGTCATCTCGCGCTTCAAGGGCCAGCAAGTAGTGGCGACCTCAACTGGGATGTGGATGAGCGCGATTGGGCTTCGGGGTATACAGTGGAGACGCATGATGACACAATGCGCCTATAGTAGACCTGGGCAAAAAGCGCAAGATGCGAGAAGTTTTGTCCCTCCTTCTATGCTACACTGTTGCTTGTCGAGTACTGACGTGCTTAGGCATGGACTCCGTGATGTCTCGACAAAGAAAGAGAGGGATAAACCATGTTTCATAGTATCGCCGCGACGGTGTTGTTCGTAAGAGACCTGGCTAGATGTCTGACGTTTTATCGGGACACGCTAGGGCTTCAGGTGACAGAGAGTACTCCCGAGCTTGCCTCTTTTCAGATGGAAAACGTGTACTTTCTCCTGATGGAGGTCTCAGCCGCAGCCCACATGATCAGTGAGGAGGCCAATGCGTTGAAGATCGAGGGAGGGTCTCGAGTGCTTTTGGCCGCTGGTGTTGAGGATGTGGACGCCGCATATGAGGCACTCAAGGCCAAAGGAGTCACGTTTCTCAGACCTCCAACCAGCCAGTCCTGGGGGCTACGCACGGCGTACTTTGCCGATCCAGAAGGCAACCTCTGGGAGATCAACCAGCCCCTTGCCTCTAAGTAAGAGGGCCAGGCTCAGCCGTTGTGTCCGCGCTCTTTGGTCAGCGCGGACACAACGGCTGAGCAAACATCCAAAGCCTTGCAGGTTTTCTTTGAGTTTACCCTACAGTACTACCCCTTGTAGTACGGCTTTGAGTCGCGCAATCACGGAATACAGCACTGCCGCACGATCCACTCACACTTTTTGTATATCTTTGAATAAAGCGAGGTGATATGAAACCAGGTAAATTTTCTGTTAGTCTAAACGTCAAAGACATAAAAAAATCCAAAGCTTTTTATGAAAAGCTAGGCTTTAGCGTAGTTGGCGGCCAAGAAAAAGAAAAATTGCCCTTTTCTTGTGTTTGAATGCTAGTAGGTTACATAAATATTCGCTACACATTAGAATTTCCTGAGAAATAAATATAGTAGAATTTATAAGTTGAAAATTCTAAATATTTATTGCAAGAATGCTCAGAAAAATGCTATGCTTTGATTGTATTATTCTTAAAAAAGCAGAAATGGAAGATGCTGGAAAGAATAATTAATTCTAGTGTTTGAGTCTATTCCTCATTGTATCTTTTTAAAAGTATTCAATTAGGGAGAAGCCAAAACGACTATGAGTCATACTGGCTCATGAAGCTGAGTCAGGAAAGGATTGTTTCATTTCAATGAAGAAAACATCTGACGAGTTAGCGCAAGAAAACACAACTGAGCAGTCGATGGAGTCGTCGGCTACACGTCAGTCACGCCGATCACTTTTGAAAGGTACGGTGGCAGGCGTTGCTGCTACTGCTGGCATTTCTGGCCTCGCCGCCTATGGGTTGGCGGCAACAACGCATGTTGAGGCTGCGGCAGCACACGGAACGGGTTGTGTGGATTCGTTTCAGACCATCTTGACCGTCGCCCGAACTCTTGAGCGATTGGCAGTGACCTTCGTAGAAAACGGTGTCAAACACGCTGAGCAATTGGGACTGAGCGGAGCTACTCTTGCGAACGTCAAGGCAGTTCTTGTCGAGGAGCAGATTCACGAACTCTTCTTGCACGACCATGGTGCTGGAGTTCTTGCCAGTGATTTTAGCTTCCCTCATGGTCCAAAATCGTTCACAGACATAAAGATATTTCTGCAAACGTTGGCGGAAATAGGCGGAGTCTTCGATACGGTCTATCTGGCCGCCACAAAAGAGTTCGCAGAGTTGGGAAGACCAGATTGGGCACAGGTTGCTGCTCAGATTGCCTGGGTTGAAGGCGAGCATTTAGCTCTGGGACGCCAAATCGGTATAAACATTGGCCTGATTTCGCCACCAGCTAATAACTGGGCGTTCGCACCTTCGCTGATACCATCAGTCGGGGCGCTACCAGCTATTGCAAAGAAAGAGGGCTACCTGAGTCCAAGACCCGGTAATCACTACGCCTATCATCAGGTCAGTATTGATGATCCTGGTGTGATTTACCGCAAGCCCTTTGTCGCGTCCTCGTCCTGTTCATAGTCATCTTCTGACTTTCACTTCCCTTCCCAGATGAAAGAAGCTGGGAAGGGAGTCCAATATATCATTGACAAAAACAGACCATACGATATAGGATGTTCGCAAGGGGAAAGTTTATCTCCTCGTGTAATACGTTACAAAAAAGCTTCAGGACTTGCTATGCGTATTTGTCTTCTCACTATTGGTTCTCGCGGTGATATTCAACCCTATGTTGCCTTGAGACAAGGATTACAGGCGGCTGGTCACGTTGTTCGTCTCGCCACACACACTTTTGGGGATCAGTTTTTTTGGGGGCAACGTGTCGCCGCTCTGAAAGCAGGTCCCAACCCAATTCCCCAGAAACGGCTGTCTGTTCGTGTATTGGCAGAGGCACTTGAGAAGGCTACGGAAAACGCACAGATGCGTAGCCATGCTGCGGTACTTGGAACACAGCTACGCGCTGAGCAAGGAGTTGAACGAGCCGTGAGAGCCATAGAACAAAGCTATAATCTCGCCAGAAGATATCCAGATTAACCACCGAAAAGCATATAAACGAACGTTAAGAAGGTTCTCCCTACTCGCTTTTTACGTTTGCCCCGAAACCAAATTATCATACGCATGTTCTCGCAACCAATCCGCTTGTCTATCGTCATATAATAGGGACGACAAAATGATGAGCAGTGATACTTTCTGGCTCATCCTCTCTAGTAGTGGAGAAATTTGTATGGCAGGCTTAGAAGGGCGGGTGCTGGACCGCTATGAGTTGCGAAAGCTGGCGGGACGAGGCGGTATGGCGGACGTGTATCGGAGCTTCGATACGAAGTTTCAACGCGACGTTGCTGTGAAGGTGTTCAAGCGCGAAGACGAGGAACTGTTGCGGCGTTTTGTACGCGAGGCCCGGCTGATGGCATCGCTACGTAATCCTCATCTTATTCCTGTTTATGATACTGGCGTGGACACGATTGATGGCTTCCCCTACTACTATATCGTCATGCCGTTTATGGAAGGTGGCACACTACGCTCTCGTATTCGGCGTAACGCTCTTTCGCTTGCCGATTCCTGCCGCTATCTGCGAGAAATCGCCGATGCACTGGACTACATTCATGCACAGGGTATTATTCATCGCGACATCAAATCATCAAACGTGTTGCTCGATGCCAAGGGGACTGCGTACCTGTCAGACTTTGGCATCGCACGTAATACCTCCGATGCCACACAACTCACCTCAACTGGAAATGTGCTGGGTACGGTTGACTATGTTGCGCCTGAATTGTTTGAGCCGAATTATAAGGCTGATGCTCGTAGTGACTACTATTCGTTGGGCGTGCTGACCTTCGAGATGGTGACGGGCCAGTTACCCTTTAGCTCGGAAAATCAGATCGCGGTCGTCACCATGCATATAACCAGACGCCCACCTGCACCGAGCAGCATTGTGCCAAATATCCCACCCTCAGTTGATCGCGTCGTGCTACGCAGCCTGGAGAAGCAACCCGATTTACGTTATACGAGTGCAACCGCGTTCGCTGATGCATTTTGTCAGGCGATACAGCAACGCAGACGCGCCGATGCTGTTGGACGTGTTGCCAACGCTGTACCGCAAGAAGCAGCGTTTGTGCCGCCCGCGCCACTTGTCTTACCTCGCTCTGCCGCAACAGATGTGCCGCCAGTTGCTACAAGGCGTGCCACTCGTGTTAGCAATGAAAATGATACGCCCCCTGCTGCCCGTGTTACACAGACATTTCGTCCGCAACGTCCTTCGTCAGGGCAGACACGAGGCCGTGTTGTAATAGTTATCGCCCTTGTCGCACTACTAGCGGTTGTCGGCCCAATTGTGTATGTGTTATTAGGAGGTTCTTTGCTCGGTACTAGTAAGAGCGTAGGGGTGGGGACAGGTGGACAGACGCAAACGGGTACTAAAGCTGGCACATCATCTACTCCAACAGCCACACCCAATCTAACGGCAACGGATCAAGTGGTAGCGAACGCGACCCAGCAGGCGAGGAATGGAACGGCAACGGCTATCGTGGGCGCGACTGTGACCGTGCAAGCACATGCGAGCGCGACAGCAGGGGTGATTCAGACCGCCACTACTGGTACCCCAACCTATCAGGACGCGTTGAACAACGTCGATAATTCGCAGACACAGCAGGAGCAGTGGCAGGATGATTCGCACTGTACCTTTACGGCTGATGGATATCGGATCACAAAGAGTACCTCTTTCTTCAATTTAGGGCAGTTGCAAGGCTGTTTGGAGAGCGGTGCTAAATATGATAACATGGCTTTTTCTGTTGATATGACCATCAAAAGCGGACATTCAGGTGGCATTTTTTTTCGTGTCAGCCCAAAGACGCTTGGAGCGTATGCTGGCTATCTATTCGAGGTAGATAGTAAGGGGAACTATAAACTGTCGAAGTCCAGCAACTTTAGTACAGGCACAGAGAACGCTATCTTACAGGATTGGACGCCTTCGACTGCAATAAAGGTTGGGGCGAAAAACACTTTGCAGTTTATCGCAAGCGGCAATACGTTTTTGCTATACGCAAATGGCGTTTTTCTCGCAAAGGTAACAGACGATGCTAATACGTTTAGCTATGGCTATATTGCTCTGTTCGCTTCGACGGCAACGGATGGTGGTGATGCAACGATTGTGTATGGCAATATGAGCATCTACAAATATTCCTGATGGAGGGAAATATGGCAGAGATAAATAACGGTGAAGCAACGAGTGTATATCCATTTATGGCATTAGCGTTTGAGCGTGTAAGTGAGGAAGAGGCTCTACAAAATTCACGTGCTTTTTTGGAAAACATGCGTCGTCGCACCATTCGTGCCTTCTCAGCGAAGCCTGTGCCTTTTGCACTGATCGAGAATGCGATAGCGACGGCGGCGACTGCACCATCAGGGGCGAATCAACAACCCTGGCATTTTGTCGTTGTCGCAAATGCTGATGTCAAGCGGCGCATGCGTGAGATAGTGGAGCAAGAGGAGAGCGAGAACTACGATCACCGTTTCCCCGAAGAATGGCTCGCGGCCCTTGCTCCGCTTGGGACTGATTGGCATAAAGAGTTTCTTGAAACCGCCCCCTATTTGATTGTAGTCTTCAAAGAAGATTATGGACTGCACCGTAGCGAGCAAGAGGGACAGGAGGAGGAGGCGCACGTCAAATATTACTATACAACGGAGTCGGTAGGTATCGCGGTAGGCTTCTTAATCGCGAGCCTCCATCAGGCAGGGCTGGCAACCTTGACGCACACCCCGAATCCAATGGGCTTTCTGCGCGAGCTATTGGGGCGACCTCGCAACGAAAAGCCCTTCGTGATTTTGCCTGTTGGTTATCCCACTGATGATTGTCGTGTTCCTGTGCTGACGAAAAAAGCTTTGAATGAGGTTATGGATGTGGTGTAGGGACCGATTATGCTGTTTTAAGAAAATACTATAACAATGGGAACGGGCGACCACAAGGGTCGCCCGTTCCCAGGTTTAATTTGTAAAGAGCATTATCGCGTCCAAAGGCGATGACGTTCTATAGCGATGTATGCTCCACTTTCCCACCCTGGACGCGATAAGTTGGTCCCTACATCGAAAATCATCTTGATGCCTCGAACAAACCCGTGCTTTTGGTGATGTACACGGCCCCATTCTCTTTGATATCGTGATCGATGCTTTTCCGCAATGCTTGTAGCTTTTCGTCGGTCATAAAGGATTGTACCGGCATTGAAAGAATGAAGGCAATGAGTGGTTCGGTCTCTGTGACCATGAGACCGTCGTCTATCTCGTGCATCGTGACATACGAGAACCAGCGCGACAATGCTTCGCCGCCATGCTCAAGGTTGAAGATATCTCGTGGAACGTAGCCTGTGCGATAGGATGGCTCGACGCGTCTGACGATATCCGCAATCTCGCGCAGGTGGCTGAGTCCGCCCGTGGCAGCATAGAAGCGGCCCTTTGGTGCTAGTACACGATGTATCTCTGAGAGTGCTTTGTCCAGGTCTGGAACGTGATAGAGCATGTGGTTGGCGATAGTCACATCGAAGCTTTTATCTCTAAAGGGAATAGATTGCACGTCGAATTGCTTGAAGGTGAAGGGATGGCGCACAATTTTCAGGTTTTGTTGCGCCTCTTGTAGCATTCCTGGTGAGAAATCGGAGAGCGTGATATCCCACCTTTGCGGAATACGGTCGAAATTGCTGAGCCATAAACGTGCAGGACCACACCCAATTTCAAGTACACGACTCTTAGAGCTTGTTTGAATCTGGTCAAAGACCCAACGTTGCCAATCATAAGGATTGGTGCTGAAGCGTTCGTGTAGCTGAATACGTGCATTCAGGTTCGCGGCATCCTTGTATTGCTCATTGAGCAGATAGCTTGGCTCACGTCCGTTAAGGGAAAACATCTCGTTTGAGGTGGTATCTGTCATATGTTGTTCCTACCCTATTAAAATATAAAGAACGAATGCGGAGTCTTATTCGCTATTATATATATCGCGTTCACGTGGTGGCACGAGTTTGTTCTCGACTGCGAATGCGGCGGCCTCGCTACGTCGCGATAGCCCTAGCTTCTCAAAGATGTGGCTGACGTGGTTACGGGCCGTTTTCTCGCTGACATAGAGGGCATCGGCGATTTGTTTGTTTGTATAGCCGCGAGCCACCAGTGCCAGCACTTCGCGTTCGCGTTCGGTGAGTTCTTCGCCTGGAATATGTGTAGTGCCATTGGCAAGCGACATCATGCGTGTCATTGCTTGTTTCGCGGATTGTGGATCGACGAGCGACTGCCCTGTTGCGACGAGACGAATGGCTTTGAGCAGTTCGGCACGACTGGCATTTTTGATGAGGTAGCCACTTGCACCTGCGAGGAGTGAGTCTTCCGCTGCCTTCGCATCATCGTGGGAGGTAATCATTAGTACGTAGACATCGGGGCGCATATTTTTGATATCACGGCATGCCTCGACACCGTTCATATTTGGCATACGCACGTCCATCAAAATAACGTGTGGGTCCAGCACACCAACCTTTGCAATAGCCTCGGCACCATTGCTGGCTTCACCCACAACGGAAATGTCCGGCTCTAACTCGAACAGGGCACGCATGCCTATTCTCACTATTTCGTGATCGTCTACGATCATCAAGCGTATTTTTGCCATTGTAAACTCCTTGTGCTATGCTGGCTAGACTGGTATTTGGACGTGTATCCTGACGCCACCTTCTGACAATGGGGCGACATCGAATGTACCGCCCAACTCCTCGGCACGTTCGCGCATGCCACGTATGCCATGACCGGAGTAGATGCGCTGGCGTTCGCCATTATCCGTTAGGTCATAACTGTAGTATGCGGATTGCATGCCGTGCCCATCATCGCAGATTTCGACTGCTACATGTTGTGGTGAGAGATGGAGATTGACCCAGAGTTGCGTTGCATCAGCATGTTTATAGGCGTTGGTCAGTGCCTCTTGTACAATGCGAAAAACTGCGGCCCCAACCTGTGCATAGCGACGCGCCCGCCGTTGGTCGCCGTTCAGCACCTCTTCGACGCCATCGACCTCAAGATGTGTGGGCAGGCTCGTGATCGCTTGAAATTCGCGCAACTGGTTTGACAGCATTTGTGTGAGATTTATGGTACCGCTCATCAGAGGTTTGAGATTGAACATATAGTTACGCGTCTCCCACAATGCCTGCTTGGAGACAGTTACGAGCGTATCCAGGCGATTCGCCAGTGGTGTTACCAGTTCTGCATCTTCTTCGGAAGCTTCGGCAATACGATGAGCCTGCGTCGCACACGTCTCGGAATTGAGGCTCATCATATAGACGAGTTGCGCGATACCATCGTGAATTTCGCGAGCGATACGGCTCCGTTCTGCTGCCGCGTTCAATTCTATTGTCTGTTCTGTTAAGCGGATGTTGTCTAGTGCGACCAGCAACTGTGCCCCCGTAATCGCCAGAAATTCTTCCTGTTTTTCGCCGTATGGTGTCTGTCGAATATTCTCGGCACCGAGAATTAATTGTATCTGTCCCTCTTTATAGAGAGGGAGGTAGAGACGTGCAATACCGTAACCGCTATTGTCGTCAAGTAGCTCGAATGTGTCGAGCCTTTGCCCTGATTGTAATACCTTCTGAGTCATGGCTGCGGTATCGTCTGGTAGTGTCTCGTTGTGTGTATCGGCCTCGACGCACACGATAGGTTCGGCTGGTGTATCCTTGTTTGTTTCGTCGCTACTGGTGATATTCACAAGCGCGATCATCAGCCGCTGAAAATGTCCGCCTTGCCGCATGGGTGCAACACTCTGCTGTAAAAGATGCTGACGATCACTGGCACCTTTTACCAGCGTTTCACCGACACGAACTAGTGCGCGTTCCCGACGTGTGTTATCTTGCTCACGCCTCTTGCTCTGTGCATAGCTTGCAAGCAGACTTGCGAACGCTGCTGCTATGATTGCGACAAGCGGTGTATCGTAGAGTGAGCCTACGATATCTACCACATTTGGGACGTAGTGTGGTGATCCTGGTGCTTTGACAATCATCGCGAATACGATAAACAAATCGTACCCTATCGAAGCAGCTATGGCACCCTTATAGCGATAGGCAAACGCAGCCGCCAGCGCAGCAGACATGCCATAGCGATAAAAGGGGGAACTGTCGCCGAAGAATGGTGAGCCACCGTTGGGACCGCTAAAGTAGACGACCAGCCCACATACGATGACATCGACGACGTACAGGGCAATTGTCCAATCGGCGTCGGACGTACTTGCGAACGGGGTCAGAATATCTACCTCTTCATCTTGGGCAAAGGTACGCTGTCTTTGTATATGTTGTGATGGTCGTAACGCACTAAAACGGGGTAGGCGTGGGAAAAAAACCTGAAACACGGGCGCGTAGAGCGTTGCCAGGAGCGTTTGGATAAGCGTAACAACGAGTAGAATGAGACCGATGCGAAAGGTGGTAGGAGAGATAAAGGTAGGGTGATAGCCAACAATGATGGTTAAGGCGTAAAACCACGCGCCCCAACGCCACAGGAGAAAGAGGTAGTTGGGCGTGTTGCGGAGGCGGCGCGTCGTCGTCCCTGGTAGTGCGCGGAACCGTGTTTTTCGCTGGCTCATTGCTCGTACCCTTTTGAGTGTGGCTATAGTATCCATGACTCTTTCCTACCTGTGCAGTATTGCATGCTCTATTACTTATTGTCAACAATCAAAATAGCGCAACATTTCGTAGGGACCAGATGTATCGCGTCCGAGGCGCAATTCATTGCGCGAAATTCTTGTCACGCTTCTTTACAAGCCATGCCAGAATGTATCTCGCGTGATAAATCACACACGGACGCGATACATCTGGTCCCTACGAAATATTTTCACATCAAAATCGTAGTGTGTACTATCAAGTGTACAGAAAGACAATGGAAAGCGTATAGTGCATTCGTCCTATTTTTCGGTGGTCCATTAACATATGTTCAGACGTATATATATAGGAGTAGTGGTGAATAGAAATGTACCCACTTTTTAGGTAGCAGAACGTTTTAGAATGTGGTATGTTATTAACATAATAAATTTTGTTTAGCGAGATTCACAAAAGAAGATAGGAACATGAAATATCTTTCATAAAGAAGCTTTCTGAATGGGATGAATTTATCGTAAGAAATGTATGTCCTACTAAAGAAGGGACGGTTTATAGCCGTGGAAAAAGCCGAACGGAAACGAGTGTCCTTGCTGGCTACTATTGGCGACCTCAACCGACCTTTGCGCGTTCGACCTGTACGCAGTTTGGGACGTGAGTGGTGGGCGGTCGAAGCGGAGGATACGTGGCCGGGTATGGTCATGGACCTGCGCCGCTTAGGGTTCGAGTCGATGGCGGTGGGGGATGAAGTATTGGTCCGTGAAGGTGCGCCAGCATATGAAATGCAGATGGAGGGTCCGGCAGAGCCAACTGGCCTCAAGCCTTTTCCCACCATCAATCCAACGATTCGCGTTCGCAAGGACTCGTATTCGACAGATTATTCCGATCTAGTATATCTGGACGATTACAAGGACGAAGAGGACGAGGATGAGGCGGATGACGAAATGGAGCCTGAAGACCTGGACAACGAGTAAGTTGGATCAGGTTTTTTGTTAGATACGGAAACAGGATTATGCACACACTTGATGCTATTTTGTGTGTGTGTAGTCCTGTTTTTTATTTGCCTGGCCTTGATCCTCTTACCATTGTAGGTTGCCAACCACCACAATGCACTTGCAGCAAACAGAATGAGTAGTGGTTCGATGGGGGCACGAAAGCGCGGAATGCCGTAATAGACAATGTTTTGTGTCAGCGTGAGTGTAATAATCAGGTAGAGGAAGAGCATATCACGCCAGCGTTTGTAGGTGATAACAAGGCCAAGCAGTGCTAAGGCAAAGACGATGGGTGTCATCGTCTCCATCATCAGAATGACAAACTGCGACGAACTGCGGTCGGGAAAACGATTGATGGCGAGGTCTGCCTCCTGTGGCACCACCTGCCATGTGTTTAAAATGTGCTGTTCGATCATAAAGGGAATGTATGCTGTATGTTCCTCTGCCCACTGTAGGGCGGCAGCTTTGTACGCGTTGTCGCGCTTGACTTCACAGGGTCCCGAACAATCTTGTGGGAACTTTGATGCAACCCACGGCGTTGACTCGCTGGGAATAATCCATATTCCTGAGTAATAGCCATGCTGATAGATCGGGTCGGCGGTCTCATAGTTGTATGCCCCTAACAACACTTTGCCATCGCCTACCGCAACAGGGATAAGTGTATGCGTAATCTTATAGTTCCGTAGTGTCCAGGGTGCAATAAAAATAAGTGAGAGTAGTGACACTACAAGAACACTTTTGAGGGTAGTACGCCATGAGAAGACTTTGCGCCATCCCAGCACGCCGACCCATGCTACAAATATTGCAAGAATGGCGAGTCCATTGGGGCGTGTAAGTGAAAGCAAGCCAACAAGAACACCGCTTGTTACCATCAGATTCATGCGTGGTGTGCGCTGCAAGTGATAGAGCGTATAACAGAAGGCCAGCAGCAGAAAAATATACACCGACTCCGAATAGAGCAAGCCATCGTAGACATATAGAAATGGGTAGATAGCACCCATAACGCCCGCGACGATGCCGACGCGCTCTCCAAATAAATCTTTACCAAATAAATAGAGTAATATGCATGTAGCAGATCCTATAGCGCAGAGCAAAAGACGCACAAAGATGTCTTGTGGTCCGATAATGCGGTCAACTATAGCAATGATGAAAGGCCACAGTGGAGCGCGGTCAACTGTTGGTAAGTGCGAGTAGAGGCAGTAGCAATGCTCTTGCACAAGGGAATTTGCGATATTCTGATAGGTCAGGGAGTCGTGCAACGGATAATAGCCGCTTGCGACTGTGAAGTTATATGTAACGCGAACGATGAGTGCGAAGCAAAAAATACTGATAAGCGGAACGGTAATCAGCGATTCTAAACGTTTCATGGAATATCCTTATCGAAAATGACCTATAAGCGGCACCTATAGTCAGTGTACTGTTCGCATGAAACGATAAACTTCAATGTGTATGAATTCCCGTTTTTTCATTTTTCACAAATATTGCATATTACTAAAAAATAGTGTATACTTATAGAGTCTTCTACATCCTCTCATAAAGCATGTCCCTCGTATAAAACATTTACTCAAAACACATTTCCATTGTGAGAACGCAATGACAGGGGTCTTTGCATACTCGCTTTTCTGTGGAGATGTGTGACTGCCTGGAACAGTTTTGTTAACTTTCTTTGCACATCAAGTCATACTCATCGGGAGTAAAACATGTGTTTGGAAACCGAGAAGGTATGATAAAGGAGTGCATTGTGCAACCGATTTTCTTCCTGCTACTTGCCATCATAATTGTCATATGCGTGTTTGGATACATGACATACCGCACTAATGCGGAGAAGCGTACTAGAGAAAAGAAACGGAACATATTCCGCGATAGAGTCTGAGATAGCCTTCGTTGAATATTCACACATATGTAGCGGTTATACCAAATAAGGGAGTAATATCATGGCAGATTCACGTCAACTCGACATTCTTGCATCGGGGAAAATACTGTGGAATAAGTGGCGTCACGAATATTCGGAGGTACGGGCATTCGAGCCAGACCTGCATGCAGCAGATTTGCATGAACATGATCTACGCGGTTTTGACCTTCATGGTGCTGATCTTACCGAAGCCGACATGCATGGTGCCGATTTGCGTGGCACAGACTTGCATGATGCAGACCTCCGCAATACCGATTTGAGTCACTCTGACATGAGTGACGCGAATTGCCAGAGAACACTCTTTAACTGGGCGGACCTGCGAGGTGCAAACCTGTCTCGTGTAGACCTGAGAGAAGCTGACCTGCGGAAAGCAAAATTGGCAGGTGCTGATCTGGATGGCGCGATGCTTGAGAGGGTGAGACGCGATGTCGCTGTTGTGCCTGAACTCGACATTGCTAAAGTAGACAACGAACATGCCGAACGCGAAGCTGTACATATTGGAACAAAATAGAATGAGCAAGCAAAAAATAGCTACGCATCCCGTAGCGGGAAATAGTATAAGGGACGCTATGATAGAAGATCGTTTTTATGTCCAAGGTATCACGGAGCAGATTTTCGTAATTCGTGAGCGAGAGTCCAGTGGTCAAGGAATGGGACAGGACCGCATTGTGAAGTCGTTTGATACACGGCATGATGCATACACGCACGTTGATATTCTCAATGGGAAACAAAGGAAGCTTGACACGGAGAAGCAAGAAAGATAAGAGCATGAGCTGGATTATCCTCGTATTCAGCCGTTGCTAACTCTTTACCGACATGAAAGCCCGATGCAACCCGTCGGGCATACCTCCTTGCAAGCCTTCGCGATGTATATTCCTAGCACAATCAAAACATAAGGTGCAGAAATGCTCTCAAAATTCCCCTCCTAATTTGTCTTTTTTAACCCAACTTCTCAATACCCACTTTTTGTTGAGAATCTACCGGAGAAAACGAAACAAAATTCCTACAATATCTCTCATATATTCAATACAGCTTTTTGAAATGCTGGATATGCGAAAGAAGAGAAGATACGCATTTTTTGTATCATATCTTTTAGACTCTACAGGTAACACGTTCAGGATAACATATTGCGAGAGAAAAGGGTTTTTGGCGATGCTTTCCTGAGCATACATAAGTAATAAGAAAGAGCTACTCAAGTATGAATGAGAAAACGTCCACCACGCTTACCCTTCCAATTGAAGATACAGTGCAACCATTGCTACGTTCTTCACAGGCGGCGACAACCAATGACTACGCTGAGTTGAAGCTGATTCTCAAGAAAAAAGGCTTTCTTGAAAGACAACCCGTCTACTATACAAAGCGTGTGGCCCTACTGCTGGGTTTATTCATTGTAGGTATAGTTTTCCTGTTTGTTGTCAACAACTTTTGGCTACAACTCGTAAATGCTCTCTACCTCGCGTTTGTCTTTACGCAGATTGGGCTATTGGGCCATGAGGCAGGGCATCGACAGATGTTTCATGAGTCATGGAAACATGATATTCTGGCTCTCGTCGGGGGAAACTTGCTCGTTGGCATGAGCTATGGGTGGTGGCTTGATAAGCATAATGCACATCATAGTAATCCCAATCATGTCGATATGGACCCTGATATCGAAATTCCATTTTTAGAGTTCACTGGGCTGGAAGACCTTTCGAGTATAGGGAAATTCAGGCGCTTTCTGGTGAAGCATCAAGCAACAATCTTTTTGCCCGCTTTGATGACCGTATCGCTGGGGCTGCAATTCAATAGCGTCAATTTTCTGCTGCATAAAAAGGCGAAGTATCAAGTTCTGGAATGTCTATTGATGATCGCCCACTTCGCGCTCTACCTCGGTGTCATTTTCTCACGCTTCGTTTGGTGGCAGGCAATTCTTTTTATTGTGGTGCATCAGGCAGCTACAGGTGCATACCTCGGCTCCATCTTTGCACCAAACCACAAAGGCATGCCCGTACTTGAGAAAGAAAGCACAATGGATTTCCTGCATCGGCAAGTGCTGACTGCGCGTAACATTTACCCCAACCCTGTAACCGACTTCGTATATGGCGGCTTGAACTACCAGATCGAGCATCACCTCTTTCCGAGCATGCCACGTAACAAGTTGAAGCAGGCACAGCAGATTATCAAACCTTTCTGTCAGGCGCACGATATCTCTTACCACGAGACGAACGTGCCTCAGTCGTTCAAAGAGATATTGCAGCACCTCTATCATGTAGGCGACTCTCTGCGCGTGAAGAGGGCATAGAAAATCTGTTTAGTACAAATAACAGAAAGGACAGATGGACGAAACTCCTTGCGAGTTGTCCATCTGTCCTTTCTGTTATTTGTACTATCTCTCCTCGTTGGAGGAAAGAAAGATTAGCCCAGTTGATCTTCTGCCTTCTCCGCCTCTTCGCCATGTTCGACAATGGCACCCTCTTTGAAGAGGATGTTTTGTAGTGCTACTTTCCACTTTGGCTTCTGGCGCAATAAAAATTCGAGGTCCATGCCAAAGTGTTTAAATTCCTCGCCCTGAGCATTTGCCATAATCGCTCGCGCTTCTTGATTAGGTTCGACCGCTAACCGTTGCTCATACCACCCAATGGCTTCGGCCTCCTCGGTAAGCGATGCGATCATACGCGCAAAGGTTCGTGTCTCTGCCGAAAGCTCATTAGCAGGTTCGTGATATTGGTCAAATCCCATGATGTTTTTCCTTTTTTACAAAATATTTCATCTATCATGTGCTTACACGGTGTGAAGAACTATTCAGCATTTTTTCTCTTAACATGTAGAGCAGCTCATAGACACCACTATACTACTATACGGTTACACTCTGCTTCTGGTTCTGATGTATCTTCTCCCACACTTCCTTATTCCCAAATTCTGTGCCACATTTCGAGCAGACCCACGCATGGACATCCACACCCTGATTATACTCTTTTTCAATGGTAGCATGAATACACGATTGTCCAAATGTTTCTTTTCTCAACCGGAACGCATCTTTTGCTTCCATGTCGCATTCTCCTTTTTAGTTTTCCTGGGATGTGTTAATCAAGATAAGAACGTCCTTACGTAACACTACATCATATTCTTGTACGTTTGGCAGGTTGTCAATGGATACACATCTATACCTACTGGACGCATTCTGCTATAATGAAAAATGAGAGCGACATCCAACTAACTATGCAATTGTTAAGGAGAGCGTTTGAGTTATGCAAGATACGCAGAAGGATATTCAACAGGAGCCGCCTAAAAAGCTGCCTGAACCAACACATACTGAGGAGAGTACCGTTCTACAGAGCAATCTTTTTGGCGCTCCAAGCGTGATTGCAGAACCTCCTGATCCATTAGAGAAGCCGTTTCCACCGTTGATACGCACAAACCCTCTCACCGATCAGTCGAGCCTTGCTGCCTGTGCCATTCCTTACCAGCAGGAGTTAATGTTACGTGGGAAGTCAAACTATACTGTCACCTGTTTTCTCTCGGACCTCAAGATGTTCAGCGACTACACAGGCTACGACACTCCTGTTGGTCGTCTGACCAAAGAGCAATTAACCGACTGGTTGATGAAGCTTAAATTTGGCACAAAGGGTCAGGTACCTGCGCCCAAGACAATGGCGCGTCGTGTTACCTTCTTAAAAAACTTCTTTTCGTGGTTGCATCGCGAGTCGGTTATCAAAGAAGACCCGTCAGCTAGCCTGACGTTGGAACGCCCCCTACCGCCATTGCCAGAACTCCTGTTTGCCGACGAGATACAGCGTCTGCTCGATGCATCGGCTGAAGACCCGCGTTGTCACTGTCTCGTGTATCTCGCCTTCCACGCAGGACTAAAAAAAGAAGAGGTCATGGGCTTAAAAGTCCATCAAGTCGATCTCTCGGACGAGCGTACACCGTTGATAACTGTACATTTTGCTGCATCAACAAACAAGCAGCATCGTGAGCGTCGTCTGGCTCTTCCAGCCGAATTCACACAGATTTTCAGAGAATATCAGCAGAAGTATCACCTCACGAACGAAGTGTTCAACTGTACAGACCGTAACCTGAACTACATTCTGGCGAAAGCCGTAAAAGCGGCGAATATCAAGAAGCGTGTTACTCTGCAACTGCTCCGCGATACCTTTGCGGTTGAGCAACTAAAAGCAGGTGTCACGCCAGAATCATTGCGTGAGAAGATGGGTCTCTCCGATGAGGCATGGTTAGAGTCCAGGGAAAAATATCGTCGCCTGGCGTTTCCTAAATAACAATTTATAGTAACAAGTATGATGCAGGATGCCATGTGCAAGCACATGGCATCCTGCATCATACTTGTTAATACGGTCTTTGCATTGGTGGTTGCATAGTATGAGGAGGTGGCGTCGATTGCATGACGATCACACGCGAGGCTCGCCGTTTGAGTGCATTATTACAGAGGATTGCATTGAGAATAATTGCACCGATAGCCAGTGGACCCAGGCAGATCAACCCGATGCCAAAGGTAAACAGCGTCCCCAGGATCATAACGGGCCAGTAAATGAAGACACTACAGACCAGCAGAATAACGCCAATTGTCGTTTCACCACCAAGTAACCAACCCACTCCAAACAGACCAAAGAGCGATAATAGTACCTCTACAATAAGCGGAGCATCACTTCCTGAATTTTGTTGTACAATAGTTACATTTCCCTGTGGCAGATACGTAGAGGCGTAAGTGTTAGGTGCATAGCCTGGAACCTGCTGTTGTACGGGAGGCATGAACCCGATTGGTTGTTGGGCTACTGTGGGTCTGTATCCCATCTGGTAAGGCGATGGACCGCCGAAATTACTGAGATCGTTCTGTGGAGGTTGCCCCTGCTGCATCTGATAGCTAGAAGGCTGCATGTACTGCGCTTCATGTTCAGTTGGTGTTCCACATACAGGACACACGATGGTTCTATCGGCTATTTCATTGCCACAACGATCACAGAACATAGTTATTGTATCCCTTTATTTCATACTCTTCCTTTTGAGAAAGAGCGTATTCTAACGTGGTGCTTTTATTTTTTTTGCCTACAACGCCTATGATGTGGCGATATCCCAACTACCATTACTGCCTGTAAGCTCGATTGTTCCTACCTGTGCGGTCTGTACTATTTGTACGTGTGGCGCGTTGCCTGTGTTTGATGATAGCGAAGGCGGTAATAGAATAGCTGATGTCGCACCGCTTTTTCGCAATTTCGCGCTGAGTAGACCCGGAGTAATGACGAGCATAGAGGGATGTATTTGCCGTACCACCTCTACCAGTTGGTTTGGAAACTGCTTATCAACTTCCCCTATTACTTCTACGAGCGAAGCCTGTAGATAGTTGAGAGGAACCGAGGCCAATAATCCGGCGAGTGCATATTTACTTTGCGCGGCTGCTCCCAGTAAGAGCATACGTCCATTGGGCGTTAAGAGGCGTATAATCAGACCGTTGTCGCGTATTTCGTCTGTTCCTTTATGTAGCTGTGCTCGCGGCCAAAGAATTTGTAGTGCAACGTATTTACCAATGGTGATGGTTGCTCCCTGTGAAACTGCAACATAAGGGATGCCACGTGTACGAAGAGTGCTTCGCCATAGCGCGTAGGCCGAACTTGGATGGAGCATACCCCCGTCAACGGCCTCACCAACCTGGTAACGGGTCACTACGTCTTGTAGTCCGCCGAGGTGTTCGGCGCGTGGAGAGGTAAGGACAACCATATCGAGTGTGCGTTGCCATGAAGGGAGACGGCTGTCCAGTGCCTGAGAGAGCGATGTAGCATCAGGGCCACCGTCGATGAGAATCGTTTTCGCATCTGGTGTGCGTATGAGAATAGCTTCTCCTTGTGGTGGCTGCTCGGCTAGACCAACATCGAGAAATGTAATAGTGAGGCGACTATCTGGTTGTGTCGCGAGTGCAGTTGTGCCGGTTGCCATCACGATGAGTAGTACCACGCTTATCTGGGCAAACATTTTAGTCTGTTGTGACCATCGAAAAAGTGGCTTATGCGAAACTACATGTTTTGTAGAACGGCTTTGTTTCTGTTGTATAAAATAGATTACTATTGCAAGTAGTGCATAGTAGCCCCATGCAAGGCTACTATCTATGGTACCTACGTTTATATACGCTAAAGGTACAGCGAAACAGTAGGAAATAACAGTTTGCATATAGTAAAGAAAAGGCCATGCAACCCAACCTACGAGTATAGCAAGTGGCATGTAGATCAGCCCCACACCACAAATGCATAAACCCAGTGTCAAAATAAGTCCTAAGAGTGGTACCGTCAAAATATTTGTGAACGTGGCAATCAAGGACATTTCATGAAAATTTATCGCGAAGAGAGGTAGCGTTGCCACTTGTGCAGCTAGGGTGACTGCGAATATCTCCGTGAGGTGTGTTCCGAATGGTAGATGTTCCAGCATCGAGAGATGACGCTGAAAAAAAGGCGTGAGTAGCACAATACCAAGTGTACCAATAAACGAAAGCAAGAAGCCTGTATCCCAAAGGATGAACGGGTCTAATGCAGTCATAACGAGGGCCGCGAGTGCGAGTGCTGTATAAATATTGTAGATGCGTCCAATGCGTGGCGCGATAACAAGTAATATGCCCATGATGCCCGCACGGATAGCGGCAGGACCCAGCCCACTTAGTAGTGTGTAGACAACAATACTTAGCACAACAAGCACCGTTGCTAACCTCTGTCGCCAATTAGTACGCCGTTGTGCAGGGAGTAGTTTGAGTGGCTTGCGCGAAGAGTTTTGTGTTTCGTATAGTCTTTTTGTGAGATTGATAATGAGGCCAGCCATGATGGTGACTTTGAAGCCGGACGGAGCAATCAGATGGGCGCATCCTGTGGCATTGAAGGCTGCAATCAGCGGTTTGAGTGCAGGTGTACGTAGACTCAACAGGATGGCGATGAGCAGTGCCGCTTCAGGTTGGGGGAGAGATTGTGTGATGATGGTTGCTAGTGTTACGCGCAGGTGATAGAAAAAAGCAATAATTGGGTTGCCTTGATTCTCGTACACGGATATACGTGGGAAGGCCATCGCTGCAAAGATATTAGGTGGATTGATCGGTTGTGGTGCGATTAGTTTTCCCTGTATTTCAACATCGTCTCCATAGTTTGCACCATACGGGTCTTCGATGGTGGTGCCAAGTGTTTGTACGGAGAGTTGTCCATCGGCGTTCTGCCATGTAGAACTTTTGGCTCTCTGTATCTGTGTCACTGTGACAACCAATGTGCGGGCGCGTCCGGCGACCTTTGGTTCGTCTGAAACGGTGCCTTCGAGTGTCACGGTTTGACCAATATATGAAGTGATGGCCTGTGGGTCGCTCATCGGTGATACAAGGGTATAGCGGTATGCCCCTAGCAAAAGACATGCGATAAGCAGCATAATCAAGCGGCTCTGGAGGTTGTGCCAGAGCGGAAAGAGAAAGAGCAATGCTATTACAGCACCGCCGAGGAGCGCAATTCCAGGTAAGGGGACAAAGGTAGCAAGCAGAATACCAGCTATCCAGCTAGCTGCTACTGCGACGATAGTTAGCCCGTGTAAGTCAAGGGCTACAGGCTGCTGTTGTTGCACAATAACGCTCTACAAAAGGATACTACACGAAACAATAAAAAAGCTAGTGAACGGTTTGCATGACATAGGCTGTAATCCGTACAGCAGCATAAACACCTGCGCCGACGCCGATCATGACGCCAAAAAACCTGCCGAATTGCTGACCGAGGCGTCCACCTTTTGCCAGGCTTTCGTCGAGTGAGTTTGCGATCATCCAACCCAGCAACGTTCCCATTGGTCTACCAGCCAGTGTTCCAAGTCCCATACCTAGCAGAATGCAAACAAGCCAGACAACTACGCTCAGCAATAGACTAAAACCACTTGTTATTGTCATTATTATCTCGCTGTCATTGTAATGGTCCCTACGAAAAATCTTCAAAGTCCTTTATATTTGTATTATACCGTACACAGTGCCTTTATTTTGTTATAGATTGTGGTACTGACAGCTTGTGCTAATTGGTCTACGCTAGAATAGTTGCCGTGTTGTGTACGATAGTCAACAATGGTCTGCGCCGACTTTTTGCTTATGTGGAGGTTCTGGCTCAATTCGTCAACACTGGCTGTATTAATGTTTACGAGTTGTCCATTTGTATTGTTGCCACCGTTGTTTGTGCCCCCAGGCCCTGGCACACCACCTGTATAGGTTGGCGGAGCTTCACCAATAAGTGAGACATATACCTCCTGTCCATCGCTCAGTTTTGCCGCCATGTTGATTGCCACCAGATTCGCTTTTGGTAATGTGCCGCCAGCCGCCTGTAGAAGATCATAGACACGTGCGTCCGTTGCCAAGGTGTACAAGCCAGGATTTTTGACGGCACCAACGACATAGACTTTAATGCCATTTGTTGTTGAGGCAGAGGTACTCGTTGTAGAGAAATTTTGTTGGCTCACACTTGCAGTGGACGTAGGAGCAGGTGAAGATGAAGTGTGCCAGATGAAATATATTGCTCCGGCCAGCCCTACTACCAGTAAGCCCGCTATAATACGTGAAACTCTTTTTTTCTTAGAGGGTATTGTAGTATTGGGCGTTGGAGCAGAGGCAAGTGGTACGACGGGTACAGGTAGCGGTGTATTTGGTAAGCCTATAGTGGGGAGTACCGGATATTGTTGTGGTTGCAAGACAACTGGTCGCGAGACGGCTGGTTGCGGTATAGTTTGCTGCTGTGCGATAAAATTACGCCGCAACATACCGGGCATACCAGGTTGATTGCTCTGCCTCTGTGGTTGCTGTTGTGACATATTCTAATACTATTCCCTCTCTACATATTATTTTCAAGTGGAAATATAGCAAATCAAGCGATAATTGTCAATAGAGCAAAAGGGAAACTTTTTGTGTTGATCAGCCGTGCTAATAAACGAAATACTAGCAATACAAAAGTATGAAATGGAGAATACCTATCATGAAAAATGAAGAGTTTATTGCACAGGTACGCCATCGCGCTCGCCTTGCATCAAGCGAAGAGGCGGAGAAGGCGACAAAGGCAACCCTTGAGACGCTTGCAGGTCGCTTGCAAGGTAACGAGGCGGCGCAACTCGCGGCCCAATTACCGCAAGAGATAGCTCTGTATCTACAGCCAGCGTATGCAGGTATCGGTGATAGCTATGATCTCGACGAGTTTTTCCGTCGCATCAGCGAACGTGAAGGTGTGGAGTTGGCTGATGCGACGTTCCATGCACGCGTGGTTTGTGGTCTAGTGAGCGAAGCGGTATCGATTGGTGAGATAGATGATGTACGCTCACAACTACCATCAGACTTTGCGAAACTGTTCGATGTACAGAACGAAGGTGAGATTCCCGAACTAGGTGATGTAGTTTCGGAGTAAGTTATTGTGGTGCTACGTGCAGAGAACCTCGGAAACATGCATGTTTCCGAGGTTCTCTGCACGTAGCACACGACACATAAAACTTTCTTTTTACCATTAGGTCAGTTTCAAGTCTAAATCCTCTAATGAAATATCCGGCCTGTTATTCTCCCTCAGCAAACTGTTGATAGCCTGTAAGATTTCTTGAGCAGTGCTATAGTTTACAGGATACCCATTTTCTGCCCTGCGATATGTTCCAATAGTCATATTTGTACGGCGTGCTACTGTTTCTTGTGACGCGCCTAATTCATTACGTATTCGACGTAACTCAGTCTCTTTATCGATCATACGCTATTTTTTCCGTTTCCTAGTTTCAGATAGCACAAGTCTAGCATACGTCCTTTATTGAAGTCAACCAGTTTGTACTAACGAGACAGAGGCGGTAAGTTCAACTTATATCAATTGATACTATTGTGGCGTAGCTAATAAGTAAACGCTTTGACATTGACAACTTTGTATTGGCTACGTTGTACTGTCACTAATAAGGCAACCTGAAAGGAGAACAGTTTGAAGTCGTCATTACATGCTAACGGAGTATATACTTCGTGTCATGAGAAGATTGTGCAGCAGAAAACTAAAAACTTTCTGGTAAGAACTAGCGGTATATAGAACAGGGACAAGCCATTATTGCTTACTCCTGTTCTATGTAAATCACAAAAACTTTATTTTCAAAAGGAGATTATGTGTATGGAGTTAATTCGTCCAAAAAGGCATACTGACAGAACAGGGGATGTTAGTGAGGCAGCTATTATTGCACATCTCTTAAAAGCAGGCTATGTAGTACTCACTCCATATGGAAAGCAACACCGTTACGATCTAGTGATCGAAGATGCTGATGGACAGTTTTGGCGTGTTCAGTGTAAAACAGCTTGGGTTATACAAGATAGTTCGTCCATTGAATTTAATGCCGCTAGTAGTCACTATACCTATATCAATAGCGAAAGCACGGGAGTTCACAAAAGACAAAATTATCGGGAGCAAGTTGAGTATTTTGCTGTATACTGTGAGGCTTTAGACAAAGTGTACCTTATTGCTGTGAATGAAGTTGGTATTGCTCATGCTAGCAGCTTGTCGGAGAGAAGCAAGTGCTCTCGGTTTGTCGTGGTATACTCTTAAGCATGAAGAGAACATTCAAAACGGTGAACTACGAGCAGGCGCTGGATCTGACTGTGCGACTGGGCGATTGT
>JAABUX010000656.1_pt1 | contig 57016 bp, 51 predicted proteins | sample 5561851 | NCBI WGS metagenome assembly JAABUX01 (sample SAMN10711883, study PRJNA513361) | rock metagenome | isolation source: Antarctica rocks | place: Antarctica: Victoria Land, Richard Nunatak red sandstone | collected 2016-01-03
CAGTGTCGCGGTCAACAGGACGGAAGTTGCTCATATCGAAGGGAAGACCGTGCCAGAAGGGAAGCGAATCGCTATCCCGATTCTAAACACCCCGCCGCGTCGCGTTAAGTCCGACAGGCTGCTAGCCAGGAAGAAATCCTGCGCCCTGCGGACAGCCGGAGTTCTGGCCCATGCCGACGCTGCCCGCCAGTATCGGCGCCAGGTCCTTCGACAGCGGAACCCTGATCTCCTCGATAAGCGCCCGGCCGTCGCCGCCGGAGCCACGCGCGAACCTGCAGCTGACGACGATGGCCTGCGCCAGCGCCGGATCCCTGGCGGCGACGCGGGCGAGCAGGTCGGTGATACGAACGGTGCGCCCGAGCAGGCCGTCGTCGCGCAGCACGGCGCCGACGGTGCCATCAGCGGACTGCGCCAGACGGACCAGGGTCGCGAAATAGGCTTCGGGCGACAGGCCGGAACAGGTGCCGTGCCGCTCCCACTCGTGCCGCGCCAGGCCCGGGCCGCCCGGCATCAGGCGCTGCAGCTGCGCCTGCAGGTCGGGCGGCAACGTCGTCAGTTCCGGTCCCGGACAATGCTGCGGCTGCCGGTTCACGCTGACATGGGCTCGGTTCGGCCAGAGCCCGTGCACGGTCAGCGGCGTCCGCCGATAATCCGCGTCGCTCAGCATCCGGCACTCCGCCTTCACTTGGTTCGCGGGGGACAGCGCGCAGAAGCTCGGTGCGATACTCAGGCTCAGCAGGTAGTAGTCGAACGCCCCGGCCTCGGAGGCGTGTCCATGATGCCGCGCCTCCGAGGCCGCGGGTGCGCCAAGCAGCGTGATCGCCGCGAGACCGATGCGTAGCCGGCGGACACCGGCCCGCCGAAGGCCACGGAATGGATGCCTGATCGCCATGGCGCGCAACCTGCCCGATCCTGCCTGGCAAGACCAGGGCGGCATCACCGCGACCGACAGCTACCCGAACAAGGCGAGTTGCGCATCCTCCCTCGCGGGCGGCGCGAAATATCCGGCCTGCAGGGTCGTGCCTTCGGTCATGCCGAGACGCCGCGCGATGCGCGCGAATCGTTGCGTCAGCATATCGGCATAGACGCCCTGGCCGCGGAAGCGATGCTCGAAACGGCTGTCGTTGAGCGCGCCGGCACGGGTCTCGCGGATCAGGTTCAGCACATGGCGCGCGCGCCGCGGATAATGCTGGTGCAGCCAGGTCTCGAACATCTGCCGCAGCTCGAGCGGCAGGCGCAGCAGCGTGTAGTTGGCGTCGCGCGCGCCAGCCGCGTGCGCCGCCTCGAGAATGCGTTCGAGCTCGCTGTCGTTTAGGCCCGGGATCATCGGCGCGGCCAGCACGCCGGCCGGGATGCCCGCCTCGGCGAGCGACGTGATCGCCGCCAGCCGGCGCGACGGCGAGGCGGCGCGAGGCTCCATGCGCCGCGCCAGCTCGGGATCCAGCGTCGTGACGGACAGCCATACCCGGACCAGCCCCTGCCCGGCCATGCGCGCGAGGATGTCGCTGTCGCGCACCACGCCGGCCGACTTGGTGACGATGCTGACCGGGTGCGAGAAACGCTCGAGCACCTCCAGCACCGACCGGGTGAGCGCGAGCGTGCGCTCCACCGGCTGGTATGGATCGGTGTTCGAGCCGAGCACGATCGGACGCGGCGTATAGCCCGGCTTGCGCAGCTCGCGCTCCAGCAGCCTGGCGATATTGGGCTTGAAGGTGAGCTTCGTCTCGAAGTCGAGTCCCGGCGAGTAGCCCAGGAAGGCGTGGCTCGGGCGGGCGTAGCAGTAGACGCAGCCATGCTCGCAGCCGCGATACGGGTTCACCGCGCGGTCGAAACCCAGATCGGGAGACTGGTTCCAGGAGATGGCGCTCCGACTCGCATCGCGCGTCAGGGTGGTGGCGACCGGCGGCGGCGCCAGGCTCTCCTCGGCGATGCTGCCCCAGCCATCGTCGAAGGCGTGGACGTCGAGACGCTCGAAGCGGTTGGCACAGTTGTCCGACACCCCGCGGCCCTTGCGCACCACAGGTGCTGCGGCGGCGCGATTCTCGCGAGCCTCGGCGGTCATGGCTGGCTGCCGCATTGCGGGCACTCCCTCTGGCAAGCTTTGGCTCTGGCAAGCTTTGGCTTTGGCAAGCTTTGGCTTTGGCAAGCTTTGATGCCCCGATCCTGCTCGCCAGCCTCGCGACGCGTCAAGAACAAAACACGAACTGTCTCTGGTATTCACCTTGAGCCGGTCGTCACGATGATCCACGAAGTCATCCAGGCGAGCTTCCGGCCCCGCCCCACGATGCGAGGCGTGCCACCTCACACGGATATCATTCGGGATACGCATCATCGTGTTATGGTCGAAGCTGGCACTGACGTGACGTTCACCTGCTGCCTGGAGACCACCGCCCGCTGCTTCGGCTCGCTTGCAGCGCCTGATGATGTTACACGAATATTTGATTTCTTGATGGGCCGCCTATTCACGCGGCAGCAGGCGGAAACGAGTCGATGAGACAGTGAAGGCGGCCATGGCCGGCATGACGACGACGACCCTGATCGCCATCCTGGATGACCGTTCCAGTAACCGGCACATCTATGCCCGCCTGGCCGGCACCATCAACGACGCCGTCACGGTGCATGCCTTCGGCGATCCGGTCGAGGCACTGGAATGGGCCTCGACCACCGTGCCGGACCTCGTCATCACCGACTACAAGATGCCGACGTTCGACGGCGCGGAGTTCACCCGCCGCTTCCGCCACCTCGCCGGCTGCGCCGAGGTGCCGGTACTGGTGATCACCGCGTACGACGACCGCGCCTTTCGTCTCGCGGCGCTGGAGGCGGGCGCGACCGATTTCCTGCGCAGCCCGGTCGATCACGCAGAGTTCGTCACCCGGTCGCGCAACATGCTGCGCATGCACAACCAGCACAAGATGCTGCAGCATCGCGCCCTGAAACTGGAGAACGACCTGCAGGACAGCGAGCGCTCGCGCGAGCGGGTGCTGCGCGACAGCCGGGAGTCGCTGGTGCAGGTGATCGATACCGTGCCGGCCTTCATCAGCGCCACGGACCGCGACGGGCGCTATGTCTTCGTGAACGCCATGCACGCGCTGCTCGCCGGCGCCTCGCCGACCGCCCTGGTCGGGCAGAACAATGCCCAGGTGTTCGGCGCGGACCATGAAAGCCGCAGCCGCTCGCTCGACCAGCTGGTGTTCCGCACCGGCAATGCGCTGCCCGGTTTCGAGGAGGAGGTGGTCGACCAGACCGGCGCACGCCGCATCCTGCTCACCACCAAGTCGCCGCTGACCAGCAACCAGGTCGCCGTCGCCTGCGTGCTGACCACCTCGCTCGACATCACCGACCGCAAGCGCGCCGAGCAGCACCTGCTCTACATGGCCAACCATGACAGCCTGACCGGGCTGGCGAACCGCGCCCTGCTGCGCGACCGGCTGGAACGGCGGCTGACCAGCGGGCCGCGCGGCGAGGCGTCGCTGGCGCTGCATTTCATCGACCTCGATCATTTCAAGTCGGCGAACGATCGGCTCGGCCACCAGCTCGGCGACCTGGTGCTCAAGGAAGTGGCGCGCCGGCTGATCACCGCGATCAGGCCGGACGACCTCGTGGCCCGCCTGGGCGGCGACGAGTTCGCCGTCCTGCAGGACTGCACCGATGGCGGAAGTACCCGGGAAGCCCTCGCTGAACGCATCGTCGAGATGATCCGCACGCCGTTCGTGTGCGGCGGCGAGGAGGTGCGGATCAGCTGCAGCATCGGTGTCGCGCTGTATCCGCAGGACGGCCTGGAGGTCGAGGAGCTGCTGCGCAACGCCGACCTCGCGATGTATCAGGCCAAGTCGGAGGGCCGCGGCGACTTCAGGCTGTTCGTGCCCGACCTGAACGAGCGTGTCGGCCGCGCCATCCGGATCAAGGCCGACCTGCGCGGCGCCCTGGCCTCCGACGAGTTCGTGCTGCACTACCAGCCGCAGGTGGCGCTCGGGTCCGGGCGCATCAGCGGCGTGGAGGCGCTGTTGCGCTGGAACCGCCCCGGCTACGGGCTGCTGATGCCCGGGGAGTTCCTGCCCGCTGCCAAGGAGAGCGGCCTGATCCCGATGATCGACGACTGGGTGCTGCGTCGCGCCTGCGCCGATGCAGCCCGCTGGCACGCGAGCGGGCTGCCGCGGGTCCGTGTCGGCGTCAACCTGTCGCCGACCGACCTGGACGGCCGCGGCGTGCTCGCCAAGGTCGTCGAGGTGCTGAGGCAGACCGGCCTGGATCCGAAGCTGCTGGAGCTGGAGCTGACCGAGGGCGACCTGGTGGAGGACCTCGAGACCGCGGCCCTGGTGCTGGCATCGCTGCGCCGGCTCGGCGTACGGATCGCGATCGACGATTTCGGCACCGGCTACTCCTCGCTGAACTACATCAAGAACTTTCCCGTCGACCAGCTCAAGATCGACCAGTCCTTCGTGCGCGACCTCGGGGCGGTGACGCAGGATGCCGCCATCGTGCGCGCGATCGTGACGCTCGGGCACAGCCTCGGCATGACCGTCATGGCCGAAGGCGTCGAGACGGTCGCCCAGCTCAGCACGCTGATGGGCGAAGGCTGCGACGAGATCCAGGGCTATTATTTCAGCCGCCCGGTCCCCACCGCCGAACTGGAAGGGATCCTGCTGCGCGAGAAGGCGCTGCTCGGACAATCCTACGGTATTCTGGCTGACGAAAAGCCATGAGCGGCGCCGCGGCCATCGACGACCCTCGCCTGCACCATGGCAGGGAGATGGCCGTAAACCGCCTCGCCTTCGGCATCCTGATCGGGATCTACTTCACCGTCGCGGGCTCGAAGCTGGCTCTGCTGATCACCGTTCTGTCCTACACGGTGTTCGCCTGCGCCCTGTTGGCTTGGCTGCGCTGGCGGCCGACCCACGTGCTGGAGACCATGCTCACCTGCGCGCTGGTTGCCGACCTCGGTGTGCTCTCCCTCTGCATGCATCTCGACGGTCCCGGCAACGCGGCCCTCTTCCCGGTCTATCTGTGGGTGATCCAGGGCAACGGCTTCAGGCTCGGCATCAGGCCGCTCTTCATCGCGATGACGGTGGCTTTCATCGGTTTCGCCATCGTCATTCCCAGCACGCCCTACTGGCGCAGCCAGCCGGCGCTGTCGCTCAGTCTGCTGGCCTCCATCGTGGCCCTGCCCGTCTACAGCAGCACGCTGATCCGCAAGCTGTCGCGGGCGCGTCTGCAGGCCGAGGAAGCCAACCGCGCCAAGAGCATGTTCCTGGCGGCGATCAGTCACGGGCTGCGTACCCCGCTGAACGCCATACTGGGCTCCGTCTCCCTGGTCGAGGACACGCCGCTCAACCAGGAACAGCATTCACTGTTCGACGCGATGCGCATCGGCACCCAGACCCTCCTGACGCTGATCGGGAGCATCCTCGACTTCTCGCGCGTCGAGGCCCGCCTCATGCCGGTGACGCACGAGCCGCTGGACCTCGCCGCCCTGCTAGTGGAGATCCACGACCTGGTCGCGATCCAGGCGCGAATGAAGTCGTTGCAGCTTTCCATCCACGTCGCCTCGGACGTGCCGCTGCGCATCCTGGGCGACCGCAAGCACCTGCTGGAAGTGCTGCTCAACCTCGCCTCGAACGCGGTCAAGTTCACTGAGACCGGCGGCATCTGCATGCAGGTGGAACTGGCCGGCCCGGACCCTGGCGGGCGCCGCCTCCGTTTCGAGGTCAGCGACACCGGTATCGGCGTCGCGCCCGAGGCGCTGGAGCGCATCTTCGACGTTTTCTCGCAGGCCGATCCCAGCATCCTGGACCGCTTCGGCGGCACCGGCCTGGGCCTTGCGATCTCGCGGCAGCTCGTCACCTTGATGGGCGGCAGCATCGGCGTGGACAGCCGCCTCGGACAGGGCAGCAGCTTCTGGTTCACGATCGGGCTCACCGAGGCGCCGGCGAGCGAGCTCGCCCCGTCGGAGGCGGGTGCTGCCGTACTGCTGTGCGACGACCCGGCCCTGGTCGAGACCCTGAACGCCGCCCTGCGCGCCCAGGGCCTGACGGTGCGGCACGCGGCCGGGGTGCAGGGTGTCCTCAACCCGCCCACCGGCAAGCCGAACGGCGAGATACTGTTCCTGTACCGCCGCGACCCGAACGGGGATCTTCCCGGCGATTGCGCGCTGTTGAGCCGGCTCGATCCCCTGGCGGCGATACCGCGCATCCTGCTCTCGCATGCGAGCACGCCGCCGCTGCCGATGGCGATGTTGAAGCGGCACTTCATCACCGCCCTGAGCCTTCCGCTGCACGGGGCAGCGCTGGCGCATGCCTGCCAGCTCGGCATGGCCGCCCGCCCGGGAGCGCTGCATACGCAGAACAGGCCGGCACTCAAGCCGGCCGGCGGCGAGACCGGCGGCGAGACCGGCGGCGAGACCGGCGTCGCGGCGTTCCCCGCGGTCGCCAGCGTCAGGCCCGGCGGGCGAAGGCTGCATGTCCTCGTTGCCGATGACAACGACATCAACCGCCGTGTCGTCTGCAAGATCCTCGAACGGTCCGGCCACCGGGTGGCGCTGGTCGAAGATGGCATCCAGGCCCTGGACGCCATGGAAGCCGAGCCTTTCGACCTGGTCCTGATGGACGTCAACATGCCCGGCATGAACGGGCTCGAGGCGACCCGGATGTTCCGCCTGGGAATGCCGCCCAGTCCTCGCCTGCCGATCCTCGCCCTCACGGCGGACGCGACCGCGGAAATGCAGCGCAAGTGCCTGGAAGCGGGAATGGATGGCTGCATCACCAAGCCGGTCACGCCGGCGCGCCTGATCGCCGCGATCGATGAGCAGATGGGAGCCGGTCCGGTCCCGGCGCAGGATCATGGCGTCACCCTGATCGCCGATCACCCGCGGTTCCCGAGCACGATCCCGGCGCTCGATCCGGCCGTGCTGGCCGAGCTGCGGGCGCTCGGCGGCACGACTTTCGTGGACGAGCTGATGGAGGGTTTCATCGCCGATGCGCGCGGCCTGATCGGGCGGATCGACGCGGCCGTCGATGCACAGGACATGACCGCCTTCCGCTTCGAACTGCATGCGTTGTGCAGCGGTGCCGCGAATATCGGCGCCACCTCGCTGCGTGAAGGTGCTGCATCACGCAACGTGACCCAGTCCAACCTGGGCACTACCGGACGCGTCCTGGTGCATCAGCTACGTCACGAACTGGCCTGCCTCGATCGTGAGTGGCGCAAGATGGATGCCGCACAGGGCAAGTCGGCGGGCTGAAGCCGATACCCGGCGGTGCGCGCCGGGGATGAGCCGCCCCCGGGACAGGATCATCGCCATGATCGCGTCCCGGGGTATCGGTGTTGTCGCGGCCGTGGCTATTCGGCGGCGTGCAACTGCACCGACGACACCGACTGCAGCCTGCGCTTCTGCGCCTGCGCCAGTCGCTCCATCCGGCGCAGGTCGGGTTCCGTCACGCACATGGCCGTCTCGACCCAGATATCGACCACGTTGCGCAGTTCCTCGGCGGTAACAGGATTGACCTCGCGGCGCGTGCGGAACATCGCGTGCTGCGCGTTGAACTTGCGGCCGTTGCGCTCGATGTAGTCGCGGACCGTCGTCTCGCCCTCGCCATCCTCCGCGAGCACGTCCACGACGCCCATCTCGTGCAACTGCGCGCCGGTGTACAGGTTTCCGGACATGATCATCTTTTCGGTCGCGGGGCCGCCGATGCGCCGGGACAGGAAGCTGTAGGCCCCCATCCCCGGGAACAGGTTGAACAGGATCTCGGGCAGGCCGAGACGCGCGCTGCGTTCCGCCACCAGCACGTCATGGGAAAGGGCATCCTCGAACCCGCCGCCGAGTGCATCTCCCTGCACCAGCGCGATGGTCACGATGGGCATCTGGAAGGCCGTGTAGTTGCCATGGATCACGTCGATGCAGAGATGGGCGTAGGCGTGCATCGCCGCATGATCGCCGGCCCGGATCCGATCGGCGAAGAACACGATATCGCCACCGAGGTTGTAGATACCGGGAAGGCGCGAGCCGAACACGAAATACTGCATCCGGTCCTGACCATGGGCCTGCTGGGCCGCGTGCAGCTCGCGCATGGTCGCCTGCATGTCCCGATGATCCGACAGCAGGCTGCTGGTGGCGCGGCCGTTACTCTGCCCGAGCAGCGACTGCGCCCAGCACGTGCGCAGTGACGCGTCGTAGCGGATATCGACGTGTTCGAACTGCCGACGCATGATCTCCTCGGGAGAACGCGCCTCTGTTACTACAGACAAGGCAGTCGTTTCGTGATGGCTCTTGATACGATTGAACAGCATGACATGACCCTTTTGCGAACAGCAACAAAGCCATCATGCGATGCCGCAGATGCAATATACTACTGCGGGTTTAAGAAGAATCATGTCTCACTTCGGAGCTAATTAATCTATTTTTTAGCCGAAGGGCTAGCTTGTGAAACCGCCAGGTCGACGGCTGCCATCCGTCCGGAACCGCTGCCAAAAGCGAGCATGGTCCCGTCCGGCGAGAACGCGAGCGCCGAGATCGTCGCATCCTCTGTTGCAACTGCGGCGCCACAGATCGGCAGCACGCGCTTGGTCGCGACATCCGACATCAGCACGGTGCCATCGGCGAAGCCGGCGGCCACCATCTCGTGCTGCGGATGGAATGCCACCCGCGTGCAGACCGCGCCGGGAACGCCTGCCAGCTCCGTCGGCGCCTTTCCCATCGGGCCGCCACCGAAGAACGGCCACAGCACGATCACGTCGGCGCCCGAGGTCGCCAGCCAGCGGCCGTTGCGCGAGAAGGACAGCGACTGCGTCTTCTGCGGGTAGCCGCTCATGCGCATGTTGTGGCCGTCCGCGAGACGCCATCCATGCAGCTCGTTCTCCTGCATGGCGGTGACGACCGCCTCGCCGCCCGGATGCATCGCGATGGCGATATGGCTGCCCTTCCAGACGAGCAGGCGCGGCGCCTCGGTCCTGGCGTTCACGAAACGCAGCGATACCCCGCCATAGTGCGCGACCGCGATGCGCTTGCCCTTGGCATCGAAGGCGAGGCCGGCAACCGTGGAGTCGTGCACGAAGTCGCGGAGCAGTCGTCCCTGCTCGTCACGCAGCTCGACCTGCTTGCCGTGCGCGCTGGCGATCAGTCCGGTTTTGCCATCGAGCACGCTGGCGACATGCTCGACCCACCGTCGTCCGCGCGCGAGCTCGCGTACGCGGCCTGCGGACGCGGCGTCCGCCTCGCCGCCGAGGACGCGGCACAGCCGGTTGTCGTCGCCGCCGGTGAGGAAGTCCTGCGCGCCGACATCCTGGGCCAGGGACAGCACCGATCCCTCATGCACCTTGATGCGGTCCCATGCGCCGTCCCATGGCCGGCTCCGGCCCAACGCGGCGCCGTTGGCGGCGACATGCAGCATGCCATCCCCGGTGGCGAAGGCGACCCGGCCGGAGTCGCGCGAGAACATGCACGCGGTGATGAAGGCATCGGCCTCGCGCACGACGCCACGGCTCTCCATCAGCTTAGCTGGCAGGTCGGCCGGGACGCCGGTCCGGGTCGTGTCGCCCATTACCGGGAAGCGCCCACGGCGACGGCGGCGCGGCAGCTCTCGAAGCCGCGGCGCAGGCGCGGGCGGTTGAGCTTGCGGCCGATGAACACCAGGCGCGAGCTGTGCGGCTCGCCGTCCTTCCAGGGTCCGATGAAGTCGCCGTCCGCCATCATGTGGACAGCCTGGAAGGCGAAGCGGCGGTTCTCGCCGGCATAGGCGAGGATGCCCTTGGAGCGCAGGATGTCCTGGCCCTGCTCCTGCAGCACGGTACCGATCCAGGCCTGGAACTTCGTGGCATCGAGCGGCTCGTCCAGCTCGAACGACAGGCTCTGCACGGTGTCGTCGTGGCTGTGCTCGTCGGTCTCCAGGAAGTTCGGGGCCAGCTCCAGCGCGCGCCTGAGGTCGAAGCCACCCTGGTCGAGCAGCGACGTGATCGCGACCTGGCCGCGCTCGGCGCGGTGGATGCGCGCGAAGCGGTTGATGACGCGTATGCGCGCCTCGACGTCGAGCAGGCCCGCCTCGTCGACGAGATCGGTCTTGTTCAGCACGATGACGTCGGCGAACGCGATCTGGTTCTGCGCCTCGGTGCTCTCGGCGAGGCTGCCCGGCAGGTTGAGGGCATCGACCACAGTGACGACGGCATCGAGCCGGGTGCGCGCCTTGATCTCGTCGTCGACGAAGAAGGTCTGGGCGACCGGGGCCGGATCGGCCAGCCCGGTGGTCTCGACGATGATCCCGTCGAAGCGGCCACGGCGCTTCATCAGGCTGCCCAGGATGCGGATCAGGTCGCCGCGCACGGTGCAGCAGATGCAGCCGTTGTTCATCTCGAAGACTTCCTCGTCGGCATCCACGACGAGGTCGTTGTCGACGCCGAGCTCGCCGAACTCGTTGATGATGACGGCGTACTTCCGGCCATGCTGGGCGGTCAGGATGTGGTTCAGCAGCGTCGTCTTGCCGGCGCCCAGGAAGCCGGTGAGCACGGTCACCGGGATCAGGGAGGGGACCGGGATTGCTGACTTGGTCTCGGACATGCGTCTCAGCCTCTCTGTGGTGCCTGCATACGGGACAGGGGTGCCTGCATATAGGATGGAGCGGCGGACAGGCCCAACCCCAGCAGCAGGAAGAACCAGCCCCCGAGCGGCATGTTGGTGAACGCGCTGGTCGAGGCGATCGGCCATTCCTGGATCAGCACGGCGACGAACAGGCCGGCGCGCCACGCCTGCATGACAGGATCGGCCTGCGTGACCGGATCCGCCTGCATAACCGCATCCGCCTGCCGCCCGCGCCCCAGCACGGCCAGCCAGGACAGCACCATCGCGCAGAACAGGAAGAGGCCTGGGATGCCGGCGTCGGTGGCCGCCTGCAGGTAGTGGTTGTGCGCGTGCTGCACGCAGAAGCCGCCGCCGCCGCCGTCGGACGCCGCCGGCGACAGCGGCGGCACGCCGTGGAAGTAGCGCGGATCGGCGCAGCCGGTGCGGAAGCCGTCGAAGCCGCGTCCGGTCAGCGGCTCGGCCTGCACGATGGCAAGCCCGCGGGCATAGATCAGGCCATAGGGACTGCTGCCGAAATGACGCATCTGACGTTCGAACAACAGCACCAGGTGGCCGAAGCTGCGCGGCGACACCAGGGCGGATGCCGCCACCAGCACCGGCACCGCGGCGATGCAGACCAGCAACGGCGTGCGCAGGCGCCTGAGCAGCAGGCCGGCGACCACCAGGCCGAGCCCGCTCAGCAGCAGCGGCATGCGCTGCCCGGCCAGCACCATGATCGCGAGCCCGCCCAGCAGGACCGCGATCGCGCCCGCAGCACCAGCCCCGCCGCGCCGCATCAGCCACGCCGCCGCCGGCAGCAGGGTCGGGAACAGCAGCCGCGACAGCGGTGCTGCGGCGCGCGGCTTGTCGTACGGGCCGGTCAGGGTGCCGTCGTGGAAGCGCGCGACGCCGAACAGGTTGACGCCGATGATCGCCTGCAACAGCAACTGGGCGGCGATGTAGGCGAAGCTCGCCGCGACCAGCCAGGCCATCACCCGGCGACGCGACGCCGTGCGCAGGGTCCAGCTCTGCAATGCGGCGGGAAACAACAGGAAGCGCACGGTCGCCAGCGCCTGCACGAACGAGCCGCGGCCGCCCTGTCCCAGCCCCCAGGCCGGCAGCGAGCAGATCACCAGCCAGAGCCACCAGAGTGCTGCCACCCGCACCCAGGGCTGGGCCGTCCAGCTCCACTCGCGCGCCAGCCACGAGCGCAGCAGGAACGCGACCGCGGTGATGTCGATCGTGGCCTCGGCCAGCCCACGCCCATGCACGAGGAAGATCGGGCAGAGCAGCGTCGTGGCGAGCGCGAGGCGGTCGAGCCATCGGATCGGGGAAGAGTGCCTCATGGAGCAGCGATTGGCGGCTCGACCGCGCTAAGGCAAGAGGCGCCCCGCACCGAGCTGCCGCGCGCGCAACGCCGCGAGCCGGGCGCGCGCGGCGGCAACGCCGAACAACGCGGCGCGCGTGCGTCCCATACGGGACAGCTGCGAGCGCAGGGCGGGATCATCCGCCAGGCGCATCAGGGCTGCCGCCAGGGCGCCGGCCTCGTCGGGTTCGGCGACCAGGGCAGCATCGCCCGCCACCTCCAGCAGCCCGGGTCGCGGCGAGACGACCAGCGGGGTGCCGCTGGCCAACGCCTCCAGGGCGGTCATCCCGAACGGCTCCTGCCAGCGGCTCGGCACCACCATGATCGCGGCCTGTCCCATCGCCTCCAGCACCTCCCGGTGCGGCAGGTGCCCGCGCAGCCGTATCCCGGCCGCCTGCGCCGCCGGGCGAAGTGCGGCCAGGAATGGGGTCTCTGGACTGTCCGGCGAGAAGCGGTCGGCGCCGATCATCTCCGCGCGCCACCCCGGCAGCCGCGGCAGCACGGCGGCACAGGCGGACACGAACGCGTCCGCCCCCTTGTCGGCGACCAGGCGGCCGGCAAACAGGATCACCGGGTCGCGCGCCGCGGCAGGCGGCGGGATCTGCGCCAGGTCGATGCAGTTGGCCAGCACGGCCACGTCCGCGCCGGGGTCCAGGCCCTCCAGGAAGAATGCGCGCAGTGCCTCGGAGACGCACGCCACCCGCATGCGCGCGAGCAGGCGCCGGCGCTGGGCAGGGTTGCGGGCTCGCCGCATGGAACGGGGGTCGTTATGGAGGAACAGCGTGACCGGCACGTCGGGGAACCGACGCGACAGCAGCAGCGCGACCTCGGGGCGGTTATGCACCTCGATCAGGCTGGGTCCGACGCGGGTCAGCACGCGGGCGACGGCGGCGGCGTAGCGGCCGGTCCCGGCGATTGGCCACAACGCCCGGGCGACCGGCACGAAGGTGCGGTCCGGAAAGGCGTCATGTGCCGGAGGCGCGCCGATGACGACCTCCCCGGGCGTCGTCAGCCGATGCACCAGCAACCCGATCGCGCCTACCGCCCGCGGCGAGAAGCCCTCGCGCGGCGGCAGGACGATCGCGATGGTCAGGCGATGCTTTCGTAACGATCGAGTTGCCAGCCGGCCGGCTCGGCCGCTGCCGCCCGATACCACTCCACCAGCAGCGGATGCGTGCGGACGGCCTGGCGGTACGCCGTCGAAGGCTCATCCGTCGGCACGCCGTAGGAGATAAGCCGCGAGACCACGGGAGCGAACATCGCGTCGGCCACGGTGAAGTCGGCGCCGAACAGGTATGGCCCCTCGCCCGCCGACCAGATCGCCTCGATCCGCGCGATGTCGGCGGCGACCTCGGGCATGATGCCACCCGCCAGCGGCCGGCCGTCACGGCCGCAATTCATCGGCATCGCCGACCGCAACGCGCGGAAGCCGGCATGCATCTCGGCGGCGACGCTGCGGGCGCGGGCTCGCGCGATGCGGTCGGCGGGCCACAGGACGGGTGCGAGTTCGGCGCAGTATTCGCCGATCGCCAGGCTGTCCCAGATGCGGGCGCCGCGATGTTCGAGATAGGGCACCAGCCCGGTGGGGGTGGCGGTGCGGATCGCCTCGGTGGCGCCGACGGCCAACGGGATCAGCGTCTCGGTCACGTGCAGCCCGGCCAGGCGCACCGCGAGCCAGCCACGCAGCGACCAGGAGGAGTAGCGCCGGGTGCCGATCACCAGCCGGCCTTCCGTTGCCCCGTCGGGAGGCGCCCCGTCGGGAGGTATCGTCTCAGGCTGCATCGGATCGTCGGATGAAGCCGCCGCCGAGCACGCGCGACCCGTCATAGAGCACGCAGGCCTGGCCGGGAGCGGGCACCGCCGCTTCGTCGAGCAGCACGTCGGCGCCGCCGTCGGCGGTCGCACATATGCTTGCCGCGCGCACGGGCTCGCGGGCGCGAAGCTGCACCATGCAGTCCAGCGGCATCCGCTGCGGCGACGCGATCAGCCAGTTCATGTCGCGCAGGCGCAACGAGCGGCGCCCGGAGGCGGTGCGCGGCGCCACCACGATGCGTCGCGTGCGCGGCTCCACCCGGACCACCTGCTGGCGGGCGCCGTCGATCAGGGCAGCCTCGCCCAGCCGCTTGGTCTGGCCGGTGGTGTAGCGCGCGATGCCCTGGTGCCGGCCCAGCACGCGGCCGTCCTCGCCCACGATATCGCCGTCGCCGACGATGTCCGGACGCAGCCGCTCGACGAGATCGGAATAGGGGACGCCGCCCGGCACGAAGCAGAGGTCCTGGCTGTCGGGCTTGTCGGCGACGGCGAGGCCCAGTCGCGCGGCCTCGGCGCGCACCGAGTCCTTGTCCGCCATGTCGCCGAGCGGGAAACGAAGGAAGTCGAGCTGGTCGCGCGTGGTGGCGAACAGGAACCAGCTCTGGTCGCGATCGGCATCGAGCGGCCGGTGCAGCTCGACACCGCCTGCCGTCTCGACGCGGCGGACATAATGTCCGGTCGCCATCGCCTCGGCGCCGAGGTCGCGGGCCAGACCGAGCAGGTCGGTGAACTTGACGCCGCGATTGCACTGCACGCACGGCACCGGTGTCTCGCCGGCCGCGTAGCTGGCGGCGAAGCTGTCGATCACGCTCTCGCGGAAGCGCGCCTCCGCGTCGATCACGTAGTGCGCGAACCCGATCCGCTCGGCGACGCGGCGCGCATCCTGGATGTCGCGCCCGGCGCAGCAGGCGCCTTTCCTGGCGTCGGATCCGCGCTGGTCATAGAGCTGCAGCGTCGCGCCGATCACCTCGTGGCCCTGCTCCGCCAGACGGGCGGCGACCACCGAGCTGTCCACGCCGCCGGACATTGCCACTAGGATACGCATGCGCTCAGGGCGACCAGGATCCGCACGGGTGTCAGCCGGTGCGCGGCAGGCGGACGACGAGGCCATCCAGCGCCTCGGTCATGACGATCTGGCAGCCGAGGCGCGAGGTCTTCTCGAGCGCGAAGGCGAGATCGAGCATGTCCTCCTCGTCCTCCGTCGGCTGGGCGAGCTTGCCCGACCAGGACGGATCCACCACCACGTGGCAGGTCGCACAGGCCAGTGAGCCCTCGCAGGCGCCCTCGAGATCGATGCCGTGGCGATGGGCGATCTCCAGGACCGAGAGCCCAAGCGAGGCTTCGACCTCGCGTATCGTGCCGTCGCGCTCGACGAAGATCATCTTAGGCATTCTGCGGTCTCGGACGGATGATCGGTTGAGGGTAGGTCATGAGCGCGCTTGAGGATGTCCGTGACTTGGTCCAGTTCGGCCGGTGAGGTAAAGCGTCCGATCGCCAGGCGCAAGCTCCTTGCCGCCTCGTCGCGGCTCAGGCCCATCGCGCGTAGCACGCCGGACGGCTCGACCGCCGCCGACGAGCAGGCGGATCCGGTGGAAAGGCAGAGCCCCGGCGCGCGATCAATGATCTCCGCCGCGGCACGGTGCGGGAAGCGCAGGTTGAGGTTGCCCGGTATGCGGTGCGTCAGGCTGCCATTGACCACGAGCCCGGGGATCGCCCGCAGCAGCCGCTCCAGCAGGCGGTCGCGCAGGGCGCGCAGGCGGATCCGTTCCTCCGCCTGCTCGTCGGCGGCGATCCGGCAGGCGACGCCGAGGCCCGCCACCAGCGGCACCGGAAGGGTGCCCGAACGCAGGGTCCGCTCCTGGCCGCCGCCGGAGAACAGCGGCGCCAGACGGACCCGCGGCCGCCGGCGCACGTAGAGCGCGCCGACGCCTTTCGGCCCGTAGAACTTGTGGGCGCTGACCGAGGCGAGATCGAGCCCGATGGCCGGGATGTCGAGCTCGATCTTGCCGGCCGCCTGCGCCAGGTCGGAGTGGAACAGCGCGCCCGCCGCATGGACCATGTCCGCGCATGCCGCGAGATCCTGGATCACCCCGGTCTCGTTGTTCACCGCCATGACGCTGACCAGCAGGGTCGGCACGCGCAACGCCGCCCGCAGCCGCTCGGGATCGAGCCGGCCATCCGGCTCCACCGGCAGCACCACCGGCTCGAAGCCCTCCGCGGCGAGGTCCTGCACGCTGGCGAGCACGCAGGGATGCTCGGTCGCCAGGGTGATCACCCGACGTCGCGGATCGCCCGCCGACAACGCGTGGCGGGCGGCGCCCTTGATCGCCAGGTTGTTGGCCTCGGTGGCGCCGGAGGTGAACACGATCTCTCGCGGATCGGCGCGCAGCAGGGCGGCGACCGCGGCACGGGCGCGCTCGACCTCGCTGTCGGCATCGCGTCCCATGGCGTGCTCGACGCTGTGCGCGTTGCCATACTGCACGGCGAATAGGGGCAGCATCGCCTCGAGCACGCGCGGATCGCAGGCGGTGGTGGCCTGGTTGTCGAGATAGATCATCAGGTCCTGCCGCTCCACCATGGTCATGCGGCTCCCCGTTCGCCCGCGCCGACCTGTCCGGGCCACGGCGGCCGGCCGGCCATCGTCCTGTAGGCGGCGATAAAGCCGTCGACGGCGTCGCTCTCGACGTTCCAGGGCAGCGAGACCCGGATCGCCTGTCCCGCCAGCGTATCGAGACCCATCGCCTCCAGCACGTGCGAGCGCGCCGCCTTGCCCGACGAGCAGGCGCTGCCGGCGGAGACGCCGTAGCCGGCGAGATCGAGCGCGATGAGCTGCGCCTCCGAGCGCCGTCCCGGCACGGCGAGGCAGGTGGTGTTGGACAGGCGCGGGGCCTCGCCGCCGCAGACGATGGCCCCGGCCGCGATCGCCGCGTGCTCGATGCGGTCGCGCAGCCGCGACTGCCGGCCGGCGCGCGCCGCCAGGTCGGCGGTCGCGGCCGCGGCGGCGGCGGCGAAACCCGCGATCGCCGGCAGCGCGGGCGTGCCGCCACGGCGTCCGCGCTCCTGCCCGCCGCCGGCGATCATCGGCGTCAGCCTGCCGCGCCGCCCGCCCGCCAGGAACAGGGCGCCGGCGCCCTTCGGACCGCCCAGCTTGTGCGCCGAGAGGGCGAGGCTGTCGGCGCCGAGCAGTCCGAGATCGAGCGGGATGCGGCCCGCGGCCTGCACCGCGTCGACATGCAGCCAAGCGCCGTGGCGGCGGCACAACAACATGGCGTCGGCCAGCGGGTGGATGACGCCGGTCTCGTTGTTGGCCAGCATCAGGCAGACCAGGACGGGTGCTGCGGCTTCCGCCAGCATCTGCTCCAGGCGATCGAGCCGGATACGCCCGTCCGCTGCCACCGGAACCGTCCGCGCCCCGTCGGGCAGGGCGCTCCGGACGCACTCATGCTCGGTGGCCGCCGCCAGGATCGGCCGTTGCGCGGCCTGGATCGCCAGCACATTCGCCTCGGTGCCGCCGGACGTGAAGATCAGCTCATCCGAGTCGCCACCGAAAAGATCGGCGATCCGCTCGCGCGCTGACTCCAGCAGTGCGCGCGCCACTCGGCCGGCGCGATGCGGCGAGGACGGGTTGCCGTCGAGGTCGGCGGCAGCCTGCATGGCCTCGCGCGCCTGGGGACGCAGCGGCTCGGTAGCATTCGCGTCCAGACAGGTAAATATTTTGTTAGCAAAGTCCGCCATGAACTCACTTCTATCGTTGCTCGAACAGCATACAGGAGCGAAGCATCATGATGCTCACGATCCCGTGTCTGATTTCCTGTCGTCTGATGACGCTTGGCTTTTGATTTCAGTGTGATTTGGCTGCCGACGTCGTTATAGAGGTTCGGACGAGCTACCTGGAGACGCGAGCCAGGGCGATGGCTTTGCAAGACAAAGGCCTATCCATGACATCGTCCGCTTCCCGACCTGACGGTCGATTACATAGTCGTCGCGCGCAAGGCACTCCTGAGCACCGAGCATTTTGAAAGCCGCGGGGGGAGCGCCATATTTGTTGCCCTGGATGGATTTATTAGATGCATCCGGTCGATCAGTTCGCTAGTTCAACAGACCACGTGACTGGAAATCGGACGCATGGCGGGGCATCGCCATGCGTCCGTATTGCTTTGTAACTGAGCTGCGGTTCATGCCTTGAGGCGCGGCGAGAAAAATAGCGGGACAAGATGCCTGAGGTAATGTTCGCTGGCCCCGACGGCCGCCTTGAAGGACGCTACCACCATTCCGGTGAAGCCAACGCACCACTCGCCCTCATCCTGCACCCGCATCCGCTGCATGGTGGGACGATGAACAACCGGATCACGTACGCGATGTATCGCGCCTTCGAGCGGCTCGGCTTCTCGGTGATGCGGTTCAACTTCCGCGGCGTCGGCCGCTCGCAGGGTCGTTATGACGGCGGCATCGGCGAGATCAGCGATGCGGCCGCGGCTCTGGACTGGATGCAGATGGTTAACCCGAACTCCAGTGGCCTCTGGATATCGGGCTATTCCTTCGGTGCGTTCGTCGGCATGCAGCTGCTGATGCGGCGTCCCGAGATCTCGGGCTGGATCAGCGTGGCACCTCCCGCCAATCATTACGACTTCGGCTTCCTGGCACCTTGTCCCTGCGGCGGACTCATGCTGCACGGCGACTCCGACGAGCTGGTTCCGGAGCCCGGCGTGCGCAAGCTCGTCGACAAGCTGAACACGCAGAAGGGCGTGCAGGTCGACTACCGGGTCTATGCCGGCGCCGACCATGTGTTCGCCAACCAGGCCGAGCAGGTGTCCGAGGCGATCGACGACTATGTCGGCAGGATCATCGCCCGCAAGACGATGGCGCTCGCCGCCGACTGATCGTCCCGTTCCCGGCCTGGCCGATCAGGCTTCCAGGCCGGGAACAGCTCTATTTGAACGGGTCGTAGGACCCGAAGCTCCACATGTAGCCTTCGCAGTCGCGCGCCTCGTAGCTTCGCCCGCCGTAGTCGTTGTCGTGCGGCGCCAGAATGATGGCCGCTCCATGCGCCGACGCGATGTCGTGATCCGCGTCCACGGCATGGAGGACCACATAAAGGCTGCCGGTCACGAGACCCTTCGCGTCGATCGGATTGACCGTGCCGAAACGTTCGCGGCTCTCCGTGCTGGTGCTGTTCAGCTTGATCATGCTGCTGCCGAGCTTGAGTTGCGCATGATGGACCAGCCTGCCGTCCTCGCTGGCATGGACCGCATGGCGGGTGAAGCCGAAGGCCTCGCACAGGAAATCGATGGCCGCCGGGGCGTCGGCATAGCCAAGGCACGGAATGATCGCGGTCGGGGCGGGCATGATCCGTCTCCAGGGCAGGTGGAGGCCATCCTGTAGCCGGTTCGCCGCAGAAGGAATGGTAGGTTTCGGCTAATCCTCCATTAGTCCGCCGCCATCCGGAAGCAGCCTTGCCGCATGGCGGCGCGGCGTCATGCCGGCGAAGGCGTGGAACTCGTGGATCAGATACGGCTGGTCGAAGTAGCCGGCATCCAGCGCCCGCTGCGCCCACCCGTCCGGCGATCCATCGTCGATCCGGGCGATCAGGCGCTGGAACTGCGCTAGAACAGCATGAGGTCAGTCAGCATCGTTTCGCGATGCTGACTGCCTCATAAAGCTGCTCTATTCTCAGTCAAGCAGAGCGTGATCGTGCGCGGGGGATGACCGACATGGCGGACGAACCCGGCGGCGAGGCGGCGCTGGCTCCAGCCGATCTCGCGTGCGAGTCGATCGATGCGCGGGGTCGGAGCCGTGACCAGACGGTTCCAGGCCCAGATGATCTCAGGACAAGGCAGCGTGGCATCGGCCAGGCGGCGCTCGAAGAAGGCGTCGAGCAGGGTGAAACGGCTCCCGCTGTCCTGAGCGTCGATCAGGCGCGCAGCCAGGCTGTCCACGTCCGGTCCGAGCACGTCGCGCAACACTACCAGCTGGTTGGCGAGCGACGCCGCTATCCCGCCGAGCAGCGCCGCGGCACCCAGGGCCGACAGCCATATGTGGCCACCACGCTGGCTTCCCGAGGACTCCGAGAGGGCGGGGCGATCGTGCAGGCCGGCCAGGAATCCCTGGCCCGTGCCGATACCGAACCGCGTGCCGGCCTTCTCCACGATACCGATCGGCGCACTGAGGTTGAGGATCAAGGTCGGCCGCAGCGAAGGCATCTCGCGGCGCCGCATGAAGGAATGCGTGGTCTCGTCGTCTTCCGCGTAAGCTCCGACATGCGGCCATAGCCGAGCTGCGGCGTCACCATGCACCACCCGCCAGCGGTTCTCGGCGCCGTCATGGCGGATGATCCGGAGCCCGCGCACCTCCCCTCCGTGACAGCACGGCTTGACCGCGGACGCCGGCGCTGTCCATCTCCCTGCCGTTCGTCAGTCGTAAGGCCTGATCGTCCCCATGTCCAAGAGCCCGTTCCTCCAGGAAGCCGAAGCGCGCGGCTTCGTGTTCCAGTGCACCGACGGCGAGGCGCTCGACGCGGCGCTGCTGGCCGGCGTGGTGAGCGGTTATATCGGCTTCGACGTCACCGCGGACAGCCTGCATGTCGGCAGCATGATCCAGATCATGATGCTGCGGCTGCTGCAGAAGCACGGCCATCGCCCGGTGGCCCTGCTCGGCGGCGGCACCACCCGTATCGGCGATCCGTCGTTTCGCGAGGAGGCCCGCCTGCTGCTCGACGCGGCCGGCATCGAGCGCAACCGGCAGGGCATCCGCCGCAACCTGGAAAGCATGCTGCGCTTCGGCGACGGCCCCTCCAACGCGATCCTGGCAGACAACGCGGAGTGGCTCGACGCGCTCGGCTATATCGACCTGCTGCGCGACGTCGGCGTGCATTTCAGCGTCAGCCGGATGCTCGGCTTCGACTCCGTGCGCCAGCGCCTGGAGCGCGAGCAGGGACTCACCTTCCTCGAATTCAACTACTCGATCCTGCAGAGCTACGACTTCCGCGAACTCGGCCGCCGCCACGGGGTCAGCCTGCAGATGGGCGGGTCGGACCAGTGGGGCAACATCGTCTCCGGCGTCGACCTCGTGCGGCGGACAGACCAGAGACAGGTATTCGGCCTGACCACGCCGCTGCTGACCACCGCCTCCGGCGCCAAGATGGGCAAGACCGCGTCCGGCGCCGTCTGGCTGTCGCCCGAGCGCCTGTCCCCGTTCGACTACTGGCAGTTCTGGCGCAACACCGAGGATGCCGACGTCGGCCGCTTCCTGCGCCTGTTCACCGAACTGGAGGTGGCGGAGTGCGACCGGCTCGGCGCCCTTCCCGGCGCCGGGATCAACGAGGCCAAGAAGGTCCTGGCGACCGAGGCGACCGCCCTCTGCCACGGCCGCGAGCACGCGGAGGCGGCGGCCGAGACCGCACGGCTCCTGTTCGAGACCGGCCGGAGCGTCGCCGGGTCGCTGCCCTCGCGCACCGTCGACGGCGCCACCCTGGAGGCGGGCGTGCCGGTCTATCGCCTGTTCGCCGAGATGGGACTGGTCGGCAGCAACGGCGAGGCACGCCGGCTGATACGCGGCGGCGGCCTGCGCGTGAACGACCGGCCGGTCAGCGACGAGAACCGCGTCGTGTCGACCGCGGACCTGGCGGACGGCGCGATCAAGCTGTCGGTCGGCAGGAAGCAGCACCTCCTGGTCCGACCTGGCTGAAATCGCGGCTTGCGGCGGAGCCCGCCTTTCGGCATCACGAGGGGCCGATGCAGATCAGCCTGCCCGAGAACTCGCTCGCGATCCGACGCGCCGCCGCCCGCCTGTGCGGGCAGTTCGGCTGGGTGGTGCTGCACGAGGTGCCGCTGCCGAACGGACGCCGCGCCGACATCCTGGCCCTGCGTCCGGACGGGGGCTTCGCGTGCATCGAGGTGAAGTCCGGACCGCGAGACTTCCTGACCGACATGAAATGGCGCGACTACCGGGCCTACTCCGATGCCCTCTATTTCGCCGTGGACGAGGACTTCCCGCAGGCGCTGCTGCCCGAGGATACCGGGCTGGTGGTGGCCTGCGTCGGCGACGCCTGCGGCCGCCCCGGCAGCGCCTTCGCGCACGAGGCCGAACTGTTGCGCGAAGCACCGGTGCATGGCCTCAGCTCGGCCCGCCGACGGGCGTTGACGCATCGCTTCGCGACCATCGCGGCGGCGCGGCTGGCCATGCTGGAGGACCCGGCGATCACCGCATCGTTGCGTGCGGCATTGCGCGCGGAGTGACGGCGGGCCACCCTTAGAGCATGATCACTCTGATCATGCTCCGCTTGACTGAGGAAAGAGCAGCTTTATCAGCTGCCTGGGATCGCGAAGCGATTCCAGTCAGACTGATGCTGCTCTAGCAGGCGAGGCTTCGGCCTGACGCGAGCGCGAGGGATGCCGTGAGATCAGACGCGATCAGCCGACGTTTCGAGGCCGCCGCCGCCATCGTCGAGGAGGCGGCAGCGCTGGCAATGCGCATGCGGCCGCTGCCCGGCATCGTCGACGCCACCCTGAAGGGCGCCCAGGACTGGCTGACCGAAGCCGATGGCGCGGTCGAGGCGCTGGTCGCGGGCCGGATCGGCGCCCTGTTCCCCGAAGACGACTTCCAGGGTGAGGAGACCGGCGAGCGGGACCGCGCCGGGGCGCCTTCGAGCCTGCGCTGGGTCGTCGATCCGATCGACGGCACCGCGAACTTCGCACGTGGACGATCGCGCTGGTGCGTGTCGCTCGGCCTGCTGGCGGATGGCGCGCCGGCGGCCGGGTTGCTGATGGCGCCCGCGCTGGGCGAGTGCTTCGCCGGCATGGCGGGCGACGGTGCCACCCTGAACGGCAAGCCGATTCGCGCCGCCGAGACGCGGGAGCCGGCGTCGGCGATCATCGAGATCGGCTGGAGCCCCAAGGTCGCGGCGGCGGATTTCGCGGCACTGGTCGCACGCATGATGGCGCTGGGTGCGGCGCCGCGCAGCGGCGGATCCGGCGCGCTGGCGCTGGCCGACGTCGCCTGCGGCCGTCTCGACGGCTACGTCGAGCTGTCGATCAACCTGTGGGACGTGGCCGGCGCGCTGCCGATCCTGGCCGAGGCCGGCGCCCTGGTCTCGCCGTTCCTGCGCGATGGCGGCATGGGGCGGGCGATGCCGATCCTGGCCGCCGTCCCCGGCGTGGCGCAGGCGATGTCGGAGGCCTCCGGACTGTCATGGAATTGACCACGCGGGGCTGACGGCATCGCCGGAACCTTGCTATGGCACGGCATGATTCTGTGTCCGGCCGCAAGAGGACCAGGCGCTGCAGGAGGAAACTATAATGCGAACACGACGTGTGCTTGCCGGCATGATGGCCCTGTTGGCGCCGACCGTGATGACGACGTCGCCGCGGGCAGCCAAGGCGCAACCGGTCCCCACCGAGCGGCAGGAGCAGCAGCAGCGGCTGGTCGATCGCTCGACGCTCGCCGCCCAGGACGTGCTGGGCTGGCGGCAGAACGGCGACCAGGAGCAGCGCTTCCTGTCGAAAGCCAAGGGCGTGGTGATCTGCCCGAGCATCTTCCGGATGTCGTTCTTCTTCGGCGGTTCCGGCGGCGGCTGCGTGTTGCTGGCGCGCGACGGCGCCGGCTCCTGGTCCGCGCCGGCCTTCTACTCGATGGGATCGGGCTCTTTCGGCCTGCAGGCGGGCGTTCAGGATGCCGAACTGATGATGTTCATCATGACGCGGAGGGGTCTGACCGCGATCATGGACAGCCACTTCAAGTTCGGCGCGAGCGCCTCCCTCACCTTCGCCACACTCGGCACCGGCGTCGAGGGAGCGACCACCACCGCCCTGCGCGCGGATATCGTCGCGGTGGAAAAGAGCTCCGGCCTGTTTGCCGGCATCTCCCTGCAGGGCAGCCTGCTGTCGCCGGACAGCGCCGGCAACCGCGCCTATTACGGCCAGCCGGTCGGCGTGGAGGACATCGCGGTGGCGATGCGGGTGAACAACCCGGGTGCGGACCCGCTGCGCGCGGTGCTGATGCGGTTCGGCAGCGGCAGGCCCAGCGCCGTCCCGCAAGACCCCAACTCGCCCTATCCGCCGCCGTACCAGCCGCACAACACCTATGGCGGCAACGCCGGCGGCGACGGCGGCGGACCGATCCGGATCGCACCGTCCGCACCCGTGCGGAGCCAGTCGCTGCCGCCGCCGCCGCGCTAGAGCATGATCACTTCGATCATGCTCTGCTTGACTGGGGAAAGAGCAGCTTTATCAGCTGCCTGGGATCGCGAAGCGATTCCAGTCAGACTGACGCTGCTCTAACCAGGCTCCGGTCTGGTCAGGCCGGGAGATAGGCACCCAGCTGCTTCGGCCAGGTGCCGCGAGTGACGTCGTGCCCCGCCGGGGCGGCGAACTTCACCGGGGAGCCGCCGGCGGCCGACTGGTAGATCGCCTCCAGGATGCGCATGTCCTGCAGGCCTTCCTCGCCCGGCGTCAGCGGCGTCGTGTTGTTGTGCAGGGAGAGCGCGAAAGCGTCCATCTCGCGCGCGAACTGGCTGTGCGGCGAGAAGCGTCGGGTTTCCAGCGCGCTCGACTTGCCCTCCTTGCGGCTGATCTGCAGGGCCAGGTTGTCGTAGCCAAATGCGGGATCGAGCCCGAACCAGCCGCTCTCGGCATGCACCCGCAACTGCCGGCTCTCGTGGAAGCTGTAGCCCGCGCTGCCGGTGGCGATCTCCCCGGACGGGAAGCGCAGCGTGAACAGCGACACGTCCTCGACCTCGGCGAAACGCTTGTCGCCGGCGGGGCGGGTGACCTGGCCGGTGATCTCGATCGGCTCCTCGCCCGTGATGTAGCGGAAGGCGTTGGTGCAATAGAGGCCGACATCGGGCAGCGAGCCACCGCCCGCCATCGCGCGGATCTGCCGCCACTGGCCGTTGCCGGCATCGTTCTGGCCGTTGACGGCCTCGACCATGCGCACCGCGCCGAACTTCCGGCTGCGCGCGAAGCCGATCGCGGTACGACGCGCCGGGTCGTGCTGCAGGCGCTAGGCGATCATCAGCATCCGGTTCGCCGCCTTGCAGGCGTCGATCATGTGCTGGGCCTCGGCGACCGAGGTCGCCATCGGCTTCTCGCAGAGCACGTGCTTGCCGGCCGCCGCGGCCCGCGCCGTGAACTCCGCGTGCATCGCGTTCGGCAGCACGATGTAGACGATGTCGATCGCCGGGTTGTCGCGGATGCGGTCGAAGTTGCCGTTGTCGTACACGCTGCGTGGGTCCACGCCGTACTGCGCGGCGATCGCCCGCGCCTTCCGGCACGCCGCTGACCAGGCCGGTCAGGCGGACATGGTCGCACTGGCCGAAGGCCGGGATGATCTCCTCCAGCGCCAGCGCGCCCAGCCCGACCACGGCGATGCCGAGACGCCTGCCGGGCGGCATCGGATTGGCCGGCTCGTCGTTCGCCTCGCTCGCCGCATGCAACGGCGGCAGGCTGACATGGCCGTTCGCGACCGACCCCCTGAGCGCCGCCGGCTCCTGCTTCGGCGTATCCGCCATGGCGGCTCCCGCCAACCCGGCACCGGCGATGGCCGCACCGGTGCCGAACAGTGTGCGTCGCGTCAGGTCGGTCACGTTGTGCTCACTTCGGGCTGGCTTACTTCAGGCTGGTTCGCTTCATGCCAGGCGCTGCAGCCAACACCGGGCGGCGCAGGGCGTTGCGCGACCTCGTCCGGCCCGCGAGGATTTACAGACGCTTCGGCTTGTGTCCTGTGATGGTCATGGTGGTCACGGATATCCCCCTCTCTTCCGCCGACGGCCTGGCGCCGGCACGCGTCGTCGTGATCACCGGCGGTTCCTCCGGGATCGGACGCTGCACGGCGAGGGTGTTCGCGCGCCACGGCTGGAAGGTGGGGCTGATCGCCCGCGGCACCGCAGGGCTCGCCGCCGCGGTGGAGGATGTGCGCCTGGCCGGCGCGATCGGCGCAATAGCGGTCGCCGACGTCGCGGACAGTGCCGCGCTGGAACGGGCGGCCGAGAGCCTCGTCGCAGCCCTGGGACCGCTCGATGCCTGGATCAACGCGGCCGGAAACGGCGTCTATGGCCGCCTGCTCGACGTCCCCGAGGCGGAGTACCGCCGGGTGACCGACGTCACCTATATGGGCACTGTGAACGGCACCCGCACGGCGCTGCGCCGGATGATGCCGCGCGACCACGGCACCATCGTCAATGTCTGCTCCGGCATCGCCTTCCACGGCCTGCCGCTGATGACATCCTACGTCGGTGCGAAGGCCGCCGTGCGCGGCTTCGGACAGTCCGTCCGCGCCGAGCTCAGGCTGAGCCGCAGCCGCGTGCATGTCGGCACCGTGTTCCCGCCCGCCGTGAACACGCCGTTCTTCAGCCATTCGCCCTCGTACATGGGCTTCCCATCACGGCCGGTGCCGCCGGTCTATCAGCCCGAGATCGTGGCGCAGGCGCTCTACATGGCAGCAACCGGCAAGCACCGCGAGATGACGGTCAGCTCCATCGTGCTGGCCTTCTCCCTGGTGTCGCGGCTGTCGCCTGCGCTCGCCGCCTGGCTGACCGAGCGGCTGCGCTTCGATGCACTGCTGTCGCGTGATCCGGCGGCGCTGGATGCCGAGGAACACACCCTGTTCACCCCCCCGCTGAGGATATTCAGCGTGCACGGGCCGTTCGGCCATCGGGCGCGCCGCTGGAGCGCGCAGGTCTGGCTGCGGTGGAACTGCCGGAAGCTGGGCGATCTGCTGTCCAGCCGCAGGGCAGAGCAGGTCAGCCGTCCGCTGCGGGATGCGCCGCCAGCGCCTCGGTCGCTACCAGGACCCGCCGACACAGCGCCCGATCCAGCGCGAGCGGGTTCGGACGCGCCGGCCGCCGCCGCTTCAGATAGCTGCCGCTGAGCCCCTCGCAGTCCGACGACAGGGCAGCGTGCAGCGGGGTATCGGCGCCCTGGCGCTCGCTCAGCACGAACGGCGCCATCAGCTTCCAGGCGAGGCCGACGACACCCGGGTCGCGCACCAGCCGGGTCGCGACGGTACCCGGATGCACGACATTGACACCGATGCCGCTGCCCTGCAGTTGCCGGGCGAGCGCGAGGCTGGTCATCAGCAGGGCCAGCTTGGAGCTGGAATAGGCCCGCACCATGCCCCAGTGCCGGACCAGCTCGAGATCGTCCGGATCGATCCGTGCGCGGTCCGACGTCGAGGAGCCGACATCGATGATGCGGGCGTCACGGCTCGCGGCGGCGTCCCGGCGCAGCGCCGGCAACAGGCCGCGTGTCAGCACGAACGGCGCCAGGTGGTTGACCGCCAGGGTGCGCTCGTGGCCCTCGGCCGTCGTGACCCGTCGCGGCGACAGGGTGCCGGCGTTGTTGACCAGCAGCGCGAGGCGGTCGACGCGTGACAGCACCGCCGCCGCCGCCGCCCGGGTATCGGACAGCAGCGACAGGTCGGCCAGGATCGTCTCGACCTCGGCGCCGGGCAGCCGGCCGCCGATCCAGCCGCGCGTCGCCGCGAGTGCAGCCGGGTTGCGGCCGATCACGAACAGCCGGAAACCCGCATCGGCGAGCCCGAGCGCGATCCAGCGCCCGATGCCGCCGGTCGCGCCGGTGATCACGGCGTTGCGTCGCACCCCGCCCTGGATCCCGGTCATTGCGCCGGGGCCGCCGCGGATTCGCGCGCCCGCAGCCGGGCCACGTTGCGCAGGTGATCGGGCAGGTCGGATGCGAAGGCGTGGCCGCCGGTGCCGTCGGCCACGAAATACAGCGCGTCGCCCGGCGCCGGGTGCGCCACCGCGCGCAGCGAGGCCACGCCGGGCGCGCAGATCGCCCCAACCGGCAGCCCGGTCGCGACGTACGTGTTGTACGGATTGGGTTGCGCGAGGTCCGCGCGGGTCAGCGGGCGGGTCAGGCCGAGGCCGCCGGACGCCGCATAGGCCACCGTCGGATCCGATTGCAGCCGCATGCCGAGGCGCAACCGGTTGAGGAATACGCGGGCGACCATCGGACGCTCGGCCGCGATCGCGGTCTCCCGCTCGACCATGCTGGCGAGGCGGAGCAGTTCGGACGGACCGGACAGACCGGCGGCAGGATCGCGGCCGTCCCAGATCGTGGCCAGGCTGCGCCGCATCGCGAGCTGCATCCGGCCGACCAGCACCGCCCGCGGCGTGCTGCGCTCGAAGGCGTAGGTCTCCGGCAGCACGCTGCCCTCCTCGGGCACCGGGACCGGCCCCGACAACGGCTCCGCGTGCTCGACCAGCAGCGCGATCTGCGCCGCGGTCAGGCCCTCCGGTATGGTCAGTTCATGCTGCACCGGGTGGGCGGTGCGCAGCACGTGCAGCAGGTCGGCAGCGGAGGCATGCGCGGGGAATTCCAGCTCGCCGGCGTGGATCGGCCCGTCATTGCGGGTCAGCAACGCGGCGAGCCGGAAGCCGTAGCGCGCGGCCTCGCCGGGAGGCAGGGCCGCATGTTCCTGCAACGCCTCGATGGCGGCGGCAAGCCGGCCGTGCGGGATGACGATCGCGGTGTCGCGCGGCAGCGGTCCGGGGCGGCTGTACAGCATGTACGCACCGAGCAGGCCGGCACCGAGCAGCAGCAACATGGCGAGAAGAAAGAGGAACCACCGCATCGGCGGAGCCTAGAGCAGCGTCAGTCTGACTGGAATCGCTTCGCGATCCCAGGCAGCTGATAAAGCTGCTCTTTCCTCAGTCAAGCAGAGCATGATCGAAGTAATCATGCTCTAGCAGATGGGGTCGGAACCGTAGAGAGATGGTCCACGACCGCCGCCTGAACTGGTCAGACCGCTCCGAACAGGATGCTGGCATTGGTGCCGCCGAAGCCGAAGCTGTTGGAGAGCGCGATGCGGACCTTCCGCTCCTGGGAGCTGTGCGCGACGCGGTCGATCACGCTCTCGCGGCTGGGATTGTCCAGGTTGAGGGTCGGCGGCACCACGCTGTCGCGTATCGCCAGCATGCAGAAGATCGCCTCGATCGCACCGGCGGCACCGAGCAGATGACCGGTCGCGGACTTGGTGGACGACATCGCGAGGCCACGTGCGTGGTCGCCGAACAGGCGTTCGACCGCCTCCAGCTCCAGGTCGTCCGCCATCGTCGAGGTGCCGTGCGCGTTCACGTACTGGATGTCCGCCGGCGTCAGCTTCGCATGCCGGAGGGCACCGGTCATCGCACGGAAGGCACCGGCATGGCCCTCGGGCGGAGCGGTGATGTGGTGCGCGTCGCCGGACAGGCCGTAGCCCAGCACCTCGGCGTAGATCTTGGCGCCGCGCTTCCTGGCATGCTCGTATTCCTCGACCACCACGACGCCGGCGCCCTCGCCCATCACGAAGCCGTCGCGGTCGCGGTCCCAGGGCCGCGAGGCACGGCCGGGCGTGTCGTTGAAGTCGGTGGACAATGCACGCGAGGCGCAGAAGCCGGCGATGCCGAGCGCGCAGACCGCAGCCTCGGTGCCGCCGGCGACCATCACGTCGGCGTCGCCGAACATGATCAGCCGGGCGGCGTCGCCGATGGCATGCACGCCGGTGGCGCAGGCGGTGACGGCGGAATGATTGGGACCCTTGAACCCGTAGCGGATCGAGAGGTGGCCCGATACCAGGTTGATCAGCGACGCCGGGATGAAGAACGGCGACAGCCGGCGCGCCTTGCCCTCGTGCACCAGCAGCGAGGCCTCGAAGATCGTCTGCAGCCCGCCGATGCCCGAGCCGATCATCACGCCGGTGGCGCAACGATCCTCCTCGCCTTCGGGCATCCATCCGGAGTCCTCGACCGCCTGGATCGCGGCGACGAGGCCCAGATGGATGAACCGGTCCATCTTCTTCTGGTCTTTCTGGGGGATCCACTCGGACAGATCGAGTCCGGCGGTGGCGCGCTTGCCCAGCGGGATCTCGCCGGCCACCTGCGCCGGCAGGTCGCTCGGATCGAACGAGCAGATCCGCTCGATCCCGGTCTCTCCCTCGGTCAGCCGCTTCCAGAACGGCTCGACGCCCACGCCGAGAGGACCGGCGATGCCCATGCCGGTGATGACGACGCGCCGTACCTGGTCCCCGCTGGCCATGGTGCTGCCTTAGGCGGCCTTCTGCTTCTCGATGTAGTCGATCGCGTCCTTGACGGTTGAGATCTTCTCCGCCGCGTCCTCCGTGATCTCGACCCCGAACGCTTCCTCGAACGCCATCACGAGCTCGACCGTGTCCAGGCTGTCGGCGCCGAGGTCGTCGATGAACGAGGCCTCAGGGGTTACCTTGCTCTCCTCGACGCCCAGGTGCTCCACGACGATCTTCTTAACCTTGTCGGCGATCTCGCTCATCTGATCTGCTTCCTCTCTGCCCCGGAAAACGGGCGGTTCGAACTCGTTCGTCCTGTCCTGTATCCTTGAGGGCCGACACGATCGTGCGGACCCTCAGGGACCCTGTCGGCCCGCTCCGGACGAAGCAGCGGGCGATTAGCATGGATTTTCACCGCTCGCCAAGGCGCTGCATAGCCCACGGTGGCAGCAACGTGACGCCACGATGACACGCCGGCAAAAAACCCGAACGGCTTCAGGCATCAAGCAGATCGGCGGCGACGACGGCACGCTGCGCGAACGATCAGATCATGGCCATGCCGCCGTTCACGTGCAGCGTGGCCCCCGTCACCCAAGCCGCCTGTCCGGACGCGAGATAGACCACCGCGGCCGCGACGTCGTCCGGGCTGCCCAGGCGTCCGAGCGGGATCGCGGCACTCAGCCTCGCCTTCTGCTCCTCGGACAGCACGTCGGTCATCGCGGTCTCGATGAAGCCCGGCGCCACGACGTTGACGGTGATGCCGCGCGAGGCGACCTCCCGGGCGAGCGACTTGCTCATGCCGATCATGCCGGCCTTGGCGGCGGCATAGTTCGCCTGCCCGGGGTTGCCGGTAACGCCGACGATGCTGGCGATCGAGACAATGCGCCCGGCGCGGCGGCGCAGCATGCCTTTCAGCGCCGTCCGGCAGAGCCGGAACGGTGCCGCGAGATCGACCTCCAGAACCTGGTTCCAGTCGGCATCCTTCATGCGCAGCGCGAGCCCGTCGCGGGTCAGGCCGGCATTGTTGACCAGGATGTCGAGACCCTGCCCGCTCTCGCGCTCGGCCGAGGCGACCAGCGCGTCCGGTGCGGCGGGATCGGAGAGGTCGGCGGGGCAGACATGGACGCGCGAGCCGAGATCCGCCGCCAGGGTGTCGAGCACCTCGCGCCGGGTGCCGGACAGCACCACGGTGGCGCCCTGGGCATGCAGGGCATGGGCGATGGCGGCGCCGATGCCGCCGGAGGCGCCGGTGACGAGCGCCATCTTGCCGTCGAGCCTGAACATGGCAGAAATCCTCGAAGTCGTGTGTTGGTGGACCGGCGGGTGCGGCAGCCGCCCGGACTACAGCCGCCGGGACAACACCGCCGGGATCGGGCGCCGGGGCTGCGTCGGCCTAGAGCAGCGTCAGTCTGACTGGAATCGCTTCGCGATCCCAGGCAGCTGATAAAGCTGCTCTTTCCTCAGTCAGGCAGAGCATGATCGAAGTGATCATGCTCTAGAGCAGCTTCAACAACGTCTCGATCTCGTCCGGGGTGCCGGCGCAGCGGGTGGCCGCATCCGGCGCGATCCGCTTGCACAGGCCGGAGAGAACCTTGCCGGCCCCAAGCTCGATGAAGCTGTCGACGCCCAGCGCCGTCATCGCCTGCACGCTCTCGCGCCAGCGCACGGTCGCGGTCACCTGGCGCACCAGCAGGTCGCGTATCTCGTCCGGCTCGCTGGCCTTGGCGGCGGTGACGTTGGCGATCAGCGGCAGCCTGGGCATCGCGATGTCCGCCTCGCCCAGCGCCTCTCGCATGACATCGGCGGCCGGCGCCATCAGCGAGCAGTGGAACGGCGCCGAGACCGGCAGCAGCATCGCGCGCCGGATGCCGCGCGACTTGGCGATGTCGATCGCGCGGTTGATCGCGGCGATCGCGCCGGAGATTACGACCTGGCCGCCGCCATTGTCGTTGGCGACCTCGATCACCTCGCGCTGGTCGGGCCGCCCCTCGATGCGCAGCAGGACCGCCGCCGCGCAGATCTCGCGCGCCTGCTCCAGTTCGACGCCGATCAGCGCCGCCATGCCGCCTTCGCCGGTCGGCACCGCCCGCTGCATGGCGCTGCCGCGCAGGCGGAGCAGCCTGGCGGTCTGTGCCACGCCCATGCTGCCGGCGGCGGCGAGGGCGGCGTACTCGCCGAGCGAGTGCCCGGCGACGACGGCCGCCTTGCCGGCGAGATCGAGACCGCCCTCGTCTTCCAGCACACGCAGCACCGCCAGCGACACCGCCATCAGCGCCGGCTGGGCGTTCTGGGTGAGGGTCAGCTCCTCGGGGGGACCTGCGAACATCAGCTTGGAAAGCCGCTCGCCGAGCGCGTCGTCGACCTCCTGGAACACCTCGCGTGCGGGCGCGAAGGCGGCGGCGAGATCCCGGCCCATGCCGGCAAACTGGCTGCCCTGCCCGGGGAAGATGAAGGCGTAAACCGGCATCAGGATGCGATCCGCTCCAGAACGAGGAATTGCGAGATGGGGGAGACACCGGGCGGATGTCAATCTCGGCCTTGTGAAGCTGGGTTGCCGCCGTCGCGGCGGCATGAGACAGATCTGCCACAGGAGAGAGCGCGGGCACGTTGTCTCCGAGGCATGGACCAACCGCGAGCGACCGACGATGCGCGACAGGATGATGCGGGAAGACCAGCGCGGGCAGTATTCGCCGCTACCGGTTTCCGCTCCGCAACCGCCTCCCACGGGAGGATAGGCCGCCGATGGATCGCGTGCGGACCTTGCTGCAGGGCCTCGACATCGCCACCACCCGCGGGCTGGAGATCGGGCCGCTGCACAATCCCATCCTGCGCCGGCCGCACGCGGATGTGCTTTACGTCGATCATGTCGATACCGTCGCGCTGCGCGAGAAGTACGGCCGCGACCCGCACGTCGATCCGCGCCGCATCGTCGACGTGGACATCGTCTGGAACGGCGGATCGCTGCGCGGCGCCTGCGGCGAGCGCCGGTTCGACTATGTCGTCGCCTCGCACGTGATCGAGCACATACCGGACGTGATCGGCTGGCTCGCGCAGTTGAAGTCCGTGCTGCACACGTCGGGCACGGTGCGGCTGATCGTGCCGGACCGGCGCTACTGCTTCGACTATCGACGCGAGACCAGCACCGCCGCCGACATGATCCTGGCCGCGCGTGCCGGCGCGGTGATCCCGGGACCACGGCAGATCCTGGACTTCATGCTGAACGTGGCGCCGCTCGACCTCGCCGCCGCCTGGAACGGCGAGGCCGTCGACGAGCCGTTGCCGCAACGCCAGCAGTATGACGCGGCGGTGGCGACGATGGAGCAGACCCTGTCGCAGGGAAACTACTTCGACGTGCATTGCTGGGTGTTCACGCCGCTCGCCTTCGCGCGGCTGATGCGGCAACTGGCGGCCTACGGGCTGCTCGGCTTCGCCTGCACGTGCTGCACCGCGACCGAAGCCGGCAGCCTCGACTTCTTCGTCCACCTGATGGCGACCGACGACACCCGCCTGATCGCGGATACCTGGGAGTGGGCAGTGCAGCAGCACGCGCCGGAGCGGCACGGCAACGACGTCAGCATCCGGCTGCAGGCGGAAATCACCGCCTTGCGCCGGTCCAGAAGCTGGCGGCTGACGGCGCCGTTGCGCGCGCTCGCCGGCAGGGCGAGACGCTCCGCCCCCTGACCCCGCCGCAGGCTGGGCCTCGGCGATACTGACAATGCGATGCTTCGGCCGACGACCACGTCGGGGGATGTCGCGCGGGCACCATGGCATCGAGCGATAGGACACCGCGCTTCTCGCTTGGATGCCGATGCGGCCCCGAGAAGCTCACTGGACAGCAGCACCACGCGGCGATACGAAAGATATATTATATCATAACAGATGGTCCGGATGTCCTATCGGCTTCGAGTGGCTCTTCTCGTCGCAGCGACTTCACTGGAGGTTGCAATGCCGCGTGCTGCGGGCGCCGAGGAGGTGCCGAAGGGCGTGCCGTCTCGAGCCGCCGCCCCCAGCCGAGCGGTCCCGCCGGTGGCGAGTCCGGTCGAGCTGGTCACGGTACGGCTCGATCAAGCGCGATCGGACCTGCAACCGAGCTTGGGAGCCCAGGTGTACAGGTTCGGGCCCGGCGCCCTGCGTGCGATCCCGCAGGGCGACGACACGCCGCTCAACCAGGTGCTGCTGCAGGCACCCGGCGTCGCGCAGGACAGCTTCGGCCAGATCCACGTGCGCGGCGACCACAACGAGGTGCAGTTCCGCATCGACGGGGTACAGCTGCCGGAGGGGCTATCGGTGTTCGGCCAGAGCCTGCAGACCCGCTTCGCACACGACCTGTCACTGACGACGGGCGCGCTGCCCGCACAGTACGGCTTCCTGACCGCGGCCGTCATCAATATCGATACCAGGAGCGGCATTACCAATCCGGGCGGCGAGGTCTCGGTCTATGGCGGCGCACGCGACTACTTCCAGCCATCCTTCTCCTATGGCGGCAGCAGGGGCCACTGGGACTGGTTCGCCACCGGGGACGTGCTGCACAACCGCGTCGGCATCGAGAACCCGACCAGCAACTTCAACGCCATCCACGACCTGAGCAACCAGTATCACGGCCTCGCCAAGCTCACCTTCACCGTCGATGCGGACACGCGAGTCAGCGCGACGATCGGTGTCTCCAACGCCGAGTACCAGATCCCCAACAATCCGGGACAGGTTCCGGAGCTCGGCCTCTCGTACGGCGGCATCACCGGCTATGACAGCCGCGACCTTGCCGAGCACCAGAAGGAGATCACCGATTTCGTGATCCTGTCGTTGCAGGAAGACATCGGCACGCTGAACCTGCAGAGCTCGATCTTCATGCGCTACAGCAGCCTATACTATTCGCCCGATGCGATCGGCGACCTGCTGTTCGACGGCATCAGCCAGACGGCCGCACGCTCCGTGACGTCCACCGGCGCGCAGACCGATGCGAGCTGGCGCGTCGGCGACCGGCATACCCTGCGCGCCGGATACCAGGCGTTCGTCGAGCGCAACGTGTCCAGCACGAACTCGATCGTCTCGCCGCAGACCGCGACCGATACGGACGGGAACCCGGTCTACGGCGACACCCCGGAAGCCATCCACGAGGGCACCGGCAAGACAGGCATGGTGTACGGGCTCTACCTGCAGGACGAGTGGCGCGTCCTGCCGCGCCTGACGATCAACTACGGTGCGCGCTTCGACGGCGTCAGCGAGTACGTGAGCGCCAACCAGTTCAGCCCGCGCGTGAACATGGTCTGGCGTCCCGCCGGTGGGACGACCCTGCATGCCGGCTACTCGCGCTACTTCACGCCGCCACCCTTCGAGGAGGTGACGACAGCCAGCATCGGCAGCTTCCAGGATACCAGCGCCGCGTCGCAGGTCACGCGCAACGACAAGGTGAAGCCCGAGCGCGATCACTACTTCGATGCCGGCATCGACCAAGTCGTCCTGCCTGGGCTGCATGTCGGACTCGACGGCTACTACAAGCAGGCGACCAACCTGATCGACGAGGGGCAGTTCGGCGCGCCGATCATCCTGTCCGCGTTCAACTACGCGCAGGGCCAGGTGCACGGCTACGAGGCCACCACGTCCTACGAACGCGGGCCATGGTCGCTCTACGGCAACCTCGCCTGGTCACGCGCGATCGGCAAAAACATCACGTCGTCACAGTTCGACTTCGCCGCGGCCGACCTCGCCTATATACGCAACCGATGGGTGCATCTCGACCATGACCAGCGCTGGACGGGTTCCGGCGGCGTTGCCTACTCCCTGTTCCACCGCACCGACCATCCGTTGCGCACCTCGGCCGACCTGGTAATCGGCTCCGGCTTGCGCGCTGACGGTTCCACGCCGAACGGGCGGGCGCTGCCGGGCTACTACACCATCAACCTGGTCCTCGTGCAGAGCTTCAGGAAGGCGACGCTGCGTGGCATCGAAGTCAGGCTCGACCTGCTGAACCTGCTCGACCGCCGCTACATCATCCGCGACGGCAGCGGGATCGGCGTGGGCGCACCGCAGTTCGGCCTGCGCCGCACGATCCTGGCCGGCGTCACGCAGCGCTTCTAGGGCAGCCTCGGTTCAGCCGGAAGCTAATCCGCGGCCTCCGCGAGTTCCTCGATCGGTGGGCAGGAGCAGACCAGGTTGCGGTCGCCGTAGCTGTTGTCGAGGCGGCCGACCGGCGGGAAATACTTGTCCGAGGCGCCTGCGGCGGAGGGGAAGCAGCCGGTCTCGCGGCTGTAGGCACGGGTCCAGTCGGAGACGACCACGTCCGCTACCGTGTGCGGCGCGTGGCGCAGCGGGCTCTCCGCCGCCTTGATCTCGCCCTGCTCCACCCTGCCGACTTCCGCACGCACCGCGATCATCGCGTCGCAGAAGCGGTCGAGCTCCGCCTTGTTCTCGGACTCCGTGGGCTCGATCATGAAGGTGCCGGCGACCGGCCAGCTGACCGTGGGCGCGTGGAAGCCGTAGTCGATCAGGCGCTTGGCGATGTCATCGACGGTGATCCCGGTGGCGTCCTTGATCGGGCGCAGGTCGATGATGCACTCGTGCGCGACGCGTCCGTTCTCGCCGCGGTAGAGCACCGGATAATGCGGCGCCAGCCGGGTCGCGATGTAGTTGGAGTTGAGGATCGCGATCTCGGTCGCGCGACGCAGCCCCGCGCGCCCCATCAGCAGGATGTAGGCGTACGAGATCGGCAGGATCGAGGCCGATCCGAACGGTGCCGCGGAGACGGCGTGGGCGGCGCCTTCGTGGTCCTGCGTCGGGTCCTGCGGCAGGAACGGGGCGAGGTGCGCCGCGACCCCGATCGGTCCCATGCCGGGACCGCCGCCGCCATGCGGGATGCAGAACGTCTTGTGCAGGTTGAAGTGGCTGACGTCGGCGCCGTAATGGCCCGGACGGCACAGTCCGACCTGGGCGTTGAGGTTGGCGCCGTCCAGATAGACCTGGCCGCCGGCCGCGTGCACCATCGCGCAGATCTCGCGCACGCTCTCCTCGAACACGCCGTGCGTGGAGGGATAGGTGATCATGATGGCGGCGAGACGATCGGCGTGCTTTTCGATCTTGGCGCGGAGATCGGCGACGTCGATGTTTCCGGTCGCGTCGCAGCCGACCACGACCACGCGCATGCCGACCATCTGCGCCGACGCCGGGTTGGTGCCGTGCGCGGAGGCCGGGATCAGGCAGACGTCGCGCCCGATGTCGCCGCGGCTGCGATGGTACGCGCGTATCGCCAGCAGCCCGGCATACTCGCCCTGCGCGCCGGAGTTCGGCTGCAGCGACACCGCGTCATAGCCGCTGATCTCGCAGAGTGCCGCCTGCAACTCGGTGAACAGGCGCGCGTAGCCGGTCGCCTGCTCCGCGGGCGCGAACGGATGGATGTCGCAGAAGCCGGGCCAGGTGATCGGCATCATCTCGACGGTGGCGTTCAGCTTCATCGTGCAGGAGCCGAGCGGGATCATGCTGCGGTCGAGTGCCAGGTCCTTGTCGGACAGGCGCTTCAGGTAGCGCAGCATGTCCGTCTCGGAACGGTGCGCGTGGAACACCGGGTGCGTCATGAACGAGGTGGTGCGCACCAGGGCCGACGGGATGGCGTCGTCGGCCGCGTGCAGGGGGGCCACGTGCAAACGGGCCTCGGCCGCGGCGATGCGGTCGGGATCGTTGCAGAAGATCGACCAGACCTTGCGTACCGTGTCCTGCGTGCTGGTCTCGTCGAGGCTGATGCCGATCCGGGCGCTGCCGGGATAGGCGCGCAGGTTGATGCCGGCATCGCGCGCGCGTTCGAGCACGCGGGCGGCACCAGGGCCGGCATCCACGCTCAGCGTGTCGAAGAACTGCGCCGTCTCCACCGCGACGTCCAGCGCACGCAGCCCGGCCGCGAGGATCGTGGTCAGGCGATGGGTGCGGCGGGCGATCGCGAGCAGTCCCTCGGGGCCGTGATAGACCGCGTACATCGACGCGATGACGGCCAGCAGCACCTGCGCGGTGCAGATGTTCGAGGTCGCCTTCTCGCGGCGGATATGCTGCTCGCGGGTCTGCAGGGCGAGCCGATAGGCGGGGTTGCCGTGGCCGTCGATCGAGACGCCGACCAGGCGTCCGGGGATCGCGCGCTTGTAGGCGTCGCGCACGGCGATGTAGGCGGCGTGCGGGCCGCCATAGCCCATCGGCACGCCGAAGCGCTGCATCGAGCCGATGGCGATGTCGGCCCCCAGCGCGCCGGGCGGCGTCAGCAGGGTCAGCGCCAGCGGGTCGGCGGACATCGCCACGATCGCGCCGGCCTCATGCAGGGCCGCGATCGCGTCGCGATGGTCGCGCAGCGCGCCGGAACTGCCGGGGAAGTGCAGCAGCGCGCCGAACACCGCCTTCGGATCCAGGTCGGAGGCCGGATCGCCGACGACGAGCTGCCAGCCGAGCGGCTCGGCGCGGGTGCGCAGCACGGCGATGGTCTGCGGGTGGGTGTCCGCGTCCACGAAGAAGCCCGACGCCTTGGCGTGGCCGACGCGACGCGCGAGCGCCATCGCCTCGGCCGCCGCGGTGGCCTCGTCGAGCAGCGAGGCGTTGGCGACGTCCAGCCCGGTGAGGTCGCAGACTAGGGTCTGGAAGTTGAGCAGCGCCTCCAGCCGGCCCTGGCTGATCTCCGGCTGGTAGGGCGTGTAGGCGGTATACCAGGCCGGGTTCTCCAGCACGTTGCGCTGGATCACCGGCGGCAGGGTGGTGCCGTGGTAGCCCTGGCCGATCAGCGAGGTCAGCACCTGGTTCTCGTCGGCGATGGCGCGCAGGCGGACCAGCACCTCGCCCTCGGTCAGGCCGGGTGCGGTGTCCGCCGGCAGCGCCTCCAGGATCGAGGCCGGCACCGTCTGGGCGATCAGCCCGTCGAGGTCGTCCACCCCGATCTCGCGCAGCATCGCGGCGGTCTCGGCCGCATCCGGGCCGATATGCCGCTGCGCGAAGCCGGTCGCGTCGGGCGCGGTGCCCTGCCACAGGTCGGAAGGCGCCCGGTCGGAAGGTTGGGGATCGGGATGGGTCATGCTGCTGTCCTTCCGTGGGATCGCTTGAAGCCGGCGACGAATGGCAACGGCGCGACACGCGCCACGGTGGCGCGTCCGCGCAGCTCCGCGACCAGCACGGTGCCGGGTGCGGTGAACGCGGTGGTCACCATCGCCATCGACATCGGCGCCGCGAGGCTGGGGCCGAACGCGCCGGAGGTGACGAAGCCGACCGGCTGCGAGGTGAAGTCGTCGCTGGCGAACAGGCGGGTGCCGGCACGCAGCGGCGCGCGGCCCTCCGGCAGCAGGCCGACCCGTCGCCGCGGCGGGCCGTCCGCCAACTGGCCGAGGATCACGGAGGCGCCGGGAAAGCCGCCCTCGCGCGCACCGCCTGCCCTGCGGCTCTTGCCGATCGACCAGTCGAGCGAGGCCTCGACCGGGGTGATCATCGGATCGAGGTCGACGCCGTAGAGGCACAGCCCGGCCTCCAGGCGCAGGCTGTCGCGGGCACCGAGCCCGATCGGCAGCACGTCCGGCTGGGCCAGCAGCGCCGTCGCCACCCGCTCGGTCTCGTCGCCCGGCATGCTGATCTCGTAGCCGTCCTCGCCGGTATAGCCGGAGCGCGACACCAGGCAGGCGCTGCCGGCGACGTCAAGCGACGCCACGTCCATGAACCGCATCGCCGCGGCACCAGGCGCCAGCGCCGACAGCGCCGCCTCCGCGCCGGGACCCTGCAGCGCCAGCAGGCCGCGGTCGAACAGCGGCACGATGTCGCATTCGGCCGCCAGGTGCACGGTCAGGTGCGCGAGGTCGGCCCACTTGCAGGCGGCGTTGACGACCAGCGCCAGCGCATCGCCGGCGTTGGCGACCATCAGGTCATCGAGGATGCCGCCGCGGTCGTTGGTGAACAGCGCGTAGCGCTGCCGGCCGGGCGAAAGGCCAAGTATGTCGGCGGGGACCAGCCGCTCCAGCGCCAGTGCGGCGTCGGCGAGCACGCCGCTGCGCGGACGCAGCAGGATCTGCCCCATGTGCGAGACATCGAACAACCCGGCCCTGGCACGCGTGTGCAGGTGCTCGGTCAGGATGCCGGCGGGATATTGCAGCGGCATCTCGTAGCCCGCGAACGGCACCATGCGCGCGCCGTGGGCGAGATGCAGCGCGTGCAGCGGGGTGCGGGCGGTCGGCTCGGCTGCTTCGGTCATAGGACGCACCCCTGCGGCCGGCGAAGGCCGGTCCGGTTGGCGCCCCTTCTGTATTGGTGCCTGAGATCGTTATCCCGTCGGCGGGCGCACGAGACGCCACTCTCCAGAAGCTGTTGCCGAGCGGTCTTTCTGCCTGAGAGTTTCCGGGGCGGTTGCTCCTTCGGCGCCGGCAGATGCCGGTCTCTCCCGCGTCAGCCCGTGCAAGATCGTGTCTCGCCCCCGCCAAGTCAAGAATTTCCGGGTTTCTGCAGCACCACGAGCACCTGCGGCAGGCGCGCCGGGTTGTCCAGGAACTCCACCAGGCGGAACATCGGGCTCCAGTGCTTGACGATGTAGCCGCGCGGGATGATCGCCTCGCCGTAGTGCGACAGCAGGTTGGGACGGGCGACGGCTGCCGCATGCAGGAAGTGCCCGGCCTCGTAGCGGGCATTCTCGTGGCTTTCGTCGGTGAAGCTGTCCGCGCAGGCCTCGTACCAGCCATGCTCGAGTCGGATCCCGGACGCCCGGCGCATGCGCTGCTCGGCGCAGAAGGCGATGAAGCGCCGGCTCTGCGTGGTCAGCATCAGCAGGCCGCCGGGCTTGAGCAGCCGGGCGAACTCCTCGATCCAGCGCATGGTCAGGAACTCGTCCAGGTGGCTGAACACCGACCAGGAGATGATGTAGTCCAGGCTCTCGGCGGCGAGCAGGGTCGGGGGCGCCACGTCGCACGACAGGAAGTTGAGGTTGGGGTTGCAGCGTCGCGCCTCGGTCAGGAAACGCGAGGTCGCGTCGGTGCCGAACAGGTTCTCCGGCTCGATGTCCTTCATGAACAGGCGCAGCGTCCGGCCCCAGCCGCAGCCGAAATCCAGCATCCGCCGATGCGCCTCGATCGGCCGTCCGGCATAGGCGGCGTAGGCCTTGATCTCGCGAAAGAAGGCGTGCGCCTCGTGCAGCGAGACCTCGCCGCAATGGCCGTGCATCCCGCGCTGCAGGTCCTAGTCGGGGAAGCCGGGCATGGTGACGCCCTCGATCTCGGGGATGCGCAACGAGCTGACCAGGATGTCGAGCCAGTCGCTGTCGCTTCGACCCCGGAACGTCTTGAACAAGGCGTCCGCGTCCGCAGCCTGGGGTGGGGCCTGCACGATCTCAGCCCTCGGCTGTTACGATAGCGGTATGGATCACGTTCCAGCGAGCAACGCCAGCATTGCTTGCTGCAACAGGATCAGGTCCGGCGCCTGAGCAGCATCAGCAGGACGTCCCAGGGCAGCGCCGGCACCTCGCGCAGGCGCCAGTACCAGCGCATGCCCCAGTCCGGCGCCGCCGGGACGTCCAGCGGCGGCACCGCCCTCGCCCGCACGCCGGCCAGGCGCAGCAGCACCAGGCAGCGCGGCAGGTGGTAGGCGCTGGTCGCGGCATAGACGGCGCCGCGATGGCCGCGCCGGCGCAGGATCGCGCGGGCCTCGGACGGGCCGTGCCGCCCGACCCCGCCGGTAGGCAGGTACAGCGTGTCCGGCAGGCCGCGGCCGAAGGCTAGGGCGGCGGCGATGCGGTGCGTCAGGGCCGCCGTCGGCGTGCCGTCGGGCCGCAGGCCGGCGCCGAAGATGATGATCGCGGGCGCGTCGCTCATGGCGGCGCGCGGAACAGGATGCGGTTCAGGCTGCCGAGCGTCGCGGCGGTTTCGCGCCAGGCGGCCTCGAAGCGCGGCTGGCCGACGCCGCGCGCCCGCATCGCCTCGCCGATCGCGGCGACGTCGCGTTCGCCGTCGACCAGGTCGAGCAGGGCGCGCGCCAGCGCCGGCAGCGGCACGCGCACCGGCAGTTGGCCGAACCGGTGCGGCAGGCTGCCGTCGGGTCCGATCTGCCGGGCCAGCTCCGCTGCCGGGATCTCGCGCGCGACCGGCACCGCGTCGGGGGCCATCGGATCGGGCGGTGGCACCGGCTCGCCCGCGCGCACCGCGTAGGCGATGTGGGTGTTCATGTTGCCGGCCAGCGCCTCGGCGACGGCGGCGCGCTCGCGTGCGGGCAACCGCTCGACACGGGCGCGCAGGCGGGCATCGGGCAGCAGCAGGGCCGGGTCGTAGCGCGCCGGCTCGATCAGGGCAGCGACGTCGAGGCCGGCGCGGTCGAGCAGGGCATGGAACGCCGGGACGTCGTAGGCGCGGTCGCGCGGGTTGAGCAGCAGGTCGTAGAGCCCCGCATCGCCGCCGCTCAGGTGATCGCCGAAGTTGCTGTTGGCCTGCAGCCACGCGGTGCGCGGCAGGTGCCGCATGACGCGCCTGGCGATGTCGAGGCGGGCCTGCGGCGGTTCGTCGGACGGGGCCAGCCGGGCGAGCGCGTCCTGCAGCATGTAGACGCCGGTGCGCCCATGCGGGGCATAGACCATCAGCCCGATGCCGCCGCCCGGCGCGAGCAGGCGGCACAGGTCGGACAGGGTGCGGTCCGGGTCCGGCAGATGATGCAGCACGCCGCAGCAGTCGATGTAGTCGAACCGACCGAGTTCCAGGTGCGGCAGGTCGAGCAGCGACGCTCTGCGGAAGCCGATGTTGGCGAGCCCCCTCGCCTCCGCCCTGGCGCGGGCGGTGTCGAGTGCGCGCGCCGAACGGTCGAGGCACAGCACGTGGCCGGGGCGTCCGGCGCGCGCCAGCTGCTGGGCCAGCATGATCGCGCCGTCGCCGGTGCCGCAGCCGGCGACCAGGACGCGCAACGGGGTCGACCGCGGCCGGCGTGCGCCGAACACCCAGTGGTCGATCTCGCGCAGGTGGCTGGGGCTGCCGATGATCAGCCGCCTGGCCTCGTCGCGCGGGTCGCGTTCCGGGTAGGGGTAGGCCTCGTACTGCGCCGCGAGCTCCCGGTCCGCGCGATCGCCGTCCGGCGTCGGGGACTCAGGCACGCGGGGTGAGCTTCCCGCGCTGCCAGGCGTCCGCCGCCGCCTCGGCGCTCAGGCCGTCGATGCGCATCACGTGGGCCATCGCGCTGACCACGCGGTTGCCGAGGGTCAGCGCCTCCAGCTCGTCGATCAGGTCGCCGTCGAGTTCCGTCCGGAGTTCGCGCCGGATCAGCAGCCTGGCCTCCTGCTCCGGCCCGAGGGCCGCGATCGGGTCCTCGAGCGCACGCATTCCGGAGGCGTGCAGGAGGTCGTGCGGCCGGGACAGCGGCACGATCCGCGATGGGTCGGCGGCTCGCGCCCAGTCTGTCGCCGCCTGCCCGGATACCCGCTCGACGACGTAGCCGGCACGGTCCAGCGCGTAGGCGTGCAGCACGTGATCGGCCAGCGCCGCCGACGGGCTGGAGCCGTCGACCAGGATGCGGCGATCCATCGACGCGGCGGCGTCAAGGTCGGCGATCGTCGCCGGGCCGGCGGCGGCGACGCACCAGATGAAGGCCGGGCGGTAGAGCGTCCCGAGCGGCAGCATCCGGCCCGAGGCCAGCAGCGGGGCGTCGGTCGTCGGCAGCCAGGCCGAGGCGAACAGGTCGATGGCCGCACCGGCGCCGGAGACCGTGCCGGCGACGGCGTCGGCGGCGATCGGGACGTATTCGACCTCGAGCTCGTGCGCCTCCAGCACCCGGGCGACGGCGGCGGCGCTGGCCTCGTGCAGTGCGGCGTCCGGGTAGCCGAGCCTGACATGTTCCATGGGTCGTCCCTGCCCGCTGTGCCAGGGTCTTGCAGCAGGTGCGCCGCCGTTCCGCAAGACCGTCCCTGGCTGACGGGACGACGGCGCGTCCCCTACTGCGGGAGCCACCCGAAGGGCCCCTACTGCGGGAGCAGCCCGAAGGTTTGGGCCAGCAGCGCCGTGTTCAGGCCGAGCACGACCGCCACCATCGCGATGCTCAGGCCGTAGAAGCTTCCGCGCAGCCGGAAGGCGCCCATCACGCTGCGGTCGCGGCTGATCGCCAGCAGCGTGATCATCGGCAGCGGCAGCACGAAGGAGAGCACCACCTGGCTCGCGATCAGCGCCCAGGTCGGGTCGACGCCCGCGGCGATCACCGCGAACGACGGCAGCATGGTGACCGCGCGCCGCAGCCAGAGCGGGATCGCGAAGCCGATGAAGCCCTGCATCACCACCTGGCCGGCCATGGTCGCGACCAGCGACGACGACAGGCCGGCGGCCAGCAGGGAGACCAGGAACAGGATCCCGGCACTGGCGCCGAGCAGCGGCGTCAGCGTGCGGTAGGCGCTGGCGAGATCGGCCACTTCGGCATGGACGGAGTAATGGAAGGCGGCGGCCATCGTCACCATCGCGATGTTGACCAGGCCGGCGACCGACAGCGCCACCAGCACCTCCCGGTCCGAGAAACGCACCATGCGCCGCCGCTCGGCATCGTTGCGCAGGGTCACGCGGCCCTGGGTGAGGCCGGAATGCAGGAAGATCGCGTGCGGCATCACGGTGGCGCCGACGATGCCGATGGCGAGCCCGAGCGCGCCCGCATCCGGCAGCCCGGGCACCAGCAGGCCGTGCAGGGCGGCACCCCAGCGCGGCGGCGCGATGAACAACTCCGCGAGGTAGGCCAGGCTGATGACCGCCACCAGCCCGGCGATGACCAGCTCGATCGGGCGGAAGCCGCGCGACTGCAACCCGAGCAGCAGGAAGGTCAGCACCCCCATGACGCCCATCGCCGGCAGCAGGGCGATATGGGTGAGCAGCGACAGCCCGATCGCGCCGCCCACGAACTCCGCGAGATCGGTCGCCATCGCCGCCAGCTCGCTGGCCAGCCACATCGGGATCACGGCGCCGAACCGGTAGCGCTCCCGGCAAAGTTCGGCGAGGTTGCGGCCGCTGACGATGCCGAGGCGGGCGGACAGACCCTGGAACACCATCGCGATCAGGTTGGCGAGCAGCACGACCCAGAGCAGGCCATAGCCATAACGCGCGCCAGCCTGGATATTGGTGACGTAGTTGCCGGGATCGACATAGGCGACGGAGGCGACGATGGCGGGACCCGCCAGGGCGAACAGGCCGCGGGCGAACACGACGCGGCCGAACAGGCCGGGGGATGCGGTGCGGCGTCCGGACAGGATGTCCTGGATGGTGCTCTCGGTGCGTCCGGAGAGGCCGGCCGGGTGGGCTGGCAGTTCGTCGGCGAAATCGGGCGGCGGTGGCATGAGGGAAAGTTGTATCCTTGGCTACAAATCCATCAATGCCGTAAACGCGGCGGAATGGCGATGAAAATAACGCGGCGCGAGGCGCCCGGGGGCAACGATCCGTTCCGGCCGGCCCACTTCCAGGCGGCACGGGCGGCGCAGTCGCGGGTGCTGCTGGAGGACTATGTCGAGCTGATCGCCGACCTGCGGCAGCTTCCCGCCCCCGTCGAGCTGCCGGACGGCGACGCCGGCCTGGACGATGCCCCCCTGAACGACGCCCATATCCCGGGCAGCGTCGGTCCGAGCCGGATCGCCAGGCGGCTGGGCGTCTCGCATGCCAGCGCGATCAAGTGCATCGCCCGCCTCTGCCGCGCCGGTCTGGCGGAGACGCAGCCCTACCGGGGGGTCAGCCTCACCGAGGCCGGAGAGGCACTGGCAGCGGCCGTCCGGCGCCGGCACCGGATCGTGCTGGACCTTCTTGTCGCCCTCGGCGTGCCGACGGAAGCGGCACGGGCGGACGCGGAGGGGATCGAGCATCACGTCTCGTCCGCGACCCTGGATGCGTTCGAGCGTTTCCTCGCCGCCGAGGCCGGGAAGGCGCCCTCCCGAGGCGAGCCCTGACCCGACACATGCACGAGGAGGCGACGATGCCCTACGAGCTCTATTACTGGGACGGCCTGCAGGGCCGCGGCGAATTCGTCCGGCTGGCACTGGAGGAGGCCGAAGCCGAATATATCGACGTCGTCCGCGGACCGGAGTCGGGCGGCCAGGGCACGGCCGCGATGATGAAGCTGCTCGGGAGCAGGACCGAGCCGCATCCGCCCTTCGCGCCGCCGTTCCTGAAGGACGGCGACCTGATCGTGCCGCACGTCGCCAACATCCTGCTCTACCTTGGACCCAGGCTCGGCCTGGCACCGAAGGACGAGGCGCTGCGCACGGTCGCGAACGGCCTGCAGCTCAGCATCACGGACATCGTTGCCGAAGTGCACGACACGCACCACCCGATCGCGACCACGCTCTACTATGAGGACCAGAAGGAGGCGGCGAAGTCGCGCGCCGCCGACTTCATCGAGGAGCGCATGCCCAAGTTCATGGGGTATTTCGAGCGCGTGCTGAAGCGGAACCCGCATGGCGAGGTGCTGCTCGTCGGCGACGCGCTGACCTACGTCGATCTCTCGATGTTCCAGTTGATCGAGGGCCTGCAATATGCTTTTCCACGCGCCACGAATCGGTTCGTCGAGCAGTATCCCGCACTTCTCGCCCTGCATGGCGCCGTCCGGGCGAGGCCGGCGATCTCGCGCTACCTGGCGTCCGTGCGCCGTCTCGCGTTCAACGAGTCCGGCATCTTCCGCCGCTACCCGGAACTGGACCAGGATGCCGGCTAGGACCTTGGCTCGAGCCGCTGCCGGGCGCTCATGAACGGACCTTCGGGAAGCCGTGGCGGCGCGAAGCTCGCCAGGCCGATCGCCGGGACGCCGGAGTAGATGGCCTCGATCCCGCCGCGCAGCCGATAGGTCTCGTGCCAGATGCCGCCGCCGCCGGTATCCCGCCCGAAGTCGCCCCACCAGGCGGCGTGCTGCGGCGCGCGGGTGAAGGCTTCCAGGCTCTCGAGGTCGCGCCAGTACTGGCGGAAGCCGGGATGCGCGAGCCCGAACCAGAGGTCCTCGTGCGAGAGCAGTCCTTCCGGAGGGTGCGCCTTGACCAGGCGCAGGCCGCGGCCGATCCGCAGCAGGCTGAGCAGTCCCCTGAGGCTGCTGGTACGATAGCCGAGATAGACGACGACGAGGTCCGGGTATCCGGACAGGTCGACCGAACGGCGCGACACGGTCACGGCGAAGCTCCCGGATGGCGTTGACGTCAGGCGATAAATACCGTCTCGCGGCACAGCACGAACTCGCAGCCCTGCAGGTCCAGGAACTTCGCCTCGTCCGGCCGGATCGTCGCCATGTAGCTCTCGGCGGTGAACACCGCCTGCAGCGCCGCCACGTCATCGAACCAGAATTCGGTGATGCCGTCGAAGTCCATTGGCGGCAGGCCGGCAACGGTGGCAGGCAGGGCATGGGACTGGACGTAGCGCCGGACGTGCTGCCGCACCTCCGGCAGCGCGCAGAACAGCGGCGCATGCCGCTCCCTGTGATAGGCGACGAACTCGTCGTGGGTCATCGAAGGATTGCGCCGCAGCAGGATGGTGAACTTGATCATCAGGATCTCCATGATAAGGTTTACACTGCATACATAGGAGTTCTGCTTACAGTGTCAACATCCAGGTCGGGGGGCTATCATCATGGCGAGCTGCGCGCGGCGTTGTTCGATGCAGCTGTCGCGCTGCTGGCCGAGGATGGGGCCGACGCACTTTCGCTGCGTGCCGTCGCTCGCCGCGCCGGCGTCTCGGCGATGGCGCCGTACCGGCATTATCCCGACAAGGGAGCACTGCTCGCGGCCCTGGTGGCGCACGGCTTCGGTGGCTTGTGCGACGCCTTGCGCGAGGCCGACGAGGGCGCTGCTCCAGGCCAGGCCCTGGTAGGCCAGGCCGTCGCCTACGTGCGCTTCGCGCGGGCGAACCCGGCCCTGTTCCGGCTCATGTTCGGCCCCAAGCGCATGGCGGCGGCCCATCCGGAACTGACCGCGGCCGGCGACGCCACGTATCGCGTCCTGTCGGACCGTGTCGCCGCCGACGCGCCGCCCGACCGCGATCGCGAGGCCCTCGCGGTCGGTTGCTGGGCCCTCGTGCACGGCCTGGCCGGCCTGTTCCTCGATGGCCAGATCAGCGACCGGATCGACGCCCCGGACGATGTCGCGGCCCGGCGCGTGGCCGAGGTGATGCTGTCGGGCTTCATGACCTGATACCCGGCGTGTTCCGTCCGGGCGCGCGACCGCCCGCGGGCATGCTACTGGCCCCGGGCGAGCAGGCCCGGATGATCCGCCGGCCTGGCGCCGAGCGGCCAGCGGAAGCGGCGATCGGCCTCGTCGATCACGACGTCGTTGATGCTGGCCTCGCGCCGGCGCATCAGGCCGTTCGGCGCGAACTCCCACTGCTCGTTGCCGTAGGCGCGGAACCAGCCGTCATGCGCGCTGCGGAACTCGTACTGGAAGCGCACCGCGATGCGATGATCGAGTACCGCGCACAGCTCCTTGACCAGGCGATATTCCTGCTCCGCCTGCCACTTGCGCTCGAGGAAGCGGATGATCGCGTCCCGACCGGAGAAGAACTCCGAGCGATTGCGCCACACGCTGTCCTCGGTGTAGGCGCCGGCGACGCGGACCGGATCGCGCGTGTTCCAGCCATCCTCCGCGGCGCGCACCTTCCGGACGGCGGTCTCGCGGGTGAAAGGCGGCAGCGGCGGGCGTTCCGTCGTCATCGCGATCTGCCCCCTACCAGATCTTCACGCGGTCCTGCGGCGCGAGATACAGGCTGTCGCCGGGCTTGACGTTCCAGGCCTTGTACCAGGCATCGATGTTGTGCATCGGCCCGTTCACGCGCGCCATCGGCGGCGAGTGCGGATCGGTGACCAGCCGCTCGCGCTCGGCATCGTCGCGCAGCTTGCCGCGCCATACCTGCGCCCAGCCCAGGAAAACGCGCTGGTCGCCGGTCAGGCCGCCCACCACCGAAGCCGGCTGGCCCTTCAGCGAGGCGTGATAGGCGTCCAGCGCCAGGGTCAGGCCGCCGAGATCGGCGATGTTCTCGCCCATGGTCAGACGGCCATTGATATGCGCGCCGGGCAGCGGCTCCATTGCGTCGAACTGCGTGCCGAGACGGGCCGCGCGCTCGTCGAAGCGCTTCGCGTCCTCCTTGCTCCACCAGTCGGTGAGACGGCCATGCTCGTCGTATTTGCGGCCCTGGTCGTCGAACGAATGCGTCATCTCGTGGCCGATGACGCCGCCGATGGCGCCGTAGTTGATCGCCGGGTCCGCCGCGGTGTTGAAGAAGGGCGGCTGCAGGATCGCCGCGGGGAACACCACCTCGTCGAAGGGCGGGTTGTTGTAGGCGTTCACCGTCTGCGGCGTCATGCCCCACTCGTCGCGGTCGACCTTATGGCCGAGATGCCCGAGCCAGTAGTTCCACTCGAATGCGGTCGCGCGCTCGGTATTGCCGTAGAGGTCGTCCGGCTTGACGACGAGGGACGAATAGTCGCGCCACTTGTTGGGATAGCCGATCTGGACCTCGAAGTTGTCCAGCTTGCGCAGGGCGATCACCTTGGTCGCCGGGCTCATCCAGGCATTGTTCTGCAGGCGGACGCGGAACACCGCCTTCAGCTCGTCGGTCAGGTGGCGCATCGTCTCGCGGGCTTCCGGCGGGAAGTAGCGCGCGACGTAGACGCGGCCGATCGCCATCCCCATCGCGCTGCCGGCAGCACCCACGGCGTGCTTCCAGCGCGGCTCGTCCTGCGGCTGGCCGCCCAGCGTGCGGCCGTTGAAGTCGAACGCGGTCTTGACGAACAGCTTCGGCAACACGCTCGACGCGTTCTCGGTCAGATGGAAGGCGAGCCAGGCGCGCAGCGTGTCGAGGTCGGTGGCCGCCGCGATCCGGGTCTCGGCGAGGATGGCGCTCTTCTCCTGCAGCACCAGCAGGTTCGCCTTCTGCAGGCCGGCGCCGTCGAGGTAGGCGGTCCAGTCGAAGTCCGGCGCCAGCTTCCTGAGGTCCGCGACGTCGGTCGGGTTGTAGGTCTTCATCGGGTCGCGGCGGTCGGCACGCGACCACTGCGCCTCCGCCAGCTTCGTCTCGAAGGCGACGATCGCCGCGGACTGCCTCGGGCTGTCCGGCCAGCCGATCAGGTCGAGCATGCGCAGGACGTAGAGCTGGTAGGCACGCTTCTTCGAGCCGAAGCTCGGCTGCATGTAGTAGTCGCGATCGGGCAGGCCGAGGCCGCCCTGGCTCAGCGACACCGAGTATTTCGTCGGGTCCTTGGCGTCGGGATCGATCGAGAGGCCGAACAGCGAATACTGGAAGCCCGTCTGCGCCTGTCCGAGCAGGTGCGCGAAGGCGCTGCGGTCCTGCACCTTGCGGATCGCCTCGAGATCGCCGCCGAGCGGTGCGACGCCGCGCTTCTCGACCGCGCCCGCGTCCATGAAGGCGGCATAGAAGGCGCCGAGCTTCTCCGACACGCTGCGGGGGTCCGCCACCGGATGCGCCGACACCTCCTGGAGGATCGACTGCACGCGCGTGCGCGACAGCTCGGCGAGCATGTTGAAGGCGCCCCACGACGTGCGGTCCGTCGGGATCACCAGGTTCTTCACGTAGGTGCCGTTGGCGTAGTCGAAGAAGTTGTGGCCGGGAACGACCGCCGTGTCGCGGCCGGACAGGTCGAAGCCCCAGGCTCCGAACGACATCGACGGCTTGGCAGACGACGCGGTCGCCACCTCCGTCGCCCGCGCCGGCAGGCTGCCCGCCAGCAATGCGGTGACACCGACGGTCGCCGCCAGAACGCCGGTGCGCCGGCCACTCGATCCGTATCGTGTCCTGCCCACCGCGCCCCTCCGTCTCATTCGAGGGACAGAGGCAACGTCGCGGCGGATGCTGTCAAGCCGGGGTGCCGACTACTCCGCGGCCTGGGCGTCCAGCTTGGAGGGACCGGCGGCGGCGGTGCGATCGCGCGCCATCATCGAGACGAACCGGCGCTGGCGCCGCCGCATCGCGCCGAACGCCAGCCGCGACGCCGTGCGGCAGGCGCGTCCGTGCGGCTTGAAGCCGATGGTCTTGAAGATCATGCCCACCGCACGATCGAGATGCGGACGGCGGTAGAAGCCCATCGCGCGCGACATGTAGGCGGCGATGCAGCGCTGGTGGTCGTAGGCCAGCCCGTCCGGCTCGTTGGTGCAGTGGAAGGCGAAGGCGAGCTCGTCGTCCTCGGTCTCGGTCACCCGGCCGAGGGCGATCCGCGTGCGCCGCAGCACCCCGATGCGCTCGCGCTTCAGGTAGCGCTGCATGTGGTCGTAGAACAGCTTGAAGTGGCGATACTCGTCCGCCGCGATCTGCTTGCAGATCGCCTTGAGCACCGGCTCGTCGGTGGCGTCGGCCAGGGCGGTATAGAAGGACGAGGTTCCGGTCTCGACCATGCAGCGCGCGATCAGCTCGCCGGTACGCGATCCGCGCACCGAACCGTCGACCTCGATCGGCACGCTGTAGGAGGCACGGTAGCGTTCGAACGCCGAAGGATAGTCCCACGATGGGTCGGCCAGCATCGCCCAGCCGCCGAGCGCGTCGCCGTGCTGCACCTCCTCTACCGCCCAGTTGTCGGTCGCCAGGCGGAAGTCGGGGTCGTCGGTGAACACGTTCTTGAGGTAGGCGGCATAGTCGGTGCCGTTGCGTTCCACCACGGAGGCCGCCTTGACCAGGAGCAGGACCTCCGGGTCGACCAGGCCCGGGTCGAATTTGTCCCATGCCAGCTCGTCGATCCGCCAGTGCTTCATCGAACCTGCTTCACTTCCCGTGCCCGACACTGCAATCCGGGCCGCCGTCTCGGAAGAACGACACTGTGCCACTGGTTGCCGGGGCATAGGAACCGCATGTGACGCTGCTGTGGCAATTTTGCCACCTGGCCGACCGCCCGGACACCCGGTGACTTGGCAGCACAGGGATGCAATGCTCCGCGCACCGTATGTGGTCCGGCAGCAAATGCAGTAGCCATCCCCTTGTCGATCTGCCGGAAGGCCGCCCGGACACCGGATGGCCAGGACGTGCAGGCGATCCATGATCCTCGGCCCAGCGGAAGGAGCCCGACGCCAAAATGAACATCCATGAGTACCAGGCCAAGACCCTGTTGAAGGGTTTCGGCATGCCCGTGCTGGAGGGGCGCGTCGCGCGCTCCCCCGAGGAGGCGCTGATCGCCGCGCGAACCCTGCCTGGTCCGGTGATCGTGGTGAAGTCCCAGATCCATGCCGGCGGGCGCGGCGCCGGCCGCTTCAAGGAGGACCCCAACGGCCGCGGCGGCGTGCGGCTGGTGAAGTCCGCCGACGAGGCCGAGGAGGCCGCGCGCGCGATGCTTAACAGCACGCTGGTCACCAAGCAGACCGGTCCCGCCGGCCGGGTCGTGCGCCGGCTGTACGTGGAGGCCGGCTGCGACATCAAGCAGGAGCTGTACCTCTCGCTGCTGGTCGACCGCAGCACCGGCCGGGTGACCATCGTCGCCAGCCAGGAAGGCGGCATGGAGATCGAGGAGGTCGCCGCCCACAGCCCCGAGAAGATCCTGCACCAGACCATCGACCCGGCGAGCGGCTTCTCGCCGTATATCGGACGCAAGATCGCCGCCGGCCTGGGGCTGACCGGCAAGTCATCGGCCGCCTTCGTCCGGGTGCTCGGCTCCGCCTACGAGGCGTTCGTGAAGCTCGACTGCGCGGTCATCGAGATCAACCCGCTGGTGGTGACCGGAGCCGGCACGCTGGTCGCACTCGACGCCAAGGTGAGCTTCGACGACAACGCGCTGTTCCGCCACCCCGAGCTGGAGGAGCTGCGCGACGAGGCCGAGGAGGACCCCAAGGAACTGGAGGCCGCCCGCCACGGACTGAGCTACATCGCCCTCGACGGCAACATCGGCTGCATGGTCAACGGCGCCGGGCTGGCGATGGCGACGATGGACATCATCAAGCTGGAAGGCGCCGAGCCGGCCAACTTCCTCGATGTCGGCGGCGGCGCCACCAAGGAGCGCGTGGTCGCGGCGTTCAAGATCCTGCTGTCGGACCCGCACGTCGAAGGCATCCTGGTCAACATCTTCGGCGGCATCATGCGCTGCGACATCATCGCCCAGGCGGTGATCGAGGCTTCGCGCGAGGTCAAGCTGCACGTGCCGCTGGTGGTGCGGCTGGAAGGCACCAACGTCGAACTCGGGCAGAAGCTGATCAACGATTCCGGCCTGCCGATCATCAACGCCGACGACCTGTCGGATGCCGCGCGCAAGATCGTGGCGGCCGTGAAGAAGGGAGGGCACGCGTAATGGCGATCCTCGTCAACGCCGAGACCCGCGTCATCACCCAGGGCTTCACCGGCGCCCAGGGGACTTTCCACGCCGAGCAGGCGATCGCCTACGGCACCAGGATGGTCGGCGGCACCACGCCCGGCAAAGGCGGCCAGACCCATCTCGGCCTGCCGGTGTTCGACACCGTGATCGAGGCGCGCGACAGGACCCAGGCGACCGCCTCGGTGATCTACGTGCCGCCGCCGTTCGCCGCCGACGCCATCCTGGAGGCGATCGACGCCGGGATGCCCCTGATCGTGTGCATCACCGAGGGCATCCCGGTGCTGGACATGATCCGCGTCAGCCGGGCGCTGGTCGGCTCGAAGAGCCTGCTGGTCGGACCGAACTGCCCGGGCGTGATCACCCCGGACGCCTGCAAGATCGGCATCATGCCGGGCCACATCCACCGCCGCGGCAAGGTCGGCATCGTGTCGCGCTCGGGCACGCTGACCTACGAGGCGGTCGCGCAGACCACCGCGGTCGGCCTCGGCCAGAGCACCTGCGTCGGCATCGGCGGCGATCCGGTGAAGGGGATGGACTTCATCGAGGTGCTGGAGATGTTCCTGGCCGACCCGGAGACGGAGTCGATCGTGCTGATCGGCGAGATCGGCGGCGCCTCCGAGATCGACGCCGCGACCTTCCTCAAGGACAACAAGGTCAAGAAGCCCACGATCGGCTTCATCGCCGGCGCCACCGCCCCGCCCGGGCGCCGCATGGGCCATGCCGGCGCGGTCATCACCGGCGGCAACGACACCGCTGGAGCGAAGATCGAGGCGTTGCAGTCCGCCGGCGTGCGCATCGCACCCAGCCCCGCGGTGCTCGGCCCGACGATGATCGAGGTCATGCGGGGCTGATCCGGCTCCGCTCGCACACCCGGACCCGCCCGGCAGCCTCGCCGGGCGGAACGCGGTCCGGGCAGACTTCATCGAGGAGACGAGATGCCGATCGACCGCCGCGGGATGCTCACGCTCTCGGGAATGGCGTTGTCCGCCCTGCTTCCAGCGCCCGGCCTGGGCGGAGTCGAACCGGCACGCGCCGCCACGGCATCCCGCGTCACGTTCGATGCGCAGTCGCTGATCATCGACGGCAGCCGCATCTACCACTGGTGCGGCGAGTTCCACTATTGGAGGCTGCCGAGCCCGGCGATCTGGCGCGACGTCCTGCAGAAATACAAGGCCGCCGGCTTCACCGCGGCCAGCGTCTATTTCCACTGGGGATTCCACAGCGCCTCGCCCGGCCTCTACGACTTCACCGGCATACGCGACGTGCGGATGCTGATGCGGATCGCGCAGGAGGTCGGCCTCTACATCGTCGCGCGGCCGGGTCCGTATATCAACGCGGAGACCGATGCCGGCGGCTTCCCGGGCTGGCTGGATACACAGGCCGACCGCGCACGCAGCTCGGCCATGGACTATCTCGCGGCGGCACTGGACTGGATGCACGCCATCAACACGGTGCTGGCGTCCTGGCAGCTCGATCGCGGCCGCCCAGTCATCCTCTACCAGATCGAGAACGAGTACACCTACGGCGTGCTCGACGTCTCGTACATGCAACGCCTGGAGGCGCAGGCGGCCGCGGACGGCATCACCGTCCCCACCTTCCACAACGACGCCTCCATCCGTTACGACTGGCTGCCGGGCGAGCCGGGCGGTCCGCCGCTGTACGCCTTCGACTCCTATCCGCAAGGCTTCGACGCCTCCCGGCCGGAGCTGTGGCACCAGTTGCCCGATCTCGCCGACGAGCGCGCGCGCGGCGCCCGGCACGGCCCGATGTTCCTCGCCGAAGGCCAGGGCGGCTCGTTCGACCCGTGGGGCGGCCCGGGCTTCGCCGCCTGCCGCGCGCTGACCAGCGAGGCCTTCAACCGCGTCTTCTTCAAGAACAACGTCGCGTCCGGCCTGAGCATGCAGAGCATCTACATGCTGTTCGGCGGCACCAGCTGGGGCTGGCTCGCCTCGGAGCAGCTCTACACCTCGTACGACTACGGCGCGGCCATCACCGAGGGCCGGCAGCTTACCGCCAAGTACGACGAGAACAAGCGGCTCGGCTATTTCCTGCACGCGGTGCGCCCGGTCGCCAGCACGCAGCCGATGCCCGACATCGCGGGCAGCAGCGACGTCATCCGCATCCGCGCGATGCACGACCCGCGGACCGGCACGCAGTTCATCACCCTGCTGCACCGGGACACCACCGCCGTCACCGACGACCGCACGACGTTCCCGCTGGCGCTGCGCGACGGCAACTATTCGGTCGTGCCGCAGCAGGGCGCGGTGCGGCTGAACGGGCGCGACGCCAAGATCCTCGTCGCCGGCTACGATCTCGGCTCGCATCGGCTGGTGTACTCGACCTCGGAGATCATGACGCACGCGCCGATCGCCGGTGCCGACGTCGCCATCCTGCATGGACGCGCCGGCGAGACGGGCGAGACCGTGCTTCGCTTCGGCAGCCGTCCGTCGGTGCAGGTGCCGGGCGGCGGCAACGTCGCGGTGCAGTACGGCCACGGCGACCTGCGGCTGAACTACGTGCATGACGGCCTTGCCGTCGTGCGCGTCGGGGACGGCGCCGGATCGTTGCTGCTGCTGCTCGCCGACGACGCGGTCGCGGCCACGTTCTGGCGTGCCGACACGCAGGCCGGCACCGTCCTGGTCGGCGGTCCGGCGTTGCTGCGCGGCGCGCAGGTGTCGGGCTCCCTGCTCAGCCTGCATGGCGACACCGTCGCCGCCACCACGCTGATCCTGCATGCGCCGGCGCAAGTCTCGTCCCTGCTCTGGAACGACCGGCCGGTGGGCGTGAGCCGGGATACCTCAGGCGCGCTGCGTACCTCGCTGCCGGGTCCGCAGGCCGTCATCCTGCTGAGGCTGGACGCGTGGACGATGCATCCGGGGACGCCGGAACGCGCGCTCGCATTCGACGACAGCCGCTGGCTGGCCGCGGACCGTACCGATACCAGCAACCCGCTGCAACCTCCCGGCGGCCAGCCGGTGCTATACCGGGACGAGTACGGCTTCCACCACGGCGACATCTGGTATCGCGGACATTTCACGGCGACCGGCGGGGAGAACGCGATCGCGCTGTCGGCGATCACCGGACGGCCCGGCAAGTTCTCGGTCTGGCTCAACGGGCGCTATCTCGGTTCCGCCTCGGGCGGGCTGGACGATGCGCAGGCGACCGGGAGCTTCGTGCTGCCGGCCGGCACGCTGCTCGCCGGCTCGAACAACGTGCTGGCGGTGCTGGTCGAGAATCTCGGGCACAACGAGGATTTCGCGAGCAGCGACACGCACAAGCAGCCGCGCGGGCTGAGCTTCTACCAGACGCAGGGTGTCTGGAACGCCCTCGCCTGGAAGATACAGGGGGCGCTCGGCGGCGAGCGCCCGATCGATCCGGTGCGCGGCACCTACAATAACGGCGGCCTGCACGGCGAGCGCGCCGGCTGGCACCTGCCCGACTACCCGGCCCGGAACTGGACCGCCGTGTCGCTGCCGCACGTCGAGCCGGAACCCGGCATCACCTGGTATCGCACCCGCTTCACGCTCGATCTGCCGCCCGACCAGGATGTCTCGGTCGCCCTGAGCATCACCGACGGCAGGCTGCGCACCTATCGCGTCAGGCTGTTCGTCAATGGCTGGCATCTCGGCGTCTATATCGGCCAGTACGGGCCGCAGACGCAGTTCGTGGTGCCGAACGGCATCCTGCGCGGGCACGGCACGAACAGCGTCGCGATCGCGTCCTGGGGCGAGGATGACGGCACTGGCGGCCTCGGCGCCGTGTCCCTGGTGGTGCTGGGCAACGTCCTCGGCGGCGTGCCGGTGCCGGACGTGCCGGCGCCCGGCTACGACCCCCGCCTCTACACCGGCTAGCCGGGTCGCCCGGCCGCTAGTACCTCTCGTCATTGACAGAGACCGCTTTCTTTGAATCGATGGCTGGTCGGTTGTGTGGAGGTCGATTCGGTGTTTTCGAGACAGGTTGTGGTGAAGAGGTATGTTGTCACGCTGAGCAGCACGGAGCGCGCACAACTGGAAGCGCTGATCCGAACCGGCAAGCACTCTGCACGCAAGCTGCTGCGGGCGCGTATCTTGCTG
>JAABUX010000657.1_pt1 | contig 56973 bp, 49 predicted proteins | sample 5561851 | NCBI WGS metagenome assembly JAABUX01 (sample SAMN10711883, study PRJNA513361) | rock metagenome | isolation source: Antarctica rocks | place: Antarctica: Victoria Land, Richard Nunatak red sandstone | collected 2016-01-03
CCGCATCGACGGTCATCGTGAGATCCGGAATTTGCTACGCCGCGAGCTTGATTCCAAGAAAGCCGCATGAGATAATTCGCCCGTAGTTACGTCGCCTTCATGTTTCAACGGAATTTGAAACAACCTCCGTTCCAACCCCTCGGCGTGGCCTTCAATAGTACGCAAACCCTCCTGTATGACGCAGAAAACTACAACGGCGTTACCGTGCGCGCTTATCCGTCGGGAGCGGTGGTCAATAACTTTGGGCAAGCGACTTCGCAGTTCCCACACCCCGTAATTGCGGTCGGAGTTGCTTTAAGCCCACCGGCTCCCCGCTAACCTCCAGCGGAGCGCCGCGTACGTCAACAGCGGCGCCTATCCTTTTGTAGATCACGTGTTGCCTTGCGCTCCCGGCCGACTTGCCTTATCTTCTTCAATACTGAATTACCAAAGTGCTAGTGATACACTAGAGACTATTCGAACACATGGGGGGTCTGGTTTTGCAGGGCTCGTGATACCCGGCGTACGAGCTGAGCGCAGATCGTAAGACGCCCGCAGTGCTCTGCGGCCCGTCCAAAGTTCGGCAAGACGGCAACTTCTTTGAAATGAACGGCAGCGACATCCACCATAACGGCTCGGTCTTGCGTAATTCAGTGACTGGAATCATAAAAACGGTTGCCGCCTTTAATACGATGAAGGACAGCAGCGGAACTCGGCCGTTAAATCGCTTGTGATTCGACCGATCGGGTTTGAATGCGAAGCTATCAGTCGACGTCAGCTGGAAACTCACGTTCCGATTTTTCGTCGGCCCGCTTCCAGAGTGAACGCTGACGAAGGAGGTGTAGCGCGATGGCTGCCATCGCGGCGATCACTCCGTCGGCGACCGACGACGATAGCGAGCCTGTGAGGCGACCGATCAAGAGCCCTGCCGTGCCGCCGAGGACTAGACTGTTGATGACGGCCACAGAGCCTGCAGTAGAGACGAAACTCTGCCACCAGGAGTTCGTGATGCCCACTTCGTGCATGACCTCGGCCCTGCTTTCGCCTCCGACGCGAGCGAGGTAACGCGACAAGCTTGGAGCGGTATCGAGATAGAAGCGCCGAATGCGCGCGATGCGACGGAGGTACGTCACTTCTTCAATGGACGTTTGGATGGCCCGCTCGAACGTAACCAGTCCGACGAAGAACAGCGGCGGCAATACGACGAGGGCCAAGACGAAGAACGCCGTTCCCAGCCGCGAGACCTGGCCGAAGAAAGCGAGTGCAACGAGTACGCTCGACACGCTGCTGAGGAACAGCGCGGTACGGCCGTTCGTCTCTGCGATCGTGGCCGAGCGGGCCGTCTGCAAGACGAAGTGTTCCGTCGTCATAAACGTGACGGCGGCGAGGATAGTTCACTTTCATCCGGATGGTCGATACGTTCTACCGCCGGTCGGTCTTGAGCAGCTCGCATTGTGGACATCGCGTTCCCCCGGCCCGCGGGCCTCTTTGATCGCCCGAAAACACCGTCCGCGTCCACTCCGTTAGCAGTAGGTTGGCGACCGGTGAACCTCAGGACGTCTAACATTTGATATACGGATGAGGCTGGCGTCGCGGATGAACCTAACGTCTGAATTCCCGAGTGCCGCTCTTGCCCCAGTTACAGGGATCGTCGCGGCGAAAGGAGTTTTGCTGCACCTCAGTCCGACGCACCGTTTGCGATAGCGACACAAGGCTTATGGCTGTGCCGACCGTAGATCCGCTCGGGCTGCGCCGGGGACACCTACGTCAACCTTCGCTGCGCAACTCGAGCCTCTACGTTGAGCTGTGGATTGAGTCGTTCATGGTTCGCTGAATGCTTGCATCGTGGACGATTCGCTGCCGCCCGGCAGCGGAGCGCCGGCGGGCACGAAGAGCACGTTACCTACGACTGCAGCGCCGGTGCCGTGGCGTGCCGCCGGGAGCGCCGACAGCGTCGTCCACCGGTCGCTTGACGGAGCGTACGCTTCGACGTTATCGAAGGTCCCTTGCGGTGACTCGCCTCCGATGACGAGAATGTCGCTCCGATAGAGGACGGCGGCAATCCCGCTGCGCGCGGTGGGCATCGGCGCGCGGCTAGTCCATGCGCCGCTCACCGGATCGTATTCGTCGTTGCGCTCGGTATTGTGCCCAGAATCGCCGATTCGGCCGCCGATCGCGTAGAGTCTCTCATGCGCACACACGAGAGCAAGATGATCGCGGCCGACCGGCAGAGGCGGCCCAGCGCTCCAAACATCACGCGCCGGATCGTAAATATCGTGTAGAGCAACGCTACCGTTACGGTCATGGCCACCGACAACGTGAATTTTTCCGTCGATGAGGGCTGCCGCGGACGCCCCACGCGGCGACGGTAGCGGCGCAATCGGGCTCCAGCGATCCCCTCCGGGATCGTAGCGATAGGCATCGAGAACCGGAGCGCCCGTCTCTTGCGCGAAGCCACCGAATGCATAGAGTTTGCCGTCGTAAGCGGCCGTCGCAACATGGTTTAGGCCGCGCGGCAGCGGGCGCCGGAGGCGCCATGAATCGCGGGCTGCATCGTACTCGAGAGTCACTCGCTGATCGCCGTCCGTTGCAAAACCGCCGACGACGTAGATACGATCGGCGAGCACCGCGATCCCGACCTCGCTGCGCGCCATCGGAAGCGGCGCTTTGTGGAACCAGTGTCCCGGCACGAGCGACTGTAGCCGAGCATCTGTCGTCGTCGTGCCGATCATAAATCCAGCAATCAGGGTCGCGCGCAGCGCTACCGACGGCACCGTCGTCGTTACGCGGCTGCGCGCGCGAGCGAGGCGTCGAATCAGGGCGCCGCTCATCCGGACGTTCTTGCTGCGCGTAAGTAAGACGTGAATACGTTCCCGCTCGAGTGAAAGTGCGCGTCGGCGACCACCTGGTCTTTTTCAACATCGATGACGAGGTTCATACGGCAACCCTGCGCGTTGAAGGCGCGTTTCCGCCCGGTGCAACGGAGCCGATGGGTCATACCATCTCCGAAGTGTGGTCGACTGGTGACCTGAGGGCAAACGCAGAGAGTTCGCCGATCTTGGTGGACAAAGCCGGAACCTATACGTACGGTTGCATCCACCACTTCAGCACGGAGCAACAGGGGACGATCGTAGCCGAACCATGATCGCGCAGGGATCGGGTTGGGTGTCGGCGCCGGCGTTCGCATCGCGGGCACGACTGCGTCGCCTTTTATCATCCGAGAACGACCGGCAACAGCATGCCGAAACCGAGGACGATGAACCATGTCGCTGGAGCGACGGTTGTGCCGGCGTAGCGCTCGGCGATCGGTTCGGCGGGCACGAAAGACGGGCCGCGCAGACCGAGTTCGTAACGTCGCTCGATCGCGAACAAGACGCTCGCCATAGCCGCACCATATACGATATGGCCGATCATCGAAGGCAATAAGTCGTGCGCGTCAGCCACAGTCCAACGGAACGTACCTCCAAGGAAGATCGGAAACAGCGTAAGCGGTCCGATGAACCACCACAAGAGACCATACGTTGCTCCCCAACCCAGAGCATCGCCGTAGCTCGATGCGGTCTTCCGAAAGAGAATAGCATACGTGACGCCGACGATCGCACTGATGCCCATATGAACGAAGAAACCTAAGACCGCCGATCTCTCGCCAACCAAGTTCGCGACGCGCCCCAGAACGCCCGTGGCGATCATCACGACGCTGAACAACAGCCCACCAAGGAGGCTCGCGAGCGTTCCCCACCGGAGCGATTGCAACGCCGCGCCCGCCACGCCGGCGCGCCGCCGACGTAGCGGGTCCGAATCGATAAACAGGAGCACCCAGAAGCGGTCGGCGGCCGCGTAGAACAGGCCGACGATCATACCATATATGACGTGGCCGACGAGCGAGCCGAAGACGACGCTCGCGTGCGCATTCGACCAGTTGACGGGCCGATGCGACAGCAAGGGAAGTAAGGTGAGCGGACCGAGGAACCACCAGAAAAAACCGTACGCTGCGCCGGCCACGATGCTTTGTCCGTAGCCCGTTACAGCGCGGGAAAATAGCAGACCGAAGCTCGATCCGATCGTGAAAGCGATCGCGAAGTGAAGCGTCAGTCCGACGCCGGTGGAACGAGAGTGGACGAGGCCGGCAATCAGCGGAAAGTAATGGATGGACGCCATCCACGTGCCGAATGCCCATCCTCCCACGAGCCCGGCGAAGCCGCCGGTGAGGATCGCTCGCGAGAGGCTGTGGTGCTCGCCCGCGGCCTTGGCACGCGCGACCGCGCTTAAGATCGCAACACAGAGAGCGAGCGCTGCTCCAAAGAACAGCACGAACGACACGAGCTCCGGCAAGGCTGCCGCGGCGACGGCAAAAAACTGTCCATTGTCGGCACTTTGTGCGGCGGTTATTCCGGCGATCGCGAGCCAAGCTAAAAGAGCAACACGCATGCCGTATAAGAGTCCAGCACCGAGCGTCACCGGACCGCGCTTCATTCGAGGTCGATCGTTTGCGCTAGATCGCGCGCGAAGAACAAGTCGATCGACCAATCGAAGAGCACGCGCAGGCGTCGCTCCGCGCCGGGCAGTTTCGCCAGGTACGTCGCTCGCCACAATATCCACGCGAATAAGCCCGAGAATTGCAAACGGCGCCCATCGAAGGGCAGACGGATCTCGGCACACGCGGCTTGGTAGCCGATGACGCACATCGATCCCAGCGATCGATACCGAAACGGCAGCAACGCTGCACCGCGTACGCTCGCGCGGAGGTTTTTCGCGAGCATCTTGCTCTGCTGCATGGCGATCTGCGCGGTCGGCGCGCATGCTTTGCCCGTGTAGATGTCGGGCACGGCGGCGCAGTCGCCGAGCGCCCAAACCCTGTCGTCGCCCGTTGCCCGAAGCGTCTCTTCGACCACTAGCGCCCCGCGTTTATCCGCTTCCAAACCGACGGCTCTTATGAGCGGATGCGGCTTCGCTCCGGCCGTCCAGACCAGCGTTTCGGTCGCGATTCGCTCTCCCGTATCGAGCGTAACTTCACCCGGACCAGCCTGGGCAATGCGGGCGACGAGAATGAAGACGACCCCGCGAGCCCGCATGCGATCGATCGCGTACGCACTAAGCGACTTGCTAACTTCTTCGAGAATGCGGTCGTGCGCGTGAACGAGGATCACCCGTACGTGGCGCGGATCGATGTGAGGGTAATCGACGACCGCTCCGCGTGCGAAATCGTTCAATGCTCCGGCAAGCTCGACGCCGGCAAACCCGCCTCCGGCTACGGCAAACGTGAGCAGTCGCCGGCAGACCGCCTCGTCCGGCTCGCGTTCGGCACGCTCGAACATCTCGATTATATGGTTGCGGATGCGGATCGCGTCGACGATACTCTTGAAGGGGAATGCACGCTCTTCGACGTCCTTCATGCCGACGAAATTCGACACGGCCCCGAGAGCGAGAACCACGTGGTCGTACGGAAGAGCCTGCGCTACGTCGCCAGCCACGACGATTCGTCGCGCCGTAACATCAACGTGCGTAACGCTCGCGCGCAAGACGGTGGTCCGGGGAAGCATCGATCTGCCCGGCGTGCTGATGTGACTGGCTTCAATGCTGCTGGCTGCGACTTCAGCAAGCATGGGCGTGAACAGCATTGCATTCGTCTGGCTGATCAAAGTCAAATCGATCGCTGGCCCGCGGGCGAAGGCTTCCTCTAAATGCAGCGCGGCGTGCATGCCGCCAAACCCGCCGCCGATCACGACGATGCGGACTTTGTCGGTGTTCGCATTGCTGGCCGTTCGGCTCGAGAAGAAGCGAGCGCGAAGCAACACTGCCGCTCGCGCGAGCACGCCCAAGGCCGCGCCCAAGAGTATCCAATCCACGACGGGCGGTCGCGCCTGCCGGATTCCACGCAGATTCCACAGCGGACCATGACCCCCGAGCACCGGCAACACGACAGTGCCGAAGACGGCCCAAAGCGGAAGGCTTAGAGCCGCGCCGCTTAGAGCCATCTCGACGTATGTTCGCCGCTGCGGAGGTAGCAAATGGTGAAACAAGCGCCGCGCTATGCGGGCGCCTGGGTCACGACGATCGTACCGTGCATGTCGGCATGGATGGTGCAGTGATAGGCATACCGGCCGGGCTTCATGAACGTGTGTTTCCACGTGGCGGTCATGGGTTTGGAATCGAACGAGCCGTCGTCGGCCGTCACGGTATGCGCCTCCCCGTCGACGTTGGCGAAGTTGACGGTCGTGCCTGGACTGACCGTGACCGTCGTCGGGACGAAGGCATCGTCTTTGATTTTTACGGTGGGTGATGTGGCCGACATCGCCCCCGAGGCGGATCCAAGTGAAAATACGATCGCAAAGACCGAAATAGTGCTTCTCAACGAAGTAGTTCTCCAACGTCAGCGATGTGTTGCGATTCGGCAATCGATTCAAGCGGTTGCCTCTAAAACAGCTACGCGCAGCAACGCAGATCGGATTAGAACGACCCCGGTAACGAGCATTAGGGCGTCGACCTTCGGCAATCCGCGTAACGACGCGATGCGTAATGCAATCATGCGCCGGAACGGACGTCGCCACGCAGGCCGCATAGGGATAACGAATTGAGAGATTTTCAGCCGATCGAAAACTACGGAGCGATCGGGGACCTCGAAACGGTGGCCCTGGTTGGGATAGACGGCTCCATCGACTTTTTCTGTTCTCCGGCCTTCGATTCGCCCTCGATTTTCGCCGCCTTGCTCGATTGCGACGGGGGCCGATTCTCCATTAGACCGGTCGCCGATCAGACGCGACACAAGCAGCTCTATCTCCCCGATACGAACATTCTAATTACCCGTTTTTTATCGAAGGACGGAGATGCCGAGCTGACGGACGCGATGCCGCTACGAACGACGGGTGAGGCGCCGCGCATCACCCGCAGCCTCAAAGTCGTGCGCGGTTCGCTCGACTTCGAACTCGTGTGTCAGCCGCGGTTCGATTATCGTCGCAAACAGCATCGAGCCGAACTCGTCCCGGACGGAGTTCGATTTCATTGCGCGGGCAGTGCGGCCGTCGGCCTCCTTCTCCGTTCGAGCGTCCCCCTCGCGACGGATAGCGACGATCTAGTACTCACGTTCCGCCTGGCTGCAGGCGAAGAAGCGTGGTTCGTCCTCGATACCCTCGCGGCGGATTGCGAACCATTGCCGGTTACAGCCTCGATCGTCGCCCAGCAAATGAGATCCACTGCCGATTATTGGCGCAACTGGATCGGCCGTTCAAACTATCGAGGCCGCTGGCGCGAGGTCGTCGACCGATCGGCCCTCGTTCTCAAGCTGCTGACCTCCGCGCAATACGGCTCGATCGCGGCCGCAGCGACTTTCGGACTTCCCGAAGAAATCGGCGGCGCGCGGAATTGGGATTACCGCTACACGTGGATCCGCGATGCGTCGTTTACGCTGTACGCCTTCATTCGTCTGGGTTTCATGGAGGAAGCCGAGAAGTTCATGCGTTGGATCACGACGCGGGCGGGTGAAGCCGAGGCGGACGGAACGCTCCGCATCATGTACCGCATGGACGGGGGCGCCGATATCGAGGAAGAAACGCTCCAAACGCTCGGCGGATATCGCAATTCCAAGCCGGTACGCGTCGGAAACGGAGCCTATCGACAGCGCCAGCTCGATATCTACGGCGAACTTTTAGATGCGGTGTACCTCGCGAACAAATATGGGCGCGGTATCGCGTACGACGATTGGCTCTCGCTCGTGCGTACGCTGGATTGGGTTTGCGAGCATTGGCAAGAACCGGACGCGGGCATTTGGGAGGTCCGAGGTCCGGAGCGCGAGTTCTTGCATTCGCGACTTCTCTGCTGGGTCGCCCTCGACCGCGGCATTCGCCTCGCCGCAAAGCGCTCGCTACCGGCACCGCTCGAGCCATGGATGAAGACGCGAGCCGACATACACGGCAATATTTATTCGGAGTTTTGGAACGACGAGCGGCAGGCCTTCATGCAATATCGCGGAGCCGACCGTTTGGATGCGGCGGCGCTCCTGATGCCGCTTCTCCGTTTCGTTTCACCGGCCGATAGGCGCTGGACGTCGACCCTGCGCGCGATCGGCACCGAACTTGCGAGCGGAGCGCTCGTCTTTCGCTATAGGAACGGACAGGACGAGAGTAGCGACGGCCTTACCGGCAGCGAAGGCAGCTTTACCACCTGCTCCTTCTGGTACATCGAAGCGTTAGCGCGCAGTGGCGACGTCGCCGGCGCGCGACTGCTGTTCGAAAAGATGATCGGCTACGGCAACCATCTCGGGCTCTATTCGGAGGAACTCGGACCGAGCGGGGAACATCTCGGCAATTTTCCGCAAGCCCTCACGCACCTCGCGCTCATCAGCGCCGCGTTTTACCTCGACCGCGCGATGAGCGGTCGTCCGCTCGCGCCGTGGTCGGCTTAGCCGCAGTCATCCGCCGCGCTTATGTCAAGCGTACTTCGGTATATCGACGCTTCGTGCGAGCATTGGAAAGGTCTTCACCGTGACTATTACGCGTCTTTTTCCGGCGGTTTTCGCCCTCACGACCCTTGCGGGCGCCGCGACGCCGAGCCTCGCGGCAGACGCGATGATGCAACCCGGCCAACTCGGGAGCGCGCTCGAGCATGGCGGGTATGTCATCCTGCTGCGGCACGCCGACACGGACAAGAGTAAAAAAGACCAGCCGAATCTCGACCTCGCGGATTGCAAGACGCAACGCGTTCTGACACCCAAAGGGCGGATGAACGCGCGCGCCATCGGGCAAGCGGTAGACCGGCTCAACATTCCGATCGGCCAGGTGATCTCGAGTCCGCTTTGCCGCACCCTATGGACGAGCGAGCTCGCCTTCGGTCATGCGGAGGCTAATCCGGGGCTGCGCGAACCGAAGATGAAAAATGACGAGACCGGCAAAGCGGCCGCGGCGGTCCTCACTCCATTGATCTCGGCCGTGCCGATGGACGGCGTCGATACGGTAGTCGTCACCCACGGCTTCAACATTAAATCCGTCACCGGTTTTCAACCGGCCGAAGGCGAGGCAGTCATCGTCAAGCCGCGTGGAAACGGCAGCTTTACCGTCATCGGGCGCTTATTGTCGTCGCAGTGGGCCTCGCTCACGTAAAGGGGCCGCGCTAAACGGAAAGTCGCTCCAGCCGAAGTTAGCGGCGCCGCGAAGGTTTGCGCCTTCGCGGCGCCGCTTCTCGTTTCGCAGATGTCGTAGAAGTTAATAAGGGAACGGCCGGTCATCCGCGCGGTCGAGATGCGCGTACCTGTGGCATGAACCTTCGAACTCTTAGCCATTGGTTGCTCTCGCCCCCCACGAGCGGGCCGCGGGCCATTATCCTTATCCGACTGATGGTCGGTGGCGTATTTGTCTGGGAAGGCCTGGGCAAATTTTACTTCCCCAGTCTCGGTACCGGCCGCTTCACACTGATCGGACTACCGATGCCGGGCGCAATGTCGGTCGCGATCGCCCTGCTTGAAATCGTCGGAGGAGCCGCTCTGATTCTCGGACTGCTCACGCGAGTCTTCGCCGTACTTTTTATCGGCGAAATGATCGGCGTTCTCATCACGACGAAGTGGGCGCTGTTTCTCGGGCAGTCGCCGCTGCCGCTGCCGCCCGTGCCGCCCCAATTCGGTATCTGGGCCGTCTTACACGAGTCGCGCTCCGATTACGCGCAATTGATGACCGCCCTGTTTCTGCTCTTCGTCGGGCCGGGTCCGCTCTCGCTCGAAGCCGTTTTAAACTCCGCCCGGCAGAACCGGAGTGCCGGGGCACCGGTTATGAATCGCGGCGCCGTATGAGTGTCCGAAGGTTTGCCGCCGTCACGGCATTGCTTGCGCTCGTGCCGCTCGTTGCCGCCGCGGACGAGTACAGGAACGCGAAAACACCATCCGGACCGAAGGTCGCCTGGATTGCAATGTACTTGAACGCTAAATCGACGGACCCGCGACTCGTGAAGCTGCGCGGCTATACGCCCGCCCAAGTCGAGGTTCATGTCGGCGATCATATCGTCTTCACCAACATCGACGACGAAGTCCATACCGCGACCCTGCGCCTGGCAGACGGCTTCCCGGCGACCGCGATGAAGGCGTCCGGTCACAACATTTCGGATGCCTGGTCAACGGGAGATGTTAAGCCGAGCGGTGAGAGTCCCCCGATCCTCGCAGACAAGCCCGGAACGTACATGTACGGCTGCGTACACCATATCGGGGACGGCCAACTGGGAAGCATCGTGGTCGACCCGTGACATTGCTAGGCAGAGCGTTCGCAGATAGACCCAATTGAGCGAGAGCGTCCGGGCAACCTGTGGCGAAGGCGAACCGGATGACGTACGCAGAGTTCCTCGCCCTCGATCCCGAACGGAGCCGAGACCTTTCAGCGGCGCTCAGGGCGCTCGCGCTCGATCGAGCCGGCCGCTGGGATGCTGCTCACGAAGTCGCGTCGGAAGTGGAAACGCCCGAGACGGACCGCGTACATGCCTACCTGCATCGCAAAGAAGGCGATGTCTCCAACGCGCTCCATTGGTACGATCGCGTCGGCGAACGGGTGCCCGAGCAGTCGCTCGATGACGAATGGAGGGCGCTCGTTCAGCGCTTTCTGTGAGCGCGAGTACCTAACCGCAAGGTTAGAAAGCCTTCTTTTTGCGATCCATCAGTTGCCATATCATCGGCGAAAAGATCAACTGCATGGCCAGCTCCATTTTGCCGCCGGGGCACACGATCGTATTGGGGCGCGAAATAAACGAGTCGTGCAACATCGAGAGCAAGTAGGGAAAGTCGATTCCCTTCGGATTACGGAAACGTATCACGAGCATGCTTTCGTCCAGCGTTGGGATCGTGCGCGCGGTAAAGGGATTCGACGTATCGACGATCGGCGCGCGTTGAAAGTTAACGTGCGTCCGTGAAAATTGCGGCGTGATATAGTTTATGTAATCGGGCATCCGGCGCAGGATCGTATCGACGATTGCTTCCTGCGAATGGCCGCGCGAGGTCTTATCACGAATGAGTTTTTGTATCCACTCGAGATTGATCGTCGGCACGACGCCCACGATCATGTCGGCGTGTTGCGCGACATCGATCGTTGCGGTAGCGACCGCTCCGTGCAAGCCTTCGTAAAACAGGATGTCGGTATTGGGTTCGATCTCTTCCCAGGGCGTGAACGTGCCCGGTTCTTGTCCGTAGGGCTGAGCTTCCTCGTCGTCGTGAAGGTACTTCCGTACCCTGCCCGTCCCCGTCTCGCCGTAGACTCGAAATAGGGATTCCAGTTCGTCGAACAAGTTGGCTTCAGGGCCGAAGTGGCTGAAATTGGCATGACCGCTTTTCTGCGTTTCTTCGAGCATTTTACGCATCTCGACGCGGTCGTACCGATGGTAGGAGTCGCCCTCGACGACCGCCGCCGTAATTTTTTCACGGCGGAAAAGTTGTTGAAACGTCGACTTGACCGTCGTCGTGCCGGCCCCGGAGGATCCCGTGATCGCGAGAATGGGGTATTTCGCGGACATTCGCTCGCCTTCCTCAGCTCAGGGAGTGCGAAATAGAGAACGCGTATTGAAGAGCGGAGTTTCGAACGTCAAGGTTTCCCCGCGGTCGTGCGTTTGATGGTAATCGATGAGCCGTTCGACTTCGCGCTGCGAACCGAGGATTACCGGAACGCGTTCGTGGAGCTCGGCCGGCACGATCTCTAAAATCCGCTCCCGGCCGGTCGAAGCCGAACCGCCGGCTTCCTCGACGATCATCGCCATCGGATTGGCCTCGTAAAGAAGATGCAGCCGGCCGCGGCTCGACACGTCCTTCGTATCGCGGGGATCGACGAATAGGCCTCCGCGCAGAAGAATACGCTGCACCTCGGCAACGACCGAGTCGACCCAGCGCATGTTAAAATCGGCGCCGCGCTCGCCCGTACTGCCTTTGATGCACTCCTCGACGTAATGCTGAACGGGCGGTTCCCAAAAGCGCTCGTTCGATGCATCGATCGCAAAATCGTGTGTCTCTTGCGGGATGCGCATGTCCGGATGTGTCAGGGTGTACGCGCCGATCTCGCGGTCGAGTGTGAAACCGTGAACGCCCGCGCCCAAGGTAATAACGATCGTCGCGGCCGGACCGTAGAGCGCAAAGCCGGCTGCGATCTGCTCCGTCCCGGATTGGAGGAAGTCCGCTGCGACCGGTTCGCTTACGCCTTCGGGAGCTCGGAGGATCGAGAAAATCGTCCCGACCGGCACGTTGACGTCCAGATTCGAGGCTCCGTCGAGGGGATCGAAAATTAGTAGATAGCGCCCTCTCGGGTATGTTGCGGGTACCACATATGGGTCCGTACATTCGGCGGACACCATGCCGCACAAGCCGCCGCCCCACTCACACTCGCGCAAGACGATGTCGTTTGCTATTTCCGCCAGGCCCTTGCCGTGATCGATCTGGCCGCGCGAAACGGCCGACGCGACGAACTTGCACGCCGTCTGCACGTCGTTGAGCAATGCGGTGAGCTCCGCGTCGGCTGCCGTTCGGCGGCGCTGGTCTTCAATAATAAATTTACTGAACGTCGTGCGGCGGTAGGGCATGATGCCTTCCTCGAGCTCGCCCGCTCGTGCGTGACCGGGAGTGCTCGCGCTCTTACGGCTGCTTGCCCGAACCGCCTGCGCGACGTGAGAGGTGTGGGCTTTGTTCGGCTTTCCCCTTGCAAGAATTCGACGCAGAGAAGAAGCGCGGCAATCGCAGCAGCAGGCGTTACGAGAGAACTCCGGCTGGTCGCCTAAACGAACGTAACTCGGCCGTCGCCGAGGCTATAGGTCGCGCCGGCGATGCGCAGCGCACCGCGTCGCTCCGCGGCGGCGGTAAGCGCCGACTGCGCTCGAACATGAGCGACGACGTCGACAACGTTTTCACGCACCGCGTCGTGGAGCTCGTTCCCCGCGTCGCGCCGCGCCCGGCGCGCGGCCGGCATGATCTTGGTGATGATCGACGCCGTAAACCCGGCGGGCTGGCTACCAGCTGCGAGCGTTTCGAGCGTCGCCGAGACGGCGCCGCATCTTTCATGCCCGAGGATGAGGACGAGCGCCGGCTGGAAGTGCTCGACCGCATATTCGATCGATCCGAGCGCCAGATCGTCCGCTACGTTGCCCGCTAGCCGCACGACGAAGAGATCGCCCAAGCGCTGATCGAAGATGACCTCGGGCGGGACCCGTGAATCCGAGCAGCCCAAGACGACCGCGAACGGCGACTGCGCGGCCAGGACTTCCGCGCGGCGATGATAGTTTTTGTTGCAGTTGACGGCTGCGTCGCGCGCGTAGCGTGCGTTGCCCTCGATCAGTCGCGCGAGCGAGCTTTGCGGAGTATCGCGTCCGGCGTTTGGCACGGCTGCTGCCGCATCCGTTTCTCCGGCCGGGCGGCCCAGCATCGTGGCCGCCGCGAGCCCGCGCAGCGCCCAGGCCCTGGTCCAACGTTGCAACCGGTTCCTCCTCGGGTGATCTCGGCTGCGCCGAACATTCCACGGTTCGGCTGCACCGAATCTTGCGTATTGCCGGAAGGCGGGCAAAGCCCGACACGTGCAGTGCTTGGGAAGCTTCAGGCCGCCCCGGGGCTCTCCACGACCAGATCGCCGCGCGCGATCGCGTTCATCAACGCGTCGACGCATTCATCGCGTGGCCGGCCCTCGGTAGCGGAGTGCGCGTCGAGCCACGCGTCGGGCGACCTACGCTCACCCGTCGCGACATCGCGTACGACGGAATCGGGCGCGAGGACGGAGTCCGGCGCGGGTTCGGAGGTGCGGGGAGGATGGGATTCCGGCATGGCGCGTCCTTTTAACGGGTCTCGTTCGAGCTCCCGGGGAGGGAATCGGTCGCCCGGACGATTATCGGTTGCGAGTAATGACGCAAAACGTGTATACGATGTACCGCGTCGGCAAGATCGTGCCGCCGAAACGTCAGATCCTCAGGGACATCTCGCTGAGCTTCTTGCCCGGCGCAAAAATCGGCATCCTCGGCCTCAACGGTTCCGGCAAATCGACGCTGTTGCGCATCATGGCGGGCTTGGAAACCGATATCGACGGCGAGGCGAAGGCGATGCCGAACCTCGAGATCGGCTATCTCGAACAAGAGCCGAAGCTCGATCCTGAAAAAACGGTCCGCGAGACCGTGGAAGAGGCGCTCGGCGAAGTCATCGCCGCGCGCAAGCGGCTCGATGAAATCTATGCCGCGTACGGTGACCCGGATGCCGATTTCGACGCGCTCGCTAACGAACAAGCGAAGCTCGAGGCGTTGCTCTTCTCGCAAGACGGCGACGGCATCGATCAGCAACTGGAGGTCGCTGCCGATGCGTTGCGGCTGCCGCCGTGGGATGCAAAGATCGGCCCGCTTTCGGGCGGAGAAAAGCGCCGCGTCGCGCTCTGCCGGTTGTTGCTTTCGAAGCCCGGTATGTTGCTGCTGGACGAGCCGACGAATCATCTCGACGCCGAGAGTGTCGAATGGCTGGAACGCTTCTTGCAACGCTTTCCCGGCACCGTCGTCGCCGTCACGCACGATCGTTATTTCTTGGATAACGCCGCCGAGTGGATCCTCGAACTCGATCGCGGGCGCGGCATTCCGTGGAAGGGCAACTACAGCTCTTGGCTCGATCAGAAGCAGCAGCGCCTCGCGCAAGAGGAAGCTTCGGAGTCGGCGCGCCGCAAGGCACTCAAACGGGAACTCGAATGGGTGCGTTCCGGTACGAAAGGCCAGCAGACGAAGAGTAAGAGCCGCTTGGCACGCTTCGAAGAACTGTCGAGTTACGATTACCAGCGCCGCAACGAGACCCGGGAGATTTTTATTCCGGTCGCCGAACGTTTGGGCGAACAAGTCATCGAGTTCAGCGGAGTCCGTAAGAGCTACGGCGAGCGGCTCTTGATGGACGACGTGAATTTCCGCATTCCGGCAGGCGCAATCGTCGGCATTATCGGACCCAACGGCGCGGGCAAGTCGACGCTGTTCCGGATGATCGCAGGGCGAGAGCAGCCGGATTCCGGTGAGATCCGTATCGGTCCGAGCGTGAAGTTGGCGGTCGTCGATCAGACCCGCGAAGCATTGGAAGACGATAAGACCGTCTTCGATTCGGTGAGCGGCGGTCTCGATGTCTTGCTCGTCGGTCGCTTTGAAATGCCTTCGCGTGCGTATCTCGGACGCTTCAATTTTAAGGGCGGCGATCAGCAGAAGCCCGTCGGCAGCCTGTCGGGTGGCGAACGCGGCCGGCTGCATCTTGCAAAGACGCTGCTTCGCGGCGCGAACGTCTTGCTGCTGGACGAACCGTCGAACGATCTGGACGTCGAGACGTTGCGGGCACTCGAAGATGCGCTCGGCGAGTTCGCCGGCACGGTGCTCTGTATCAGCCACGACCGCTGGTTTCTCGACCGTATTGCAACGCATATCATCGCCTTCGAAGGCGATTCGAGCGCGTATTTCTTCGAGGGTAACTATCAAGAATACGAGGCAAACAAAAAGCAACGCCTCGGCGAAGAGGCGGCGAAGCCGCATCGCATTCGGTATCGTCCGCTAACGTTGCCTTAACGCGCGGACGTTCCCATCACAGTCTGCCGCGCCGGGAACGCCCGTCTCGGCGGCTGCGTTTTCAGTTGAGTTACTATAGTGCTTGCAGGCAGACTACTTTGAGATCCTTTCAAGTTCGGGCAGCGATCGTCGCGCTTAGTGCGATCGTTCTTTGCAGTGCGACGGCTCCGGCCGGGGCGCAATCTGCCGGCTTAGTGCGACCGGATGTGCTCGTCGTCGGCGGGACTCCGGCGGGAATCGCGGCAGCTGTAGCGGCGGCGCGTCGAGGCGACGAGGTAACGCTCGTCAGCGGTGCGGCCGATCTCGGCGGTACTCTGACGGAAGCGATGATGGATCAGTGGGATCTCAACGTTGCGCCGAGCGGTGTCTCGATCGAGGGCGGCTTATTCTCCGAAATGTACGCGCGTTTAGGCGACGTCTTTACTCCGCAAGCGGCGGCTCGCACGTTTGCAGAGATGGTCGCAGGCGAGCCGCGCATCGTCGTTCGCTACGACGAACGGCCGCTGCGCGTCGAAACGGAGCGTGTTACGGATGGGCGCCGCATCACCGCAGTCACCTTCGCGAACGTTACGTCGCAAGTCGAGACGACGCTTGCGGCGCCGCTCGTGGTCGATGCGACGGATTTCGCAGACGTCGCCGCTCTGGCGGGCGCGCGCTATGACGTCGGCCGTCAAGACACGGGTCTGGACGAACGCATGCAGGCCGTCACGCTCATGTTTACGGTCGCGGACGTCGATTGGCACGCACTTGCCGCAACCTACGACGACGAACGCTTCGGCCCGGGCGGAGTCGTTAACCGGCGCGCTTGGGGCTACTCGGATTTGCTGCGCGCCTATCGTCCGCTCGCTCCAACGGTTCTCGTGCGGGATCTCAATCTCGGCTTATTACAGGACGGTTCGCTCACGGTTAACGCAATCGATGTTACCGGTATCGACGGTCTAGACCCGGCCGAGCTCGAGAATGCGCGCCGGCTCAGCGAGGGCGAGGCTTATCGACTGGTAGCGTATTTGCGCTCGTCTACCCGGATTCGAGCGTGCGCGCGTTGCCGGTTTCGCACCGGCAGTCTACGTGCGCGAGACGCGCCACATCGCCGGCCTCGAGCGCTTGACGGCGGAGGATGTTTGGCTCGGCCGCGTTCCGGTGGACAGCATCGGACTCGCTTCATATCCGATCGATCTGCATCCGGTCGATGCGACGGGAGGGCCCGCGTTCGCACCGGTACGGCATGTGTACGGAATTCCGTTCGGAACGCTCGTGCCGGCGGGGTTGACGAACTTGGTCTTGGCCGGCCCCGCCATCTCGGCAACCCATCTCGCATCGGGCAGCGCCCGCGTCATTCCGACCACGATCGAAGAAGGCGAAGCTGCGGGCACGGCGGCTGCGTTCGCGCGGCAAAGCGGCTTCGATTTCGTCGAACTCGCAACGCGTCCCGCGCTCGTTGCGCGCTTACGCGGCGATCTCGTTTCGGCCGGCGTTCTTCTCGGAAGGCCGGCGCACCCACTCATCGCACACGCCTTCGCTAATGCGTCTCGACGCTACGCCGCTTTTCGGAATCCGACGTAAGCGGCAACCAGCGCCGCCCGTCGCGGCGCAATAGGTCGTCGGCTCCGGAGGGTCCATCGCTTCCGGCGCGATAGCTCTCGACCTGGCCCTCGCCTTTCGCCCAATCTTCGATAATCGGCTGCACGACCGCCCAGCCGGCTTCGATATTATCCGCCCGCTGAAAAAGCGTGGCGTCGCCGATCATGCAGTCGTACAGCAAGGTCTCATACCCGACGTTGGGACCCTCATCGAAGAAATCGTGATAATAAAATTCCGCGCTCACGCGTCCGAGCCGCATCACGGGTCCGGGCACTTTCGCCGTAAAGTCGGTCGCCATGCTCTGTTCGGGCGCGATCTGAAAGGTCAGGACGTTCGGCGTTAGGCGCTCGACGAACGTATCACGAAAGATTTGGTACGGCGCCGGCTTGAAAACGACGGAAATGCTCGTGAACCGGTTCTTTAGACGCTTGCCGGTGCGCAGGTAGAATGGAACGCCGCTCCAGCGCCAGTTTTCGACCGCGACCTTCAGCGCCACGTACGTTTCGGTCCGGCTATCTTCGGCGACGTTCGGCTCCTGCCGGTAACCCGGAACGTCTTTGCCGAGCGCGTTTCCCGGGCCGTACTGCGCGCGCACGACGTTTCCCAGTTGTGGAGGAGCTATGGCGTCGACGAGCTTTGCTTTCTCGGTGCGGACATCTTCGGCGTCGAACGAGTTCGGGGGTTCCATGGCCGTCATCGTAAGCAGTTGAAATAGATGATTGGGAACCATGTCGCGCAAGGCGCCCGTCGATTCGTAGAACGAGCCGCGCTTTTCTACGCCGACGGTCTCGGCCGCAGTGATCTGCACGTGATCGATGTATTCGCGGCGCCACATCGGCTCGAACAACCCGTTAGCAAAACGGAGTGCCACAATACTCTGAACCGGTTCTTTGCCCAAGAAATGATCGATCCGGAAGACCTGGTTTTCGCTCATCTGCCCGAGAATGCGCGCGTTGAGTGCACGCGCCGAGGGCAGATCGCTACCGAAGGGCTTTTCGATAATGACACGGCGGAACGTACCTTCCGATTCTTTGAGCAGGCCGCCCTTCCCGAGCCCGTCGACGATGGGACCGAAGAAGCGCGAGGCGACTGCCAGATAAAACACGGCGTTTCCGTTTAGTGCTGTACCGAGTTCGGCATAGCTCACCGGGTTTTCGAAATCCGCGACGATGTAGTGCAAGCGTTGCGCTATCCAGCCCCACGTCGATTCGTCGATCGTAGCGGGATTAAATTCCCCCGTGCCGTTTTTCGTGAACGACTGCATCGAGCTACTGAGCGCTTCGCGCCAATCGTCGTCGGTACTCGCGTTATGGTCGAGCCCGAATACTTTGAAGTCGTCGCCGAGCAAGTTGCTGCTCGCCAGATCGTACAGCGCGGGCATGAGCAGACGTTTCGTCAGGTCGCCGGCCGCTCCGAAAATGACCAGCGTGCAGGCCGGAGCTCGAGCCACGCCGGCAGCAGAACCCTCTGCCTTGGTTTGTTGCGCCACGTCTACTCCTAGTCGGTGTTGGTATCGTTGCGATACCCGGCTTGCAAGAGAATGCAGCGCGGCACCTGGCGCGGTCGTCTTGCCGGGTGAAGGAGAGGCGAGGGAACGAAGGGGCGGGCATGAGAGGTTCGTTCTCGTTTGTGGTTTGCATGCTCCTAAGCGCCTGCGGCGGTAATGGAGCGCCCGCCGGGCCGACCGGAAATGCGGTCAGCGTGACAGGCGCTAACGCGTCGCCCGCTCCCAGTCCGGTGACGGCTCCGACGGCAGCCGGTCCCCTGCCGTCGGCGACGCCGAGCTCCGCTCCCACCTCGGCCGCACCCGCCGCCGTTACGGTGCCGGCGGGCTTCACGGTCGGGGTTGTGGCGCGCGTTGCGGGCGCCCACGGACTCGCTTTTCTGCCGAACGGAGATCTACTCGCCGGCACGGGCGGTTCGACGCTCGCGCTCGTGCCCCAGGCCGACGGGAACGCCGGTCTTCCGCACACGTTCGTCTCGTTCCCCGACAGTCCGTCGTACGGCGTCGCGTTCGCAAATGGGTCCGTTTATGCGGCGACGCAACATGCGTTGTGGCGCTTGCCGTATCGCGCCGGCGATCAAACGGCCGCCTCATCGACGCAGATCTCCGCTTTCCGCCAAGGTCCGGTAGCGCCGAATAGCGACGGCGACGTTCATCGCTCTGCTTCCGTCGCTGTAGCGGGGCCGTTCCTTTTCATCGGCATCGGTTCGTCCTGCAATGCCTGTACCGAAGTCGATCCGACGCGCGCCACGGTCCAACGCGCGAACCTCGACGGCAGCGGTATGACGACGTACGCGACTCGCTTTCGCAATGCTCTCGCCTTGGCATTGAACCCGGCGACCGGGACGCTCTGGGCGGGGGGCGCCGGGCAGGATGCGCTTCCGGCAGGCCATCCGTACGAGTTCTTCGACAGCTTAACGCTCCATCCACCGGGTGCCGACTACGGCTGGCCCGATTGCGAAGAGAACCAGCACGCCTATACGGCCGGCGCGAACTGCGGAAGCACCGTCGCGCCACGTATCGAATTGCCGGCATATTCGACGCTCATGGGCGCCGCGTTCTATCCTCTCGCGCAAAGCGGCGCCTATGCGTTTCCCGCGGCGTACCGCGGGGGCGTTTTCATAGCCGCCCACGGCAGTTGGCATAGGCTGAACGGTCACCTGGTTCCACCGCGCGTCGCCTACGTGCCGCTAGCGGGCGATACGCCGCAAACTTCCGTCAATTGGAGCAATCCGAGTGCGCAGTGGACCGATTTCTTAGCGGGCTTCCAAGACGCATCGGACAACCGTGTCGGCCGTCCGAGCGGTGTCGCCGTCGGACCCGCGGGCAGCTTGTTCGTCAGCGACGACCAAAGCGGCAACATCTATCGTATCCGTCCGAGCTAGGGACCCTTCGCGCCGCTCGCTCGCGCAGCTGTTACGACGCTCTCCGGCGCGCGATTCTCATCTCGCCTTTACTCGGCGGGGCACGGGTGCTGCCGCGCACGCGTTATCCACAAACAGCTCCACTGTAACGCGAACGAGGTATCCATGAAACGTGCATTTCTTCTCGGGCTTACGGCTTTAACGTTTACGACGGCGCCCGCCGCTGCAAACGCGCAAGGCTACGAGCACCGGTTTTTTGGCCGCGTCGTCAGCTTTCAACCCTATAACCTTCAGCTCGAGCGCGGTCCGCATATTTTTCTGCACAACGGAACCGTGTTGCGGCCGCGCGGCCTCAACCTACAGAGCGGCATGCCGGTAATGGTCATCGGACATCGCGACGTCAACGGATCGTTCCAGGCGGATGAGATCGAACTGGTCGAGCCGCACGAGCGGCCGCCGCGGCGTTACTGGCCGCAGTAACTGTGTGCCGACCCGTAAGTAGCATGACAGTCGCTCGGCGCTTTTCGCTGTCGCTTTGTGTCACGCTACTTACGGGTCGGCACACTACACCACTAGAAGAGCAGACCGCGACGGAACGCCGTTACGGCCGCGTGCGCCCGATCGGTCGCGGCGAGTTTCTCGAGAATGTCGCGGATGTGGCCTTTCACGGTACCCAGCCCCAAGTGCAGCCGGTCCGCGATCTCCTGATTACCGATTCCCTCCGCTACGAGCCGTAAGACATCGAGTTCGCGCTGCGTCAGGGGCGAAGATGCGGGCGCCGTGCGCGGAGCGGAGAAGCGACGCAACACCACGTGCGCGATGCGAGGATCGAAATAAGCGCCGCCCGCCGCAACGGCGCGAATCGCATCGATTATGAATGACGCGTCGGACGATTTAACGCAGTAAGCGTCGGCACCCGCGGCGAGCGCCGCGACGACTTCCTCATCGAGTTCGTGCATCGTTAAGACGACGACGCGCGTTTCCGGTTGTGCCGCCTTAATCTCACGCGTCAGAGCGATTCCATCACGGCCCGGCAGGCCGATATCGACGATTGCGATGTCCGGTTTGTCACGCGTGACGACTTCCGCTCCCGTGATCCCGTCGGCCGCCTCTGCGACGACTTCGATCCCCGCTGCGGTGAGCGCCGTACGCAAGCCGGCGCGCGTCAGTGCGTGATCTTCGACCAAAACGACGCGCAACATTACAGGAAGCTGCGCGGCAGCGAGAGTGTGAAAGACGAGCCGCGCGGTTCGAGCGGCACGTAGCGAACGGAGCCGCCGTTTTCTTCCGCGACTCGCCGTACGAGGTATAGGCCGAGTCCCGTTCCTCCACCGCCGCGGCTGGCCGCGCTGACGAAGCGGCTGAACAGCGCAGTGCGCAGGGCTGCGGGAACGCCGAAACCGTCGTCGATCACGACGATGCGAACGTCACGTTCCGTCGAGCCGACATCGATCGTGACCGTTCCGCCCTGCGGCGTATTTTGCAGGGCGTTCGCGATGAGATTACCGACCGCGCGCCGCAGATCCCCGCGGTCGACGAGCGTCGTCACGTCGGCCTCCGTTTCGAGCCGCATGCTGACGCCCCGCGCCGCGGCGATCGGCTCGAGCTCGCCGCCGATTTGGCGCACGAGGGCGCCCGTATCGACGCGTTCGCGTTCGGGTTTGCGTTCGCCGGATTCGAAGCGAGCAACGCTCAAGAGCGTATCCGCGAGCCGCTGTAAGTCGTCCGTCGCGATCACGCTACGCTGCAAGACATCGACGTACGTGGCCGGCAGCGCACCGTAGGCGCCGTCCTGAGCTTGCCGCAGAGTCATATTGAGGGCGGCTAGCGGCGTACGCAGATCGTGTGATAAGGCATAGACGAGATCCCGAATGACCGCGCCGCGTTCGGCGAGTTCGTCATTGCGTTCCGCGAGCTGCGCGAAGAGCCGCGCTTGCGCGAGGGCGCTCGTCGCAGCGCGTCCGAAAGCGCGAGAGAACGGAAGGCTCGTCGTATCGAAGGTTCGCGGCCCCGCCGAGGTTACGAGCAAGACTCCGAACGTGTGCTCCCGGTCGGCGATCGGGACGGCGAGGGCCGAACTCGCTCCGATGCGATCGAGGACGAGCGCGCCGACCGGATCTTCGCGCCGCACGAGCATCGCTTCGCCGTCGTCGAGCACCCGGCGCACGAGCGACACGACCTCGGGCGTACCGGCACTCCGATCGGCTTGTACTTCCGCGCTCGCACGCCGCGCGACGAGGGCGTCGTCCATCCGTTGGGCGGGATACCAATGCGCAGCGTCCGACTCGAAGGCCGTCGGAGCCTCGCGAGCGATGGCCCGTACGACTAAGTCGACCGAAAGCGAACCGCGTATCCGGTCGATCGCCGTCGCGAGCGCCGACTCGCGTCGAGCGCGGGCCTCTTGCGCCGCGAACGCACCGAGTTTCTGCGCCCGCTCTTGTGCGACCGTGCTGACGGCGCCGACGAGAACGATGACGACGGCGGACAGGAGGCGGTCGGCGAATCCGATCGGATCCATGTGCCCGTCGTGCCGGCTATTCGCGAAGCCCGCCACGAGATCGCCTGCCAGCGCTGCAACCACGAGTGCGCCCGTAAGCCTGCGCGATGCAACGAATGCGGCGAGCGCGATGGGAATCGCGGAGAGAATCGCGATGACGAGCGTTTGCGGGGTGACGACGTCTAGGACGAATACCGCAACGAGCGACGCCCACGAAAGCAGCGGAATCGAGCGCGCGCGCACGCTCTTTCGATTAGCGGGACGAACGGAGGCGCCCTCCGGCGAAGTCGCGGGAGTGGATCGCCCCGACGCTGCGTCGCTGCTCGCTGAACTCGGTCTCGAACCGAAGCTGACCGTTTACCTCGGCGGCGCGCCCGGAGCGGGCAAGACGCATCGTATTCTGATGGAAGCGCTCGAGCAGCAGCGAGCCGGGCGGCGCGTCGCGATCGGCTGGGTCGAGACGAAGGAGCGGCCGAACCTCGAAGAATTGGCCAGCCGGCTGCCGCGCATTCCGCCGAAGCTGTATAACGGCCGAGAGGATTTTGATCTCGAGGCGGCGCTCGCGAGCAATTACGAGACATTCGTGCTGGACGAATTGGCGCACACGAATCCGGATGGCGCGGCGAGCGCGAAGCGCTGGCAGGACGCCGTCGCACTGCGCCGGGCGAATCGTTCGGTGCTCGGCGCGTTCAACGTCGCACACCTCGAGAACGTCGCGCCGGTCGCCGAACGGATCATCGGCCGGCCGATCGTGGAGATCGTGCCGCTGTCCTTCTTAAAGGACGCCAACTCCGTTATCGCGCTCGACGTCTCGCCGTCGATCCTCGAATCGCGGCTGCGGGCCGGCCGCATCGTACGGCCCGAAGACGTCGACCGCGCGGCAAACGGGCTCTTTCGACCGCAGAATCTCGCGCTGTTGCGCGAATTGCTGCTTCGAACGGTCGACGATCTAACCGTCCCCGTCGTGGAGCCGGCCCGCGTTTCGAACGCCTTGGCACTGGTCACGCCGGCCTTCGAACCCATGGAGTATCTGCGACGGGTCGCTGCGTTCGCGAATGCGCTCGATCTTACACTGGAAACGACGTCGCTCGGTAAGATCGATGAGGGCGCCTTCGCCGAAGCATCCCTCGCAGTCGACGCGACGCGCATTCCGGCGCCGGCCGGACTCGAGCGTGGCCGGCTCGAGGCGGTATACGCTTCGCTCGTCGCGGTCCCGGCAATCGTCGACGAAGTGGAGCGCTTTTTGCAACGGCCCCTCGATCGCGATCTCTACGTCGCGGATCCGTCGCGCGTCGTGCATCACCGCGGGCTGGACGACGCCCGTCACCCGTATGGCAACGCGCTGCGCGACCGGCAAAAGATCGGCTACGGTAAACTGACGATCTACCTCGGTTCGGTCGCCGGCAGCGGCAAGACCTATGCCATGCTCGACCGCGCGAATCAACTGCGCGAAGAAGGCGTCGACGTCGTCGCAGCGCTGATCGAAACGCACGGCCGCGCCGAGACGGCGGAAAAGATCGAGGGTCTCGAAACGATCGCGCGCCTGCCGAACGGCGAACTCGATACGCAGACGTTGCTCGCCCGGCGTCCCAATATCGCGCTGATCGACGAACTCGCGCATTCCAATACGAGCGGGAGCGCCTTCGCAAAACGTTATAACGACGTGCTCTCGATCATGCGCGGCGGCATATCGGTCATGACGACGCTCAACGTTCAGCATCTCGCGGCGCTCGGCGACGCGGTGGAGCGGCTGACGGGCACGCGCGTGCGTGAAACGGTCCCGGACACGATTCTCGAAGTCGCAGACGAAGTCGTATTCATCGACGTCGCGCCGGACGTACTACGTCAACGGCTCCGTGAGGGAAAGATTTATCCCGCCGAGCGCATCGATGCCGCCCTCAAGAATTTTTTTCGTTCCGAGAACCTCAACGCACTGCGCGAACTGGCGGTCCGCGAACTCGTTCACGCGCGCTCGGAACGGCGGCGCATGCGGCCTTTCGACCGTCTCGTGCTCGGCGTCGCTGCTCGCGAGCGAGACGTCGCGCTCGTCGAGCGCGTCGGGCGCATCGCCGACCGGCTCGGTGCGGAACTGCGCGTCGTGCACGTCGCACGCGACGGTGACTCGGCGGCGGCGGCACTCGACGTACTCGCGAAGGCAACGCGAGCCGCACGCGGGGCGTTCTTCGCCGATCGTGCCGACGACGCCGCGGTGCGGCTCGCATCGATAGCGACGAGCGACGACGTGATCGTGATCGAATCGCCCCGGCGAGTGAAGAACCCCTTTTCGCGCCGTTCGTTCGCCGCCCGCGTGTGGCGCGCCGGCGCGCGCGAGATCATCGTCCTCGCCGAGCGTCAAAGCGGAGCCGCATTCCGCTCGATGATTCGAGCTCGTCGCCGAAGCGAAGTGTGAGAGGACTCCGATCGCGTTGCGCCGTTATTTCGCTGCGTCCAGCAATCGGTTTACTTCCAAAACGTTGACGCGCGGTTCGCCGAGGATGCCGAAGGTCCGCTTTCGTGTCGCCTTCGTCACTGCTGTGGTTATCGTATCGACAGGTACGCCGCGCGCTTTGGCAACCCGAGCAACTTGATAAGCTGCGGCGGCCGGCGAAATGTCGGGATCGATGCCGCTCGCGCTCGACGAAACGAGGTCGTTCGGCACGGGTCCGGTCTGGGTTGGATTCTCCTTTTTCACTTGTGCCACGGTAGCCTTCGTCGCGTCCAGCAACTTCTTCGAACTCGGCCCAAAGTTGGTGCCGCCGGTCGACGTCGGATCGTAGCCTTTGCTGCCGGCAGCGGACGGGCGGCCGTGAAAATATTGCGGTTTCGAGAAATTCTGTCCGACCAGCTCCGAGCCTACCAGCTTGCCGTTTTGTTCGACGAGCGAGCCGTCGGCTTGGTGATGAAACAGAACGGTCGATAAGCCCCACACGGCCAGCGGATAGATGAAACCGAACGCGATCACGGTGACGACGGTGTAGATAGCGGAGGTGACGAGATGCGAGAGGGTGCTCTCGCTCTTCTTTACAGCGTTCATGAAGAGGCTCCCGTGAGGTGTAAGGCAACGAGGATGAGGTCAATCAGCTTGATGCCGATAAACGGTACGATCAAGCCGCCGAGCCCATACACAAGAACGTTCTCGCGCAGTACGGCGTTCGCTCCGCGTGGCCGATAGGCTACGCCGCGGAGGGCAAGGGGGATCAACGCCACGATGATCAGCGCATTGAAGATGATCGCAGAAAGGATCGCGCTTGTCGGCGTAGCGAGGCGCATGATGTTGAGCGCGGCCATCGCCGGATAGGTCACGGTAAACATTGCCGGCAGGATCGCGAAGTATTTCGCGACGTCGTTGGCGATCGAGAACGTCGTAAGGGCGCCGCGAGTCATCAGCAACTGCTTGCCGACTTCGACGATTTCGATGAGCTTGGTCGGATCCGAATCGAGATCGACCATATTGGCCGCCTCTTTAGCGGCTTGCGTGCCGCTATTCATCGCGACGCCCACGTCCGCTTGGGCGAGCGCCGGCGCGTCGTTCGTGCCGTCGCCCGTCATCGCGACGAGCCGGCCGTCGCCTTGTTCGCGTTTGATGAGCGCCATTTTCGTTTCCGGCGTCGCCTCAGCGAGAAAGTCGTCGACGCCGGCTTCGCGCGCGATGGCGCTTGCGGTGAGCGGGTTGTCGCCCGTAATCATGACCGTGCGAATGCCCATCGCGCGCAGCCGCTCGAAACGCTCGCGCATGTTCGGTTTGAGGATGTCGCGCAGATAGATAGCACCGAGAATACGGCGCTCGTCGGCGAGAAGGAGCGGCGTTCCGCCCGCCCGCGCTATACGCTCGACGTCGCCCGTGAGGGCCTGCGCGCCGTTTGTGCCGGCGTGCTCGGCGACCCAAGCACGGACCGCCGTCGGCGCACCTTTTCGAAGCGCGCGGTCGCCGGGCAGATCGAGGCCGCTCATGCGCGTGTATGCGCTGAACGGAACGACCGACGCGTTGTCGGGCAGCGTGTGATCGCTGTTCCCGTTCGTACCGAAGAACGTCGTTGCGAGACCGACGATCGAGCGGCCTTCCGGTGTCTCGTCAGCGAGCGAGGCAAAGTACGCCGCTCGATAGGCTTCGTTTTCATCGACGCCCGGCGCCATGATGACCTCGGTCGCTTGCCGGTTTCCAAGCGTAATCGTGCCCGTCTTATCGAGCAACAACGTATCGACGTCGCCGGCGGCTTCGACCGCGCGACCGCTCATCGCAAGCACGTTGCGTTGCAGAACCCGATCCATTCCCGCGATGCCGATAGCCGATAAGAGGCCGCCGATCGTCGTCGGTATGAGGCAGACTAGGAGCGCGATCAGGATAACAACGCTCGGTACGCCGCCCGCATAGATGAAGAATGGGGCTAGCGTTGCGACGGCAACAAGAAAGACGATGGTTAATCCGGACAGCAAAATGGAAAGCGCGATTTCGTTCGGCGTCTTCTGGCGTTTAGCGCCTTCGACGAGCGAAATCATGCGATCGAGGAAAGACTCGCCCGGATTCGTTCCGACCATGATGACGATGCGGTCGGAGAGCACGCGCGTACCGCCGGTGACGGAACTGCGATCGCCGCCGGCTTCACGCACGACCGGGGCCGACTCGCCGGTAATAGCCGACTCGTCGACCGTCGCGGCTCCTTCGACGATATCGCCGTCGGCCGCGATGATCTCGTTCGCTTCGACGACGATCCGATCGCCTTTGCGTAGCGCGGAAGCGACGATGCGTTCTTCCGTGCCGTCCGTGATGCGGCGTGCGTAGGTATCGGACTTCGTACGCCGCAGGAACTCGGCTTGCGCTTTACCGCGCCCCTCCGCAACGGCTTCTGCGAGATTCGCAAACAGCACCGTAAACCAGAGCCAGAGCGAAATCGCCACGTCGAAGCGGGCTTGGCCGTGTGCCGCATCGCGAAACGCGAAGAGGAGCGAAACGAGTGCGCCGACCTCGACGATAAACATGACCGGGTTGCGCATCTGGATGCGCGGATCCAGCTTCGCGAACGACGACGCGATCGCCGGCACGAGAATGGAACGGTCGAAAAGCGACCGCGAACGCGAAACCATTAAAACGTCTTTCCTTGCGTGACGAGCAGATGTTCGACGATGGGGCCCAAAGCGTCCGCCGGAAAGAACGTCAGTGCTCCGACGATGACGATGACGCCGATCAATAACACCACGAAGATCGGCGACGTGGTCGTGAATGTGCCGACGGTCGCAGCGACGGAACGTTTTCCGGCCAAAGCACCGGCCAGGGCCAGAACCGGAATCATGATCGCTATCCGGCCAAAGAGCATCGTGATACCCATCGCAACGTTCAAGTACGTATTGACGCCGATGCCGGCGAACGCGCTACCGTTATTGTTTACGGCCGACGTAAACGCGTAGAGTAATTCGCTGAAGCCGTGCGGGCCGCCGTTATTGAGCGTCGCGATGCCCTGCGGTTCGACGGCCGAAACCGCTGCGGGAACGAGCGCGAGCACCGGAACGACGAGTGCCGAGAGAATCGCAAACTGAACTTCGCGGCGTTCGATTTTCTTACCGAGATACTCCGGGGTGCGGCCCACCATGAGTCCCGCGATGAAGACCGTCAAGATCACGAAGACGATCATGCCGTAGAAACCGGAGCCGACGCCGCCGAACACGACTTCCCCGAGTTGCATGTTTACGAGGGGAATGAGGCCGCCAAGAGCGGTAAACGAATCGTGCATCGCGTTGACCGCGCCGCAAGACGTATCGGTCGTCATCGTCGCGAAGAGCGCCGACGCGGCGATGCCGAAACGGACCTCTTTGCCTTCCATATTTCCGCCGGCGACACCGATGGCGTGCACGAGCGGGTTGCCCGCAGCCTCGGCGCCGTACGCTATGACGAAGCCGCCGCCGAAGAGAACCGCCATCGCCGCGAACAGAACCCAGCCTTGGCGCTGGTTTTTCAAGTATCGTCCGAACGTGTACGTGAGCGCGCCGCCGATTAAGAAAATCATTATCATTTCGAACGCGTTGCTCAGCGGCGTCGGATTTTCCCAAGGGGATGCCGAGTTGGCGTTGACGAAGCCGCCGCCGTTCGTGCCGAGTTCTTTGATGATCTCTTGTGAAGCCATGGGACCTTGCGGGATCGATTGCTGCACGCCTTCGAGCGTCGTGGCCGTCGGATAGGCGTCGAAATTCATCGGAACGCCCTGCCAGCAGAGTAGCAGCGCACCAATGAACGAGATCGGCAATAACACGTACAGACAACTCCGCGTCAGGTCGACCCAGAAGTTACCGATCGTCGTCTTATCCGTGCGCGCGAGCGCGCGTGTAAGGGCAATGGCAATCGCGATTCCGGTGCCGGCCGAAACGAAGTTATGCCAAGCGAGCCCGGCCATCTGCGAGAGATAGCTCATCGTCGACTCCCCCGAGTAGAATTGCCAATTCGTATTCGTCATGAACGAGACGGCCGTGTTCCAAGCGAGATCGGGGGCGAGGTTGCCGAAATGCTGAGGATTGAGTGGTAGCCACGCCTGCGTCCGAAGCAGCGAGTAGAGATAGATGAGGCTAATGAAGCTGAACGCTACAACTGAGAAGGCGTATTGTTTCCAGCCCGTTTCGCGTTCGGCATCGACGCGAGAGATGCCGTAGATCGCCCGCTCTACCGGAACCAGCACGGGAGAAAGCCACGTCCGCTCGCCCGCAAACACGCGCGCCATGTACGTTCCGAGTGGTTTGACGCAGAGCCAAACAATACCGAAGACGAGTGCGGCTTGCACCCATCCGACTATAGACATCCTAGCAACTTTCTAAAAGTGTTCGGGGCGCAGCATCGCGTAGGTCAGGTACGCGAGCGCAGCGAGCGAGAGAACGAGGCCGATGCCGAGATCGATGCTCATACCCGCTCGCAGCCGATGACGTAGCGGTCCAGCAGCCAGAACGAGACGAGCGAAAGCACGATCAGGGTCACCTCTAAAATGACGGGATTCATCGCCCCAAATGGTATGCGACTACGGCGAACGCGGTAAGCCGCCGAACGGACGAACCGATTGGATGATTCCCGGAGCGAGCTCTAACGGGGCTCAGCGTGACGGCCGCGCAGGCTAAACGTTGAGGGCTTCGGCCGAACCACGCGAGCGGAAACGTAGCCAGGTGACGCGATGCGCCGCTTGACTTTAAGCCCTCTTCAAGATTACGGTCGCTAGCGGAGGCAGCGTCATATTCAATGAGTATGGTTTGCCGTCGAGGCCGTAATGCTCCGCATGCAGTTGTCCGTTCGTAACGCCGCTGCCGCCGTAACGCTGCCCGTCGGTGTTGATCGCTTCGACGTACGCGCCGGCGTCGGGAACGCCGAAGCGATAATTGTGGCGTACGAGCGGTGTGAAGTTGGTAATCGCGACGACGTAGTCGTCCGGATCGCGGCCGCGGCGTACGAACGCGATGACGGCATGCTCTTTATCGGAACGAATGAAGTCGACGCCGCCCTCTTCCGAGTCGAGTTCGTACAGCGGCGGCAGGCCGCGGTACGTGCGATTTAAATCGCCGATGAGTGCTAGGACCCCGGCGTGCCGCGGGTAGTCGAGCAAATGCCAGTCGAGGCTGCGGTCGTGATTCCACTCCCGCTCCTGTGCGAATTCGCCGCCCATGAAGATCAATTTCTTACCCGGATGCGCAAACATAAAGCCGAAGTAAGCACGTAAATTCGCGAAGCGCTGCCACTCATCGCCCGGCATCTTCCCGATGAGCGATCCCTTGCCGTAAACGATCTCGTCGTGCGAGAGCGGCAGGACGAAATTTTCAGACGCCGCGTACATGAAACTAAACGTCATCTGGTCCTGGTGAAAGCCGCGGTAGATCGGGTCCCGTTGGATGTAATCCAGCGAGTCGTGCATCCAGCCCATATTCCACTTATAACCGAACCCGAGGCCGCCGAGGTAGACGGGTGCAGAGACCTTCGGCCACGCCGAGGATTCCTCGGCCATCGTGACGGCGCCGACGTTTTCACCGTAAAGCGCTTCGTTCGTGCGCCTCAAGAATTCGATGGCACCGAGATTCTCGCGGCCGCCGAAACGGTTGGGAATCCATTCGTCGGCTTTGCGGCTAAAATCGAGGTAGAGCATCGAAGCGACGGCATCGACGCGTAACCCGTCAATATGATAGCGATCGATCCAGAAAAGGGCGTTCGAAATGAGATAATTGACGACTTCGTTGCGGTCGAAGTTGAAGATCAGCGTATTCCAATCCGGCTGAAACCCTTGGCGCGGATCGGCATGCTCGTAAAGATGGCTGCCGTCGAAGGTGCCGAGCCCATGGGCATCGGTCGGGAAATGCCCCGGCACCCAGTCCAGCAGCACGCCGAGGCCCGCCTGATGAGCGCGATCGACGAAATCGGCGAATTCTGCCGGCGTGCCGAAGCGGCTCGTCGGAGAATACATGCCGATCGTTTGATAGCCCCAAGAACCATCGAAAGGATGTTCTGCGATCGGCAACAGTTCGATGTGCGTAAAACCCAAACCGGCGGCATACGGGATGAGGTCGTGCGCGAGTTCGCGATACGTCAGATACCGGTTGCCCTCAGCCCGTTTCCACGATCCCAGGTGAACTTCGTAGATCGAGATCGGGGCAGCGCGGCTTTGCGCTGCAGCGCGTCCTTCGAGCCAGTTTCCATCGGTCCAGTGTTCGTTACCGGCAACCGCAACGACCGATGCCGTAGCCGGAGATCTTTCGGATCCGAAAGCGAACGGATCGGCCTTCAGGGGGAGCAGCCACCCTTCGGCCGACCGGATTTCGTATTTGTATGCGGCGCCTTCTGCGACGTCTGGCAAGAAGATCTCCCACACGCCCGAAGCGCCGCGCGAACGCATCGCATTGCGCCGCCCGTCCCAATCGTTAAAACTTCCTACGACGGACACGCGCGCGGCGCTCGGGGCCCAAACGGCGAAGGCGATCCCTGCGACGCCGTCCATCACCACCGGGTGAGCGCCGAGTTTCTCATACAATCGAAGATGACGGCCTTCCGAGATGAGATAGATGTCGATGTCCCCGAGCACTGGCCCGAAACGGTATGGATCTTCGACTTCCCAGACGTACTCGCCGACCGTCAGCCGAAGCCGGTACGGAAACGGCCGCTTGCGGCCCAAGACGGTGCCGTTAAAAAATCCGTCGCTCTGAACGCGCGGCAGGTCGGCGAGCGTCGCGCCCGAGGCTGCATCGACGACTTCGACGCGGCCGGCCTGCGGTAGAAACGCTCGGATCTCGAGTTCGTCATCCGGGGTCGCGTGTGGACCGAGGACGGAGAAGGGGTCCCCGTGCTCGGCTCTGACGATCGCCGCGACGTCTTCAGCCCGTAACATACGCCGGCTCACTTTGCGCTCCCAAAATGGCGCGAATACCTTCGAGCGGAATTCGAACCCACGTCGGGCGGTTTGCGAGTTCGTAAGACATTTCGTAGAACGCTTTTTCGAGAATAAATAACTCCAACAATCGCTTTGCCTGCCCAGCGTCGATTGGATACGACGCCGTTCCGGCGATCGTTTCCCGATAGCCGCCGAGAAACGCATCGACGCTGCGCCGCTCCCAGTCGAGAGCGTGTGGCTCGAGCGAACGTGTATCCTCGGCCCGATCCGCGTTGACGCCGCGCATTCCGGCGACGGTCGCATAGTTGATCGAACGCAACATGCCCGCCACGTCGAGCAACGGCGACGCTTTACGGCGGCGTTCGGAAAGCGGGCGGCCCGGTTCGCCTTCGAAATCGACGATCATATAATCGTCAGCTACGGTCAACACTTGACCGAGGTGATAATCGCCGTGGAAGCGCGTTTTCATGAGTTTTTTCGAGCGCGCGATGTCGTCTCCGATCTGCAAGCGGCGCAATAGCTCTTCATGCCGCGTCAACAGGGAGCGCGCGAATTGCTGCAGATCCGCCGGAACGCGCTCGAGTTCGCGTTCGAGCGTCGCGAGTGCCTTGTCCGCGCTCGCCCGGGCGCGCCCGGTCCAGGCAGCGACATCCTCATCCGTGACCGGTTCCGGGTCGAACGCGGGGTCGCCGCTCGGCGTCGCGAAGGCACGGTGCATCTCGGCCGTACGCACACCGAGGCGGCGGATGCGCTGAAGGTAAATTTCGTGATAGTCGAAGTCGTCGCTCGTATCTTTCGCTTGTCCGTTTTGCGCGGCCGGAATCGCCGGCACGTCGCCCGCTTGTAACGATCGTTGACGCTCGAAGAAGCGGTCCAAATATGCGAGCGTCGTCGCCCAGCCGTCGCCCTGGCTCTCGACGAACGCTTGTACGATGGCGAGTGAAGTCGATTGGCCACCAGCGTCGATATGCTCGAGATAGCCGTAGAGCGGCGGCGTGTTAAGATAGCCGACCGTATTGAGAAAGCGTGCGATCTCGAGTTCGGGCTGCGGGCCGGCGTGCAACTTACGATAACCCTTAAGGACGACGCGCTCGGCGACGACGACCGAGGTGTTGCTCTGCTCGACGTCCATCCGGCGTACTCTCGGCTTCGCTCCGAAATCGATCTCCCGCATGGCCTGCGTTTGAACGCCTACGAACGTGCCGCCACGAGTCGATGAGAGCCGTTGCTCGCGCCGCACGACATCGAGAATGGCCAGTGCGGAAGCATCGAACGCAAATGCGTCGTAGAGAAAGCCGCTGCTAGCGCTACGGCGCGTGCGCGCCATCGTCGCCCGGCTGAGCGCGGCCGGCCGGTCTTCCGCTTCGACGCCGATTGCGAGCGGTAAAAAATACCGGTTTACGGCTTCGACGATCGTCAGGGATGCGACCACGTCTTCGTCGCCGATACGCACGGTGTCGACGACCGGTACCGAGCGAAGCTCCGCGCCCTTATCGGAAAACCAGCGCTGCTTCGGTAAGAACGCCGGTAACACGTCGCGTTCGAATTGCGCGAGCGACTTCGCTCCGAGCGCCGTGCCTGCACCGTCACGCGGCAGCACGAGCGTCAGCAGCTCCGGGAGACGCCCCGGAACGTCGCTGTCCCAAGCCGGCGCTTGTGCGGATTCGGAGAGCAGAAACCAGTAGAAACCGTGACCGGGCAACGTCAAGACATAGCGATCGTTGCCGATGGTTTGGAACGGGCTCCAACCCATCATTTCGACCGGCACGCGGCCCTTAAACGCCGCTAGGTCGAGCGCTACTTGCTGCGCCGAACGAGCCAGATTAGCCACGCAAAGGACGATCTCATCGCGGTATTCGCGCACGAACGCAATGACTTTGCGGTTCGCCGGCTGTAAAAAGTTCAGTGTGCCGCGCCCGAAGACTTTGTAACCTTGCCGAACCGAAATGAGCTTGCGCAGCCAGTTGATCATCGACGACGGACTGCGCGACTGCGATTCGACGTTGACGGTTTGATAGCCGTAGACGGCATCTTGGATCGGCGGCAGAAATAAGCGCGCGGGATCGGAGCGTGAAAATCCACCGTTCCGATCGATCGACCACTGCATCGGCGTTCGGACGCCGTCGCGGTCGTTGAGATAAACGTTATCGCCCATTCCGATCTCGTCGCCGTAATAAATGATCGGAGTACCCGGCATCGACAGTAGAAGTCCGGTGAGGAGTTCGATGCGGCGACGGTCGTTCTCCATGAGCGGAGCCAGCCGGCGCCGAATGCCCACGTTAATCTTGGCGCGCGGTTCCGTCGCGTAGATGCGGTACATATTGTCCCGCTCGCGCTCCGTTACCATCTCGAGCGTCATCTCGTCGTGGTTGCGTAAGAAGATCGCCCATTGGCAAGTTTCCGGTATGTCCGGTGTCTGCCGCATGATGTCGATGATCGGATAACGATCCTCTTCCGCGATCGCCATGAACATGCGCGGCATCAGCGGAAAATGAAACGCCATCTGGCATTCGTCGCCGTCACCAAAATATTGGCGCACGTCCTCCGGCCACTGATTCGCTTCGGCGAGGAAAACTTTGCCTTTATATTCCGCGTCGAGAACCGCGCGCATGATCTTGAGAACGCCGTGTGTTTCAGGCAAATTCTCGCACGACGTGCCTTCACGTTCGCATAGATACGGCACGGCGTCCAGCCGCATGCCGTCGACGCCCATCTCGAGCCAGAAGCGCATGATGTTCAACACAGCTTCGATGACTCGCGGGTTGTCGTAGTTTAGATCCGGCTGGTGAGAGAAAAAGCGGTGCCAATAATATTGGCCTGCGACGGGATCCCACGTCCAATTCGAAGTCTCGGTATCGGTAAAGATGATACGTGCGCCGTCGTATCGTTTGTCGCTATCGCTCCAAACATAAAAATCGCGCCAAACCGAACCGCGCCTGGCACGGCGCGCGCGCTCGAACCACGGGTGCTGATCGGAGGTATGATTGACGACGAGTTCGATCACGACGCGCAAGCCACGGTCGTGCGCCGCCTTGACGAAGTGGCGAAAATCCTGCGTCGTTCCGAACGTCGGGTTGATTCTGCGATAGTCTGCGATGTCGTATCCGTCATCGCGCATCGGCGATGGAAAGAACGGAAGTAACCAGATGCACGTGGCGCCGAGGTTCTTGATGTAGTCGAGTTTTTCGGTCAGCCCGCGAAAATCGCCGATGCCGTCGTCGTTGGCATCGAAAAATGCTTTGACGTGCAGTTGATAGATGACGGCATCCTTGTACCAAAGTTCGTCGGTATCGAGCACTCGGATACCCTTAAGGGGGCGCCGGAGCGTCCGGCAACGTCAAGCGAAAGATTGCAGCCGGATTCCGCTCGGGGTCGAGGCGCACACCATGCGGAGAGCCTCGCCACGACTCAGCCGGTCCGTTCCCCAGGAGCTCTTGCACGCCGAACGCTTCCTCATCGGCAAGTCCGAGATCGCCCGTCGGAAACCACAACGTGGTTTCGTGAGCCGCGAACGGATCGAGGTTGACTGCAATCAAGAGAATGTTGCGCCCCCGGCGTTTGCCATAAAAAAGAACCGCATCGTCATCCGCCCGGTAGAATCGCACGTTCCGCCAATCCTGCAGCGACACGTTCTCGCGACGAATGCGGTTGATGCGCGCGATGTCCTCCTTAATGTTGCCCGGCGCATTCCAGTCTCGCACGCGAATCTCGTACTTCTCGGAATCGAGGTACTCCTCACGGCCGGGCAGGGCTGCATTCTCGCATAGCTCGTAGCCGCTGTAGATGCCGTAGAGACTCGAGAGCGTCGCTGCCAGAACGAGTCTGATCCGAAACGCCGCGCGGTCGCCGGTTTGAAGAAAGGGAGGCAGAATATCAGGTGTGTTCGCGAAGAAGTTGGGCCGGTAGAACTCAGCCATTTCCGTCCCTGCGAGCTGCGTCGCGTATTCGGTCAAGTCGCTCTTCGTGTTGCGCCACGTGAAATACGTGTACGACTGCGAAAAGCCGTCTTTGGCCAGTTCGTTCATCACTTTAGGACGCGTAAACGCCTCGGCTAAGAAGATCGTCTCCGGATGGCGCGCCTGGACGTCGGCGATCATCCAGGACCAGAAGGCAAACGGCTTCGTGTGCGGGTTATCGACACGAAAAGTTTTGACCCCATGCCCGATCCAAAAATCGACCACGTCGCGCAGTTCGCTCCACAGCGCCCCGGCATGCGCTCCGATCCAGTTGAAGTTTACGATGTCCTGATATTTTTTCGGCGGGTTCTCCGCGTATTTGATCGAGCCGTCCGGACGTTTGGTGAACCACTCGGGATGCTCTTTGACGTAGGGATGATCGGGCGAGCATTGCAGCGCGTAATCTAGCGCGACTTCGAGCTGATTCGCCTCCGCGGCAGCGACGAAGCGGTCGAAATCGTCGAGCGTACCGAGCGCCGGTTCGACGGCTTTGTGGCCGCCGTGCTCGTTCCCGATGGCCCACGGGCTGCCGGGATCGCCCGGTCCGACGTCGAGCGTGTTATTTTTGCCTTTCCGGAAGGCGTGTCCGATCGGATGAATCGGTGGCAGGTAGACGACGTCGAAGCCGAGTGCACGGATCTCGGGCAGGCGCCGCGCGGCATCCGCCAACGTCCCCTGAATCCCCGGCGTCGTGCCTTGCGAGCGCGGAAAGAACTCATACCACGCGGCGAACTGCGCGATCCGGCGGTCGACGATGACCGGTAAGACGGGCGCGTAGCGCGTCGCGAGCGAGCGGTCGGGTACGCGTGCCATCAGCCGCAGCGTCTCTTCAGCGAGCAGAATCGACGTGCGCGTCTCATCACTCGAAGCCGCATCCAAGCGTGTCAAGAGCGCCGCAAGCTCGCTCGCAGCCTGACCCCGGGCGCGCCGGCCGGCTTCTGCGACGAGAGCCCGGCCTTCACGTAGCTCTAAGCCGATCGCTTGCGCCGCCGTCAGTTTTTTCGTGGTATCGTGGTGCCAGGTTCCGAACGCGTCCGGCCAAGCTTCGATCGTATATTCGTAGCGCGCGTTGCGGGAGACTTCGAAGCTGCCCTCCCATTCATCGTTGTCTAGAACGTACAACGGCGCTTCCTGCCACGCGGCCGCGCCGCGTTCGCGATACAGCAGAGCCGCATCGATGGCATCGTGCCCATCGCGAAAAACATCAGCCGTCACCCGAATGCGATCCCCGACGATCCGCTTTATCGGGTGCCGCCCTTCATCGATTTGCGGTCGCACGCGTTCGATGACGACCGCTCGTGCCGCCTCGCTCGCGTCCTGCGGTGCGGCTCTAAGCGGTCGTGCGCCGCCGGTTCCGGCAAAGACACGCACGCTGCGCGGCGCAACCTCAAAGTACTGCGCTCGCCCGCGACCGTTCGGTACACAGCCGGGGGTCACGTCGCGCGCCGTGCCGCCGAGCAAAGCCTCGATGTCTGCTGCTGCAACCCGGGTCGGCTCGTACTTGCCGTTGACGACGGCGAGCGTATCGCCCGCAGCGGCGCCCCCGTCGCGCAGCAGCGCCACGGTTTCGTCGACGCCCACGTACGCGAGCCGCTGCGTGCCTTCCTCATTGAGGGCGGGCGTCTCCGCTTTCATCTTATTCACGGCACCGATGAAGGCGGACAGATCGAAGCGCGGCTTCTCCCAATGCGCGGCTCGCGTCCGTGCGACATCGAACGGACGGCCGAATCCGTATTCGTAGCCCATCGGTAACATGACGCCGCTGGAAAAGACGGCGGCGAAGAGGTACCGGAAGCGGTACTCGGCTTCGATGTCGTTCCCACCTAGGTCTCGTATCTCGGCGACGAGACGCGGTGTGTCATGGCTTTCCGGAAACGCGATGGAAGGAGCGATGTGGCGGAACTGTTCGTACTGCTCGAGCAGCCAGTCGCTCTCGAAATCCCACCACTTCGAACTGTTGAAGAGTGCATCGAAGCCCGCGCCGGCGAGTTGCGTGACCGCTTCGAGCGTGCATCCCAAAGTCTCGGCTGCGAAGAACGCATCCGGGCAAACGTCTCGCACGCCGGCGATCAGCTCCGCCCAAACCGCTCCCGGGACCTTGTAGGCCGCGTCGCAACGGAAGCCACGTACGCCGAGCTGCGCGTAGTGCCTAGCAACGCGCACGAAATAGTCGACCAGCGCTACACGCTCCGGACGTTCGCGGTAGTCGAGCTCCGCGAGATCGCCCCAGACCGTGATGCCTGCGGGGTTCGCCGGGTCGATTGCCGACGGTGAAACGATCTCGCCTTGCGCATCGCGCAAGTACCACTGCGGCTGCTCCGCCACGAGCGTCGCATCGTTCGCCGTATGGTTGATGACGAGATCCATCATGAACGAAATGCCGCGCTCGCGCGCGGCACCGATGAAGTCGCCCAGCACCTCGTCGTCCGGCCGCGCATCATCGCCCTTGAGGAGCGGATTCAGGCGATAGTAATCTGCGACGGCGTACAGACTGTTCGAGCCGCCGGTCGCGTGAAACGGGTTGACGTAGACCCAATCGAAGCGCATTGCTGCCATGCGCGCAAGGTGCGCGGGCCATGCGGAAATCGGCCCCGCAAGCGTCGGAAACAGATTGTATATCCGCGGCCCCACTCGGCACGTCCTTACCCGCATCACATCTATCTATAAGCGCTAGCGGCTCGAAGTTCCTTACCGGCGGGCGCGCGTGCGCCGTGCGTTGTACGAAGCGGAATGGCGATAACGGAAGAGAAGGGCGCGGGCTCGACGGTCGAACTTTCGAAAGACGAAGAACGCAGGGTCGAAGAGCGCAGTCCTCCTCGCGCGGCCGTCTTATTCGAAACGATCCGGCGAGAGGGCGAGGTGGAACTCAAACGCCCGATCCTCTCGCTCGCATCTTCGGCACTCGCCGCGGGCCTCTCGATGGGTATGTCGCTGGCGGGCCAGGGTATGATCCGCACACTTTTGCCTGATGAGAAGTGGCGGCCGCTCGCGACGAGCGCCGGATATTCGCTCGGCTTTCTCATCGTCATCCTCGGTCGCCAACAACTGTTTACGGAAAATACCGTGACGGCGATTTTGCCGTTGCTCGACAACCCGAACAAAGCCGCGACACTGCTCAAAGTGGTGCGCTTGTGGGCCGTCGTGCTGCTCGCGAATCTGGTCGGCGCTCTGCTCTTCGCCTTTGCCGTGTCGCACTTTCCGATGTTTTCGCCGGAAGTTAAGCGGACGTTCGCCGAGATCGGCCGGGAGGCGGCAGCGCCATCGTTCGGTGCGATCGTTTGGCGCGGCATCATTGCCGGCTGGCTCATCGCACTCATGGTCTGGATTCTGCCGGCTGCGGAGCAAACGCGGCTTTTCGTTATTATCATCATCACCTACATCGTCGGCCTCGGTTCGTTTTCACATATCATTGCGGGCTCGATCGAGGTGTTGTACCTCGTAGTCACGGGCCAGCTCTCGTTCATGCATTATCTTGCCGGTTATCTCGTGCCGGTTTTCTTGGGGAATGCGATCGGCGGCGTGTCGCTGGTTTCGCTGTTGAATTACGGGCAGGTCGTGGCGGAAGGCAGCGGCATGGCCCCGGATTGACTGGCGCGAGGGGACGCTATCGGCGGCGCATGCCCGCGTTGCGGACGTAGGACCCGATCATCGGAGCGCGCGCCTTCGCTCGGCGTCCGAACGCTCGAGCAGTGCCTGCGCACGTAACTCGCGAAAGCGTTCGTCATGTCTTGGTTTGAGAAGTACGCCGGGTGACGTCCCGGCAGCGTCGACGCGTCGCGGCCGGCGTCACGGGAGGCATTGCCGCGTCGTTCGTGATGGACGTCGTGCAGAATGGATGGGCCGCACTTTTCGAGCGAAGTCGTTCGAAAGACGAACGGGACGAAGAAGTCGACGGAATCGCGTCCGTCGTTCGCGTCGCCGGCCGGTTCGTGCCCGCGCTCCGCTCGGAACGCGGTACGAATGTGGCCGCACGGATCGTGCACTACGTATTTGGAGTCGGCTTCGCCGCCGCGTACGTTGTAAGCGCCGAACGTGCCCCGTGGCTCGCGGCGTCGAACGGCGTCGCGTTCGGTAGCGCACTGTTCGTACTTTCGGATCGCGTTTTGATACCGGCGCTCAAACTCGGCCGTAGTTGGTCGCGCTACTCGCGCTCCGAACGCGCGAACGCTTATTTTTCTCACGTCGCATACGGCGTCGTTCTCGAACTCACGCGCCGGCGCTTCGCTCGCTCGGGCGAAGAAGCGGCATGATCGACGTCCACACGCATCTGCATCCGCCACGCTTGTTCGCCGCGATTCGCCGTTGGTTCGGGGAGCGCTCGGACTGGGATCTCGCGCGGCAGCCGACCGAGCCGCAGCAGGTCGCGGCGGAGTTGCGCCGGGCCGGAGTCGAACGCTTCGTTTTTTGCAGTTATGCGCACAGAACCGGCATGGCGAGCGAGCTTAACGCGTGGCTCCTGGCTACATCGCAGGCGCTCGACGGTTACGGTGTACCGCTGGCCACGATCCACCCGGACGACCCCGCTTATCTCGCAGACCTGCGAGCAGCACTCGACGGCGGTTGCATTGGCCTCAAGCTGCACGAGGACGTGCAACGGGTCCGCGCGGACGACGTGCGGTTCGATTCCGTTTACTCGGAGCTTGCAGCGCGCCATGCCCTTTTGCTGGTCCATGCCGGTCCGATCCCGTGGCGCTATCTGCCGGGCGACGGTGTTGCGCGCATCGAGCGCGTCTTAGAGCGCCATCCGGATTTGGTCGTCGTCGTCGCGCATTTCGGGGTTCCGGACTCCGCGCGCTACGTCGCGCTCATGGAACGGTACCCCTCGCTCTACCTCGATACGACGATGGTCTTCGCTGCCGACTCACCGATGCTCGACGCGAACGTCGCAGCGCTCGTGCGGACGCGGCCGGATCGCGTGTTGTACGGCACCGATTATCCCAATATCCCGCATCGTTATACGAGCGAACTCGAAGCACTGCAACGGCTCAAACTCGGCGACGCGGCGCTGCGCGCCATCCTGCATGCGAATGCGCAGCGGCTCATCGCGCGAGTTACGCATGCGGAAGGCTTCGCCTGAGAGCGGAGCTCCCCGAGCGCACTGCCGCGCGTTACGGGGTCCGGGCGATGTACGAAGCGGCCGGCCGTACCGGACTGATCGATCTCGACTTGATCGTACGTGCCCCGAGCACGAGTGTGGTTGGCCGCGTTGGCGGCCGCCGCGCTGCGAGGAGGCGGCCGAAATCGAGAAGCGCGAACGTTATCGCCGGGAGCGAGCTATCGTATTGACCTCGACGGTCTGCGGGCATGGGTCGAAGGGACGTAAGCGGGTACGACGCGAGCATGCATAACGAAGATATCGAGCGCGGCCCGGACGATGCGGGCGACCTGCGCACATCGGTTGAAGCCGCCGACGACACGGGGCTCGTGCGGCAACAGGAGCTCTTGAGCGTGGCCGAACTCGGTGACGCTCCGACGGACGAACGCGAGGGCGGTGCATGAATCCGGCCGAGATACAAGGCCACATCGAAGAGCTCGTCGCGGAGGAACACCGGCTTTTCGACAAGGCAGCGGAGAAGCCGCTCGACGATGACGACCGGCGCCGCTTGGCCGATGTAAATGTTCAGCTCGATCGCTACTACGATCTGTTGCGGCAACGGCGTGCGCGGGACGAATTCTCACAGAATCCCGAACAGGCGCACTTGCGTTCCGGCGACACGGTCGAGAAGTATTTGCAGTAGCGCTTAAGCGGCGTAGCGAAGGCTGATGGCCAATGAGGTTGCTGCGCGCCCTCGCCATCATCGCGCTGCTTGTCGTTGCCGTGTTCGCAGGGTACCGCTTCTTTTCTCGTTCCCGTGAAGTTACCAATAAGTCGGTAACGGTCTATTATACGAAGACGGACGGCAGTACGCTCGCGAGTTGGAACGTCTCGCTCGGCCCGGCTCGCGATTTGGCCAGCATTGCATTTTATGCCACGGTACAAGCGCTAGCCGGTCCGCCGCCGGATACGGCGGCGATTCGGTTTCCTTCCGGAACGATTACGCGCGCCGTCCACGTTAAGGGAGCGACGGCAACGGTCGATCTCGGTGGTGCGATAGCGACCGAACAAAGCGGAAGTCTAGCCGAAGACGGCGAGTTCAAAGCGCTCGTCTGGACGTTGACCGCCTTGCCCGGCGTTTCGGCCGTACAAGTGCGCATTGACGGAGCGCGCGTTACCACGCTGCCCGGAGGTCACCTTGAGCTCGATGAACCGCTCACGCGCCAAAGCTGGTAGAGGCGCGGTTACCGTCGCTTTCGCGATGGCCCTGTGCAGTGCGTGGCTTTTACCCGCGCACGCCCTGGCCGACGGTTTGCCGGATCTTTGGTTCGCCGGAACGCGATTGATTCTCGAACATCCGCAGCAGCGTCAGGGCGAACTTGCCGTTGCAACGAGCGACTCCGGGTTCGCGCGTTTTCTGGGCGTGGCTGGTGCCGCGGTCGCGTATCAGGCCGGGCAAAACTACATCGTCGTTACGACCGCGGACCGCCGCACGATCAACTTTACGCTTGGCGACGCACAGTTTACGGTCAACGGCGTTACGCAGGTAGCGCCGTTCGCGCCCTACCTTGCCGGCGCAGACGTATACGTTCCGTTTCTCGCGCTCGCCAAAGCCCTCTACATCGATGCGATTGCGGACGGAACGACGACGGTACTGGAGCCCGAACTCGGCGCGCTCGACGTTCGTCCCCAAGGTCGCGTGACGGTATTGACGCTGCGCGGCGGGACCGCTCTCCACTATAAACGCCTGAGCGGCCCGGCGCAGGAGCGGGTTTCGCTCGAATTCGACGGCGTGGGGTCGACGCTCGAGCGCGAACGGAAGCTGGGCGGTTCCGTGCGCGGTTTAACGATCAACGCTCGAGGCATCGCCCGGAACCCGACGACGGTCGTCGATATCGATGCCGCGCCGGGCAGCGTTCATGCGCTGCTCTCGAGCGACTCGCGCAACACGATGTCGATCGCGTTTGCACCCGCGCGCGTCGCGCTGGGCGGCTCGCCGATACCGGACGTGGGCGGCGCTGCGCTGGCCTCGATCAGAGCAGCGCCGAGTCCGCCGGCACCTCCGGTCCCTGTCGCGCCGAAATTTAACCCAGGGGCGCCCCTCGCGGCGGTTACGAGTCCGAGCGCGTCGCCCGCCTCCTCGCCTGCGGCCTTGCCGCTCGCGCCGGCTGTGCCGGCTGCGCCGGCGCTGATTACCGGCTTCAAGACGAACGCCACGGACGATGACGGGGTAAACGTCGACGTAGCGGTCAGCGGCAACGCTGCGTACGAATGGCATCGGCTTGCCGACAATCGCTGGTACGTCGATCTGAAACCCGCGTCGCTGAGCATTCCGGCTCAGGACGTACCGTTACGTTACCAGGCGATGCAGTCGATGCGGCTCAAAGCCTTCAGCGGTCCGAGCGACAACGTCCCGACGGTGCGGATCGCTTTCACGCTCGATTCTCCGCGCTCGGTAACGCTCGCGCAGTCGGCGGCCGGACTTACGGTACAAGTCGGTGCCGTCGACGATTCGACGCTCGCACGCGTCGGCTACGGGCAGCTCGGCAGCGCTGCCGGCGTGGCCTCGGCGTCCCAAGGCACGGCTCCCGGCGTTCTCGCCGCGCCGCCTCAAGTCGAAGCGACGCCGGCGCCGGAATCGACGTGGAAATTTGCGCCTTCTGCGCCGTATAACGCGCGTTTGATCGTCATCGATCCGGGTCACGGCGGCAGCGATTCGGGCGCGGCCCATAACGGTCTCAGTGAGAAAGACCTCAATCTCGACATCTCCAACCGCTTGCGCGATCTGCTCGTCTCGCGCGGCTGGATCGTGAAGATGACGCGTCGCAGCGACGTCGACGTCTATGCGCCCAACGATTCCGCCCGCGACGAGTTGCAAGCCCGCTGCGACATCGCGAATTCCGCCGGCGCACGCTTTTTCATCAGCGTCCATACGAATAGCTTTACGTCGAGTTCTCAGCATGGGACGACGACGTATTATTACCAGGCGCAGGCGTACGGGCTCGCTGCCGCCGTGCACACGCGCTTGGCAGCGTCGCTGCCGACAACCGACGACGGTATCATCAAGTCAAATTTTTATGTGATCCATCATACGAAAATGCCCTCGATCTTAATCGAGACCGCATTCCTTTCCAATCCGACGGACGCCGAGTACCTGCACTCGAACTCGTTCCTGCAAAAGATCGCGCTCGGCATAGCGGACGGTGTCGGCGATTACGCTGCGAGCCCGTCGCAGCCAGTCTCCGCGACGACGTCCGACACGCCGAACAGCCTCTGACGGCGAAGGCGTAGTATGCTCGGTATTTTCGATTCGGGCCTCGGCGGCCTAACGGTGCTCGCTCGCTTGCGTAAGCTTTTGCCGCTGGAAGACATCGTCTATCTTGCCGATCAAGCGCACGTCCCGTACGGCGACCGGACGACGGACGAACTGTCCCGGCTGCTGGCGAGCAACGTCGCTTATCTCGAACGCAGCGGCGTCGATGCGATCGTTATGGGCTGCAATACCTCCTGCGCCGTGGCGGCGCGCAACGGCTGGCCCTGGGCCCGCGTACCGATTCTCGACCTCATCGCTGCTGCCGCCGAGACCGTCGCGACGATGACTGCGAAGCGGGTCGGCGTCCTTGCCACGATTGCAACCGCCCGTTCCGGTGCCTATGGCGATGCGCTCCGCGCCGGCGCGAAGGGGATCGTCGTGCAAGAGTGCGCGGCGCCGAAACTCGTGCCGCTCGTTGAAGCAGGAAATCTCGACGGTCCGCTCGCGCGAGCCGCCGTTGAGGAAGCGTGCGCACAGTTCACACTGCCGCTCGAGGCCCTTGTCCTCGCCTGCACGCACTATCCACTCCTGGACGCGCATTTCGCGGCCGTGCTCGGTAACGGTGTCCGGCGCATCGATCCGGCGGAAGCGCAAGCCGCGCGCGCCGCGCGCTACGTCGAAGCTCGCGGTGGCGAACGCGGCGCTGCGCGCACGACCTACGTCACGACGGGCGATCCGGAAAGCTACCGCGCCGCCGTGACGGCCCTATCCGCCGCCCACCCAGACGAACAACGCATCTTCCGCCAAGCCGCCCCCACCTACGCAACCACGTAACAGCACACATAGCGAAGCTCACGCTGACTTCGAAAAACCGAAGCATCGTATCACCGTATCGAAGCTGCTGGGTAATCGCAGCAAACTGGACGCTGGGCCGTAGTGCAGGGCGAGGCGCCGGAGGACGAAGTGTGCGTATGCACATGAGTCCTCCGGCAACGACGCCCTGCGCTACGGCCCAGCGTCCTTAAATTAAGTGGAAGAGGTGGAAGAATAGGAGCACCGACCCCGCGCCAAGCGTCGTGCCGGCGATAACTTGCAACACCGTGTGCGCGCGCAACCAAACGCGCGACCAGCCTACGAGCGGAATGAGGATCAAGAACGGCAAGGGCTCGGCACCGTACAAGTAAATCAAGACGACGAGCGGCGCGGTAATGCCGATCGCGTGCGTCGAGATCTTCCAATAGCGGGTGATGTACTGGGTCACGAGCGAGGCTGCCGTGTAACCGGCCATCGAAGCGGTCATGAGCGCCGGAGCATGGACGAGCCATAGGACGAGCGTTCCGAACGCGTAGAAAACGACGAAGATCCCAAAGACTCTTTCTCGTTCGCTGCGCACGGACATATCGAGATCGGCGATCCGGTCGGTCGCGTAGAGCCAAAGAACGTAGAGCATCGGACCGATCGAAGTGAAGACCGTGCTCGTAAAGAGGAGCAGCCAAAAGCTTGCGACACTGGTCGCCTTTTCATGGGCAATAATCACGAAGAGCGCCAAAGCGGTAACGAAGGGGTTGCAAATCGTGGAAAAGATGCGCGCGAGATCAGTGAGAACGCGCCGGCGCCGGCCGGGGTGCAGCGGCGTAGCAGGACCGAGACCGCTCGCATGCTTCATCCGCGCTCATCTCCACCGAGGCTGTCCACTGCCCCTTTGGTGTCTTTGAGGGTTCGGGGTTCGAGCGTATGCGGAATGGCACGGTGGCGCCTGCGTCAAAGAAGAAAGGATGGTACTGGAGCACATCGCCTCGCCGCGCGATCTCAAAGCGTTATCGCGGTCCGATATCGACGTGTTGGCGGGTGAAATTCGCGAACGGCTCGTGGAAACGTGCGCGAAAAATGGCGGTCATCTCGGCCCCAATCTCGGCGTCGTCGAGTTGACGCTAGCGCTGCACAAAGTCTTCGATGCACCCGCGGACAAGATCGTCTGGGACGTCAGCCACCAAATTTACGTTCACAAGATGTTGACGGGCCGTGGCGATAAAATCATGACGATCCGTCAGGGTGGCGGGCTCAGCGGTTTCGCGATGCGGTCCGAATCCGAATACGATTCGTTCGGAGCGGGTCACGCGTCGACGTCGATATCCGCTGCTCTGGGCATGGCGCAAGCGCGGGATCTACTCGGCACGGACGAAACGGTGGTTGCGATCATCGGCGACGGCGCGCTGACCGGTGGGCTCGCCTACGAGGCGATCAACAATGCCGGGCAGCTCAAAACGAATTTTATCGTCATCCTCAACGATAACGAGATGTCGATCGCGCCCAACGTCGGTGCGATGGATAAGTATCTCGGAACGTTGCGCTCGAAACCGCTTTTCAACATGGCGCGCGAAACGGTCAAGGATATTCTCGGCCATATTCCCTTCGGGGCGACCGCTCGTAAGGCGCTGTCGACGGCCGAAGAAGCCGGCATGCGCTTCGTTTCCAGCGAACCGAAAACCGCCGTCATTTTCGAAGAAATGGGTTTCCGGTATGTCGGGCCGATCGACGGTCACGACTACGATACGCTCTGTGACGTCCTTGCGAACGCGGCTAAGATGCAGGGTCCGGTGCTCCTGCACGTGCGCACCGTCAAGGGGAAGGGGTTCGAGCCGGCCGAGCTCGATAAGCGGACCTTTCACGGCGTCGGTCCGTTCGGTCTCGAGAACGGCAAGATCGAATTTAAAACCAGTGCCCGGCCGACGTTCTCCGAATCGTTCGCGGATGCGCTAACCACCTTCGCCGACCGCGATCGCCGCATCATTGCCATCACGGCGGCGATGCCCGACGGCACGCAGCTCAAACGCTTCGCGAAGAAACATCCGGACCGTTACTTCGATGTCGGAATCGCAGAAGCACATGCCGTTTGCTTTGCCGCCGGGGCGGCGGCGGCCGGTCTGCGGCCGGTGGTCGCCGTGTATTCGACCTTTATGCAACGTGCCTACGATCAGGTCGTCCACGATATCGTCATCCAGAATCTGCCGGTCGTGCTGTGCATGGACCGGGCCGGCGTCGCCGGCGACGACGGGCCGACGCACATGGGGCTCTACGATATCGCTTACTTGCGCACGCTGCCGTTTATGACGATCATGGCGCCGCGTACGGAAGACGAGCTCGGGCCGATGCTCGAACATGCGCTGTCGCTCGGAGCTCCGGCGGCAATTCGGTATCCGCGCGGAAATACGCAGGGCAATCATTTGGAACCCGTGGCGCCGATCGTACACGGGCGGGGTGAAGTGCTGCGGCGTGGGCGCGATAGCGCGTTTCTCGCCTTTGGTAACACTTGCGACGTAGCGCTCGATGCGTTCGATTTGCTGGCGACCGAAGGCATAGAACCGACCGTCGTCAATATGCGTTTTGCGCGCCCGCTCGATGAAGCGTTGTTGCTCGAACTTGCGGAAACGCATCCCAAATTCATCACGCTCGAGGAACATTCGCTCGCCGGTGGTTTCGGTTCGGCGGTCGCGGAATTTATTGCCGACCGTGGTATCGACGTGACGCTCGAACGGGTCGGCGTGCCGAACGTCCTCATACAACATGACAAGCAACCGCTGCAGCGCGCGAGTTTCGGCCTGTCGGGTGAGCAGCTCGCGGCGCGCGCGCGTGCGACCGCGGCACCTGCCTCGGCTCGCTAGACGGAGTTTCACTGCGTGAATGACTCGCTCGGACTCTCGATCCTGGCTGCGGTAACGCCGCCGCCTGCCGGCGCCGCCGCCGCGCTGCCTCACGCCGCAGGCAACGCGCCGGCGGCGGCTGCAGGGGCGGCCACGAGCCTGCCGGCGACTTCGGCCACGCTGTCGCCACAAGTGCTACAGCAGTTGGGGCTGAATTTCGGTCACAAAACGGCACTCGCGCAGCATGCACCTTGGCTGACGCACGCGTTTGCGGCCCTCTTCATGATTTGTGCGGTCTCGCTCATCTTGCTGCTTGCGGTTCAGACGACGAAGCAGGAGGGACTGTCGGGAACGATCGGCGGCCGCGTCGAGTCGGCGTATCGGCCGCGGCTCGGGTTCGACCAGCAACTGTCGCGGCTGACCAGCTACGTGGCAATCGGCTTTGTCTTCTTCGCAGTCGTGCTGAGCATCGCGGGAATCTAAGCGCCCGTGGCGCTGTTGGAAGTCAACGATCTGCGCGTCGGCTTCAAGACGGACGACGGGTTCGTCGGCGCCGTAAACGGTCTTTCGTATTCGGTCGAAAGCGGTTCCACGCTCGGAATCGTGGGCGAGTCCGGTTCGGGCAAATCGGTCAACGCGCTGTCGATCATGCGGCTCATCCCGATGCCGCCCGGCCGGATCGACGGCGGAACGATTACTCTGCGCGGCCAGAACCTGTTGGAGAAGAGCGAATCCGACATGCGCAAGATTCGCGGTAAAGACATCGCGATGATCTTCCAGGATCCGATGACGTCGCTCAACCCCGTGTTGACCGTCGGCGATCAAATATCGGAAGCCGTTCGGCTGCATTTGAAGCTCGGCAGGAAAGATGCGCTGGTCAAGACCATCGACATGCTGCGGCTCGTGCGCATGCCGCTTCCTGAGAAGCGGGTGCGTGAATACCCGCACCAGCTATCGGGCGGTATGCGGCAGCGCGTCATGATCGCGATGGCGCTCTCCTGCGACCCGGACGTCTTGATCGCGGACGAACCGACGACCGCCCTCGACGTGACGATTCAAGCTCAGATCATCGAATTGATGAACGACATGCAGCAGCGCCTTGGTTCCGCGATCGTCCTCATCACGCACGATCTCGGCGTGGTCGCCGAGACGTGCCGCTACGTGCTCGTCATGTACGCCGGAAATCTCGTCGAATACGGCACGGCCGCACAGATTTTTTCTGCGCCGAAGCATCCGTACACGATGGGCTTGCTCGATTCCGTGCCTCGCCTCGATGACAAAGAGCACTCTCGGCTCGTGCCGATCGAAGGTCAACCGCCGAACCTTTTGCGGCTACCGTCCGGCTGTTCTTTCGCGCCGCGGTGCAAATACCGCATGCCGATCTGCGACACCCCGACCCCGCTCTACGATTTCGGTGAAGGACACGTCGCGCGCTGCTTCTTGTACGACGAGCGCACCGTGAGCGAGCGGTCCCTTCCCGTAGCCACGGCTCCGGAGGTTGCGGGCACCGCGATCGGCGCTCCGGCGACAGCCGTTTCGTGAACGGCCGCGCAACCGCCGACCTCGTCGAAGTCCGTGATCTCTACAAGTATTTTCCGATCACGGCCGGCGTTTTCTCGCGCCACGTCGGCGACGTTCGCGCCGTAGACGGCATCGATTTCACGATCCGGCGCGGCGAAACGCTCGGGCTCGTCGGAGAATCCGGATCCGGCAAAACGACGGCCGGGCGCGTCGTCCTGCGACTCTTGCCGGCGACGAAGGGTGAGGTCTTTTTCGACGGCCGTGACGTCCAGCTACTCGGGCGCGAAGACGTTCGCAAGCTCCGTAAGGAGATGCAGATCATCTTTCAGGATCCCTACGCGTCGCTCAATCCGCGCATGACGGTCGGCGACATTGTGGGCGAACCGCTGCGCATTCATGCGCTCGCGCGCGGTAAGGACGCGGAGATGCGCGTTCAGGAGCTGTTGCGGCTCGTCGGCTTGCAACCGTACCATGCCAACCGCTATCCGCACGAGTTCTCCGGCGGCCAACGGCAAAGGATCGGGATCGCACGCGCGCTCGCGGTCAACCCGAAGTTCATCGTCGCCGACGAGCCGGTCTCGGCGCTCGACGTTTCGATTCAGGCGCAGGTTATCAACCTGCTGCAAGATTTACAGGCGCAGCTCGGGCTGACGTTTCTTTTCATCGCGCACGATCTCTCCGTCGTGCGTCATATCTCGACTCGCGTGGCCGTTATGTACGTTGGCAAAATCGTCGAAATCGCCGACCGCGACGACCTCTACGAAAATCCGCTGCACCCCTATACGCAGGCGCTGCTTTCCGCGATACCGATCCCGGACCCGAGCGTCGAAGCTCGTCGCACCCGGGTCATTTTGAGCGGAGACATTCCCTCGCCCGTCAATCCGCCTTCCGGTTGCCGTTTTCACACGCGCTGTCCCGTTGCGTTCGATCGCTGCAAGGTCGAAGTGCCGCCCTTGAAAGCGTATGCGCCCGGTCACGTTGCGGCTTGTCACTGGGTGGAAGAGCATGGCGGTAACGCTCCCGATATCGCCGCCGCACCCGCCCTAAGCGCATAACGAAAGAGAGCGATCGCAGGACGATCGCTCTCTTTCGTTCGGGCCGGATTCAGGAGCCGGGACTAGGCTTTCTTGCGGCGGGTGGTCTTCTTCGCAACGGCCTTTTTGCGTCCCGGGGTCCCCTTCTTGCGTCCCGGGCTCGCCTTCTTACGCGTCGTTTTCTTCACGGCCGACTTTTTAGCGCTCTTCTTACGGCCGGCGGTAGTTGCTTTTTTGCGGGTCGTTTTCTTCATCGTGGTTTTCTTAGCGGTCGTTTTCTTGCGCGCGCCGGCCGTTTTCTTTGCGCTCGTCTTCTTACGGCCGGAGCCGGTCTTTTTACGTGCGCCGGTCCCGGCCGTTTTTTTTGCGCTCGTCTTCTTGCGCGTCGTCCCCGTCTTCTTGCGGGTCGACTTGCGCCGCGGCGTCGCGGCCGGAGCGGATTCTTCCGACATCATGTCGTCGTCGGATCCTAAGCTGTTATCGTCCAACTCGTCCTCCTCGTCCACTCGGACGATCGTAGCGGTATATACGTCGACATTTCGCTTTGTCAACGTCTTTGGATGCATCTTATAACGCGTGCGCATTTTATGCAAGATAATTACCGCAAAGCGCGTACGCGGGCGCGCGACCGTTTCGAGGCGCGGGTCGATTGTAACGCGGTTTTGGAGCCTGCCGCTTGACGACGGCGCTATACTTAGGGCGTTTTCGCTGCCACGGGTTGCCGAGTACCCCAGAGACGAGGAGAGTTTGAAGAAGCCGCTGATCATCGTCGAGTCACCGACGAAGGCGCGCACCATAAAGAAGTTCTTGCCTCCCCGTTATGTCGTCAAGGCATCCGTCGGACACGTCCGCGACCTGCCCAAGAGTACGCTCGGCGTCGATGTGGAGCGCGATTTCGCGCCGCGCTATCTTACGATTAAGGGAAAGGGCGACGTAATTAAGGACCTCAAGAGTGCGGTGAAGTCCGCCACCGACGTCTTTCTCGCGACCGACCCCGATCGGGAAGGCGAGGCCATCGCTTGGCATCTGGCCGAAGTTCTCAAGCTCGAGCAACCCAAGCGCATCGAACTGCACGAGATTACGAAAGAAGCGGCCCTGCGCGCCATCGACGCCGCGCACGAGATCGATATGGACCGCGTCAACGCGCAACAGGCGCGACGGATTTTGGACCGGCTCGTGGGATATAAGATCTCGCCGCTCTTGTGGGCCAAAGTTCGGGGCGGTCTTTCGGCCGGCCGCGTGCAATCGGTCGCGGTCAAACTGATCGTCGACCGCGAACGTGAAATAACGGCGTTCGTACCGCGCGAGTACTGGACCGTGACCGCGGTCCTGAGCAAGCACGGCGCGCCGCAAACGTTCTCGGCCGATCTGCTGGAAATCGACGGCGACAAGGCCGACATCACCAATGGTGGCCGCGCAGATCAAGTCGTGGCGGACCTGCAGGACGCGCTGTATTCCGTCGCCTCGGTCAAGCAACGGGAGACGCGCCGCAACGCCGCTGCCCCGTTCACGACGTCGACGCTGCAACAGGAAGCTTCGCGGAAATTGAAGTTCCGCGTGCGCAAGACGATGCAGACGGCACAGTCGCTCTACGAAGGTGTGGACCTCGGTCAAGAAGGCACGCAGGGTCTGATTACCTACATGCGGACCGACTCGACGCGGATTGCCGATTCCGCCCGCGACGCCGCCCGCGCTTTCATCGACCAGACGTACGGCGCCGAATTCTACGGTGGGGCGCGACAGTTCAAAGTGCGCGAAGGAGCGCAGGACGCCCACGAGGCGGTCCGGCCGACCTCGGTTACGAGAACGCCGGACTCGCTCGCGGGCGTCCTTAAGCGCGACGAGCTTCGTCTCTATCAATTGATTTGGGAGCGCTTCGTCGCTTCGCAGATGGCGGCCGCCGTCTACGATCAGACCTCGGTCGATATCGCGGCGAAGCCGTTGCGGGGGAGTGCGCGCTACCTGTTCCGCGCGTCGGGCAGCGTGCTGAAATTCGCCGGTTTCACCGCCGTGTACGAAGAAGGCAAGGATGACGGCGCGGGCGATAGAGCGGCCACGCCGGCCAAGGGCGCGAAGCCCGCGCGCGTCCTGTTGCCGGCACTCGAACGCGACGACGAGCTGGACAAACAGTCGGTCGAGCCGAAGCAGCACTTCACGGAACCGCCGCCTCGCTTTACCGAGGCCACGCTCGTAAAATCGCTCGAAGAAAACGGTATCGGACGTCCATCGACCTATAGCTCCATCGTCGAGACGATCCAAGCGCGCCAGTACGTCGAGCAGCTCGACCGCCGCTTCCATCCGACCGAAATCGGAATGGCGGTCAACGACCTCTTGGCCGAGCATTTCAAAGACATCATGGACCTCGCATACACCGCTAAAATGGAGAACGAGCTCGATGAGGTCGAAGAGCACCGTATGAACTGGGTCGACGTCTTACGCCAGTTCTATGCACCCTTCGAACACGAGTTGGAAGAGGCGGAGAAAAAGCTTCCCAAGGTCGAGCTCAAGGACGAACCGTCGGACGAAATCTGCCAAAACTGTCAACGCCCGATGGTGATCAAGACGGGCCGCTTCGGGCGTTTCATATCGTGTACGGGTTATCCGGAGTGCAAGACGACGAAGCCGATCCTTAAGGATACGGGCGCCAAGTGTCCCAAAGACGGCGGCATGATCGTGGAGCGTAAGTCGCGGCGCGGCCGTACGTTTTATGGTTGCGCGAACTATCCGGCTTGCGATTTCGTCTCTTGGGATCGGGTCGTGCCCGAGCCGTGTCCAGTGTGTGGGGCATACGTTACGGCAAAATCGAAACGCGGCGGCGTTACGTTCGTCTGCAGCAAAGACAAAGCGCACGACGTCGGCGCTCTGGGAGGGAGCGGATCCGATTCGGACCTCGAGTCGGAGCGCGATACCGAGCCCGTGGAAGCGTGAGCGTGGCGTGACCTTGCGCGTTATCGGCGCCGGTCTTGCCGGATGCGAAGCGGCCTGGCAAGCTGCCGAGCGAGGTCTGGACGTTGAACTGTTCGAGATGCGTCCGCACGTGCGCGGCGCGGCCCATAAGACCGATCGCTTCGCGGAACTCGTCTGCAGCAACTCGCTGCGCGGCGCTGCTCTCGAGAACGCGGTCGGTCTGCTCAAAGAAGAACTGGCACGCTTGGGGTCGTTGATCGTTTCGAGCGCGCGGGAAGCGTCGGTCCCGGCGGGCGGAGCCCTCGCTGTCGATCGCGAGCGGTTCGCCGAACTCGTGGAGTCGCGCTTGCACGCGCATCCGCGCGTGCACGTCGTGCGCGAAGAAGTGCGCGCGATCGACACGGACGTGCCGACGATCGTTGCCTGCGGTCCGTTGCCCTCGCAGCCGTTGGCAGATGCGATCGACGCGCTGCTGGGGCGAGTGTCGGCTGCCGCCGCGCCCGGCCGGCCACGGCTTCACTATTACGATGCAGCTTCGCCGATCGTCGCTACTGAGTCGCTCGATCTCACGGCGTTGTATGCGAAGTCGCGCTATGACAAAGGCGACGGCGAAGATTATCTCAACGTCCCGCTCGACCGCGAGCAGTACGCGACTTTCGTGAACGATCTGCGCGCAGCTCCCAAACACGAGCCCAAGGAGTTCGAAGCGGATGCCGCCGCGGGTAAGGTACCATTTTTTGAAGGCTGTCTCCCGATCGAAGAGATGGCTGCGCGCGGTGAGGGCGCGCTGCGCTTCGGTCCGCTCAAACCGGTCGGCTTACGCGATCCGCGGACGGGGAAGACGCCGCACGCGGTCGTGCAACTCCGTAAGGAAAACGTCGCCGGGACCGCCTATAATCTCGTCGGCTTCCAAACTCGCCTAACGTGGCCCGCGCAGAAAGAAGCGTTCGGAAAGCTGCCCGGGCTCGCAAACGCGGAATGGCTGCGCCTCGGGGTCATGCATCGCAACTCGTTCATCGATGCGCCGCGCTATCTGCACCCGGACCTCCGTTTACGCGGCAACGATCGGACGTGGTTCGCGGGCCAGATCACGGGCGCCGAAGGCTACGTCGAGGCCGCGGCATGCGGCTTAATCGCAGCACTTTCCGCCGCTTGCACCGAGCGCGGATCGGCCGCGCCGGAAGTCCCGCCCGACACGGCACTCGGCGCGGTCATCGCACATCTGCAGAACGGGCAGAGCGCAGACTTTCAACCGGCCAACGTCACCTGGGCCTACTTTTCGCCGCTCGACGCGCGAGTGCGAGATAAGCGCGCCCGGCGCCGGCTCCTTGCGGAGCGGGCGCTCGCGCACCTCGACGTTTGGCGTGCCGGACTTTTCGCGCAACCGGCGGCTTTGCCGGTACGATCGCTGCGTTAACGATCGGCGCTGCGCGCGCGAGCGACTTCGCAGCGCTCACTGCCCCGCACGTGCTGCTGACGAGCGAGACGCGACAGGCTGCCATCGTGCGCGGCGCGATTGCGAGCGGCGGCGGCCTCGTCGCTCGCGAAGGGTGCGTGGTCGCGGGCTTCATTACGTGGGATCGCGGGTTCTTCGACCGGCCCTTCGTGCGGCTGCTCGTCGTCGAGCCCTCGTTCCGCGCTCGGGGTATCGGTTGCGCGCTCATACGAGCCGTCGAAAACGCGGCCCGGCCGGAGGGCGAACTCTTCATCTCGACCGAAGCGCTCAACGCGCCGATGCAAGCGTTGCTCGCGAAGCTCGCGTACGCGCCGAGCGGTTCGATCGATAACCTCAACGGACCCGGTAACGCGGAGCTCGTTTACCACAAGCGTCTTTAACCGGCTACACGAGGGCCCGCTCCGCTGCGTGCGGGATATGGGCGCTCATGCGTATCCGTTCGACGACCATTCTTGCCGTGCGCCGCGAAGGCAAGCTCGCAATCGCCGGCGACGGTCAAGTCACCTTCGATAAGACGATCATGAAGCACGGCGCCCACAAAGTCAGGCGCATCGCAGGCGGTAGCGTGCTCGCCGGTTTCGCCGGCAGTGCCGCCGACGGAATCACGCTGCTGGAGAAATTCGAAGGCAAGCTCGGTGAGTATAAAAACAACATCGTCCGCGCGGCGGTCGAACTTGCAAAGGATTGGCGGCAAGACCGGGCGCTGCGCCGGCTCGAGGCGTTACTCGTCGTCGGCACTGCCGAGCATCTGTTCGTCATTAGTGGAAACGGTGACGTTATCGAACCCGACGAGGGGATCGCGGCGATCGGCAGCGGCGGTCCGTACGCGCAAGCCGCCGCGATGGCGCTCGTAGCACACAGCACGCTCGACGCCGAGGGCACCGCACGCGCCGCATTGCTCGTTGCGGGCCGCATCGACATTTACACGAACGACGATATTGTGGTGGAGGTCGTTTAGCCGTGATCGACTTCGTCCGTTCCAATCGCGAACGTTACCTCGACGAACTCAAAAAATTGATCGCGTGTCCGTCCGTCTCCGCCGACCCGGCGCGACACGGCGAGGTTCGCCGTTCGGCGGAAGCCGTCGTCGCTCGCATGCGCGCGGCGGGATTAACGCAGGCCGAGGTCTTGGAAACGGACGGCTTGCCCGTCGCGTACGGCTCCTGGCTGCACGCCGCGGGCGCACCGAGCGTGCTGATCTACGGTCACCATGACGTGCAGCCTGAAGACCCGCTCGCGCTCTGGCACTCGCCGCCGTTCGAGGGTACGGTCCGCGACGGGAAAATCTTCGGCCGCGGTTCGGTCGACGATAAAGGTCAAGTGCTGATGCATCTGGCCGCGCTCGAAGCGCACCTCCGCGTGCGCGGCGCGTTGCCGCTCAACGTCAAAGTCGTCGTCGAAGGGGAAGAAGAGATCGGGTCGCCGAGTTTCGAGTCCTTTCTCGCGCGGGAACGCGAACGACTTGCCTGCGATCTGGTCGTCGTCTCGGATACGGCGGTCTTCGCCGAAGATGTGCCGTCGCTAACGGTGTCGCTGCGCGGGCTCGTGCACTGGGAAGTCACCGTCCACGGACTGGCAAGCGATCTGCACTCCGGGTATTTCGGCGGGCTCGTCGTCAACCCGATCGAAGCGCTCGCGAAGATGCTCGCTACGTTGCGAAACGAGAACGGCGAGATCGTCGTTGCCGGGTTCTACGAGGGCGTGCCGGAACTCGGCGCGGCTTCGCGCGCTGAACTTGCCGCGTTACCATATGATTCCGAGCGCGAAGCGGTGGCCTTGGGCGTGACGGAACTGGCGGGCGGCGAACGCACACGCCTGCCGCTCGACCGGACATGGTTCCGGCCGACGTTGGAACTCAACGGAATGTACGGCGGCTACCAAGGCCCCGGCGGAAAGACGATCGTCCCTAGCTTCGCCCGTGCGAAGCTGTCGGCGCGGTTGGTCGGAGAGCAAGAACCCGCGCACATCAAACGGGTCGTGCGCGAGCATCTCGAGCGCGTGACGCCGCCCGGCGTGCGCGTGGAGATCGAGGATGACGGAGACGTACGCGCGGTCAGTACGTCTCGCGACCATCCCGCCGTTGCGGCGGCGGCGCGCGCGATGCAGCGCGGTTTCGGCAAAGCGCCGGTCTTCATCGGCACGGGCGGTACGATAGGTCCCGTATCGAGCTTCGATCGTATCTTACATCTACCGCAAGTGTTGATCGGAGTCGGTCTACCCGACGACGCGATCCACGCACCGAATGAAAAGTTCGACCTCGGCCAGTTTTACGGCGGCATCGAGACGATGGTGCATCTATACAACGAACTCGCTTCGATGTAGGGCGATCCACATTGGGCGCATGGCGTCGTTGCCGAGAGGTTCATGTGCATTCGCACACTTCACCTCTCGGCGCCTCGC